>Ga0209039_10000469_pt1 | contig 39260 bp, 56 predicted proteins | sample BogFormECP12_OM1_FD_188238 | JGI IMG/M metagenome (GOLD analysis project Ga0209039, IMG submission 188238) | Bog forest soil microbial communities from Calvert Island, British Columbia, Canada - ECP12_OM1 (SPAdes) (version 2) | ecosystem: Environmental > Aquatic > Freshwater > Wetlands > Bog ...
CGCGAAATTTCACTCCGTCGCCCGGGTTGACGTTTCCGAGATCCTTCCGGTTCTCATAGAGATTTGCGAGGTATGTCGGCCCGCCGCATTCCTTGATCGGCGAGAACCGGCCGGTCTCGACGCCGATCGTCGCGATCGCCGCGATCGCCCCATATTCGGTATAGACGTCGCGCCGGTCGAGCGCCGCCTCCACGATCGGCCAATTCGCGCGAACGTTTTCGATCGGTCCATAGGGACCGAGGATCGCCGCGATGATCTCGATGCCGATAGGGAAATTCATTCCGTCTTGTCCTCGTGGCTTTCACGGAGGAGATCCGCGATCTTCGCTTTCTGCTCATCCGAAGCGAGTAGCATGAGAGCAACAGTGACATTTTGATGTCTCGTCGCCGCGCGCGACATTTCGCCGCGAACTTTTTGACCTAAACCGTTGACATCTTTTTTCGTGTGCTTCAAGAGAAAATAGGCGCCGCCGGCGCCGAATGCCAAAGCGAGGAGATTCCAGATCATTATCTGACCCATAAGTGATAACCGTCGGGGAGACTTGCCTTCAATTTTTCCATCTGCGCCGCGAGCTCCTCGACCCTTCCCGTGAGCCCCCGCCCACATCCCTTTCGCGCTTCGTCAATGCGCGCGTTCAATAGCTCGAGCTCCAGGAACGGACGAAAGGCGTCGCGGAAATCCGCATAGTCCGGTCCCCGCGGCCCGCATTGCGTTCGCTCGTATTGTGTCCGGATCTTCTCGACGAGCGAGACGGCGACCGCGGCCAACCGCTCCTCGGGTGTCTCCCCTTCTCTGATCCGTCCATTCATTCCCATCCCCCATGACTCGATACCAGCCTAAGGATTCATCACAAACGAAAGAGATCGGGACATCCCGGAGATCCCGGAATTGACCGGCGTGATCGTGATCGTCGTCGTGTGCGCCGCGTTGGAATCGTCGATCACGCGTTGCGCGTGAGTGTACGTGTAGGAGTTCCCTGTGATTCCCGTGATCGTGCGGATCAGTACGTTATTGACGCGGATCGCGATCGTGTACGTGCCCTCCGGCCCGCCGGCCACATCGCCGGCGTCTTGCGCGACGATGTAGGGACCCAAGCGGTTGCGGTGATTCCAGGAGATCACTAGATCGCCGTTGACCGACGTCGCGAACGCGATACCGTTGAGTTTCACGTTTCCCGGAGGATATGGCGCCGCCGCGCGGGAAACCGGCGCGACGTTGACAGCCGTCAGAGTCGTCGGATCGACTTCACCGGCCGAAGTGAACGGCGCGAGTTTTATGTTCGTCGACATTGGCTCCTCAATCTATCCTGTCCAGAACGCCGGGACGTTCGGTTTTTTCGCCGCGCCTCCGCCCTCTCCGCCCCCACTAGCGTAGAACGAAGCGACGACGATAGATCCGCCGGTACTCCCGCCGGAATCCATCACGGCCGCAAAACCCGTTTGGATCGAGCTCACGACTTTGTACCCCATCTGTGCGCTCCAGTAATTTGACGAATACGACCACCCACCATTAACCGCGAGCGCCATCGGAGACGCGATGCTCCCGCCCGTCCCGCCGGCGAAACCGGTCACGGTCGCGCCAAACGATAGAATCAATTCGTCCGCGTGCGTCGTCGTGATCGCGCCCGAGGTTAGAGTCCCGCTCGCAACCCAGTTCGTCGGCGTGCTCACCTGATCGAGCAACGTCGGACCATTGAACTCCGCGAGGATCACGCCGTTCTGATAGGCGTTCGAGCCCCCTGTTATGTGGATTGTGTCGGCGCCGCTTGCGTTCGCCACGCAAAACCATGCCGCATAGTAAATGTTGCCGTAACAGTATTTTGAGAAAAGCAGAGTCCAGGAATTCCCAAGAGTATCCGTGATCGAAAGCGTCTCCGTCGCGGACGGATCGACCGCTTCGTAGTAGGCGATCAACAGATTTCCGGCCGTGACGTTCGAGCCGAACGCCCTATTCGCGGGACTCTGTCCCCCCGCGAAATCGTTGACGCCGGACGCCGGCGCTCTTTGTACAAGCGTGAACGACATTAGGCTGTCCTATACCCGTAGAGCGTGATTCCCACGTCCGCCAACGTCGTGTCCGCCGTTGCCGGCCCGTCGACCTCCAGGAGATCGCCCGCGGCGAAACTCGCGTCCGACGCTTGCGTAAACGCGCCGACGGCGCCGCCGGCCGAATACTTGACGGTCGCGAATGAGGTCCCGTTCTTTTTGAACGTGAAAGTCGTGTCGGCCGTCGCATTGGCGCTCGCGGCCGCATAGGAATTCGCCGCACTAGCAGGAAAGAGGACGGCCCGCGTCAGTTTGACGCGGAGGAGGACTTGTGCGTTCGCGCCCACGCCAGGCGCGAAGATCGGAACGTCGAACGGCGCCGTGTATTCCGCGGAAACGTTTCCGCTCCCGTCCTTTTGAAAGCCGACGTTTAGTTTTCCCGCCGACGGCGACGGCGTTGTGGAGTTGAACGTAACACTCATTAGAGCTCCCTTCCCTGCCAAACCTAAGAAGTCGTCAGAGGCAAAATCCAGTCCGGAACGTTCGCGTCGACCGCGAGCCAGTAGTCGTCTGACATAGCGACACCGTCGACGAGGACGCTTTGATTCGTCGACGATCCGCTCGCGCCTTTGATATTTCCGACGGCGGATCCCCACGAACCGGAAACTTGCTGGTAGACATCGCCGTTCGTCGTGTTGAGATAAAAATCGCCGTCACTGTGCGTCGTCGAGGGAGCTCCCGCGCCTTCGTACCACTTGCTCCCCGCGGCGCCGGCGGAGCCCGCGGAGCCCGTGGATCCCGTCGCGCCTTTGATGTTTCCAACCGGCGATCCCCACGATCCGCTCGCTTGCTGATAGACATCGCCGTTCGTCGTGTTGAGATAAAAATCGCCGTCACTGTGCGTCGTCGAGGGAGCTCCCGCGCCTTCGTACCATTTGCTCCCCGCGGCGCCGGCCGCGCCCGTTGCTCCGGTTGCTCCCGTGGATCCCGCCGCTCCGGTTGCTCCCGTGGATCCCGCCGCTCCGGTTGCTCCGGTCGATCCCGTCGGTCCGGTTGCTCCCGTCGGTCCAGGCGTCGGGATTGTCGCTGGTTTTAGGAAATCGAATCCCGCCTCGAAAAAAACGACGCGCGTCCCCGAGGGATGATCCGCGGGGACCGTATCCAAAACGCCGCGCATGATCCCGGAGATCGAGATCGTTCCGTCACTATTCGGCGTCACCGTTTGCCACGAACAGAGCTCTCCCGTATCGACGAACATGAGGAGGTTCTTTCCGTTCGCGAGACCGCTCGCATCGGTCGAGATCAACGCGTCGAGATCTCGCGCGCCGGTCGCCGACAAAACGAAACCTGTCCCGTCCGTCGCTGCCGTGTTCACGGGATAATCGGCGGAGAGGAGACCGGAAGGCATGAAACCCTCGATCTCCCCGTAGCTCGAATATGCCGTCCCGCCCGCCTCGTCCGCGAACACCTCGAAACTCTTGCTGATCGCGTCGCCGCGGACGCAACCGACCGTGATCCGCTCATCGGCCGAAATCGAGAACGCATAGGGACTCTCGATCGCCATTTGATAATCCGGCGCCGCCGGCGCCGCTAGAGGATCGGTCCAGCCGGACGCCGGAGGTCCGACGAAGGCGACCGAATTGATCCCGAAGATATCCTCGACCGCGTCGATCGTGATCTTCCCATCGAGGAGCGATCCGTATCCGATCCGTGTGATCCGATAAACCACATCTGAGATCTGGAGAGGCGCCCACGTCCAACGGAACAATCCGCCTGGGCGCCACTTCCACGCGGTTCGATTCGTGACGATCTTCACTTTGGCGAGGGGATAGGTGAGAGTTTTCAGAACACGGATCGCGATGAGACCGGCCGCCGCGGAATTCGAGATCCCTTTGAACTCGATCGTCTGGGGACGTACCTCTCCCGTAACGCGAATGTTCGCGGGATCGTAAGCATTTATGATCGCGTCGGCGAAGTCGCCGGCGCGCGTGCTGTACTTGATCGCGACGTGATTCGTCGTTTCGCTCCAGGAGCCCCGCGAAAAATCGGGCGTGTCCAGGATATTGTCGATCGTGAGAACCGGAAGGGTTGAGGCATCGTATCCGCCGCGCGCGAGGATGATTGTCCATAATCCCGTCGCGGGATCGGTATAGAGCAAACCGTCGATGTGGCGGAGGATCTCGCCGATCAACTGATCCGCGCTCCCTTGCGTGTCGAACTGCATCGAGATTCCCAGACCCTCCGTCGCGAGCGTCTCGCCGGCCGCGATGAAACTCGCCGCGTCGATCGTCGTGTAGGGGAGCCCGAGACCCCAGTTCGGATCTGTGAGCGCCTCATAGACCGCGAAAGCCGCGTTCGCGTCGCCGCCGATATTCGCGACGCCGGCGCCCTGGCCCAGAGGATCCGGACACCGGCGAACGATGAACGCGGGAGGCTTGAGATAGTTCGACGTTCCCATGTACGTCTGACAAAAAACGGCGTAGCATTTCCCGCGGTAAGCCGGCGCGATTTTCGAGTGCGAGGTGGAAATCACAAACTTGTCGCCATTGGCGAACTGGATCGATCCCCGGTTGATCGTGAAGTTTACGATCGGACAGGAGAACGCTTGATCGGCCCAACACCCGCGGGAGCCGTCGCTATTCGGCGCCGCGTTGATCTGTTCGCCGGAGACCGATCCGACGACATGGAACTCCATGTGCTGATAGGTGCCATGCGTGTTGTTTCCGTCGATCCCGTAGGCTGTGATCGTGATCGTCTCGTCGAGGGAGCCGGATCCGCCGGATTCGCTCGAGATCGTTCCGTTGCCTACGCCGGAAAACTCGTATCCGATTCCCGATTGATCCAGGACGATGCGCCCCTGTTTTTCGCCGAGGTAATCGTCCGGTTGCTGCGTTTGAACTCCACGATAAAAATTGATCTGTCCGGAGACGCCTCCGGCGCCGCCCGCGGTCGTTCCGCCGAACAATTTGTCGCCGGTTGCCGTGAGTTTGAGATAGTTTTCGCTTCCATTTCCGTTCGTGATCGTCGTCGACGTGTATGGGAGATCCTTTTTGTCGAACTCGATCGAGAGGAGCGCGTCGATCGCCCCGTGACAGAGCATCATCTGGCAGCCGAGGAAGTACTTGTATCCCGTGATCGTCGACTGGCCAAACTGGAGGATCCCGCCGCCGACTCTCACCGCTTTCGACTTAAGATCGCCCCACCATACCGTGTTTCCGCCCTGGATCTTGACCGTCCCGAAAACGACCGGGATCGCGCGCCCCTCTTGCGCCGTCGGGACAGAGAAATCCCCGAGCGCCGACGGTTGCGGCCCTTGGGGATGAGGGGCCAACAAAGCGCCGACGACGGTCGTCGCGACGAATAGAAGCAAGAGAAGCCAGAAGAAGACGACACCTCTTTCTGCGTCAACCGACGCTCGCGCTCCCATCGAACGGGTTGATCGCTGGAATCAGATCAAACCCGAGAAAACTGATCGTCCGCCCGTAATGGGCGCACGACGAAAAATCGAGATTGCAGCCGGCCGTTGCGATGCATGCCGCCGGCGCCGCGAGGCCTGGAATCGCGGAGATCAATGTGACCGTCTCTCCAGTTTGCGCGACGATCATGCGGTATTCGTCGCCAACTTTGAGATATCCGGCCTTCAATGGATCGGGCAGAGAGGCGAACGCGGGAATCGTGAGGATCGTCCCCGTCGCGTCGATCGCCGTAATCGTGCCCTCGAAACTATGATCCGCGAGACTTGCGCCGCATCCGGCGTCCCCGAAAATGTGAGAACACGGCGCCTGGTACAACTGCTGGGGGATCTTTCTCTGGAGGTAATACGCCGCGGAGTTGCATGTGAGCTCACATTGATCCGTGAACCGCGCGGACGCCAGGACGCCGACGAATAGGACGACGGTTTCCGAATCGCCGTAGTGCGAACCAAAGAGGCGGACCGCGATCGGCGCCGAAGGAAGATAGGGGACGCACATCTGGGCCAGGGGATGATCCTTCGGGACGTAGATCTTCATTTGCCCGGAGACGACCTCGTTCGATTGTTCCGATTCGTCGCGCGTGATCGTCGCCGGCGTATAGACCTGCTCGAGATAGGTGATCGTTTCCTCCGCGCTCGTCAACGCGAACGAAATCCCGGTACTCTCGAAAAGAAAGAGCTCGTAGGGTGCCCCGGCATGCCCGGATTGTTCTAGCGAATCGAAACTCATGGGAGCTCCCGGGGAACTTCTTGGAGCGAGATCAAAGCATCGGCGTGATCCGCGCTAGTCCATTTGATCGCGACACGATCCTCCGCGAGCCGTGCCAGGGTGAGGAAAGAGATCATCGTCGATCCCTTCGCGAACGTTTTGCCCGTCGACGCCTCCAGGGTGAGCCCTTCGGTCCCGTCGCCATTGTCCGCCGCGGCTGTGATTTTTCTGTAAACGTTGCCCGATCCATCGGTCGGAATGAAGGCGACAAACCGGCGCGCCTCATTCGGAAAGAAAAACCGCGAATAAAATTCGGACTTGATCACGATCCCGGTATCGCCGGAGTTGACGTCATTCGCGAGGACGAGATCCTGATCCCATGTCGGGATCCAGAAAGGGACCAACTGTCCGACCCGGCGGAGGATGAACGCCCGGAACGCCGTCACGACGGGATGCGTGTCGAGCCACCAGGGGAACTCCTGGCCGACGATCGCACTTCCCCCTTTGTCGATCACCTGGATCGGCCCGATCTTAGGATCGATCGTCACGAGAGATCGTTTATAGCTCCGTTTGAGGGGCGCGCTTTCCCAGTTTGGAGCGATCTCCAGGACATCGAATCCTTTGAATTGCGCCGGCGAGCTCGCCGGCGCCGGCGCCGGTTGCGCGGATTCCCCGATGAAACTTAGATCGACTTGATCGATTTCGCTGCTATGCCTGGAAACATCGATGCTCGCCGGCAACCGGCACAAAAACACCGGGATCACGCGAGTGCCCGGATCGCCGGCCCATGAGAATTGCGTGGGAGAACTGACGCCGATCGCATGCGCGCCGACGCTCGTGATCGTCAAGGCCTCGAAAGTATATTCGTCGACCCAGATAGCGACGAGACCGCCGGCCGCAAATTGCCGATCGGCCGTCTCGACCGGGATCGCATAGGACCCCGCGGGAAGATCGGCCGTCAAGGGTTGCGCATCCGGCCACCAGGGGACGCCGTAGGGTTGATGTTGCCATCCCCAGATCAGGGATTCTAGGCCGGCCGCGTCGCGCGCGTTCAACGTCAATGCGCGAAACTTCACCGCACGCCGCGGGACCTGGCGCAATGCCCGCCGCTGTTCGTTGTCGGAATAGGCGCGAAGAACGTCCGTCAGATATTCGATCGTTTCCTCGACTCCCTCGTCCCAATCGAGACGCACGGAAAAGAGAACGATGCGCGAGCCCGTGACGACAAGGGACGTCCCCGGAGGACTTCCCAGAAATCCGAACAGGACGGTCTGATTGATTTGCGTCGCGCCGGCGCCCGGGACGGTCGCCTGATAGATCCGCGAATCGAGCGCCGCGAAGAGAAGAGGCTCGCCGTAAAGATCGACGATCGCTAGACCGCCGGCGCCGGAAATGTCGATCGATTCGAGAACCTGATCCGAATCGCGGAAGGCGTTCCACACCTCGACCGCAAACTGCGTCGCCGTAATCACGAATCCCAGAGCCTTAGAACCCGGAATGATGATGATCTTCCCGAAGAGTTGACCGCCGAACATTTCCACGCGCTCACCGGCGATTGCGCAATGCGCGACGGCGACGACCGGTTCGGGGATCCCGCGCGTCGCCGCCAGCGGGAGGCTTGTTAGCCCCACGAGAAGCGCCGCGGCGAATATGCCGACGGTCACGTCCGCCGATCGGTTCTCAGGATCGAGACCGCCGGGAAATGTGAGGATCAAACCGGGGGAATCCGACATGCGTCTCCTATTGCTTCACGACCGCAAAATTGGGGAAAAGTTTGTAGGTCGTCCCGCCAAGGACGTACTCGTCCCCGCTTGAAAAACCGTTTCCGACGGCGTTCGTGAAAAAGACGTTGGGGACGCTTCCCAACAAAGAGAAGCCGGTCGTCGTGCCGTCGCGGAGGACCCATAGCAGAAGAGGGAGGAGATTCGCGCGGCCGTCGCTTGCGCTCGTTTGTTCCTTCTGGAAATTCTGCGGATAATCATTGTAGGAATAGACGGGGAAATTCGAGCTCATCGTGCGCCCCGTCCCGCGCATCGATACGTCGCCTGGCTTCCCGGTGTAGCCGTAATCCGGGCTCGTGGAGGTCGTGATTCCGATCCACTTCCCCGTGAACGAATCCACATCCGCGCGAACGAACCCGCATCCCGCCCCAAAATGGTCCTCGTTCGGGAACGGGCAGTCCGAACTCGCGTCGAACCCCGGCGTCCCTGCCGGCGGCGAGCCATGCACATAAAATCCCGAGGTCGATCCGAAGAAATAGGGTCCGCCCGTCCACGCGCCCGCCTTGTTGAGGGATAGCCCGAACCCCAGATGCACGTAGAGACCCGGTGTCACCTGCACGACGATGCCGACGTTCTGGCCACCCGCATCCGCGAAAAAATAGTAATTCGAGAAGGGACCCGCTGAAAGGCGCATGGCCACGCCGACAGGATTCGACGCCGATCCGATCGGCGCGCCCGGCGTCTGCCCGGCCCAGGGATTCGCCCCATTGAAGCCCGTCCCGAGAAAGAGGTTGAGGGAATATCCGTTTGAGGAGAGCGCCTGAGGCCATACCGTCTCGTTCATCGCCGCGCGAAAATGCGCGTAGCTACCGCCATTGTGGAGCGAAGCCGTCCAGCCGAGGCCCTCCGTCGCGGAGCGATCTTGCGTCCAGCCGATCCCCACCAGCCAAGTGACGAGTTGTTGTAGGAGATCGGCCGAGGAACTCGCCGCGCCCGTCTGGTATTGCATCGCTTCCCCCTAACTCAAACGCACGGCGAAAAAATCCGCTTTGGTGTTCCGGAAAACATTTTGCACCACGAGATAGGCGACGCCCGCGGCTGTAGCCGTGTTTTCCGAGCTCTGCGAGAATCCGCTCGTCGCCGCCACACCGTCTAATTCGCCGAAAATGTTCGGCGTTTCGTCGAACAGAACGACCGGGAGAAGGGGATATCCGCCGTCCAGGTTCGGCCGCCAGTCATAGGTTCCGCCTGTCATGTCGACGTAGGCCCACGGCCACACCTGGCCGAACGCCGTCTCCCCACAATTCGCGTCGAACCCGCGCCAGGAGCCGGAAGGCAACCGGAGAACGAGCGAACTATCGGAATCGCGTCCGAGCGTCGCCGCCCGCGGAATCGCGAAATTCCGCATTTCCCCGCCCGTGTAACTCCAGCGCCATTTTGCATCGGTCGTCCCCGGTTCGGGACTTGAGAACGCCAGGTTCCCCCCAACGACCAAGGGATAGGGAAATGCGCCCGGAGAGGCATAGCTCGCGAGGAGACCTAGGTAGGCCGTGACGTATACCGTCGAAACTTTTGCCACGACGATCACCCGGCGTCCGCTGGCGATAAACCAATAGGGGATCGTGGAATTCCAAAGCGTGAGGACTGGCGAGGGATTCGCTTGTGAGGCGCCGCCGGGATAGCCCGCCTGCTGATTGAATGGCAGTGACGAATTGAACGCGGAGAATCCGCCGAGGCGCCAATTGTAGTAGTCCGTGCCCACGTCCGAGAACGTCTTCGCGCCGACGAGGATTTGGTTGAGCCCACCGTTCCCGGGCGCCTGCCAGATCATTTCCGAACCGGCGATGCGCCTCAGCGACGTCCAGGGAGGCGTCACCGCGAAAACGAACGTATCGCCGGAGACGAACGCCACGGATCCCGCCGTGATCGTGAGGTTCGCTTTCGTCGACGTAAACGCCGTCCCGACAACGCCCGATCCCAGACTCCCCGACACCGATCCCGCGACGTTGAACGCCGTCGCACTCGTGAATGTGACCGTGATCGTTTCCGCGACGCCGGCGGATCCGCCGTGCGCATCGATCGTTCCGTTCCCCGTTCCCGTTTGCGCCGAGGTCAAGGCCTGGCCCGTGCCCGTGAGGAACCCATCCAATTGATTCAGGAGATCCGCATAGTCCGACGCCGTTCCGATCAACAGGCTCATTATGCACTCCTCGAAAGCGCCTTCGCCGCCGCTTTGGGATTGTTCGCGATGTGATTCAGGATCACGTTTCGCGCCGCTTTGCTCGAGAGGTGCTTCAAGATCAGACCCTCATCGAGACCGATTCCGAGGTTGATCGTCGAATCGCTTCCCTCGATGCCGGCGCCCACGAGACCGCCTTGCGAGAATTGCGGGAGGCTCAATCGCTCGAGGGATGGGATCTTGAGACCGCGGTTAATTGCCTCCAGGTTTGCAACCCCGAAACGCGAGACGGCGTCGGATTGGACGATGTACTCGCCAGGAGAAACGCGCGCTGGAATCGAATCGGATTTCGGACCGCCCGGGCCTTTGATCAGACCGCCGCCCGCGAATCCCGCACCTCCGCCGGCGCCGCCAGGAACGACACCGCCGCCCGCGAATCCGCCCATTGCGGCCTTGAGCAACTTAGCGACGACGATCTGGGCAACCATTTGACCCATCATCCGCGCGAGCGAGCTCACAACGCTCGCCGCGAGACCGCGGAACGCCTGGCCGACGCTCCGCGTTCCTTCCATGAGGATGTTGAAGAAATTCTCGATCCCGCCCGTGAGGGAGGACTGTAGACCGGCCCTGATCTGCGCAACTTGCTGTCCCGCCGTATTCGCCTGGACCGCGATCTGGTTGACCTGTTTTTGGAAGTCTTCGGCCTTCGCGATCTTCTCCTCATCGCCGGTTGCTTTCGCCTGTGCCAGCAATTGCGCCGCGATCTGTTGGAGGACCGGGAGGCGCGCCGCTTCTAATTGGCGGATCTGCTCGTCCGCTTGCGCTTGGAACAGTTTCCCGTTCTTCACCTTGTCCTCGATCGCCGCGCGCTCGTCGCCCAGTATCTTGATCCGTTCGCCGGCGTCTTTCTGATTCGCGTCGAACGTCGCTTGTGCGGTTTTGATCTGGGTGTAGGACGCCAGTTCCGCGTCGATCTGTTCTTTCGAGGCGCCTGATTGCTCGAGGATCACGCGGAGTTTTTCCTTCTCGATTTCGATCTCATGGAGCGCCGCGGCCAGGGAATCGCCCTTCGTTTTGTCGATCAGTCTCTCGAATTCGAGGATCTTCGTCTGATTCTCCTGTTTCGCTTTGAACTCCTCCGTGTTGAGCCCGTGTATCTTCGTCGAGGAGTTGACCTCGATCTCCGTGATCTTCGTTTGGAGCTCCTCGATCTTCATCATCGCGCGGAGACGTTCCGCCTCCGCTTTGTCCGTTTCCGCCGGCGTCGTCGCTTTGCCTTTCGCCGCGCTCGCCTTATCCGCCTCCGCTTTCGCGCCCTCGATTCCCCGCTTGAGGATTGCGATCTCTTCATTCGAGTCGGCCGCGACCGCCGCGCGCCGTTGATCGTAATACTCCGCCAGGGTGAGCTCGCCCTTCGCATAGAATTCTTTCTCGATCTCCTCCTGTTGCTTGGCATAGGCGCGATGGATCGCGAGCTCGTCCTGGAGTTGCCTCTCCAGGAGCGCGAACGCCGCTTTTTCCGCCGCGTCCGATTTCCCGACGAGCCCGGAGACTTCGGGCGCCTCCGTTTCCTTTTCCGGCCGCAACCGCGCGAGGCGCGCTTTTTTCCTCCGCGCCTCTTCCTCCGCCGAGGGAAAGAGGTTCGACGCGTCTTCTTTCACCGTATCGGCCAGGGATTTATACATCGCCTTCTGACGCTCGATCTCGTCCGAGACGATGTTCGTGTTTTCCTTTTCACCCCGCGATAGGGTGTCGAACGCCTGTCCCAGATGCCCGCGCGCCGCCTGCCCCAACGCCGTGAAATCCGTCTCGGCCGTGTTCTTCACGTATTTCCACGCCGCGGAGAACACGTCGGCGATCGATTCGGCCACGGTCCCGAGGGTTTGCCCGAGGACGAGGAACGCGAGCGAAATCCCGCGCACGGCGTCGCCGGCATATTTGCCGAGATCTTTGAACGAGACGCCGCCTTGCGTCAGAGAGTCGGCGAACGCTTCACCGACGTCCGAGATCGCGGGGAGCATGCCCGCCTCGAATTGCGTCGCCATGCCCGCGCCGACGTCCGTCAATTCCTGGATCGAGGCTTTCGCTTCCCGGAAGGAATCCGCCGTCGATTGATCGAGGAGGAGCCCGAGTTTGGACGTCGCCTCCGTCGCTTTGTCGAACCCTTGCGCCGCGAGCGCATTCATCACCGGGATCATTTCGGCGCCGCCCTTGGAGAAGATCAGTTGCGTCGCCGTCGCCTTCCGGAATCCCGCTTGCATTTCTCCGATTCGCTGCGTGACGAGTTTTATTTTTTCGTCCGTCTTTAGGCCCGCGAAATCTTTCTGCGTCAAGCCGAGGATCGCGAACGCTTTGCCCGCTTTCCCCGTGCCCATTTCAAACTCTGTAATCGATTTTGCGGCGCGCGTCAGACCGCGATCGACCGCCTCCGTCTGAACGCCGACGTCGCCGGCGACTTTATGGAATACGCTGAGAGTCTGCGTCGATATGCCCGTCTTGTCGGACATTTTCCCGATGTTCACCGCGGAATCGAATGCCTCTTTCCCTATCCGCGCAAGCCCGATCGTCGCGGCCGCGGCCGCGATCCCGGAGAATGCCTTGCTGAGGGAGAGACCGGACGTCGCCGTCTCGTCCTCCTGTTTTTTGAGGTTCTTCAATTGCGAGGACAGTTCGCGGATCGCCGCGGAGACACCGGTATCCTCCGCAGTTAATTTGACTTTGATCTCTGGAGGACTTCCCACCGGTTCAACTCCTCAGAATTCTCGGAACCCTCGGGGGATCCGTTTTGCGCCTCTGGTGGGGCGCGAGCGCGCTCCACACTAGAAGATCGATCTCATACGTCCGCCGTGCATCTCTTTTTAGGACTTCGATATATCCGAGAAAGAGATCGCGCATCGGCCAATCGCGGATCCGAATCGCCCGCTCGAGCTCGCCGCCCGCGACCTCGCGGATCAACGGCGCGAAGTCGCCGAAGTCGATCGCGCCGCGCTCTTTGTATGGGGGCCCGTTCCGCTCTGGCTCGAAGATCTCCGGGAATTCTCCGAGGATCGTCCCCCTAACCGAAAAAAACCGATCACGAACTCCACGATCCGCGACGTCATAGCGCGAATCTCTTCGGGGTCCGTGATCGCGTCGAACCGTTCGGCGTTGCGATCCGCCTCCTCGCGTGTCCAGGCTTTCCCCTCTTCCGTGAGACACCCGGCGAGAATGCTCGCTTTCTCATGCCTCAAAAGAATCGCCGTCAGAAGATCCTCCGCACGCTTCTCCGGAGTGCGTTCGACCCCGTCGAGACTGTTGAGGATCTCGACGGCGCCGGCGCGACGCACATGCGCCTGGATGTAATCGTTCTGATTTGAGGAAATGGATTGCGAGACGCCGGAGAATTTCCGGCCGTCGAGGGTGATCGATTCGAGCATTTTTGCCTCCGGGACGGGGTTTCCGCCCGCTAACTTCAACAGAGAAGGGGGAGCTCGCTATCCGCACGAGCCCCCCGCGACCTCCCAAGAACCTGCTTCCCGTTGGGTCGCCGTTCTTAGAAGAACGTGTAATCGTAGAACGGCGCCGTCGGGTGATTGGCGGTATCGTCGAGGATGTTCCCGTCGAGGGTCCAGTTCCCGTAGTCATCCGCGATGAGACCGACGTTCCCGTTCGGGTTGAGGTTGACGCGCCAGATATCGACGCCGATCTTCTGGCCGTCGACCGGATCCGGATCGAAAACGATGTGGCCCTGTTGGAAGGGAACGGTCGCGCCGGCGACGTGATCGTTCGATCCCACGACCGTGTGATAGGTGATCGAGACGGCCGCGGAATCGATGATCGAGCTCCCCGCGGGGATATAGATCATCCCACCGACGGGATCCGCGACGACGTAGTCCCCCGGCGTTGCGAGCGTGACCGGGGAGCCGGCTTGCGTTTGTGTGAGGACGGGCACGTTCGCCGTCGCCATGTCGATATTACGTTTCGCCGTCTGGAAAAAACGCCCCTTCGCGCCCGTCACGGTTGCCGAGATCAATGTCTCGCCCGTGATCGTTGCCGCGGTCGTCGCGACCGTCGTTTTCCCGCTCGACATTTGTACGATCGCCATGTGATCCGAGGAGAAATCCGTCCCCGTGATGGCGATCTTCGGTTGCCGCTTTTTCAGCGCCGTCGCGATAAGAGTCACGCTTTTGTTGAGTGACTGGTAGAGCTCCGCGATATCGTCTTTGAGATCGAGCTCGAATTTCGTGCAATTGCCCAGATGCCGAAGGCCCGTTGGGAGACCGGCCGCGTCGAAAATATCGAGTAGGATCGATCCCTTTCCGAGCATCGGAATGTGGGGAATGGGGTACTTGAGTCCTGGCATATCCTTCGCCTCCTAAGACTTTGAAGTCGGATCGAGTCGACTCGTCCGGAATTTGACCGTGATGCTCCACTTCGCCGATGCGATCGGGACGTCTCCCTCGCGGGAATTCCAAACCGTTCGCCCTTTTTGGACACCGCTCGCGAGACCGCCGAAACGTTCGTCCGCGAAAATTGCCAACGCCGCCCAGACCATGATCGGATCGAGTGCCGCATCCGGAGGGATGCTGCCGGAGCCCTGAGCGCGTCCCTCAATCGAGAGACTCAACTCGGATTCCTCGAGGGGCGCCGCGTATACCTGGCCGGCGAGGGGTTTGGGAACGTCATCGTCGGCATAGATGAGAATCGCGGGAAGAGAATCGATTTCGACCGGGCGCGTGCGCTCGCGATGAATCGTCAAACCTGTCGGCGGAGAAACGAGACCGGCGCCTGTTGCCGCCGTCGCCGCCCCCAATGCCGCGATAACCGCGAGAATGATCTGTTCGCGGATGGAAGCCGGGGGTGTGGGAGGCGTGGTCACTTTTCCGGTTCCTCCACGAATGCCTCATAGAGAGGGAGCAATTCCGCGCGCATGCGCTTCTCGCGATCGAGCCGTTTGAAAGTGTCCGCGACGATCGCAAAGGCTTTCGGACGGAACTTCATTTCTCGAGGCGTCATCGCCGCCGCGACATTTCCCCATCTATAGGTGATCTGCCCGTCATGCTCCTCCGTCGTGACCCCGAATTCCGCATGCTCCTCTTCGGAGAGGCTCAAGGTTTCGCGCAATTCGCGGACGATCCGTAGTGTCGTGACGTCTCCCTCTTGGGGGAGAATCGCGATCAGATGGATGCGTTCCGCGATGTTTAGCGGCCGTGCGATCGTCGCGATCGCCGGCGTCATCTGTTGAACTGCCTTCATTTTTTCCTCCGCACCGACTCAGCCCTAGCTCGCGGCCGAGTTGCACGGGATATAGTACGGCGTTCCGTTGACTTTGATCTTGAGACTCTTGTCCCATCCGGAACTCTTCGCCGTCGCGATGATCCAGTTCCCTGCCCCGTGTCCCCCGCCCTCGTCCGAGAGATCCAGGAGATAGGTGCTGTTCGTGTCGATCCGCAACGCCGCATTGATCTTCGCAGCCGTCGTGTTGTACACGACGACGGCGTCGATATTCGCCGCGGACGCGACGAGCGCCGCGGACATGCTCTGTCCGCAATCGGCCCAGACCGCCGCGATCGGCGCCGTTGCCGCGACCGCCGTCGAGAGATCGAGTTGACCCACGAGGCCGGCGGAAACTTCGGCCGTCCCCGAGTGGGTCCCCTGGACCGTCAACTTTCCTTGCGTCCCGTAGACATAGGACTCGCCGGCAATCGTCGTTCCCGCCGCGATCGTGGTATTTCCACGAAGGGACGCGACGCTCGCCGAAAGGGTCGTCGAACCCTGATATCCGAGAGTCAGTTCCGCGTCGATCATTCGGAACGTGCCTTGCGACGCGTTGAGAAGAGTCTTCGCGAGGATCTGAGTCGCCGTCGGCGCCGTCACGACGAATACGCCTTGTCCCGTTCCGTTCAATGCCGCAATCGCCGCATCGATCGCGTCGAGGTTCGCCGCTTCGTTCGGCACGCCTGCGGTAAGTCCCTCCACTACGTTTTCGCCGTGCGTGGGCTTCACGAGCCCGAGAGTTGCTGTCTTACTCATCGTTCCGCCTCCTAAGAATTTTCGATCACTATACCCCGAGAAGAATTTTCGTCAGACCGCCGTCGTTTTCCCGCAACCGCTCGCGAACCGTGAAACTCTTCGCCCCGATCACAACTGTGTCCCCGATCTTCATCTGCGGAAATGCCGAAGTCTGGACCGTGATCGTCGTGATCAAGGCGACGACCTGGCCCTGATTCCCATCGGAAACCTGGACCTGATCGGCATCATCCGGAATGCCCAGACCGCCGACGCCTCCGATCGTGATCGCGATCCCGAAGTCTGCGAACAGAGACGGGATATCGGCATCACGAAATGGAGGCGCGCTGGACGGCGTCGGCATTTACTTGCCCTTGCCGGGTTTCACTTTCGGAGGCGCCGGCGCGACTTGCCGCGGTTTGGGATCCGCATTCGTCGGCGTTTCCATACGCGTGACCGTCGTCGGCCCGGGTTCCGCTTCTTCACTTTCATGGAGAACCGCGGATCCTTCGCCGATCAGACGATGTGCCAAGGCCCGGGAAACGTCATGCGTCGATCCTGCCTCCGCATGATCTCCCCCCAAAACTATCGAACGCGTGAGGACGAGACGTCGCATCCCCGCCGCGGGTTTTTCCTGTCCCTCCATCGCTTCCTCTTTCCGCAGACCGCCCGGGCGGAGGTGACTTCCGCCCGGGTAGACCGCTTTTCAGATGCCGCGTGCGCAACGCGGGAAAGGGTTGAATCGCCGGCGGATTAGGTTGTGGCGACGTATTTCGCGACGACGAACGCCAAGGGGTACTTCAAGACGACGTCCGTCAACATGAACGTGGTCAACTCGATCATCCCCTGCTTTTTGAGGCGATACGGATCGACGACGAGCTCGAATCCGCTGCCCCACATCGCGATGATCATGGTCTCGAAAACGCCGCGGATGAGAGTGTGCAACGTTGCCCCGCTCCCGCCCTTCGTGTTCGTCTTCGCGACCTGATTCGAGGAGCGCGCCGTGAAACCGTCGACCGTATTGTCGTCGGCCCAGATCGGGAGACCGATCACGTTCCCCAACCGCGCCGTCCGTTTGAGGCTCGACTTGATCCCGGGCGTTGTGAGCCATCCCCCATCGCCCAATTGATCGGCGTTCGCATCCTCGAGCTTCTCGGACATGATCACGATATCGTCCCACGAGAGGACTCCGCCGTTGCCGGCGTCCGCGATCACGGCATAACTTTGCACGCCCGACGTCGGGACGATGCCGGTCGGTTGATTCGATCCGCCGCCCACGATCGCGACGGAATCGACGGCCAGCGCCATGTCGCGACTCAGATCCTCACGAACGAGCGTATCGACGTCGATCACCGCTTGCGCAAGCAATTGACGCGAATAGCTCGAGGAGGACTGGTACGTTTTCGGAGAACTCGGGATCGCGCCCAACGTCAACGCGGAATCCGTGACGTCGACGCCGGGGTTCTCACCCACCCACGAGCCGGTTGCCTTCCCGGTTTGCTTGGGGAAAGAAACGTTGTCGCGGAGACCGGCGATCGTGCGAGCGCCCAATTCCTTCACGCGCATCCGGTTGTAAAGGTATTGGATGAACTCGCCCGGTTCCGTGAAGACGAGCTCCGCGCCCCCGGTCGAGGTTCCGGCCGCAAGAGCCGTTCCCGCGCCGCCGCCGAGCCGCTTGGAGAGAATCGATCCGAATCGCTTTTGGAGCTCCGGGGTCCAGGCATGACGGAGACTCCAGGGAACGAACAGACCGCCGTGACGTTCGGCCTTCCACGTCTTCTCGATCTGATCGGAGATCTCCATCTCGAAGGTATTCTCGCGCTTGCCGGCCGTTCCGCCGGAGGCGCGTTCGATGTTCGTGACCGCGGCCATGATCCCGCGGGCGAGGTTGTAGTTCCTCTGTTCCTTGTCCGTGAGCTCGAGGCGATCCGCGTTCTCTGCCGCGGGTTGCGGGAGAGTGCCGGCGCCGCGGGCTTCAACTTCTTTCAGGACCGTGCGCGAGAACGCGTCGACCGATTGCCCATCGGCGACCGCTACCGCGACTTTTTCCTGATCGATCCCGTGAACCTTGCCAAGCCGAATGATTTCGGCCGACGCGGACCGGGATTCTTTCAATTGCTCTGCCGTCGGTTCCATGTGTTCCTCCTTAGAATTCGGCCCGGAAGCCGGTTTGTTGCTCCGCACTAAAACTGGAAAACGCTTTTCGCCGTCGGCCGCGCGATCGTGTCCAACCGTCGGATCCGCCGGTACTCCTACTGAGCTCGCCTCCATCGGCGCCCATCGCGTCGCCCGGTAGGTGTCGCCCTCCTCTTTCGAGGATTTCTCCAGGACGTACTCGCGGACCTGATATCCGACGGAAATGAAACGCCGGATCCCGTCCTGAATATCGGTTTTGATCTGTTGCGCCGGCGCGCTGCGCGAAAAGCGCAAAACGCCCCGCAACACTTTGTCGTCGCCGATCTTGGGTTTCTCGACGATCCCGACAATCGCTTTGTAATCGTGGGAATCGAGGAAACTCATTCCCAACTTGGCGCGCGAGAGATCGACCGCTTCGGCGGAGTGATCGAGAATCTCCGTCCCAAACCAACGCTCGACTGGAAACTCGGACGAGATCGCGATGTTGAATCGATCCTCGTCACGCTTGCCTTGCGACTCTTCGGACTGATTCCCCGTATCCTGAGAGTTTTCGCCCTCTTCGTCATCGTCATCGGCGACGTCGGCCGCATCGGGTTCTTTCCCCGCGGCCCTGGCGACTTTCACGCGCTCGAGGCGCGCCGCCCGCGCGATCACGTCGTCGGGCGTGAGAATTTTTTTCTCGCGTTTCGCGATCTTCACCATTTCGAGGATCGTGAAATCCCTGAAAAGCATCGGGAGTGAATCACCGATCGGTTTGCGTTCCTGTAACTGGACCGTCATTTTGCCCTCCCCAATTCGATCAACCGGCCGGCGCCCGCGGCCGCGGATTTCTTTCCGCCCTCTTCCTCGCCGGCGCCTTCCTCGTCTTCGGGTTCGACCGTTTCCTTCGGACCCTTGTTGACGACCGGCGCCTTCGCCGTAATCGCCAGATCGAGATCGTATTCGTCGGCGAGATCCTTCTCTTCCTTCAACTGCTCAAACACCTCCGTCACGTCGCCGCCTTGCTCCGCGATCACGGCGTCGCGCGACGTCAGACCCGCGCCGATCCCTAGGATCGCGCTCTGGACGTCCTTCAACGGATCGACCCACATCCAACCGCGCGCCTCCCACTTGCCGGCCAGGAACCGGGAAGGATCGCGGGAATCGAGAACGAGGACGCCGGCCAGGAGTGCGAGGGAGATCCAGGACTCGAATATCGGCGCCATGAGATCTTCCTTGAGCATCGATTGCAGCATTTTCCACTGATCGCGCTCGATCAGCATCCCCGACCGCATGGAAGAGTAATTCACGCCCTCCAGGTCCGCGGCGAGCGCGTTATAGGAAACGCCCAGAGAAGACGCCACAAAACGCAACATCGCTTTGACGAACATCGGAAACGCCGTCGCCGGGTGATCCGGATTCCACGTTTTGAAATCCAGCCCTGGAGGGAGTTGCTCGATCACGCCGGGTTGCGCGTCAATCTTGTACTTCGCGTCCGGATTCGGTTCGACATACGAGGAGGCATCCGTCGTGACGAGGAAACCCATCTTCGCCGCGCCCGTGCGCGCCGCGATGAGCTCCGCCTCGACGTATCCGCCTAGCATGCGCAATTCCAGCATGCACGGATGAAACCACGTCACTCCGCGGGTTTGATTCACGCGATCCGGATCATACAAATGGAGGATTTGATCGGCGGGGATGCGCGTGCGCATGAGCGATCCGCCCAGATCGGAAGGATGCTTTTCGTTTATGTGGTAGGCGATCGGACGTCCCCAAACGTCGACCTCGACGCCCATGCGGATCTCGTTCTCCGTTTTCGAGGAGGCGCGCGAGAATAAGTGATCGAGTTGATCCGCATCGATCAACTGAATCGCGAAACGATGTTTGTTAGGGAATCCGCGGACCTGGCGAACGAGGACCTCGCCGTCGACGGCGATACTTTTGAGGATCAGATTCTCGACCGCCCGGAGGGAGAGTTTTCCGTCAACCGTGCAATTCCCTTTTTTCCCCCAATCGGCCCAGGCCTCCTCAATCTTCGTGTTGAATCCCGCGTTCAATTTTCCATCGCTGTTCCGGACTTGCGCCTGATAGCCGATCCCGCGTTCTCCGAGGACGTTGCCGAGGAGGATTTTGAGAAAGGCTTTGGCGACGGGATTGTTGCGGGACATTTCGCGCGATCGCGCGCGAAGGATCCGCATGTTGCCCTTGATTTCCTGATCGGCGGAAAGGATCGAGGCAAACCAGTCCTCCGTAAAGCGCCCGCCCATCGCTCCCTTGAAAACTGTCAGCGATCGCCGGCCCGTGAAGAAATTCGCGATCTTGCGGATCCAGGCGGGAGTCTTCATCGGTCGAGCCCCGTGACGTCGACCCATGTCGGCGGGAGTGCCTCGTTCTCTTGCTCTGGCGGGAATCCGACCCTAAAGGGGACGCCCAATTTCCCCGGGTTGTTCTGACGCCACATCGCGGCGCGTAACTCCCCGCGGATCGTGCGCAATTCCTGGATCGGTATCTTGGAGACGGATCTTCCCGCGATCTGGTAGGCCTGGAGATCCGCAGTCAGCCGGCCGGAGATCGCCGCCTCGACGATCGCCAGGGTTCTTTCTTCCCATGTGTTGAAGACTCCCGCGGCCGCCGATGCGACGTTCGGTTCGATCACGATCACGAGCTCGTCGCCGTGGAGATCGTAAGTCTCGCCGGTTGTCGCATTGGTGAGGCGTTCCGCATATCGATAGGGACCGGGGATAAGACTCGCCGTGTCCGTGGGATCGAACACGATTTGGAACACGCCTTCGTCGTCGACGCTCGCGGCCTTGTTGAATTTTTGGGTGAGACCGTTCAGATAGATCGTATAGGCCCAACCGTCCGAGGGAAGATAATCGCCCAACGTCCGCGAGAACTTGACAGTCGTTCCCGCGGGGAAGTTTTTGGGGACCGTCCCTGGAATGATCGGTGCCACTGTCCCGAAGATACGGGCAGGACCGTGCGTTCCAGTACTATAGAATGCCTATATTGCGTGATGTGACAAGAGGACGGCGCCAAGAGTCGGGGGACCGGGGCGCCGTGTAAGCGGTTTGCGCAATGGTGGAATGACCCATTTTACCATGTGGCGCAAGGGGAACCGGAGCCTCTAAAGTTTCGGACCGGTTTGAGAATTGCCTAGCAGTCGAGCCCGGAACTTGGCGCCCTTCCTCGTGTCAATGTTCACGAGTCCGCTGTCGATCCGATCCGTAGTTCCCTGAAAAATCACCGTCAGATTATCGAACTCCCAGACCGCGACCTGAGAATCGAATCGCGCGCCGACCGCATTCTCTTTTGTTTCGTTGACCGTCTTCGTCGGATCGCCGTACTTTGCGCGCAATCCCTCGAGGACTTCTTCCTGAGCCGTAATCCCCGAGGTGTTGAATCCGATCGACTCCAGATTTCCCTCCACCACCTGCCCGACGATTTTATACTTGGAGGCGAGCGCCGGCTTCCGCCCGAAGGGAAAGAGGATCGTCACCGTCTCATCGAACACCGGGGAGCTCCATTTGCTTTTTTCCCACGCGGCGATCGACCTCTCGAAACAGACGACCCCGTCATTTTCCAGATAGAGCGTGCTCTTTTTCAAGTGCACGCATTCGGGGAGAGATAGTCTTTCTCCGAGGTGAAGGCCGAATACGGTCGAGTCGGCCGTCTTCGTTTGCGCGAATGCGCCGGCGGCGAGAAGTCCGATCAACCCGAGGGCGGATAGAATTCGTCTCATAGCATCCTCCTGATTCAATTTTATAGCGACCGCTCCGGACCGCGAGATTACTTTGGTACTACTGTTCCGGGGAAGCAACACCGCGGACCTCGGAGATCGTCAACTTGGCGACCGTGACGTGCTTTCCGCGCATTTCCGGGCGACGCCGAATCTCCTCGATCGCGACGCGCGCCGCAACGCTCATTCCGCTCACCCTGACGACTACGGACTGATACGCGCAATGCGCCGGCTTGATTTCCGGGAAATACGCCTCGACCGCGAAGGATTTCATAGTTTTTTGACCGTCCTATCCTGAAAAGACCACTGCAAAGGGTGTTCTCCTCGTGTGTGTCCCGCCGCAAGTCGGAAGAGACCATTGCCGAACATCGTCCTCGCCTCTGGAGGGAGATTAGCGATCGCGAATTCCGCGAGCACTCCATAGGCTTCGATTTTGAATTGGAGCTCCCGGATCGTTTCTTTCGCTTCCTGCAGTTCCCTGTGATACATGCCAGCAACAGGCCCAAGTCTGATTTTTCTCATGGCCTCTCCTGTTCCGCCGGCGCGCGTAGCTCGTCGGGGATCGCGAGACGATGCGATTTGCAAAACTTTAGGGCGTGCGCGTCGCAATACTTTCTTCCCGCTGTCGAGACTCTCCCCGCGGCGTCTGTGACGTATTGCCAGCCACAGAGCCAACGGATCCGCTCCCCGCAAAAACGATCTCGCGTGCTCCCGGAGCATTGCGCCTGCCATGCCGGAACCTGTCCAGGATCGCTGCCGCGGACCTTGTTCGCATAGTCTTCCCCCTCTGGGGTGAGACGCACGATCGTGTGTTTGAACGAGGAGCTCATCGCGACCGCCTTCTCGCGTCGCGCCGGCGACGGCGATTCTCGCGAAGTTTTTCGATATCCCGATGGAATTCGGGGGATCGGAAGGAACGCCATGCGGCGCGCGCGAAGTAAACGAGAAAACAGAACGAACACACAAAGAAGATCATCCCGACGATCTGATCGAGAGGTTCGTTCGTCATTGTCTCGCCTCCGTGATTCCTTCCCACGGATCGCCCGCGGGGACCGTGAGCCGTGATCCATTGATGCGGGAGAAAGATGGGGGACGAAAATCCGAACTCATATCGCAACTCAAACGTCCAACCGGGGATCGCTTGGAGTTTGGATAGGAGGAAATTTGATTGCCAACCGCAACCGAGCCGCGAGGGATCCGCCGGATGAGAGACCGTCTGCCAAGCGTTATTTATCATTCCGCCGACGACACCGTCGATCGGGACACGCCCGCGGTGATTCATTTCGGCGATCGATTCGCGGAGGATTCCGCGCATACGGAGCAAGTCCGCGGTTTCAAGATTGGCCGTCGAGTCGGCCGGCGCCGCGAAAGCCGTCAACGCCGCGAGTGCGAGCGCGAGAATTCTGATCCGGTTCGTCATGGCCTTATCCCGAACCTTTCGCGCGCCTCTTTGAGTTTCCGGTCGATCGCCTCCGGCGTGACCGCATCTTGCTTCAATGCACAACCCGTTCCGCTCACAGGATCGCGAAAGAGGACAAGAGAAACGCCGTCCGTTTCCTGTATCCCGACCCACTGCGCCCCGGAGACTCTGATCATGTGTTCTAGCCTTGTCATGGGGACCGCCTCCTAAAGACAGTCTCTCGCCGTCTTTAGGTGCTGTCCATAGTCCTTTAGTACTGCTAGTTCCCAATTCGCTTTCCTGTTGACTTAAAGGCACTTAAAGGTCTATAGATAGGGCATGTCCAAAGCAAAATCCGAGAACCCGTCCATCGCCGTGAATATCCTCATCACTCCGAATCAGAGGAAAGCCCTGGAGCGCCTAAAGCAAGAAAAGGAACGCTCGTTTGGATTCCTGATCCGCGAGGCGATCACGTTATATCTGGCGAACGGCGGCATCTCCACGAAAAAGAAAGCCTGAATCACCAACCCTGGACCCACGACGAACCCCCTCCTGGCCGCCCTCGAATGCCCCCCGCTCCTCCCGTTCCCCCTGTGGATCCTCCTGGAGGATTCCCTGGAGGCAGCCGCAACGCCGCTGCATACTCTCCAAGTTTGCGGATCGTCGCCTGTCCGAGGACATAGAGCGCCGCGAGCGCATAGACCTCCAGATCGAGCGCCTCATTCCTGGCGCGCGTCTTCACGTATTCGCGGACCGTGCCCTTCCCGCGCCGATATCGACGCACCGCCTTCTCCGCCGTCAACTGTGCGAGGTATTCATCCTCGATGAAGTCGGGGATGTGCATGAATCCAGGCCCGGGCGCCGGTATCTTGAGCCGCGCGAAAATGCGATCCTTCGCCGTGTCCGTCCCGATGATCCAGAGTTTCACCCTGTATTGATTGTTCGTCGAGAATTTCCCGAGAATCTCTTTCCCCGCTTCGCTCGATCCCTTGAGGCAAAAAATGCGCCGCTGTTGGCGTGCTTTGCAGAATCGATATACCTCGTCCGTGTGGAGACCGCCGGAGTCGATCATGGTGCAAGTGATCCGTACCTTCTGGCCGGAGACGTGATCCCACGTTCCGAGAAGAAATTTGTCGAGCTCGTTCCAGACTTCCTCTTGCCCGGGGTCCCCGAAAAACTGTTGGTAGGCGATCAGCCAGGATTCCTCTTTTTCGCCCCATCCTTTGACGACGCACTCCAGGCGATCGCCCTGGACGTCGACCGACGCCGTGAGGAGTCCGACGCCGTCGGGGACTTCCGCCGCGTATGGTTTGAGGCGTTCCTTCAAGGCGACCGCCTCGACCGCGTCGCCCTGTTCTTCCCACGTCTCGCCAAGGCGGAGGTTGATAAAGGCTTTCAATTTTTCGGGGTTCTGTTCTTTGTTCGCTTCGTGCCACTCTTGCGCGAGCGCCCCCCAATTTTCGCGCCAAGGGGAATAGAGCGCGTTGATATGGAACCCCACGATCGGCCGGTCCGGAAATTCGGCGATCCACTCCCCGCCGTTGATCATCTGTTGTTTGTAGCGTTCGGGGATCTTCCCCTGGCAGCCGGCACAGAGGAACGCGACGCTCGAGGGGTCGACCTGTCCGTCCGCGTTGGACGAGTAGAAGAGGCGGTATATTTTCGAGACGGGATCCCTCCACCAGAGGACTTGCTTTAATCGGCAAAAGGGACAAGGAACGTAAAAGCGCCGCATGTCCGACCGGAGGAACGCGCGCTCGATCGGTGAGATCCCTTTCGGTTTCGCCGGCGTCGATCCCTTGATAATTTTCCAATCGGCGAATCCATCCGTCCGCCGCGTCCCGATCGCAAGAGGATCGCCCTCGCCGTCTATGTCCAGGGGATAACCGTCGACCTCATCGAAGAGAACGATCGGGACCGGATCGCTGCGCAAACCGGCGCCCGAGTTTGCGCCCGTCAATTTCAGGAACCCGCCGGGGAACTCCTTCAAGGCTAACGTGTTGCTGGCCCGCCGTGTCGACGCTGGCCGGATCTTCGCGTTCAATGCGGGACACGCGTCGATCATGGGTTTGAGCCGCTTTTTTCCGTAGTCCTTCGCGTTGTCGATCGTCGGTTGGACGAACATGATCGGTTTCGGATCGACATCGATGAAATATCCGCACACGTTGTTTAGGACCGCGTCGCTATAGCCGACTTGCGTACTCTTCTGGACGACGATCTCGTGAACGAGGGGATCGAGGACGACGTTCATCATTTCGATCTGGAATTGTTCGGGCTTGAACGGGCCCGGCCGCGACGTCGTGCCCTTCGGGAGAATGCGATTCCGGATCGCCCATTCGGAGATCGTGATATCCGGAGGCGGATCATACAGACCGTAAACCCGCGCCAGGACGACGGCGAGATTAGCCTTCGCGCTTTGGTGACTCTGGGTCTCCGGCATCCTTCACCGCTTTCGCGAGATACGCGAGTGACTCTTTGCACGCACGCTCGAGCTTCGCCTGAATCATCACGCGCGAGGATTCCCCGACGAGCTCCGCGGCCATCCGCGGAGGGATCGCCATGATCCGCGCCTTCGTCGTGAGAACGAGATCCGTCAACGCCGACTCCACGTCCGCGACCGTCACCAGGATTCCGCGCTCTTTCGCCAATTCCATTTCTCTCAGATCCGCGTCGGCACGGAGAAGGCGAATTCGTTCCGCGTGTTCCCCGGCGAATCCTCCGTCGCCCGTGGGGATCGCTTTCTTCTCGAGCGCAGTTTGAAGAAATCGCACATACCAACGCACGCACTTTAGGAGATCGTATTTCCCGCGCAACTCTTTCGGGAGACCTTGCTTCACCAACTGGTGAATCCGACTCTCCGTCAGACTGAAAAGATTCGCGAGGAACGCCGCATTCACCGATCCCGGTTTTTTCCCGCTCTTTTTTTTCTTCCGCACGCGAATCCCAGAAGTAAACTCAAACCCATTCTAAAAAATTGATCGGTGGTCTCCTCTCGCACTCGCCGTCACCCGCGGGCGGCCACCCCTCCGGGAGGACCCTCGCGAAGCAAAGCCTTTAAGCCACCCTCCGCGCACGCCCCCGCGGGATGTGGCCATATATGGCCATGCCTAGAGCTCGTGTGTGGCGCTTGTATATACAAGTACATACACCTCATCGCTTGGCCTTGCCTCTGCCCCCGGGAGACTTCATCAGCGCCCGCAATGGCGCCAGATCATAAGGCGCGATCTCAAGCGCCGCGATATCGATATAGAACACATCGAACGGCCCGGATCCCCGATCCAGCATTGTGTCGATATCTTCGTTCTCCATAAAGCGCATGAGGTTCGCGACCGATGCAAAGAGTCTTTGCTGGACGCCCATCTGGGGTTCGCGAAAAATCACGAGAAAGAAGATCGGCGACTTCTCTTCGGTTCCCGGCCGGGTTTGGATTGGAGAGATCACGATCGCGCCGCCCGTTTGAGGATTTCCTTCGCAAACTCCTCCGTAAAGATCGGCGAGAAACGGTCGCCGATAACCTGCATCATCGCCTCGCGCAATTTCAGATGCGCCGGCAGTTTTGCCGACGGCGCGAACGAGTAGATCAGAACTGTGTTATCGAGACCGCCGCCCTTCGCTCCGAATTTCCGGAGAACGCGGCCGGCGTAGGAATCGACGCGTTGAAAAATGCCGACGCCGGGGATGATGAACGTGCGTTGGCGCCCGCGCCGGTCCTGGAATTGCAGATTCGTGTATTGGAGAGACGTTTTCACGGTTTGCGGAAAAGTCGGCCGCGGCGCCTCGCCGGTCAACGGAATCGCGAGCTCCGATCCGCGAGACGGTTCTTTTGTTCCGCCCTCCTCCAGAAATCCAAGAATCAGAGGCGTCCCCTGGACGTTCTGATCGACGCCGATGATCGCCGTCAAATTGTTCACTTTGGAATACTGCAAAATGCGGATTCGGTTGAGGATGAACCGTTTCCGCAAGGTTAGATCCGCGGCCGCTTCTCTCTGACCCGCCTCGACCGCTTCCTTCGCCGTGCGCGTGATCGCGTTGTTTGCTGCATAGGGCAATTGCCGAAGGACGGCGCCGGCGAGTTGAACGACCGCCTCGGAATCGATCGTGACCGAAATCTTCATGCTTTCACCTCCGTTTGAGGGAATTCCTTCCACTCGACGCCGTCGAGTTTCGAGCCTGCGACCTTTTTTCCGACGCGGACGAGCAACGTCTTTTCGTCGGAGACGTATTCATGGACGCCGGCCGTGTGCAATGCACAGAGATTTTGAGACGGATCGACCCACTCGCCCCACTGTTTGAAAAAGAATGGGATTCCGAGATCGACGCATAGATCGCGGACCGCGCGAGCCCATTGCGGATGCATGGGACGAGCTCGCGATCCGCTTTCGCCGCCACAGATAAACCAATCGATCGCGGCCATCGAAACGGGATCGCCCGCCGCGATCGCTAGATCGAGAGGACCGATCGCCGGTTCGTAACTGACGAATCGCACGGCCGCGGGACACTTCGCCAGGATAGGGATCCGCGCGTTTGCCGTTTCCTGATTCTCGACACTCACGCCAAACCACCAATTAGGCGGGGGCCAGGGTTGCGAGTAAGTCTGAGTGAACGACGTCGCGACCTCGGAATCGCCGGCCGCATAGAGCACGTCCAGCATTCTTTCCGGCCGCTTCGTGAGGATTTGATAGATGTGTTGCGGCGCCCGCGCCATCACGTCGAAAATGCGCCCGAGCCATTCGTCTTTCACGCCAGGGTGAAAGAGATCGCTCATCGAGTTAACAAATATACGCGCCGGTTTCTTCCACCTGATCGGATCCTCGAGGTGTTTTTCGATGAGTCGGACTTCGTTCGTCCATCGCGCTTCGACGCCGTCCGCGACGACGACAAATTTCGCGAGCCCTTCATAGGGCGCGCCGGCGCCGCTGAATCGCGCCGCGACGCTTTCGGCGTAACAATTGCGGCATCCTTCGCTAACCCTGGAGCATCCGCGGATCGGATTCCAGGTTGAATCTGTCCACTCGATCCCGGTTTCTCTGCCCATAACTCCCTCCTGAGTGCAAACACCTTTTTGAAATCGTGAACACGAATCCCGAAGTCGGCCGCGTAGTGGATCGCATCCGAGATCGTTTTGACGTTCTTCAATCGAGCGAGGCGCGCTTCCTCGATCCAGCGACGTTCCTGATCTCCGTTGTCGATTCGCCGGAACATCGTTCTTTCCTATTCCGAGAATGCACGCCGGCCGACGACATGACGTCGCGTCTCGAGCTCGCAGAATGTGGCGATCTCGCGAAGGCAATCCGAGTCGATCGTCGCGACGCTCATCTGGTGAAACCCATAGCGGCGCCCGCTTTTGATCCATGCGATCTCGCCCAGATATCTAGCTTTCTGGAGATCCCACACTCGCCAGAGATCCGTCTTCCGTCCCTGTTGGCGTTCCTCGATCTGAAAACTGATCCGCGTCATCGTTTCTGGCATCGGTTTTGCCTTTCACCTAAGAGGAGCTCTGGGTAGTTTCTTTTCAGTTCCTCCGCCTGTGCCCGGAGGATGCGTCTGCGCTCCTCGAATGCTTCGTTATCCACAGGGGAACCGGACGGCGACGGTCGATCGCCGCGCCTCTTGGGGGTCTCTTGCTCTTTTCTTAACTTCTTTAGACCGCCACTTTTGGCGGTTGTTACACCGCCACTTTTGGCGGTATAGGGAATCTCCGGTTCACAGGATTCCCTCAACTTTTCGCCAGGATTCCCACAAGGTTTTCCACGCGTTATCGACACCGGTTCCGGGACGAAGAGATTCATCTGTTTTGCCGGCGCCGGCGCGTTGGCCCATTTCGCTGATCCAATGATCCTGATCTTCATTCCGCCGCCCCACGGGACGCGCGACACATGGACGACGCCGGCCCGTTTCAACCGTTGCATGTATCTCTCTAGGGTTCGCGAGGCGGGAGGTTCGCCCCCTTGCTTCGCCCACTCCGCGCGGATCCAGGCATATCCGACCGGTCGCCCGTAATTGACCCGGCCCTGTGCATCCGTTTGGCGATCGATCAGAAGATCGTGCAACGCCGCGGCCGCGCCGATCGCTTTCCACTTAGCAACGCGTTCCGGATGAATCGGCACAAAACGCGATCGCGTCATCGGAGCGATCTCCAGTTGAGCCGAATCTCCGGGCCTAGATATCGATCGACGTCGTCCGCACTCCAGGCAATCATCACGAGCGCGCCGCGTTTTGCCTTATCGCGAAGGAAGTCGAGTTGCGCCGACGATGCTTTCCCCTCAAACTTAATAGTTTTTCTATTAGCGTCGATCCACATCGGCGCCTTGACTTCGATGTAAACCGCGCGACCCATCGGCGCCAGGGTCGCCTCGAGATCCGAGAACCCCGCGGGGATTTCGGCGCCCAATTTGATCTTCCCTGGAATCGGCGCGCCCGCCGCTTTCGCCGCCGCGATCATGCGTCCCCGTTGACGTCGGCCGCCGGCGTCGATCGCGACCGCGTCGACGTCATAAGATTTCAGGAGCTCCAGAATATCCGCCTGGACGCGCGCCTCTGTGACTTGGCTCATTAGGTAGAGATCGGAGTACTTCACCCGCTCGAATTTCCAGGGAAATGAGATATCCCCCTTCATGCCGCATCCCTGAGAAGAGGCATTTCGAGGAGCTCATTGAGGGGGATCCTGGCGATACAACGGAAATTCGAGCAAAGCGTGTGATCGAAATCGATCCAGGAACAGGCGACGAGAGGCTGGCCTGGCGCGATCTGTGCGAGACACGGATGCAATTCCGTGCAGCCACACACGCGACACTTCCCTGAGATCGCGATCGCGCCGCTGACGCCGGCCGTGATGATTTGTCCGCTCATCCGCCCAACTCCGCAAGCGCCGCCTCATGCGCCGCGTTGAGCTCGATCATCCGTTCCGTGTCGCCCGTCTCTTTGTCCGGATGAAGCAATTTCGCCATGCCGCGGAATTGTGTCTCGATCACTGCAATCGATGGAGTGTGATCGGCGGAGAATCCGAGAACCTTTCTCCAGTCGCGGCCATTTCGCGGCGCCGGCAATTCCGCAAACCCGACGAAGGCACGTTCAAGGATCGATCCGCCGCCGAACCGCTCGATCGCGCGCAAGGCATCGAGGGTCGCCGCGATCGCGGCCAGGTTATCGGCGACGCGATCATAGCGATCGATCGCCATGCATTTAGACAGTCCGCGAAGTGTCCAGTACACCGCGGCGCCCGGGTCGCCCGGTTCGCCGTCCCTGCCTGTTGGCATCCCGCGCATATTGACGCGGAGATTTGTGGACACGTTCACGGTTGAGACGTCGACGCCGAACCGCTCGAGCTCGTACTCGATCCGCCCAAAGGAATCCTCGATCGAGAGGCGCGATTTGCCAGCGTACAAATGTTTCCCCTTTTCGGCATCGAACCGCGTCGAGACCTTTCCGAATTGCGCCCGCGTTCGATTCGTTTCCCGTTTCCAATTCGCCGGCCAGCAAAGGGGATAGCGTGTGACGTTCATTTTTCTGCCTCCGCCGGGTTGGGATCGCCGAGTTCCTTTAGATCGTCGATCGCCTCCCGCATACTCTCGTAAAAATTCATGGCGAGCGCACGTTCGGCCGCTACAACGGTCGCCGCCGCGAGCCCGCGCATGTGGGGATCGTACTTGGGCAAGAATGCCCGGACGCGTGCGATCTGTTGCGTGAGCTCGAGGATAATGTTTGCCATCACGAATGATTCCGCCGGCGATCTTGCTCATCGAGTTTCTTCTCGACGAGCGCGAACCCCTTCTCGATCACGTTGGCGACTTTGTCGCACGCATGCGCGAATTTCTCGAATGCGATCGCCGCTATCCGCATCGATTCTCTGAGGCTTTGCGTATTCGCGAGCTCCCTGCTTTCCCGTTCTTCCGGAGTCAACATCGGTTCACCTCCCTGCACTCTTCGCGATCGTGACGCACTTCGCGATCTGTTCGGATAGCGTCATTCCGCCGCGATCGAAATCGATATACTGTTCGCCGTTCTGTCTTCCCGCCGCGACCCACGCGGCGCCCTTTTCGATCTGGATCTCGAGCTCCCATCCTTCGGGGAGATCCTTCGCCGCCGCCTGGACCGCCGCGGATAATGCGTCGGCCTCGACCGCCGGCATGGAACCGGTTTCGATCGTCGCGATGATCGTCGCGCCCTCAAACACCCCGTCCTTCACTTCCCAGACGAGCGAAACGTTCACGACGCCTAGATGTTTGGCGATCAGTTCCGCCAGGAGATCCTTAGAAAGGAAGTCGCGAATCATCTTTCTTTTTCCTCTCATCGAGAAGGAACTTCGTCGCCGCCCGGAACGCCTCCTCGTAACCCGACCCGAACCGCTTCCATAGCGCGCTCCGCATCGCTAACGGCAGTGTCCAGTAACATTTTCGACAATGCGACATCCGGGCGAGTTTCTTCGCGCCGCATCCCGCGCAAAGGGTTCCGAGGAAATCGTTCAAGATCGACTCGGAGTCGTCGCTGATTTTTTCCGGCATGGCGCCGCCTCACTGACAATCACCGGGGACCTCGGGACCGTTTCCCATTCGTTCACGGATCCCCGGCCATCCGCCGCGAGGGGGTGTGAGAATCCCGCGCCGGAATCTTTTTCGCATGGCGGAGATCGCCGGCCCTTCATAGTCAGCGACCCCCGCCATATCGACCGGGGGTTCCGAACGTTCCCGGGCGACTTCGTTCACGAGGATCGACGGCGTCCCCCTACCTTTGAAACGCCGCCGTCCCCTGGGCCGCCGATCTTCTTTCGACGGGATATCGATTCCTTGTTTTTGGCCGTCACTTCCGCGATCTTCTCGGCCGTCGCATGACACTCCGGGCAATATGCTTCTTGTGCGGAGATCACGATCCATCCGAGAGACTCCAGGGTTTCGCGCGTGAGCCGACGGGACGAACTCCGCGTCGAGATATGCACCTCCGCGCCGCATTCCCCATCACACTGAAAACCGTCCACCCACATTTTTGTGCTCACGCGAACGCCTCCAACTGGACGCCGCTCGTCCGGTCCTCCGCGAGATCTTTATAGGCCTGGGAATAGGCGAGATCGCACAGGATCACACGCCGGCGCAAGGCGATCGCGACGCGCCCGGTCGTCCCTGTGCCCGCGAAAGGATCGAGGACGACGTCGCCGATCCGAGTCGCCGCCAAAATGCAACGCGTGGGGAGCTCCGGCGGAAACGTCGCGAAATGCGCGCCGCGATAGGGTGTCGTCGCGATTTCCCAGACGGTTCGCATCCGTCTCCATCCCGCCTCGCCGACACTCCGCTTCTGGCCGATGTTCGTCGCCGCGCTTGCCTTGTCGAGAGGCGCGATCAAGTCTTTCGTTTTGCCGCCGATTCGGGGGAGTGATTCCTGCATTTTGCGGAGATCGGATGGACCCGAGGTTCCGCGCTCGCGCGATGCTTTCGCATCCCAGAAATAGCGCGCGGATTTCGTGAGCATGATCACATACTCGTGGGAAGTCGTCGGGCGATCGTCCGTGCTTTCCGGCATGGGGTTCGATTTTGACCATACAATCATGCTCCGGAGGTGCCAGCCGTCCGCTTGCGCCGCGAGCGCCACACGCGCCGGAATCAGACATAGGTCCTTCGGTTTGAGCCCGTCTGCCCGGAGTGACGTCACGTTCCCGCGGTTCAAGGGATAGGCGCCGCCGGTTTTTTTGCGATCGTGACCGCCCAGAGAATTGAATCCGCCTCCGGGGTTAAAGCACGTCCCTTTCCCGCTCGCGTAACTATCGCCAACATTCCAGAAAAGCACGCCGTCGGAACGGAGGACACGCCGCAACTCGCGGAGGATCTGGATCGAGTGATCGACATAGAGCAAAACACTGGGCTCCAGACCGAAGGCCCCACGCCAGGCGCCGCATTTCCCGCAGTTATTTGTGAGAATGGATTCATGTCCGCTGAGACCTCGCCCTCCATGCGCCCATCGCGTCTTCCCACCCCGTTTGCCTCCCCCGACGGGCCGATGTTCGATCCACTCGTGAACGCACTCGGGCGCCGCATCCCAGACGAGCTCCTGATTCCCCGCATAGTTCCTCAGTCCCCAATAAGGCGGGGACGTGACGACGCATTGCACGGATTCATCCGCGAGGGGGAGCTCGCCGGCGTGCGCGCATAGCATCTGGATCATTTGCGAGGCTCCACGACGACGAGCAACTTCTCAAAACAAACCGCATGGAACGCCGCGCCCCTCACGTCCGCTCCCACGCCGCGAAATAGGCATATCGGGACCTGATCGTTGCACATCGGGCAACCAAAACATTCCGGATCGTGACCGTTCTGTGCGAGGACTTCCTCGGGCGTCCCGATCGGTTGTGCACACAGACCGCACACGCACTCCGGATCCGTGCATCCTGGATTTCCACACGAGCGCGAACTCCATCGGACTTCATTGACCCGATCGTTCAATTGGACCGGGGGGATCATTTTGTGTCGTCCCCCACTTGCTTTTCAGCCGCATCCGCGTCGAGATCCGCGGCCGATGGGAGACCGGCCTTCTCTCCATGGAGATAACCGCCACTTCGGAAGGTGCGCGCGTCGAGGTAGTGAATCGCGGCCGCCGTGGGTCGCCCGGGCGCCGCCTCGTCCGCTTCATCGAATGCACAGAGCGCCGCCAACTGGAGACCGGTTGCCGTTGGCGTCACGGCGATCTCATGCTCGCCGGCCGATCGACCGCACAGGGGACAGATCATCCCGCGATCCGCTGCGGAGATTCCGACTTTGTTTTCCATTTCGACCCTGCTTTCTCGCCGTTCGCCGGCGCGATCGCTCCCGTTCGATTACTGGACCCGTTTACTCCGCAAACGTGCTCCCGACCGGCCTATACCCCCGCGGAGTGCCCTAGAACCGGCCAGGATGCCCGAACGCGAGAGATCGAGCTTTTTGCCCTGGCGACCGTTTTTCGCCTTTGTTTTCAAGGGACGACGACCGCCCGTTACCGGCCCACGGCGCGAAAAACCACGGTTCTCATACAACCGTGGGGCATTTCCTTGGGTCGCTAACGTCCCTAGTTCCGCCATGTTGCAATCCCCCGAAAAACCCAAAATCAACTTGTGCCTACGCGTGCCATGCGCCGCACCTTCCCTTTACCGCTTTTTACCGCGCGCACGCCCTCCGCTCTCCAAGTCAAAATTTCCTTGACGATCGTCAACAGACCGTTGACCGTGTGCCTTCCCCTTCGCCCGCGCATCGATCGCCCCGTCCTGGCGCCCCTGTGTGCGTTGGCTGCGCATCATAGCGATCGCCCCGGTCGTCCCGAGCTCGATCATTTCGGCCCCACCATTTTTTCCGCCGCCGCCGTCAAGTGATCCGGGGAAAGGTGCGCATACCGCTCCGTCATCTTCGTCGACTTGTGTCCGAGGAGATCGGCGATCGCGCGGAGGTTCTCGCCGGCCATCGCGAGCCGCGATGCGAACGTGTGCCGGATATCGTGATAGTGAAAATTCTTGATCCCCGCCTTCTTGATCGCGATCTCAAACCAACGCCGCCAGTCCCGCTCCGCCTTGCCGTCGTTCTCCGGACACACGAATTCCTTCTCGCCTGAGATCGTGCGGAGATTTTCGATCGCCTTGCGCGCCGCCGAATTCACGACGACGACTCGGGGTCCCGTTTTCCCGTCGACGCGAACTTTCCCGATATCCAGGTTGACGTCGGCCCAACGCAAGAAAAACTGCTCGCCGCGGCGCATCCCGCTATGGAGCGCCAGATCGAACTCCCACTCGTGGGAATCCTGGACGAACTCCGATCGGAGTTTTGCCTCCTCTTGCTTCGATAGGTAGCGCAACCGGGAGGCGTTTTCGGGGTACTTCGTCACTTTCTTTATCGGGTTCGCCGGGATCAGATTCACCTTGACCGCGTGCGAGAAAATGCTCGAGAGCAGAGATCGATAGAGGTTTACCGTGGAATGGGATAGCCCGGACCGCTTCAACGCTCCGAGGAGCTCCTCGATCCGTTGTGGGGTGATCCGGTCGACGCGGGAATAACCCATCATCGGTAGTAGCTTTGCGAGGCGGATCTCGTTCGATTTGATTGTCGCCGGCCGCGCGCGGAGGCTTTTCTCTGCCATCGCCTCCCGCGCGAGCCGTTGAAACGTCCAGGAACACCGCGGGCGGTACTCGCCCGTTTTGACTTCGTGCTTTCGCCTCCGCAACAGATCGAGCGCCGCCGAATGCGTGCCCGCGAGCTCGCGATGCCGGTCGCCCCTGGCGTCGCGAAACTCCGCGCCATAGACACCGCTCCCGCGAGGACGCTCGAATATGCCGGGGATCTTGTTCATGTCACTTCTTTTTTGCGGATTAGCTGATCACCGACACATCCGGCAATTTGTCCGCGAGCCATTTCGCGATCGCCGCGATCGCCGCCAACTGCCAACGCCCGCCGTCGCCCTCGAATAAGGCGAGCGCGACCGCCGTCCCTTGCTGCACGCGCGCCCGGAAGACGAACGTCGAGAGAACCTGATCGATCTCCGCGAACGTGCGATAGGGCGCCAGGGTCACGATCGGCCGCAATACGTCGGTCGTCTTTAGCGTCACGCCCGATCGGACCGCGACGCGTTGCGAGATTCCATCGTCCGCGTGCTCGACGCCGGCGTCCGAGGTGATCTTGGAGGCGTTTTGCAGGACATAGTCGAGATCCTTCATCATCGAGCCATCGTCGTTCTCGATCTTGACCCTCTGGAAATGCTGTTGCGCCGCGATGATGAAGGATTCCGGATCGAGCCAGGATCCGAACGGAAAGGACTTGCAACCGGGATACTCCGCCGCGGCCCACGTTCGCCGGCGCCCGAAGGCATCCGATTCCCGCGAAATCAACTCAACCCCCGTAGGGGACGTGATGTGCGCGAGCAGATCGGTTTTTTTGGCGTCGTCCAGTTGCCCGTCATAGAGATCGACGAGCCCCTGGAGCGTAGTGCATTCGACCGCCTTCGGCATCGGCGGATAGATCAACTTCAATTCTTTGTCGGCATACTCGAGCGCCCCGGCCGTGTGAAAATTGGGGACCGCCAACGTCAGAATCCTATCGACGAATTCTTTCAACATCGCCTCGCCCTCCACTTTCAAGATTTTGTGAAACTGTGAAACCGGGCCCGTTTACATCGTTTTGTCGTTCGCCGCGGCCATCTTCGGATCGAAGAGGCGCGCCTGTCGGGGATCGTTGGCATACGCCGTGAACGTCGCCCCGGTCCTCTGGAAAAACACCGTCCCTTTGACTTCCTGGACCGCGGCCGTTTTGGACTTGCAAGCGAACGTCACTTGTCCGCCGCTGCGGTCCTCAAACGGCACGATCGTGAATTCGAGGGTGATCTTCCGCTTCTGTTCGGGGTTCGTGTTGACGTCCGCGATGTTCGATAGGACGACACCGAATTCGCGTTGGAACACCTCCTCGACGGCGCCCCCGCAAAGATTCGAGAGACTGACTTGTTCTTTTTCCTGTTCCATGCTTTCCCCTTTCACCGATAGATTTCCTCCATCGATAGCTTTCCGCGGCCGGCGATTTTTACAATGATTTTCGCCGTTTCCCTCCGCGGCCCGGTCCTGCCCGAAATCCAGTGATACACGGACATCGGCCGCACTCCCGTGCGCGCCGCCAGTTTCTCGACGCCGTAGGCCTGGACGAATTGCGCGAACTTGGAATCCCATCGCCCATCGTCCGATTTCCTCGCCACGCCAGCCCTCCCCTAACGTGTACCGTTACGAAAGTCCCGCGCGTTTTCCCGTCCCTCGTTCCATTGGATTTCTCTCACCTGCACGCGATTCTCATCATGGAAGTCCCCTCCACGGAGGCTAACAATGGGCATTCCCCTAAGGACCCTTTTGCTCAATTCGTCGACTGGAACGATCGGCGCGTATGAACTCTCACGCTTGAACCTCGCCGCGAACCTGAGAAAGGAAATGCGCGGGACGATCGAACAGATGATCGACGCGCTCGTCGAGGCGGCCCTGGCCCGCTGGTTTTTGGAAAACAAAGAGGAACTACGCAACACGGCGAGCCCCTTCCACGTCGGCCAGGAAAGTTTCGATTTTGGCGGAGATACGGGCGGTGAGTGGAAAGCCGAACTCAGCGCGACGGACCGTTTCCGCGCTGATCCCAATTAATAGGGCGAGTCCCCTGTAGGTCAGGCTTCGCTTTTTGATCCGAAACGTTTGCAGGCGACGGGAGAGGGACGACTTGCTTCGTTTGCCGGCCGGCATCTTTTCCCTTTCGGTCCGGCCGCGCCGTTTATTACCAATATACGGTTATGTTAAGTAATCGCCGTATCTGTTATAGGACGCAAGCCGAACGACCCAGAGAGTAGCAGCACGAGGAAGGACTGTCCAGAGGAATTTTAGACAATTTAGACAGGATATCCACCGCCTCATTTCTTTAGAACAGCGACCGCGGCGATACCGCCCACGATCGCCGCGTCGACCGCGAACGTCTTCGCCCTTTTCTTGATTCGCGTCCAGACGGTTCCGCCCTTCGCGGCCGTCCGCAACTCGTCTCGTTCCTTCGTCAATGCCCCCATCTTCGTCTGATCGTCCGCATGATCGGCGGCCGCCGCCTCGAGCTTCTTTTGGCATTCCTGGCAATTCGCCGCGAAGTCGAACAGGGGTTTTATGTCCGCGGCCGGAAGAGTCGCCGGGAGCGAGCTCAGGTCGATCGGAGGCTCGCCCGGTTTCGCCGGCGCCGGCGTGGAAATCGTGATGGGAACCGGGAGGGGCAGGACGGAAGGCAATGCGCGAATGACTTGCGCCGGGGTCTGGGTCCGTTTCTTGAGCTCCTCGATTGAATCGATCGCCGTCTTCAACGTCGCATCGCGCGCCGTTTCTCGCGCGCTCGCATCCCCTATCACTTTTTCTTGTATAGCGATCGCCGCCTTCAATTTCTCCGCGTCCCTTTTCGAGGACACATAGGAGCTCGCGACAACGGCCAACGCGACGATCGCCAGGATCCCCGCGATGATTTCGATCTTACTTCGTAACGTCAACATCGGGACCTCCTGGCGGAGGAGGAGGGTCCTTCCCCACCAACACATCTTCCTTGACGGAGTGCAAAAGAACGAGCCCCCCGAGCGTGCCCATGAAATAGACATAGGTCGGGGTCATTTTCCCGATCCACTGGAGGACGTTCCCCGCGATAAAAAACAGAACGAAGAACGCGGTCGTCCTCCCGTGGGTCATCTCGAGGAACTTATGCGCGAGGTTGCGGACGAACTCCATCGCGCCGGCCTAGAGTCGCTGTTCGATTTCGAGCGCGATCCGTTCGACCGCCGCCTTGGACGTCTTCTCGTCCTGAGCGATCGCCAACCGCAGACGGTTTGACCACGTCGAGAGATCCGTCTTCGTCGTCGCGATTTCGAGCGCGATCCGTTCGACCGCCGCCTTGGACGTCTTCTCGTCCTGAGCGATCGCCGACCGCAGACGGTTTGACCACGTCGAGAGATCCGTCTTCGTCGTCGCGATCCGCGTGAGTATCCACGCGTGAAAGATCGCCCCCAGAGCGAAGAGGACGATCGCGAACAGAATGAAAAGACCTACATGCAACAGAGTCATGGTGAGACCTCCTAAGAATTTCCCCCGATTGCCGGAGGATTTTTCAACGCCGAAACCAACTTCGTGACCGCATCGAAGAACCGCGGCCATCCCGTGAGACCGCCGTTCACCCTTCGCCGAACCATTTCCCAATTTTGCGCGTCCGCGTATTCCGTGACGTGCCTCTCTGCGAAGAACAATGCGAGAATGCCGGCCGCAACCGTGGGATCGAGCGCCTTCTCCGGGTAGGATAGAAGATCGATCCCCATCTCCTCGCCGAAATGCTGATAATTCGACCGCCCCGTGATCTGCACGTAGCCGCGGCCGCGAAATTTCACTCCGTCGCCCGGGTTGACGTTTCCGAGATCCTTCCGGTTCTCATAGAGATTTGCGAGGTATGTCGGCCCGCCGCATTCCTTGATCG
>Ga0209039_10000470_pt1 | contig 39255 bp, 34 predicted proteins | sample BogFormECP12_OM1_FD_188238 | JGI IMG/M metagenome (GOLD analysis project Ga0209039, IMG submission 188238) | Bog forest soil microbial communities from Calvert Island, British Columbia, Canada - ECP12_OM1 (SPAdes) (version 2) | ecosystem: Environmental > Aquatic > Freshwater > Wetlands > Bog ...
GGGCGTCCGCGACGTCCGCCGGGATCGGGGCAGCGTGCGCATGATGGTTACCGAGCTGCACCGCGCCGTGCCGGCCGTGCTGGATGAGCTGAGCCGCCAGAACGTGCCGCTGACCGAGCTGCGCACTCACTCGGCCTCGCTGGAAGACGTCTTCGTGGGGCTGACCGGGAGGCACCTGCGCGATGAGTGAGCGATCCGTCATGGACCACCCGCTGGCCCAGTTGACCCTGGTGCGCTTCCGCGAATTCCTGCGCGAGCCGGAAGCGCTGTTCTGGGTATTCATATTCCCCATCCTGCTGGCCGCGGGACTGGGCATCGCCTTCCGCAACCGTCCGGCGGAGGTGCTCCGCGTGGTGACGCCATCGGCCGAACTGGCCCGCGCGCTGCGCCCTGAGAAGGGGCTGGACGTGCGCCAGTTGCCCGCCGCCGAAGCCGACGAGCAGTTGCGCTCCGGCAAGGCCGCGCTCGACGTCGCCGCCGCGCCGCCGGGCGTGACCTACCGCTTCGACGACACCAATCCCGATGGCCGCACGGCGCGCATGCTGGCCGACGCCGCCATTCAGCGTTCCGCGGGGCGCGCCGATCCGGTCCGCTCCTCCGCCTCGCTGGTGCGCGAGCCCGGCTCCCGCTACATCGATTTCCTGGTGCCCGGGCTGCTCGGCATGAACCTGATGGGCAGCGCCATCTGGGGCATGGGGTTCGCCATCGTGGACGCGCGCCGCAAGAAGCTGATGAAGCGGCTGGTCGCCACGCCCATGCCGCGGCGCTATTACCTGATGTCGTTCGCGTTCTCGCGGCTGGCGCTGCTGGTGCTGGAGGTCGGCGTCGTGCTGGGCTTCGGCGCGCTGGCCTTCGGCGTGCCGGTGCGCGGGTCGCTCGTGGTGCTGGCGGGGATGTGCGTGTTGGGGTCGCTGAGCTTTTGCGCGCTGGGCCTGCTGATCGCTTCCCGCGCGCGCACCATCGAGGCGGCCTCCGGGCTGATGAACGCGGCCATGATGCCCATGTGGGTGTTGTCGGGCGTGTTCTTCTCCGCGCAGCGTTTCCCCGACGCGGTGCAACCGCTGATCCGCGCGCTGCCGCTGACGGCGGCCATCGACGCCCTGCGCGCCATCATGCTGCAAGGCGCCGGCCTGGCGCAGGTGGCGCCCCAGGCTGGCGTGCTGGCGGTGTGGCTGGCGGGGTGTTTCGCGCTGGCGCTGAAGCTGTTCCGCTGGAAGTAGGCGGGGCGGCTATTTTGGATGCGGGAATTCCAAAGGCCCGGCGCCCAGGATGAACGGATCGGGGTCGTCCGCCGGCGGCCCCCACGCCGGCTCGTGACGTACATAAACGTTGTAGCTCCCCTCTCCGGGGGCGATGCGCCGGCTGCACTCGATGCGGTACTCCACTGCGCCGTCGCGAAACGTCAGGGTGCTGTCATGGACTTCGCCGGCCTTCTGGAAACCCAGCTTCGGTTTGGGAACCAGCGACAGCGTGAACCGTCCGCGGCCCCGAAGATAGAACCACACGGCTGGATCGGAGATGCCGGCGGCATTGTTCGCGGTGGCTTCCACCGGCACGCCGTCTATGCTCAGACGCGGATCGTCCACGGTCAGATCCGCATCGGCAAGCGAGAAGTCGCGTGGAGGCTCCACGGCCGGCGGCTTGGTGCGCTGCAGCGTGAGATAATCGACCAGCTTCCGGCCGTTCGAGGGGTTCGCCACCAGGTCGAAGGCCACCGTGTCGCCAACCCGCACCGCGGGAATCACGGGGTACTTGGGCAGCGAAAGCCGCTTCCAGGCTTCCGGAAGCCCAAATTCCGCCATCGCCCTGGGGGTCAACGACAGCGGCGCAATACGCAACTGGAAGACCTGCGGGCCGCGTCCAGGTTCGACCGACACATCGTAGCCCAGGTATTCCTTCTGTTCCTCGTCTTTCCAAAAGCGATGCACGCCGTTGCCACAGATCACGCCCCCGTTGACCTCGCGTTCCAGCCGGCGCAAGACGGCCGGGTCGGTCGTGCGCGCCGGTGGAGGCTCCAGCTTCGCGTCAAAATATATCTGGACGCCGTGCCAGTCCTCGCGGGTCGCGATCACCTGGGCGCCCAGCGGCAGAGCCGCCGCCGCGCAAACCAACAGCAGATCACTGATTCGCATAGCCGCTCCTGATGACCCGCACGCGGGCGTTTTGCACAGGCTGGAAATCCTTCAGGTTGAAAATTGCGCGGGCCGTTTCGGGAGGCGGCGGCTGCACCGCACCGCGCCCGCGGTCGCGCGCCACCACCACGCCCATGGCGATCAGCGCCGCCGCGGCCGCGAGGCCCACGGGAACCGGCACGCGGATCTGCCCGGTCAGCAGGAACCGCCACCAGGCGACGCGCCGGCCCAGAACGCGGGCCTCGAGCGACGGCGGCGCGTTGGGGGCTTCCCACTCGCGCAGCAGTTCGTGAAGCTGAAGATCGTCGTCAGGTTCCATAGGTTGTGCCTTTCGTTTCGAGCAGCGGCGCGAGCCAGCGCCGCAGATTCCGGCGCGCGCGGTGCAGCCGCGACTTCACCGCCGCCAGGTCCGCCCCCGTGGCGCGCGCGATTTCCTCCAGCGGCAACTCTTCGAACTCCGCCAGGATCACAGCCTCGCGCTGCAGCGGCGGCAGCATTTGCACGGCGCGGGCCACTTGCCCGGCGCGCTCCCGGCCTTCCAGGTCGGCCGGAGGGCAGAGCGACGCGTCGTCTTCCAGGGCGTCGTGAGGCCGCTCGCGCCGCCAGCGCTTCAACAGAAGGTTGCGCGTCACACCCAGGAGAAACGCCCGCAGCGTGCCGCGGTCCGGATCGTAGGCCGCGGGATTGCGCCAGAGGGCCAGGAAGCAATCCTGCACCACGTCCTCGGCGGCCGCCTCCGACCCGGTCATGCGGTAGGCGAAGCGATAGAGGACGTCTTTGTGGCCGTGGAACGCGCTGCGGAATTCCGGGTCGGTCATAAGCGCCGCCGCTGTATCCAGTTTCCCTCGCGCGGGCAAAAGGATTCGGGGGGCGGGAACGATATTTAGATCTTTTACCGCCCGCCATTCGTTATAGCGGCAGACAAGGCTACTATGATGGACGGGACACTCGCGATGGCGCAGTACCCTCCGGCGGATATCGACGACAGGGCCGCGCAATGGCCGCAGACCGTGGCGCAGTTCGAGGCGCTGGTGGAGGCCGTGCAGGACGATCTGGTGCACTTCGCCTTCTGCCGCCTGCGCAGCCTGCCGGATGCCGAAGATGCCGTGCAGGACGTGCTGATCCGCGCCTACCTGGACCGCGCCCGGCACTGCGCCGTCGTGCACGTCCGCCCCTACCTGTACCGCATGGTGGCGAACCGCTGCACGGACATGCTGCGCCAGCGGCGGCGCCGGGAGAGTAGCGGCACGGCGGCGGCGGCCGCCAGCCTGCCCAACCCGCCCGAAGCCGAGCCGCTGGCGGAACGGCTGGGCGAAATCGAACGGCTGCTGGGGCGCTTGCCGCGGCGCCAGGCGGAGGCCATTCGCCTGCGCGTTTTCGGCGGCCTGGCATTCAAAACCATCGCCGCAGCGGCAGGCGTTTCGCTGGCTACCGTCAAGTCGCGTTTTCGCTACGGAGTCGAACGGCTCCGCGGCATTCTTCACCAGGAGGCAAGACCATGACGTGCCGATCCGCGCGCCGCCTGATGGCGGACCTGTTCGATAGCGGAGATCCCTGCCCACCCCCGGAACTGCGCGCACACCTCGACGGCTGCCGGAACTGCGCCGCGGAGCTGGAAGAGACGCGCAATGCGGTGGCCGGAATCCAGCCCCGCGGCCGCGTGTCCGCATCCGCGGATTTCAAGGAGCGCACCATGACGAAACTCGCCGCTGAACTGAACGCCGCGCAAACCCCACGGCCGCGCATCCGCTTCACGCCTCTGCTGCGGCTCGCGCTTACCGCCGCCGCCATCCTGGCCGTGGTCGCCGCGCTGCCGTACCTCGGCGCCCTGGGAACCAATCGCGGCGAGGTCGCCCTGCTGGCGCAGTCCATCGATGCCCTGAACGGTCTCCGCAGCGTCCACATTGTGGCGCGGATGCGCACGCCCCGCGGCGATAACTTCGAAAGCATCGGCGCCGGGTACGATTTCCAGCCGGTCGAGATGTGGAGGGAATTCGGCTCGACGCCGCGCTGGCGCGTCGAAAACCCGGGCCGCGTGGTGGTGATGGATGGCGCGCAGTCCATCCTCTTCATGAAGCCGGATTTCGCGGTGCACGGCGGGCGCAATCCGGGCTTCGTCGAGTGGCTCCGGCCGCTGCTGGACCCGGAGCGGGTGCTGGCCGCCGAACTCCGGGCCGCGCAGAAGGGCGAATCGCGCGCCGCCATCCGGCAGGAGGGCCAGCGGGTGACTCTCACGGCCACGCGCAAAGCGGAAGGCGAATTCGTCAACGACTGGGGCCGGAACAGCTCCGTTTCGCAGTCCGACCACACGCGCGTCTACCATTTCGATGCGGCCACCAGCCGGCTCACCGGCTTGCAGGTGATTCTGCATGACGGCGGCAAGGACGTGGTGGTGTTCGAAGCCACCGATATCCGCTACAACGAAGCGGTGGCGCCGGAGTTATTCACGGTGGCGCTGCCCGACGGCGTCATTTGGGGAGTGCCTCCGGAGCAGATGCCCACCAACCGGCCGCTTCCGGCCACCGCTCGCGACGCCGCGGAGGCGTTTCTCGGAGGCATGTCGCAGCGCGATTGGGAGCGGGTACTGACGGTGTACGCGGCCACGGCGGTTCCGGAAGGACTCAAGCGCGACGGCGGCGGACTGCACGTGATCTCCATCGGCGAGCCTTTTCAGTCGGGCCTGTATGCCGGCTGGTACGTTCCTTACGAAGTGATGCTCGCCGACGGAACCGGCAAGAAGTGGAACCTGGCCGTGCGCAACGATAACGCGGCGCATCGCTGGGTGCAGGACGGCGGTTTCTAACTTCACTGGCGCGAGGAGAATCCAAACATGATACGAGCGCTTATCATCGCAGCCCTGGGTGTGTCCGCCTGCGGCGCGGAATTCGGCCAGGCGGCCACCGGCGGGCCGGCTTTCGAGGTGGCGTCGGTCAAGCGAAACACCACCGCGGGGGACTCCGAGCCCACGGGAGACTCCTCGAACGGAAGACTCTCTCTGCGCAATATGCCGTTATTCGTGCTGGTAGCGCAGGCGTACCAGGTGAACTACGACAGGCTCGTGGGGCCCGACTGGATCCGCACCGAACGCTACGACATCGACGCCAAGTTTCCGCCGGATGCCAAGAGTGACGCCACCCTGCGGCTGATGCTGCAAAACCTGCTGGCCGAGCGGTTCAAGCTGGTGGTCCACCGCGACCAAACTCCCGCGCTCGTCTACGCGCTGGTCGTGGCCAAGAACGGGCCGAAGCTTCAGGCGGCGTCCGCCGGCAGCGAGCCGAAGAACACGTGCAGCGGGAAGAATTCGCAACTTATCTGCATGAACAGGAAATCCACCATGGCGGATCTGGTCAGGAACCTGCCCCGATGGATGCCGCGCGATTGGTTCGACCTGCCGGTCGTGGATCAGACCGGCCTCGAAGGCACTTACGATTTCAGCCTCACCTGGACCTCGACGCGCCGGGCGGACGACACTTCCGGCGCCTCCGATCCGGGCTTCATTTCGCTGTTCGACGCCCTCCAGGACCAGCTCGGATTGAAGCTGGAACGCCGAAAGGCGCCCCTGGACCGGATCGTGATCGACCACCTCGAGCGGGTTCCCACGGAGAACTGAAGTGCCCCCGCCGCATCCCCTGATATAGTGAGATCGATGCGGTGCCTCGCCATCCTCGCCGTTGTCTCCGCCGCTTGCGCCGCCGGACCCGAAACGGTGGTTTACGACACCGACTCGGGCGTTTTCGGCGACGATGGCGCGGCGCTGGTGATGCTGCTGCGCAGTCCGGATCGGGTGACCGTCGCGGGCATCACCCTGACGCCCGGCAACGTCTGGCCCGCGCAGGGCGCCGAGTACACGCTGCACATCCTGGACCTGCTCCACCGGCCGCAGGCCGCGGTCTACGCCGGGGCGGAAACTCCCCTGCTGCACAGCCCCGCCATGGCGAGCGAATTCAACCGGCGGTGGGGACCGCTCGAATACACCGGCGCGTTCGCCCAGAACCCGTCCGAGGTTGGTCCCGCGCCCGGCGCAAAGCTCACGGGCCGGCGGCCGCGCGCGGCGGGTGGCGTCGAGTTCCTGATCTCCGAAATCGAACGGCGGCCCGGAGACGTCACCATTCTGGCTACCGGCCCCATGACCAACATCGCCCTGGCGCTCCGCATGAAGCCCTCCATCGAGACCCGCATCAGGCGCATCGTCTTCATGGGCGGCAATGTGGCCGTGCGCGGGAACGCGTCGGCCGCGGCCGAGTTCAATTTCTGGTTCGACCCGGAAGCCGCCCGCATGGTGCTGCGCTCGCGCATCCCGCAGAAGATCATGTTCGCGCTCGACGTCTGCAACACCGCGCCCATCCACAAGGCCGAGTTCGATCAGATCGCCGCCGCGCATACGCCCATCGCGGACCTGTTCCGCGAGGACCTGGGGAACCGCTACCCCGGCTTCCTGAAACATCCCGAAGCCGTCGCGTATCTATGGGACTCGCTGGCCGCGGCATATCTGATAGACCCGGGTTTCGTCACCAAATGGGAAACGCGGTATCTGGACGTGGTGACCGTGTGGGACCGGTTCTACGGCGCGACCGTGCCGCTGGACCGGCGCGTGGCGCCCGACGCCACGCCCGTGACGCTGGCCACGGCGCTGGATTTCGCGCGCGTGTTCGCGTTGTACAAGGACCGGCTGACGCGGTAGGGCCGCTCGCACCGGGACGTGCGCCGGAGGGCCTTGCGTTGCCAGACACGAAACCATAGACTACAGCGTAGACCGCCAAGCGCGGAGGTTTCATGAGCGCCTATACCTCTCGGATGCTGCTACTGCAAGGTTTCAGCAGGGACGACGTCGATCACAATCCGCACGTCAGCCTGCTGGCCAGATGGACGCCGTTCGCTTGCGGATGTCTGGGTGCGCTGGGGCTGGGCTTGCGGTCACCCGCATATCTATGGGCGCTCGGAATGCTGACCCTCATCGGCGCCGCGAGTTCGAGAAGTTTCTACGACTATGTGTACCAGATCTTCCTCCGCCCGTTGACCGGTCTGGGGGAGATGCCGCGCCATGGCGCTCCTCGCCGCTTCGGCTGCGCGATCGGCGCCGGCCTTTTCATCCTGAGCGGCACGGGTTTCTACTTTCATGCCGGAATATTTTCCTTTATCCCGGCCCTCCTGATCGTCCCGTTGGCGTTCGGCGCCGCCTTCACCCAATGGTGCTTCGCGTCGGCTGTGTACCACCGCATCTTCGGCAAGAAAGCCGGCTGCTGCTGATCCCGGCGCGCCGCCGCCGCTCTATTCCCCCAGTAACTCCTTCACCAGCGCCGGCGCGTTGTAGAGTTTGCGCAGGGCCTCGGTCATGCCGCCGGTGTGCACGGCCACGGCGCGATTGGCCGTCGAATCGTACACGAAATCGCCCACCAGCGACTCGATGTTGCCGTCGAAAATCAGGCCCACGATGTCGCCCGCGCGGTTGATCACCGGCGAACCCGAGTTGCCGCCGATAATGTCGTTGGTGGTGACGAAGTCGACCGGCGTGGAAAGATCCAGCTTGTCGCGGCCTTCCAGCCAGCGGGCCGGCAGGTAGAACGGGTCCTTGTAGTCGAAGCTGGCGGCGCGGTCGTACAGCCCGAACATGGTGGTCTTGGGCGGCGCCTTGGTGCCGTTCATGGGGTAGCCTTCCACCGCGCCGTAGGAGAGCCGCAGGGTGAAGGTGGCGTCGGGATAGGTGTTCTTGCCGTACACCGCGAAACGGGCCTTGCCGAGTTGCTCGCCGGCGCGCTGCTCCACGCTGGCGACATTGTCCTCCATCCACTTGACCAACTCGCGGCGCAGCGGGTCGAGTTGGCGCGCCTGCACGATCATGGGGTCGGTGGAGGCCGCCACGGCCGCTTCGCCGCCTTCCACAAGCTGCTTGCGAAACGCCGGGTCGGCCAGCTTGCTGCCGGTGACCGCGGCCGTCGCGGCGTCGTGAGGGCTGCGGCCACCGAGCGCCGTACGAACGAACGCATCGTCCGCGCCCAGTTCCCCGAGCGCCTGCTCCAGCGCGCCGCTCATGCGCGCGATTTCCAGCCCGGGGTACACCGGGGCGGGCGAAAACATGCCGAAGCGCAGCGAATCCAACTGCGAATCGTGATAGCCTTCCAGCCGCTCGCCGTCGGTCTTCCTGATCTCCGAGACGTACTGCACGATCAGCATGGCGAACTGGCCCAGGCTCGAGCTCAGCGTGCGGAAGCGGGCTTCCCTGGCGCGGGGCGCGAGTTTGGCCTGCGCCTGGGCGACCGCCTCCCAGGCTCCGCCGTAAGCGGCCTTCCAGTCGGGATTGGCCATCACCTTGGCCTTGAAATCGTTCTCCTCGCGCTGCTTCTTGTCCATGACGGATTTGTCCATGAGGCCCTGGTAGCGGCCCTGGTACGCCTTCAGGCTGTTCTCGTTGTTGAAGATCAAGGAGGCGGCCTGGCGCGCCTGCTCGGGGCCCAGCGCGGAGTAGCGCCGCAGCACGGCGATGCGGTCCCTGAGGAACCTCAGGATGGCCGGCTCCATCGCGTCGCGCTCGAGCTCCAGTTCGGCCATGGTGTCGTTCCGCTGGGTGGAGCCGGGATGGCCCACCACGAACACCAGTTCTCCGTCGCCCGCGCCCTTGGCGTTCCACTTCAGATAATCCCCGGTCTCGAGCGGCTTGCCGTTGTCATAGACGCGGAACAGCGCCATGTCGATGTCATACCGCGGATAGGTGAAGTTATCCGGATCGCCGCCGAAAAAGGCGGTCTGCTGTTCCGGTGCGAACACCAGGCGCACGTCGGTGTACTTACGATACCGGTAGAGCCAGTATTCGCCGCCCTGGTAGAGCGTCACCACGTCCGACCGCAGGCCGGTTTTCTTCAGGCTCTCGCTTTCGATCCCGGCGATGGCGGCCTTGCGCGCGGCAAACTCCCCGGTGGGCGATTCAGCCTTTGCGACGGCCTCGTTCACCCGGGAAGTTACATTCTCCATGCTCACCAGGACGTTGACCTCGAGATCCGGCGACTTCATTTCCTGTTCCGGAGTGGCGGCGTAGAAGCCGTCCTTGACGTAATCTTTTTCCTTGGTGGAGTTCTTCTGAAGCTGGCCGCGCGCCACGTGATGGTTGGTCAGCAGCAAGCCGTTGGGGCTGACGAAGGAGCCCGATCCGCCGTCGTTCAAACGCACGCAGGACAGGCGAACGTGGTCCAGCCATTGCTGGGTGGGCGTGAAATGATACTTCTCCTGCAAGAGCCTGGTGGGCGGGTTATCGAATGTCCACATGCCCTCGTCGGCGAACACGGGTGCGGCCATCAGGGCGGCCAACTGACCCAGACATAGTAAGGAACGATTCACGAATTGCCTCCTCGTATGGAACCAACTATACCGCGTGAAGCGGCCTTGCGCCAGAATGCCCGCAATTCGGCGGGAAATGACAGGAGTCCTGTCACGAGCTTCGGTAAGTTTCGTAGTTTCAGTTACTTACGAGGCCTCCCGTGACAGCGGTCCGGTCGCGGTCGCCGGCCTCGGACCGGGGTTCCGCCCCGCGTCACTCGAGCCCGCTGGCGGGCGGCCGCTCCGGGAACTGGAAGATCTTCGAGCGGTACACGCCCCATCGCGCCAGGCGCAGCAGCACCGAGGTCTTCAGCACTCCCAGGCCGTAAATGGAACTGCGGCGGAAGTTGATGGATGACGCTTCCGGGAAGTAGCGCGTGGGGCAGGAGATCTCGCCGATCCTCGCCCCGGCCAGCACGGCCTGCGCCAGCATCTGGTTGTCGAAGACGAAATCGTCGGAGTTTCGCTCGAGCGGCAGCGCGCACAACAGCTCCCGGCTGAAGGCGCGGAAGCCGGTGTGGTATTCCGACAGTTTGGCGCCCATCAGGAGGTTCTGAAAGGCCGTCAGGAACCGGTTGGAAACGTACTTGTAGAGCGGCATGCCGCCGCGCAGCGCACCGGCGCCCAGGATGCGCGACCCCAACGCCACGTCGTAAACGCCATAGGCGATCATGGTGGCGATGGGCGTCACCAGCAGGGGGTTGTACTGGTAGTCCGGATGGAGCATCACCACCACGTCGGCGCCCGCCGCGAGCGCCTTGGTGTAGCAGGTCTTCTGATTGCCGCCGTAGCCGCGGTTTTCGGGGTGGACCTCGACCGTCAGGCCCAGCTTGCGGGCGAGGGCGGCGGTGGCGTCGCTCGAATGGTCGTCCACCAGAATGCGTTCATCGACGATATCCGGAAGCTCGCGGACGGTCACCTCGAGGGTCCTCTCGGCGTTGTAGGCCGGCAGCACCACTACGATCTTCTTTCCGTTAATCAAGACTCATGCCTCGCATGCGTAACAGAGTAAACCGAAGTGTAACAAGGCGCTGGCGCGGCCGGGAGGCTGCGGCCCTCAGATGGAGCGCACCGGCATGGCCACGATGTCGTCGATGCGCATGGCTTCCTTCACCACGAACGGTTCCCCGTAACGCACGCCGATCAGGTTGCCGTAGAACCGCGCGATGGCGCCCAGGCGGTCGCGGATCTCGCTTTCCCCGGGGAACAGCGCCGCGCCGTCGGCCGCCTCGCCGTATTGCGACGTGTAGCTCAGCAGGGCCGTCATGCGGCGCTCGAACTGCGCGCTGATATCCACCACGAACGAGGGCTTCACGTCGGCGTACAGGCTGGAATACAGAATCTTCTGCGGCCGGTGCGGCGCGGAGTGCTCGTCCAGCTTTTTCAAACCGGCCAGGAAACAGGCTTCGAAGCCCATCTCGGACGAGCGGTAGTGGTCGGGATGGCGCGCTTCCCAGTAGGGCAGGATCGCCACCCGCGGCTTCAACTCGCGGATTTTCAGGGCCAGCGACAGGCGCGCGGCCAACACGTTTTCCAGGCGCGCGTCGGGCATGCGCATGTTGCCGCGCCAGCCCGCCAGCATGTGGCGCGCGGCGGTTTCCGATTCGGCGATGCGGTCCTCGGGCGTTCCGCGCGTGCCCATGTCGCCGGCGGTGAGGTCCAGAATGCCGGTGCGGTAGCCCATCTCGGCCATGCGGATCAAGGTGCCGCCGCAGGTCTGCTCCACGTCGTCGGGATGGGCCGCAATGGCCAGAACGTCGAGATTCATGGCATCCTTACCCAAAGTACTCGCCGGCCGGCAAGCGGCGCGGGCGCCTGCCCATCAGGCGCATCAGGACGATGCCGGCCACGAAACCGCCCACGTGCGCGAAGAACGCCACCCCGCCGCTGGCCGTGTCTTCCGGGGCCAGGATGCTGCCGAAGCCGCTGAACAACTGCAGCAGGAACCAGTAGATCAGCATCAGCCAGGCGGGCAGGTCGAACGTGAAAATGAACAGCACCCAGAAGAGCATCACCACGTACGACCGCGGGAACTTGATCAGGTAGGCGCCCATGACGCCGGCGATGGCGCCGCTCGCGCCCACGATGGGGATTCTGGAAAGTGGGTCGAAGGCCACCTGGGCCAGTCCCGCCGCCACGCCGCAGGCCAGGTAAAACACCAGGTACCGGAAATGCCCCAGCTCGTCTTCCACGCAGTTTCCGAACACCCACAGGAACAGCATATTTCCGATTATGTGGACCCATCCGGAGTGCAGAAACATGTGCGTGACGAGGGTGGCCGGATGGGTCCACAGAAACGCCGGCCGCAGCGCGTACAGCCGCATGAAGTGGTTGAGCAGCCGCGGGTCGGTCCATTCGAGGGAGAACTGGTGCAGGAAGACGGCCACGTTGGCCATCACGATCAGCACCGTCACCACCGGCACGGTATGACTGCGCTGGGAAACCTTGATGGGAATGATGAACATTTATCTGGACGCCGCCGCGCGGGCGGCCATTTCCGGAAGCCATCGCCGCACGCCCGCCCCCATCAACTCGCGCACATCGCCGGCGCCGCGAATGCCGCCGCGCGCGCCCAGCGCCGTGCAGTTGAGAGCCGCCATTGCGTTCGAGAAGTCGAGCGCCTCGGGCATCGCCATTCCTTCGAGAACAGCATAGCAGAACGCCCCGTGGAACACGTCGCCGGCGCCGGTGGTGTCCACGCAGTTCACCGCGAACGCCGGGGAGTAGACGAACTTCCCATCCACCCGCGCCAGCGATCCGTGCGCCCCCAGGGTCATGGCCGCCACCTTCATGCCGTGCTCTTTCTGCAAGGCCGCCAGCGCCTCGAAGGGATCGCTGAGGCCGGTCCAGTTGGACGGGAACTCGGAGCTGGCCACCAGGTAATCCACGTTGGGGAGGACGCTCTCGAAGCCGTCGTAAATGGTGTCCACGTCCACCGTGACCGGGATGGCGTGCCGCCGCGCGATGGCGGCGGCGCGGGCCACCGCCGGGGTATCGTGCCCGTCGATGTGCAGCAGGCGCGCGCCGGCGATCTGCCCGGGCGCGATCTCCTCCGGCGAGATGCGCAGGCAGTCGGGACGCCGCCAAAGCACCGTGCGCTCTCCGGTGGAGCGGTCGATGACGATGTAGGCCGACTGGTTGGGGCAGTTCCGGCGGATCTGAACGTGTTCGAGATCGATCCCCGTTCCGCGCAGGCTCTCCAGTTGAATGTGGCCGCGTTCGTCGTCGCCGATGGCCCCGATGTACCTGGTGCGCAGCCCCAGCCGGGCGCACGCCACCAGCGCGCTGGCCACCTGTCCGCCGGGGCTGACCACCTCCTCCTCGAAGGGTGCCTTGCCGGCGTAGGCCGGGAAGTGGGGAACCAGTAGCAGGGTGTCGGTGGCGTTGAGGCCGACGCCCACGACATCGAATTCGGGCATGAAAAACCATTGTAGCGGCCCGCGGGCGCCCGGCCGCGCGGCGGCGCGAGAATATTGGTACCATGCCCTTCGAATTGCCCGGCGCTCCAAAACCCGGTATCGACCGGCTCCTCACCGAGTCCGCGCTGCAGCCGGACCTTCTGCGCCGGCTGCTGGATTCTCCCGAAGAGGTCTTCCTGGAATTCGACCTCACGGAAGAGCAGCGCGACATCCTGCGTCAACGGGACCACCGGCTGCTGGAGTTGCTGGGGGCGGCCCTGTCGCGCCAGGCCGTGGCCGCGCCCGCCGCGGCGCCGGCCGCTGCCGAGCCGCCGCCCGCGCCGCCCGCGCAGCAGGGACGCCAGTTGCCCGATCTGCGATTGGCTCTTACCGTGGTCCCGGTGGCACAGGAGGAAGCCGGGCAGTTGCACAGCCTGACCTTCGCCGCCTGGGTGAATCCCCTGCCCGAGGGAACCGATCCGGCCACGCTGCCTCCGCCCGAAGGCGCCGTGCTGCCGGGCCGGCCGCTGGCGCCGCTGCGCGCGGTGGTGCACGTCTGTGCGCAGATGATCCCCGGCGCCGGCGGGTCGCCGCAGGTCGGCCTGACGGCATCGCTGCTGCAAGCGTCGAACATGGCTGCGCCGCCCGACCCGGCGGCGGCCGGCCAACCCGGCGCGATCGATGCCGCCGCCGCGCCCGACATCTGGATCGCCGGCCTGGGCGTATCCACCGCCGCGCAGGTGACCCGCGAAGTGGAGCAGGCCATCCGCGCGTCGCGGGAAGTGCTCTATCTGGATACGGGCGTGGCCACCCGCGAATACCTGTCCGGATTGTGCCCGCGCGTCACCTCTCTCTACGAGGAGACCTACTCCGAGGAGCGCCGGCGCGAGAGCGGCTACGAGCGCATGGCCGCGCGGGTCATCGAAGCGGCGGCCGATCATGCGCCGGTCGCGTTCGCCATCCACGGCCATCCGCTGATCGCCGTGCATGCGCCGTTCCTGGTGATGGAGCGGGCGCGCGCCATGGGCCTGCGGGTCAGCGTCCTGCCGGGTGTTTCGGCCATCGATGCGATCCTCGCCGACCTGCGCCTCGACCCCGTGGTCCACGGCCTGCAGATGTACGAAGCCACCGACCTGCTGCTGCGGCGCCGTCCCCTGCAGGCGGACGTGCCGGCCCTCATCTGGCAGATCGGCCCGCTGGAGACGTGCCTGCACACCGAGCGCCGGTCGCGTCCCGAACGCTTCGCACGGTTCGTGGCGCACCTGCGGCTGTACTACCCGCCGCGGCACGAAGTGGCGGCTATCTACTGTTCCCCGCACCCGTTGCTGCCGCCCGCCGTGCTGCGGTTCGCGCTGGAGGACATGGGGCTACACGCGGCCGAGATCCACAGCGGGTTCAGCCTGTACGTGCCCCCGGTGGGGGCGCGGCCCATCGCGGACAATGACTTGTTGAGTAAGTTATACAGCGTGGAGCACTTGCGGAGCGTCACGGGGAGGTAGGCGGCAGGTGGCCGTCACAGCCGCTTGCCCCTGGCGGACTGCCCGGCGATCAGAAAGGTGCTCGGAAACTTCCCCGTGCCGCAGAGCTTGAAAGTCCCGAAATCCTTGTACCAGTCCCCATCCGGCACGTCGGGATCTTGCGCCTTCCACTCAGCCAGTTCGAATAGGTCGTCCTGAGAAACCCGGCGTTCCTTCGCTCGGTCCCGTAAGTGGGCCCACCTTTCCCTGGGAAGCCGCTCCCACTGGATCTTCGGCATTGTTCAACGGCCCAGGATCAGGGCGCGGAACTCATCCACCATTCGATCCTGTTCCTTTGGATCGTCCGTGGCAAGGTTAGCTTTCAGCCTGCTGAAGAACTCGCGCTTCCGGTTCGCCTGGCTTTCCAGGCCAAGGCGCACGAGCCCGGCAATTGCCTTGCTCACGCTGGTGTCAGTCGTTTCGGCGTACCGCTCCACTTGGGTGGCGACCGCGGACGGAAGGCCGACGCTGTAGCGTGGCCCAGGCCTGTTGCGGCGATTCGGTTTGGATTTGAGCGGGCCGGCTCTCCGGCCGCTCCTTGGCCTGTTTGCTTCCGGCTGAGGCATATAGAATCAGTATGCCTCAATATGCATCACTGCTGCAACGCCGGGAGCCTTTCAACCGTCCGTGGCGACAGAACAAGGTGGAACACGCGGGTCGATTTCAACCACGCGAAGTCTTTGCGCCGCTGGTGTGGCTAGGGGACGTCACGGACCTGATCACCCAGGACGCAGTTTGGGTCGACGAGTGGCATCCCGGCCTGCAGTAGTCCACGGTGTCTCACGATTCGCCGGCCAAGTCCTTTCGAACAGCCAAACCGACATTCAACGGCGCGCGGCTCTAGAATGGATGCTGGACGCCCCCCCCACTGGAGGCGACGGAGTGCTCCTGTGCTAAACACGCTTCGTCTTCAGAATTACCGTTGCTTCGATGACCATACGGTCGCCTTTCATGCTGGCACTGTGGTTGTTGGTCGGAACAACGCAGGCAAGAGCACCATCGTCGAAGCGCTGCAGCTGATCGCTGCGGTTGTCAACCGAAAGGCGACCACGTTTAGCCGGCCGCCCGCAGACTCCAGCCTGGGACCATTCCAGAGCTGTATCATCCCGAAGATCGCGCATCTCGGCATTGACCTCCGGACAGCATTTCATCGGTATGGCGACCCACCCGCGGTTCTGACCGCGACCTTCACAGGAGGCGGGACGGTGACCGTCTACGTTCGCAAAGAGGGCGTGCACGCAACCATCATGGGACCACAAGGCTGGATCACCAGCACCGCCGCGTTCAAAGCACTAAGGATCCCGCACATCAACATCCTTCCCCAGGTCGCACCACTACAGGCAGAAGAGACGAACCTGCGAGACAAGTACATCAGCGAGAACTACTACTCCAGGCGCTCATCGCGACACTTCCGGAACGAAATACTCCAGAGCCCAGATCACTTCGAGCAGTTCAAAAGCCTCGCGGAACAAACGTGGCACGGATTACGCATCGAGAAAGTGAGCAACATCGGCAACACGCTCTCCATGCTCGTCACGGACGGTGACTTCGCCGCGGAAGTTGCGTGGATGGGGCACGGCCTACAAATGTGGCTCCAGACCATCCGGTTCGTCGCCAAAACGCCCACAGACGCAACTGCCGTGCTCGACGGCCACCAAGACAGAAGCCTGGGGCCGGGCGGAGCCAACAAAACGGCAAGAATCCTCCTCGACCAACGTTGGCAGCACGACAAACTCCACATCGTCTCCGGGAAAGCAATCCTCTCGCGGCTCAGCGCGTGGACACAAGAACACTGGGGCGCTACGCTCGGACCGATGGCCATCGCGAAGGCATTCAACCGCAGCGAGATCCCAGAGGAGATGCAAAGCATCCTCACCAGCATCGAAGAAGGAACGGCGCTGGCAAGCGAACCACCCGGGAAATGAAGCCGGGACCAGCCCTTGGCCGGAGAACACCATGCGCTGCCCCGGTTCGTCGGGGCCGGCGATGGCGGCGGTGGATGCCGCGGTGGCGCCCGGGCCATCGCCGGTCCCAGAAGCCCGCAACGGCATAGCGCAAAACACCAGAAAAAGCCCACAGCGCATCATCTCCCCTCCTGCCGGAAAGGCGCGCGCAGGGTGGAAACGATTCGGCGCCGCTTGAGGATTGCGTAGTCCGGCCAGCACTGGCCGGAGGGCCGGGCACGCCCGAATCTTCATCGGATCGGGGTGATCGCAAGCTGCTGGCAGATCTTCCGCGCCAGGCGATTGTCGATCTCGGCGTGACGGGGGACCGGCGCCTTTGCCTCATTGGCGGGATTGGCGAAGATCGTGTGGCGTCCGCCTTCGCGGTCTACACGGCAACCGTGATCCTTCAAATGGGCGATCAACTCGTGCCGCTTCACACTCGGGGAGCCCCAACGTGGACAGAGAGCGGCACAAGTTCGATCAGGTCGGCCTCGGCGGCCGCGTCGGGGTCAGGGGTTGGCAGAGGTTTGCCTTCCTCAAGCAGGCACTGAGCCAAGTCCTCCATGGCGCTGCCGATCATCGATCTTGCATCGGCTAAGTCGAATCCTTGGGTGACGGCGCCGGGAAAATCCAGAGCTTCCGCAACTACCATTTCACCGGCCGCGCGTGGAAGGTGGAACGCAACGTGGTAGCGGAGCATACCATCATGATACGGCACGGGCCAGGCGGACTGTGAGCCGGAGCGCGCCGGCTTACCGCGCCGCATCCGTCCTCAGCGGATCGCGTAATCCGGCCAGCACGTCCCCGCCGGCCCCGGCAGCGCCCAGAGCGGATCCACGCCGTCGATTCCAATTCGAATCACGGGGCTGGAGCTTCCCGCCGGGGCGGCGAACTTCGGGTCCAGGATCTTCGAGATGCGGTCGCGCGCGGCGTCCAGGTGGGCGCGGGTTTCGCGGTCCGCGGTGCGGGCCAAGGCGGCGGCGATGGAGGCGTTGAGCGCCAGCAGGTCGGCGCGGTACATGGGCTTCTCGTCGGCGCTGGAGCCGCCGCCTATCAGCACGATTATTTCCCCGGGCAGGCTTGCGGGCAGGCTGCTGCCGGCGCTGTTGAGCCGGGTATTGACCAGGTCGAGGTAGGCGTTCTGCAGGTTGCGGCGGTAGGCGTCCACCTTCACCTGCGGAGCGTCCAATTCTTTCCACACGCCTTTGCGCACGGAGGCCAGAAAATCGGCCGGGGAGTAGGAGTGAGCGGGGTCCATGGCTTCCTGCTCCACCAGGCGGGCGAATCGCGCGGAGCCCAGCAGGTTCGCCAGCACGCTGTTCTGCGCGGACCGAATGCGGCTCAGCGCGCCAGAGGCCTCGATGCGCCGCAGAATTTCCGGGTCCACCATCCAGGTGGGAGTGGCGAAGGCATTCTCGACCAGAAACTTGACGGCGGCTTCCTGGCGCGCCTTGGGCACCGGAGTGAACAGCACGCCCTCCTGTCCGGCGTACTTCTCCTGGGAATCGAACCCGCCCACGATGGCGGCCACGTGGTTCATCTCCAGCGTCCACTGGCCCAGCATCTGGCCGTACATTTCGGAGAGGTCCTCGAAAGGCTCGCCTTTCTTTTGGGTGGTGGCGCTGAGCAGCATGGCCGCCACGCGCTTCAGGTTCTTCACGCCCAGGGTGGTGGAAGCGATGGCGTCGGCGTCGCCCACGGCTTCGGTGAGATCGCCCGGGTCCGAACCGGCCGCGCCGGTGGTGGAGAAACGCAGCCACGGGGTCTTGTCCTGCTCGCGCGCCCAGGCATCCAGCGTGGGCTTTTCGTCATCGGCAGTCTTGGCTCCGGCGATGGGCGTGTAGCCCCAGCGGATGGCCCAGCGGTCGTACGGCCCGATGCGCGGCACCAGGTCTTCCACCGGGATGTTGTCTTCCGGCTGCGCCACGTAGTTCAAGCGCGAGTAGTCCATGATGGACGGCGTGTGGCCGTATTCGTGGAGCCAGGCCTTGTCGCGGATCTTTTCCTGCGGATACAGGGAGCTGGCCTTCATATTGTGTTGCAAACCCAGCGTGTGGCCCACTTCATGCGCCACCACGTACTGCAGCATGCGGCCCATCAGGTCGTCGGGCAGCGGCAGTTTCTGCGCGCGCGGATCGAGCGGGCCCACCTGCACGAAATACCAGTTGCGCTGCAGGTTCATGACGTTGTGGTAGAACTGGATGTCGGCGTTGAGGATCTCACCGGTGCGCGGGTCGTGGATATTCGGACCCATGGCGTTCTCGACGATGGAAGGCAGCCAGCGGATCACCGAATTGCGAACGTCTTCCGGGCTCCAGTCGGGATCCTCCTCCGGGGTGGGGGCCATTTTGGCGACGATGGCGTTCTTGAAACCGGCGGCTTCGAAGGCGGGCTGCCAGTCTTCCACGCCCTTCTTCAGCCACTCGCGCCACTTCACGGGCGTGGCGGCATCGATGTAGTAGACGATGGGCTTGACCGGCTCGGAGACGGCGGCCGACGGGTCCTTCTTCTCCAGGCGCCAGCGGGCGATGTAGCGCGCGCGGGGAGCGCGCTGCTCGTCCTTGCCGTAGTCCAGCATGCTGGTGGCGAAGTAGCCCACGCGCTGGTCGAACACCCGCGGCAGCATGGGATTGTCGGGCAGCTTGACCATGCTGTGGTGCAGCACCACGGTGGCGCTGCCGGGCCGCATGCCGGCGGTCACGGCGATCGCCGGAGTGGTGGTTGCGTTGGCGGGCGGCTGGGTGCGCGTATAGGTCATGGTGGCTTCCGCCTCGAGGTTTTCGGGATAGGGCGAGATGCGCTCGATGGCGCAGCGCGAGGCGTCCAGCGTGGTGGCGTTCAGCCGCTGCCGCGCGCTGAATTCGGGGACGTCGGTATTGAACAGGCGCGTGACCTCGATGACCGGGTCGCCGTCCTTGTCCTTGCTGAACGCGGCCACCGGGAACGCCATGATAATGGCGCTGTTCTCGGAGGCTTGGACGGCGCGCGCGATGGGCGTCTTGGGGTCGGCCACCACGCCGTATTGGTCTTCCCGCAGGAACACCTTGTTTCCGCTAAGCTCCCAGTGCACCATGCGGTCGTTCAGTTGATCGCCGCCGTAGCCCACGCCCAGAGTCGTGCGGGCGATAAACGTGACCCACAGGAACTCTTTTCCGAGCTCGCTCCTGGGGATTTCGTAGTAGTACTTTTCCTTGATCTGGTGAACCGTGAAGATACCCTTCTTCGATTTGGCATCCTTGGTGATGACTTTGGCGTAAGGCTGCGGCTCCGGCGTCGACGGCGCTCCACGTCCGCCCATGGCGACGGTAGTCGCGGCGCCGCCCGCCGGGGCGGGTGGCTCGGAGGGTTCGGGTGACGGGGTGGGCTCCTGCGCCACGAGCAGCGCGCCCATAGGGAGAGTCAGCAACAAGGCAAAGTAGCGGCGGATCACGGGATCTCCTTTACTTGGTCCAGGGTACCACTGGGCTTCGACGAAGGCGGAGGAACGGTAACGTCCGCCGGTCACCGCAGCGGCAGCCTGGCTTGCAGCGTCCGCAACAACTGTTCGCCGCGCAGAAGATTGCCCGGCTGCCGATCCACCACGGCAATGCGCCCCTCCGGATCGAGCAGCAGCAGCGTCGGCCAGGCGGCGATTCGCATGCGCTTGGTCAGATCCTGGAGAGAAGCGCCGCGGGCCTGGGGCCAAACGGCGCCATTCTCTTTGGCCACGCGGAGGTCTTCCGGGCCGGATTCGTTCCCGTCAACTCCGAGAATCTCAAGCCCCCGCGGGCGCAGACCGTCCCAGGCGCGCCGCAGGAACGGGAAATCCATGAAACAAGGAGTGCACGGATATTCCCAATAGTGAATCAGGAGCCAACGCCCGCGGTATTCCCGGCTGCTGTGCTCGAGGCCTTCGAAGTCCACGAAGGTGAACTGCGGCAAGGAACCGCCTTCCACGAGTTCCACCCGCGTGTAGTCGCTGGCGGGGCGCTCGATAAGCCGGAAGCTGCCGGCGGCGAGATCGATTCCGTCCGTCGCGAAGTATCGCTGGCCGACCCGGAATACCGGCGGCTGTGCGGATTGCCAGAAGTCATTCTCCGGCGAGGTCCATTCAAAATCGACGTGGCCGTCGAGGTTGGCGTCCAGCCCCTGCCTCCAGGCCACTTCGCCTTTTTCGGCCGAATAATACCAGGCCACGCGCAACGGGCGGCCGTCCAGGTTCACCTGGCCGGTGACGAGGGGTTCGTATTGGGCGAACACAGCCCTTGCATAGCCCGAGCACATGCCTTCCTTGCCGCGCCGCGGAATCAGGAGGCGGATCTTGTAACTGCGAAAGGGGCCGGTTTTCAACGGAACCTCGACTGCCGCTTCCAGCTCGTAATCGGGATCGCGCCTGGCCGGCTGGAAGCGGAAACTCTCGCCTGGGTCGAGCTTTCCGTTGCCATTCAGGTCCAGATACAGGCGGACCGCGCCGGCGGGCGATTCGACGGCGGACACCTTGATGTTGTCTCCTTCGAACCGCCGGAGTTCCAGAGATCCTTGATAGAGCTTGTCGCCCGGCGAGAAGGGGAACGGCATGCCGGGGCACGGCTGGGTGGGCCAGGCGACCACCCGCGTGTCGCCGGGAGCCAGGTCCAGCTTCCGGTTCAACGCGCCGGTCCACTCGCCGGCCCAAACGGCGGCGGCGGCGGCGAGAAACATTCCTGCCAGGCGGGGAGAAGGCATAGCGCGCCGGGATCGCTCCTGAGCCGGATGTTAGCACACGAGGCGGTGGCGCGCCGCCGTTGCTGCGGCGAAGTTGATCGAGCCCGGCCGTGTGGGACGATAGTGGTCTGCGGCAAGGGCTACCACGCGGAATTGGACGCGTGCGAACTTCCGCTGGATGAAGTCCTGTCGAACGGACATTGGCGCCGGCAAATGGAAAGACCGAGAAAGCCAGCCCGTGAGTGGGCCCGGAAAGGGGAAACTCACGGCAAGTGGAAGCCCAGGGTCAACGCAGCCGCTTCTTCACGCCCCGTTGGGATGCCGCCGCGCGTTCTTCACCATGTGCAGGAAGCGGCGGGCCAACTCGTGGATGCGGTCCGTCTGGCGGCGCTCGATGGCGTCGCGCGGAATCAACTCCCCGCCGATGCCCAGCGCCACCGCGCCGGCCTGGATGAAATCGCCGGCGGTGTGCTGGTTGACTCCGCCGGAGGCGATCAGCGGCACTTGGGGGAACGGGCGGCGGAGCGCCCGGATGTAACTGGCGCCGCCCACGGGGGCGCAGGGGTAGATCTTCACGAAGTCCGCGCCGGATTTCCAGGCCAGGGTCACTTCGGTGGGCGTCAGGGCGCCGGGGATGACGGCGGCGTTCCGCCCGGCGGCCAGGTCCACGATCTCCCGGTCGAACCCGGGGCTGGACAGGAACAGCGCCCCGGCATCCAGGCACTGGCGGGCATCCTGGGTGGTCAGCACCGTGCCGGCGCCGGCGAGAATGTCCGGCCGGGTGCGGCGCAACTCCGCGATCAACTCGATGGCGCCGGGGACGGTGAGCGTGATCTCGACGATGGGGATGCCGCCGCTCGATACCGCCTCCACGGCGTAAGCGGCATCTTCGCGGGAAGAGGTGCGGATGGCCGGCAGGATGCCGATGTCAGTAATTCGCGCGCGAATCTCGTCCCTGTTCATGGTCTGGGATGCCCCTATTTCGGATAGACGCGGAAATCGTCGAAGTAGGTAACGGAATCGGCCACCGTCCACAGGCCGACCTTGCCGGAGCTCGCGAAGGTACGGTCGAAGCCCTGCAAGACGCGCCGGTGGTCCACGTAGACCTGAAAGCGGTCGCCGCGCGCCGAGACTTTCAAAATGCTCCAGGCGTTGACGGGGATCTCGTGGGGGGCGGCCAGCGAAACCCGGGTTCGCACGCCGTTGCGGAACTTGTAGACCACCACGTTGTGAGTCAACGAGTCCACCCGCGCGAGGTAGTAATTGGCGGGGTCGCGATAGCGCCACACCACGCCGCCGGCCTGGTCCTGCTTGCCGGAAACGGGTTTGATGCGCACGCTGACGTCGCCGTCCCTCATGGTGACGTTGTCCAGGATAGCCAGCGGGCAGCGGTCGGACGCGCCGGTGGAAGTCTGGGCCAGCACGTAGGGCTGTGTGGGCGCACTGCGGTCCTGCAAAATCTGCCACTGCGGAGGAGAACCGTGGTTGGTTGCGACCGTCCAGCCGGGAGGCATCCGCCCCAGGGGACCGGAGTCGAAGGTGACTACGGTACCAGCCGGGATCATCCAGCCCAACGAAATCAGTAAGGCCCAAGACTTCATAAACCGCGTTTCAGGGCACACGGCACACTTGCCCCGTCACCCTATATCTCCATTTGTACCACGGCTCAGCGGCCGCCGCATGTAGGTGTTCGTAATACATATCGGCAGAAGGGGCGTGCGCCTTAAGAGGAAGCTGCCGCTGCCGTCTGCCTCCAGGTATTGAGCAGCGTCGCCAAGAGGATCAAACCGCCGCCCGCGAGCGCCCACACGCCGGGCCTTTCCCCGTGGACCAGCCAGACCCACACCGGGTTCAGGGCCGGCTCGATCAGCAGGATGGCGGTGGCCTCGAAAGCCGTGACATGGCGGATGGCGCGCGTCAGACAGAAATACGACAGACCGATCTGCGCCACGCCCAAATACAGAATGACCGCGGCATCGGCGGCGCCCATGCGGGGCAGGGCGCCGCGGGCGCCCAATGCCATAGGCAGAGCCGCCAGAAACGCCAGGATGTTCCCCAGCGCCACCGTCGCCAGAGGGGAGCCGGCGCTCGGCTGGCCGCGCCCCAGCCAGCGCAGCCCCAGCAACATAAAGGCATAGAAGACGCCGGATCCGAGCGCCAGCAGATTCCCTTCCCCCGGCGACGGCGCCGTGCGAACCGCCGGCTCGCGGCCCACGAAGAACAGCGCCAGCCCTCCCACAATCGCCACGATGTAGGGCGCATCCGCGCGCCGCACTTTCTCCCGCAGGAGCCACGGCCCCAGCAGCAGCACGTACAGCGGCGCGGTGGATTGCAGAAAAATGGCGTTGGCGGCGGTGGTCAACCGGTTGGCCAGCACGAACGCCACCAGCGTGGCGGCATACGCCGCGCTCACCGGGAGCATGCGCCACGCCCAGCCGCGGCGGGCTTCCGGCAACAGCAGGAGCAGCGCCGCGGCGGCCACCGCCGAGCGGAAACCGGCGATCTGCCACCCCGTGAGCGAGGCCGCCTTGATGGCTACGCCGCCGGTGGAGAAGAGCACCGCCGTGGCGGCCAGCAGCAGACGATTGCGCACCGGAGAAGCGTCCATGGTGTCGAGGCGAGGTGGCACTACCCGTCAGTTCCCGGCTGGTTCGTGGGCCGCCCGCGCGGCATGGTACGAGCTGCGCACCAGGGGGCCGCTTTCCACGTGGGAGAAGCCCATTTCGCGGCCCGCGCGGCGGAGTTCGTCGAACTCCTCGGGCGCGACGTAGCGTGCGATTGGCAGGTGCCGGGGCGAAGGGCTGAGATACTGTCCCAGGGTCAGAATCCGCACGCCGGACGCGCGCAGGTCGCGCATCACCGCCAGCACTTCCGCGGCGGTCTCGCCAAGGCCCAGCATCAGGCCGCTTTTGGAGACCGCCGCCGGGGCGATCTCGCGGGCCCACGCCAACACCTGCAGCGAGCGCTCGTAGCGCGCCCCGGGGCGCGCCTCGCGGTACAGGCGCGGAACCGTCTCGGTGTTGTGATTGAACACATCGGGCGCGGCTTCGAGGACCGTCTCCACGGCGGCGCGGCGGCCTTGAAAATCGGGCGTCAGAACCTCCACGCCGCAGCCGGGGACGCGGCCGCGGATGGCGCGTACGGTGAGCGCGAACAGTTCGGCGCCGCCGTCTTCGCGGTCGTCGCGGTCGACGCTGGTGATCACGGCGAAGCGCAGCCCCATGGCCGAGACGGCTTCGGCCACGCGGTTCGGTTCATCGTAATCCACCGGCAGGGGCGCGCCTTTTTCCACGGCGCAGAAGCCGCAGCGGCGCGTGCACACGTTTCCCAGAATCATGAAGGTGGCGGCGCCATGGTTCCAGCACTCGCCCACGTTGGGACAAGCCGCGCTTTCGCAAACCGTGTGCAGGCGCAAGCGGCCGATGAGGTCTTTCAGATCGCGGTAGTTCCCGCCGGCGGGCGCGGGGGCGCGCAGCCACTTCGGCCTCTCGCCCGGGGATGCGATGGAAACCAGCACTGGAACCTATTGTAGACTCTCGACGGGCGGCGGCTCGACGCCCACGCGCGCGGCGGCCTTGCACAGCGCATTCCAATTTGCCTCCCCCAGGGGAATGCCGTTCGCCCGGCGCTCGGCTTCGGCGCGCCATTCCGGGTCGCCGGCCACCAGGACCTCGTCATACCCCGCCGCGGCGGGTGTCGATTTCATGAGGCTCACCAGGCGCTCGACGCGCGCCGTGAACTCCTCGAGGGGCATGAAGCGGGCGATGTCGATGGCCAGGAACGTCTGGCTGGTGCGCACCTTCTTGTCGAGGTTGCGCAGGGCGCCCACTTCATCGGCCATGGCGCCGCCGCTCAGGACCGAGCACAGGATCTCCACCATCATGGCCAGGCCGCTGCCTTTGTACCCGCCCAGGGGCGTGACAAAGCCGCGGTAAGCCGCTTCGGTGTTGGTGGTGGGGAGGCCTTCGGAATCCAAAGCCCAGCCCGCGGGGATCTCCGGCCGGCCCTCGATCCACGCCTTGTAAATGCGGCCGGCGGCGACCGTGGAGGTGGCCATATCGAGCAGCCACGGGCCGGGGACGGACATGCAAATGGGGTTGGTGCCCATGCGGCCCTGCTTGCCCTGCCACGGGGGCATGATGGATGAGGCGTTGCAGATCGCGATGCCGATCTGCCCCGCGTCGCGCATCTTCTGCGCCCACCAGGCGCAGGCGCCGAAGTGGTTGGATTCGCGCGCCGTGACCATGCCGACGCCGTTCCGCCGGGCGATGCGGATGGCGTGTTCGCAGCAGGTGTGGGCCACCCACTGTCCCAGCCCGTTCTGGCCGTCGAACGTGAGGCAGCACCCGCTTTCGGAGACAACCCGCCCGTCGGCGAGGGGATCCACGCCGCCGGCCAGCAACTGCTCGACGTAGTAGGGGACCAACTGGACGCCGTGGGAATCCACGCCGCGCAGGTTGGAAGCGACCAGGGAAGTGGCGGCGAGCGACGCCTTGTGGGCGGGCACCCCCGCACCGGCCAGGAGGCGCCCCGCGAAGGCCGTCAGGGCGTCGCTGGTTATTATGAATAAGTTCTTTGTTTTCATATGGGAAACGAATGCCGCGCGAGGGTTCGCAGCTTGAATTGTAGCGCATGGCCCGGGAGGCGGGAACTTTTTGCGGTCCCAAGGTGTCTACTCTTTTGCAGGACCGGAGTTTTCCTGATAGCTTGAAAGCAGGATGAAAACGAGGCTCCCAGTGGCCACGTCAATCTTCTTGGATCTGAGCGGGGATCGGCCGGCTGAAAACACGGCGGATAGCGAGGACTTCCGCCTGGTGGAGGCGCTTCGCGGCGGCGATGAACAAGCCTACGAAGAGCTGCTCACCCGCTTCCAGCAACCGGTCTATGCTTTGGCCTTGCGTCTTCTGGACGATCCGGCGGGGGCTTCCGACGTGGTTCAGGAAGTTTTTCTCAAAGTGTTCCGCAGCATCGCCCGCTTCCGCGGACAGAGCACTTTGAAGACGTGGATTTACCGTATCACCGTGAACGAGGCGCACAACGCCCGCCGGTGGTTTTTCCGGCATCGCCGGCGCGAAGTGGATCTGGATTCCAAGCCGGATGACACGCGCGACTGGAAGGAGAATATTCCGGACGAAAGCCGCACGCCCTTCGACCAGGCGTTCGGAAGCGAGCAGCGCCTCATGGTGGAGGCGGCGCTCGAGAAGATCAACCCGATTTTCCGCGAAGCCGTCGTGCTGCGGGACATTTCCGACCTCAGCTATGAGGAGATCGCGGAGATTCTGGGTGTTTCCCTCGGGACGGTCAAGTCCCGGATCCTGCGGGGGCGCGAAGCCCTGCGGGAGAAGCTCGCAGGCAGCCTGGAACCCAGGCCGGCCCTGCGACTGGTGCCCCAAAACGGCCGAGTGATGCTATGAGCTGCGAATACGTGCAAGAACGAATCTCTCCACTCCTGGACCAGAGGCTCGCGCCCGGGGAGCGGGAGACGGTGTTGGCGCACATCGAGTCCTGCAGGACGTGTAGCGCGCATTACGAATCCATGCAGAGTCTGCGTGCCGCGCTGCGCGGCGTGACTGCGCCGCCGATTCCGGCGGACCTGCGCCAGAAGTTGCGGGTGGTGGCGTCGCACGAGCATGCGCGCCGGGTGTCGCGGTTGACGCTGGAGGCGCGCCTGGACCACTGGACCGGCCGCATGCGCCTGGTTTTCGACAACATCATGCGCCCCTTCGGCCTGCCCGCCGCCAGCGGACTGGTGTCCGCGGTGCTGCTGTTCGCGCTGCTGGCTCCCAGCCTGAGCTTCGCCCGCCGTGGAGGCGCCGACGATCCTTCGGGCGTGGCCACGGATGCCCAACTGACCGCGGTGAACGCCGCCGGCGATGGCCCCGAGATTGAGGATCCCGATTCGTTCGAAACGAACTACGAAGCCGTGCTGGAATTGAAGATCACTCCCGATGGCAAGGTGTGGAACTGGTCGGTGATGCAAGGTTCCCTGACCTCCGAGTTGAAGAACATGATCCTGTTCTCCCGCTTCCAGCCGGCCACGTACTTCGGCCGGCCCACCTGGGGCCGGGTCACGATCTACTACCGGCACAGCTTCACCTACATCGTGCGGGGTTGACGCCTCCAGTGGCGCGGCCCAGGCTGGGACAACATTTTCTGATTCGCGAATCCGTGCTGAACCGCATCGCGGCCGCCGTCTGCCCGGAGCCGGGGAACCTGGTGGTCGAGATCGGACCCGGCCGCGGCGCGCTCACGCGCAAACTCCTGGAGCGCGCCGCGCGCGTGGTGGCTATCGAAGTGGACCCGTACCTGGCCGGCCGCCTGCGCCGCGAATACGCTTCGGAACCGCGTCTCGAAGTGGTGGAGGCGGATGTGCTCGCCTCCGATCTGGGGCGCTGGGCGGGCGCCGCCATTGTAGGCAATCTGCCCTACTACATCACCTCGCCGATCCTGGAGCGCGTCCTGGACGCGCACCCGCCGCGCGCAGTTTTCCTGATTCAAAAAGAAGTGGCCGTGCGCCTGGTGGCCCGTCCCGGGAGCCGCGACTACGGGTACCTGACGGTTCGCACGGCCTTCTCCGCCCGCGCCCGCCTGCTGTTCGAAGTGAAACCCGCGGCCTTCCATCCGCCGCCCAAGGTGGATTCCGCCGTGGTGCTTCTCGAGCCCAACCCTGCGCCCGAGGGCGTCGCCGAACCCGCGGCGTTCCTGCGCTTCGTGGCCCTGTGTTTCAGCCACAAGCGCAAGACCCTGCGCAACAACCTGGCGGGGGTCTACGGCAAGGATGTGGTGGATGGGTGGCGCGAAGCCGGGTTGCGCGCCGAACAGGTGGGGCTGGAAGGGTTTGTGGAGATGTTCGGACGCCTCGGCAAGCTACAATAGGCCGTTCATGTCTCTCCGGCCAGGCGTGCCCGCGCTCTCGATTCTGCTGGCGTCAGTGGTCTGCGCCATTGTCAATCCGGGAAATTTCGGGACCATCGACACGGGCCGCCGCCTGCAGGTGGAGCGCTGGATCCGCCTGGGAGAGCCGCCCGTCCGGCGCGCCGATATCGATTCCGGCTTTGGGCTCGTCGGCCGCAACGGAGTGGTGCATGCGTGGTACGGCATCGGGCAGAGCCTGGTGCTCCTTCCGTTCGACATGGCGGTGAGCGCCACCCTCGCGCCCTTTCTGCGGCGCTGCGGGCTGGATGACGAAAAGCGGCGCCAGGTGACCGAGATGGCAATCGCGTTCCTGATGCAGGCGGCGGCCGCCTCCGCGCTGCTGTTGCTGGCGCGCGCCCTGTTGGCGAGTCTCGGATTCCCGCCCCTGGCCGCCGCCGCGGGCGCCGTATCCCTGCTTCTGGCCACCACCTGCCTGCAGTACTTGCAGTGCGCCGAGGAGAACGAATTGCTGCTGGTGCTGGCGCTTTCGGCCCTGCTGGCGATCCGGCGGTGGGCAGCCAGCGGCGCCTGGGGATGGGCGGCGCTGGCGGGCGCGGCGTGCGGTTTCGCGGTTCTGGTCCGCCTGCCGTCGCTGATGGAGGCAGGCGTGTTCGCGGGCCTTGGCCTGGCCGCGGGCGGCCGCCGCAAACGGTTCCTGGCGGCGTATCTGGCGCCGGTGATGGCCGCGATACTGGTAGACCGCTGGTATCAATGGCTGAGGTTTGGCGATTGGACTTCCACCTACATGGGCATCCTGGTCCGCCAGACCCGTCCGCCGGGGGCGCCGGCCGGGTATCCCTTCACCTATCCGTTTGCCAAGGGCTTCTTCGGCCTGTTTTATTCGCCCGACAAATCCGTGCTGCTTTTCGACCCGCTGCTGGCGGCCGCCGCCGTTCTGGCGGTCTGGCGCTGGCGAACTCTCGATCGGGGTCTGCGCGCCACGCTGCTTTCGCTGGCGGCGCTGCTCTTCGCCTACGACGCCTTCTATGCGCGTTACTACGCCTTTGGCGGAGATGTCGCCTGGGGCCACCGGTTCCTCACGCTCCCCGTGCAGTTGCTGGCGCTGTTCGCCGTCCCGCTGCTGATGGGGGCGCAGCGCGCGTTACCGCGCGTCTGCGCCGGCGCCGCGTGGGCCTGGGTAGCGTTGGCGGTGGCATTACAGGCGCTCTCCACCGCCATGGCCCCCAACGTGGAGGTCATCCAGCGGGAACGCGGCGACACCCACGGGGTGCTGCTCAACCGCGTCGTGAACCTGGCGGCCGTTGCCCGAGGCCAGGTGGACGCGCCGCGTTTCGCGGGCATCCCCAGAGAATGGCGCGCCCCCTACTACCTCCCGTTTCAGTTGCGCTTCCGTTTCCCCCGCCTGGCGAACTGGGCGATTGCCGCCTGGTGGATGCTGGTTGCCTCCGTCCCGCTGCTGGTCCGCGCCATCTGCAGGGCCGCCGATGGCGCGCCGCGCGGGAGCGCCTGAGAGAACCGGCGCGCGGCGGCGCTGCGGCGCAAGGGGCGCGGCGGGTTGGGCGCGCCCGCGCGGGTCATTGCGGCGGCGGGATGCTCAGGATGGCGTCCATGGCGGGATCGTCGCCGCTCATGTACTGCGCGAAAGTCAGCCCCGTTTGGATATCGGGTATCAGGGCGGGGCCGGGGAGCTTAGCGGTTTCCACGCCGCCCGAGTAACTCACGCGGATGCCAAAATACGGCAGCCCGAAATCTGCCTGGCGGAAGATGAACTTAGGCATGGCGCCCGTGGGTTCTCCCACGAAAATGGCGGCGGTTTCGTCGTGGAAATGATCGGTGGCCTCCATGGCCGCCGAAAACGTAGCCCGCCCCACGATCACGTACAGTCTCCCCGGCTGGTTGAACCGGCTGGTCTTGATTTGCTCGATCCACGGGTCCAGAATCGAGACGGAGCCTCCCTCGTTATTGCGCATGTCCACGATCAGGCGCTGCACGCCATTGGCGGCCAGCATCTGATTCAACTGCGCGAGGAAGCCGGCCGAGGGCAGCGTGGGGTCCTCCGTACAACTGTTGTACTGGAAGTAGACCGTGGCGCCTCCGTCGATGACCGTCGCCCAGTAGTTCTTGCCGGAGTGCTGCATGTACAAGGGCAGGTCGCCCTGATACACCGGGATCGTCCGCGGATACTGGACTGCGGACACGGCTTGCACATCGATGCTGACAGGACTGGGGAGAGGAGGCTGGTGCGGGCCGGCGTCGAGGCGAAGATCGGCCCGCGGGAGAACCCGGATCTGCGCGCTGTCGGTCGAGTCCGTCACCCCCGTCCCGAACAAAAAATCGGTATTGCCCAATTTGTTCCGCGGAATCAGGAATTTCACCCACCAGTCATTGTCGTGCGCCACCAGCGCGGTCAGCTTGCTGGTCAACTGGTCGATGCTGAGTTGCCCCACCGAGATGACACGGCCGCCCAGGAGACTCCTATACTGCGCGGGCGCCGCGGTGATGTAGATACCATCGTCAAACCAGTAGAACGAAAGCGGAAGCCAGCGAAAAGGCGACGGAGAGGGCCACTCGACATCGGTGTGGGGAACTTCGAGAGACGCCACCAGCGCCTGAATCCCCGTGCGGATCTGCGCGTCCGACAGGTTTGGGACGTTGTTAGCAAGCGCCGCCGCGCCGGCGTCGAATTCACTCAGGCCGATACCCGGGAACGGGGCAGTCTCCAGCGCGTCCATCTGCCGGGAGAGTGAGGCCAGATTGTCACTCCAGGCCGTAGCGGGCGGCGTCACTGGCGGCGTCACCGGCGGCGAAATGGGCGACGTTGGCGGCTGACCCGAGATGAGGACGCCCAGCGAAAAGTCCCCGCTGGTTCCGCCGGAGCCGGTTGTCTGAAGCGCCGCGGAAAAACTGCCTGGGCTCCCAGAGGAGAAGGCTTGGCCGTCGTTCCCCGGTGGATGGCCGATGGCGTTCACTCCGAGCGTTGCGCACAGGTACGTATTCACAGTGACCGGGGCAACGCTCAGCCAGTAGGTCCCCGGCCCCAGTTCGACCGACAACCCATCCACCTCGAGGAGGTAGGTGTAGGCGCCACCCCCGACAACGCCGGTCTGAGTCTGAGTGGCGTAGCTTATTCCGGAGGCGAGCAAGCTGCCGCCGTTGCCCGCGGACATGCCGCTGCGGATCTCCCAGGAAGCCTGCGTCACACCGGTGGATTCCGCGTCGATGTGGGCGAAGACTCCGACGATGGTCCAACCCCCATCGGGAACCACGAAGTCGTCGTAAACGCGCGTGAACGACTGTGCGGAGTTGTACCAGTTACCCCAGCTAGGTATCGCCGGCTGCCGGTCGCCGTTGTACCAGCCGACGAGTCCGGTGGGCATCCCCTGCGCGTGCAAGGAGCGGCAAGGGGGAGACAACCAGCAGCAGTCCTGCAAGAACGATCCCGATCCACATACGCGATTCCCTCAGCCGGCTCCCATGAAGAAGAAGAAGAGGTCCCAGGACACGGATCTAACCGGTACCTTTATATCGCACTTTCATGTCCGATATACTTTATAGCAGGTGGGACACTGGAGGGCCATAGGCCTTTGGAGTCATGGCTTCAATCCGTCATGTCCGGGAACAGCCCGGGCATCCAGCGGGAAGCTAGCCGAGCGGGAAACGCGAGGCGCAGCGGGGCGCGCGGGCTGGCGGATATCAGCACTCCCTTTTCCACCAGCGCCGAGACTATCCGCCGGGCTTGGCGCGGGCCGGTGCCGGCCACGGTGTCCGCATCGGCGCGGGGCAGTTCCCCGCGGTACAGCACGGCTTCCAGGATGCTTCCGGATTTGGACGGCAGGGCGCCCAGCCGGATCTCCTCGTCCGCCCATTGCATGATGCGCGCGCGCAAGCGGTCCGGTTGCACCAGGCTCTCCATGAAGTCCACCTGGTCGATGCAGACCGTCAGGAAGAAGCGGGTGAAGGCGGCCAGGGCCTCTTCGCTCAAATTGCCGCGGCCATCCAGGTCGTTGCGGCGCGTCAGGTCGCAGTTAGCCAGCAGCGCCTTGTAATCCTGGACCCGTCGCGCCAGGCCGCGCGCGGCGCTCCACACCGCGCCGGTATCGAGCGTCTCCAGCAGCACGGCGTGCGACATCAGCCTGGCCACGCGGCCGTTGCCGTCCAGGAACGGGTGGATCCAGGTCAGCCTGTGGTGGGCCGCGGCGATGGCGAGAATCGACTCGGTCTTGCCCAGGCTCCCGTACACCTGCTCGAAGCGCTGCAGGAAGCGCGGGACCGCGCCGGGACTGATGGCGACGTGCCGGCCTACTACCACGTCCCGGCGGCGCAGTTCGCCCGGTACAACGCGCAGGCGCTCCTTGGAGGCGGCATCCTCGACCCAGGTCAGATCCTCGGGCAGCGCTTCGCAGAAACGGCGGTGGATTGCGCAGATGCCCGCGGCCGTGAGCGCACGGCCGCCGTTGAGGCCGCCGCCATCGATCCATGCCTGGACGGCGATATGCGCGCGGGCTTCCAGTTGCAGATCGCGCTTGGCGGTGTCGTGGCTGTAGTCGTTGCGGAGCGCCCGCTCGATGTCGACGGGGTTGGTGTTGTGGCCCTCGATGAAGTTGGAGTAGTAGCAGTTCATGGCCCGCGCTAGATCGGCGAGTGAAGCCAGAAGGCTGGTGGGCAGGGAGCGGCGCAGACCGGCGGCTTTCTGGGCGAGTTCCAGCGCCAGATCGGTGAGCGCGGCGCGGTGGCGTGAGTCGCTGGCGATCAGCAACGGCTCCATTTTGGGCTCCATCTCACCTTTGTCTGCCGCTCTCATGTCCGCTTCCATGTCCGCTTTTCCTCCACTGCTATCTTCAATGTTATCAGGAAACGGCGCCTGTTTTGGCAACTACCTATAGACCGCTACAATGTCCGCTTCTGTGTCCCCTGATCCGCCGCCCCTCCGGCCGTCCTCGCCGCGCGCCAAGCTATCATGGGTCTGGAATCCATGGAGCCCTCACCCGCACCGTCACGGCCGCGCAAGATGCCTTCCTGGGCGCCGCAGGCGATGGGCTACTGCCTTTCGGCGGGGTGCCTGATATGGGTGCTCCACGGGTATCCCATCAACGACCTGCTGCCGGCCATCCGCTCCCTTGACTGGAGATGGGTGGCTATTGCGGTATTGGCCGATCTGGGCGTCTACGTGTGTCACGCCTGGCGCTGGAACACGCTCCTCAGCCCGGTGGCCCGCCTGGGACTCTGGCGCACGGTACAGGCCATCTACATCGGGCTGTTCGCCAACGAAGTGCTTCCTCTGCGGGTGGGTGAACTGATCCGCTGTTACCTGCTGGCGCATTGGAACGGGCTGCGGCTGTCGCTCGGTTTCGCCTCGGCCGCGGTGGAACGGGTGATCGACGGGTTCTGGATGCTGGGCGCGTTCCTCATCACGGCCTCCTTCGTGAAAGGGATGCCGCGCGATATCACCATCCTGGTGCAGTTGATGGGGGCGCTGCTGCTGGTGTGCGCGGCGGCTCTGACCTGGATCGTGCTTCGCAAGCAGCACGCCGCGGCGGCCATCCGCGAGAGCCGGTGGTCTGCCGCGCTGCGGCACGTGGTGGAGGGGCTTCAGCTCATGGGCAACCCGAAGACCTTGGGCGCCAGCGCGCTTATCAGCCTGCTGTATCTCCTCCTGCACATGTTCTCGTACTACGCCCTGATGAAAGCCGACCTTTTCGACTTCTCCTTTTGGTCGGCCGCGGGAATCACCGTCATCATCCGGCTGCTCACCATGGTGCCCAACGCGCCGGGCAACCTGGGAGTGGGCAATGCGGCGTGCGTGATCGCCATGCGCCTGTTCGACGTCGAGATAAACGCCGCCAAGACGTTCTCCATCATCCTCTTCGTGGCCCTCACCGTGCCGCTGCTGATCGGCGGGGCGGTGGCGACCGCGCTCACCGGTCTCAACATCGGCGAACTGCGGGACCGCGCCAAGGCGGGGCTCGACCGGCGCAGCGGGACGGCGGCGCGTTAGAGCGCGCCGTGGCTTACCCCATGGTCCGGTGGTGCTTAGACTCGCTATAATTAGTGAATGCTGACGCCCACCGAACGAATCTGGCACAATGGCCGCTTGATCCCCTGGGAGGACGCCACCATTCACGTCCTCTCGCACGTGGTGAGTTACGGCAGTTCGGTGTTTGAAGGGATCCGCTGCTATTCCACTCCGGGCGGACCGGCGGTGTTCCGTGTGCGCGATCACGTGCGGCGGATGGTGGATTCCGCCAGAATCTACCGCATGGAGGACGTCGGATTCACGTCCGATCGGTTGTGCGAGGCCATGCTGGAGGTGGTGCGGGTCAACCGGATGGATTCCTGCTACATCCGTCCCATCATCCTGCGCGGGTATGGCGAGATGGGGGTGAACCCCGCCAGGAACCCCATCGACGTGTATATCGCCTGCTGGAGCTGGGGCTCGTACCTGGGCGCCGAAGCCCTGGCCGAAGGCGTGGACGTGTGTGTTTCGAGCTGGACGCGGATTGCGCCCAACACCCTGCCGGCGCTCGCCAAGGCGGCCGCGAACTACATGAATTCGCAGCTCATCAAGATGGAAGCCGTGGCCAATGGATTCGCCGAAGGCATCGCGCTCGACAGCCAGGGCCACGTCAGCGAGGGTTCGGGCGAGAACATCTTCGTGGTGCGCGACGGCAAGATCCACACGCCCCCACTGGGCGCGTCGGTGCTGCCCGGCATCACGCGCGACAGCGTGCTCACCCTGGCGCGCGCCGCCGGCATCCCGGTGGTGGAGACCATCATCCCCCGCGAAATGCTGTATATTGCCGACGAAGTTTTCTTCTCCGGCACGGCGGCCGAAATCACGCCCATCCGCTCGGTGGACCACATCACGGTGGGCCAGGGACGCCGCGGACCGGTGGCGGAGCGGCTGCAGAAGGACTTCTTCGGCGTGATCGAGGGCACGGCGCCGGATGTGCACGGCTGGCTCTCGCCCGTGCATCTGCCGGCGGCGGTGAAGTAGGAGCTTTCGTCCTCAGGGGGCGTGCGCAGTCAGCCGGCTACCTCCCCCGAGATTTGCCTACATGGCTGCGCAGCCGCCCGAATGGACTCTCCAGTTGTAGCCCGGCGGGCGGCAAAACTCCAGCGCCATTTTCGCGCCGCAAGCCTTTTTCAACATCTTTTTTGGGCCGGGCTAACAGGGAGTTACGCAGGGGGCCGTGTGGCAAAGCTGTGAATAAAACATGGGAGGGCCAGGTTGTTCCCGGAAGAGCCGGGTGGGCACGGCCGATGGCATGGAGCCGGCGCGGGGCAGCGGACCGAAACGGGGTGCGGGAACGGCCGGGAAGCCGCGGCGGCGGCTGTCCGGCCATGGGCGCCGCTGCGCCGGCGGGCGGCAGGGGGGAGATTTCGGGAGCCGGGAACGGGTGGCAAAGCGCGTGCAGTGGGGCGTGGTAGAATTACCCTTGCGGCTTGCGTCCGGCGTGTCGCGGCTGGCCGTATTCGCGTCGCGGCGATGAATCGCAGATGGGCTCCCCGGCGTGCCACGTGTGCGTCGGTGTGGCCTGAAAAGGACAGTCCGCGTCACCGGAGAGGATCGTGTTCGGCAATCGAAGAGATTTCCTGCTAGCCACGTCTGGGGCGATGGCCCTGCTGCCGCGCTTTGGTTATGCAAGTGCAACGTGGGAAGACCGGAATCCATGGGAATGGACGCCGCAGGATATACAGACCGTCCTGAATCACTCGGCATGGGTCCGGGAGGTGAGCCTCGAAATCAACTCCCTCGTCGATACGTCCGGCCGCGCCAAGCCGAAGTCTTCCAGGCCGAACCATGGCCTGCCGACCGAGTTCAAGGCTGTGGTGCGCTGGGAATCGGGGCTTCCGGTGCGCCTGGCGCGCAAGACCGCTACTCTGCCGGATAAGGGAGTGGGGCAGTACATGGTCAGCGTGAGCCGGTTGCCGCTGGAGTTCATCGAGCAGTCTTCCGGCAACGGCACGATCAGTCACGACCAGGGGGCGGGGTTGGACAAAACGGCACTGGCCGAGCGTTTCGCAAAGAACAGTTTGATTGAGCGGGTTGGGAAGGACCCCATCAAGGCGAACCATGCGGAATGGGTGGAAGCCGATTTTTCGCCCAGAGTCGTGATTTTCTTTCCGTTGGGCGAGAAACCCATTCAGCCCGAGGACAGGGAAGTGGACCTGGTCAGCCAGATCGGCGCCCTGGTCATCCGGGCTAAGTTCTTCCTCAAGGACATGGTCTACCGCGACCGGCTGGAGCTATAGGGTGGAAATGCGGCGCGGAAGGCAGGTCAGAGGATTTGCGGAGTTTCGACGCGCGGTGCGTTCGCCGCTTGCGGCGGGCCGCCCAGCGGCTTCGAGCGGGAAAAGCTTGGTGGGGTTCGCGGTCCGGATGGCACTGGCGCCCTCCGGGTGTGTGGGCTCGCAAATAGGGGGTTAACGCTTGGTGTTGGTCAGACTTTTCACGGCTGTATTGGTGTTTCTTAGCGGCTTCGCCGCTTTTGCGCAGGACACGGCGACGCTCACCGTCACGGTCGTGGACCCGAGTTCCGCGGTTGTGCCGGGGGCCAAGGTGACCATCACCGATCTGGGCCGGGGCGGGACCAGGCAGGCGGAAACGAAGGACGCGGGTTTCGTGATCTTCGACTTCCTGCAACCGGGCACGTATTCCCTGGAAGCCGTGAAGGCGGGCTTCGACCCCTACCGCGTCGACAGCTTGACATTGCAGGTCCGCGACCGCCAGACCTTCCGCGTGGAGTTCCGGGTGACGGCGGCGGCGGGAACCAAGGTGGTCGTGACGGCGGCGGCCGAGGCCCCATCGAACGACGTCGGCCAAGCCGTCTCGCTGGGCCAGCAGTTTCTCGAGTATCTTCCGGCCAACGGACGGAATGCCGAATCGCTGATCCTGATGAGCCCGGGCATTACCACCGCGGCGGGCGGCAGAAGCGGCGGCGGCTTCAACGCCAATGGGCTGCGCTCGAACACCAATTACTTCACCTTGGACGGAGTGAGCCTGAATCAGTTCACCTCCACCGACGCCGGCTTCGGCGGCTTCCGGGGCGGCTTTGGCGGCGGCGGGGCGGGCGCGGGCGCGGGTTCCACCGACATGATCCCCATCGACGCCATGCAGGAAATGAAGGTGCAGGCGTCGGCCTTCGCGCCCGAGTTCGGCCGCTCCCCCGGAGCGCAAGTCGTAATGACCAGCCGCAGCGGGGGCAACGGCCTTCACGGTTCGCTGTACTATTACTTCCGCAACGAGCGCTTCGACGCCAACGACTGGTTCGCCAATGCGGGCGGCTACCCCAGGGGCAAGGAGCAGGAGAACCGGCCGGGCGGGGCGTTGGGCGGGCCGATCGTAAAGAACCACACGTTCTTCTTCGTCTCCTACGAGGAGCTCAAGCTGCTGGCGCCCGAGTCGGTCATCTCCGACGTGCCCGACGTACCCACCCGGCTGTCCGCTCCGCCCGATCTCCGGCCCTTTCTGAACGCGTTTCCGATCCCCAACGGCGTGGATCTGGGAAGCGGTTCGGCGGAGTATCGCGCGGTTCTCTCCAATCCCACCAATACCAATTTCACCACCGTCCGCGTCGATCAGATTCTCAGTCCGAAGACCAACCTGTTTCTGCGTTTCAGCCTGACGCCGGCCAGTTCCAACCAGCGCGGCACGCAGGAGTCCACGCCCAACCTCATCACGGTGCGGTCGTCCCACGCCGAGTTGTTCACCGCCGGGATGTCCAACGTCCTCTCCAGCGGCGCTCTCAACGATGTGCGGCTGAATTACTCGAGAACCTCCACCAGCACCCAGACCGGGATGGACAACTACGGCGGCGGCGTGCCGCTGACGAATTCGCTGGTGTTCCCGAAGGGCGTAACTACGGATAACGGCTCCTTCAACTTGAACATTCTGGGTTACGCGGGTTACTCTTACGGGGGCCGCACGAGCAACGACCAGGCGCAGGTGAACGTGGTCGACAGCCTGACCAAGCTGTCCGGCAATCACAGCCTGAAGGCCGGCCTGGACTACCGCGAGCTGCTGCAAACCACGAACCGCGTCCCTTACAGCGTGGGCGCCTCCTTCGATGGGCTGGTTTTCAGCGACTACGCTTTTCTGAGAGGCGTGGCGCTGAACGGCCAGGTCACCTCCAATGTGCCAACCGTGTACCCCACTTACACCAACTTTTCGCTTTACGGCCAGGATAGCTGGAGGGCCACGGATCGCACCACCATAACGTACGGACTGCGTTGGGACGTGAATCCGGCGCCGACCACGCGCCAGGGACCGAAACCATTCGCCCTTTCGAACTCCAACATCGCAGGCGTTACCCAGAACGAGCCCATCTATCCCACCCGCTGGTTCGATGTGTCCCCGCGGGTCGGCATCGCCTACCTCTCCGACGACACTCCCGGACACGAGATGATGCTGCGGGTGGGAGTCGGGTTGTTTTACGACCTCGGTTATGGCGCCATCGACAGCGCTTTCAGCGCGGCTCCCTACTCCAACGTGCAGACCGTCTCGGCGGTGAACTTCCCCTTCACGGCGGTCGATCTGGTTCCTCCGGTTCTGCCGCCCACACGCCCGTACGGGGAAGTCACTACCGGCGATTCGGCGCTGAAGTCCCCCGTGGTCCTGCAGTGGAACGGCACCTGGGAAAAGAGCTTCGGCAGGGGATACATTGTGAGCGTCGGGATCGTCGGCACCAGGGGCTACCGGCTGATGCGCATGGCAACCCAGCCCTCGTTCACTGCCGCCTACGATGTGTTGCGGCTGTTGAGCAACGGATCGTCGTCGGCTTACAACGGCGGACAGTTCCAGTTCCGCAGGCGGCTCAGCGGCAGCCTGCAGGCGCAGCTCAGCTATACCTGGGCCCGCTCGGTCGACAGTTCCTCCACGGATGCCGGGTTTGGCGGCGGTTTCGCCAGCCTGTTTGGAGCCGGCGAACACGGTCCGAGCGATTACGATGTCCGCAACAACGTAAGTCTCTCGGGTTCCTGGCGGCTTCCCGCTCCGCGCGGCCTCGGTTTCTATCTTCTGCGGCACTGGTATCTGGACTTTGTCGGCGCCGCCCGCAGCGGCTTGCCCTTCGACATCCAGGGCGTCAGCGCCGCCACCAGCGGCAGCGCCGGCGCGGGACTGTTCGCGGAGGTGCGGCCCAATCTCACGGGCTTGCCGATCTGGATCGACGATCCCACGGTGCCCGGAGGCAAGCGCCTGAATTTCAAGGCCTTCAGCGTGCCCACCGGTTATGCCCAGGGAAACCTGGGAAGGAACGCGTTGCGCGGCTTCGGGTTCGCCCAGTTGGACCTCTCGCTCCGGCGGATGATTCCCATCACCGATCGCTACCAGATCGCGATTGCCGCCGAGGGCTACAACGTTCTCAATCACCCGAACTTCGCCAATCCGTCTCCT
>Ga0209039_10000471_pt1 | contig 39236 bp, 29 predicted proteins | sample BogFormECP12_OM1_FD_188238 | JGI IMG/M metagenome (GOLD analysis project Ga0209039, IMG submission 188238) | Bog forest soil microbial communities from Calvert Island, British Columbia, Canada - ECP12_OM1 (SPAdes) (version 2) | ecosystem: Environmental > Aquatic > Freshwater > Wetlands > Bog ...
AGACAGCACGGAGGTTGTAATTGAACTGGAAGACTCCGTCCAGTATGCGTCTGGACGAATCGCGAATCCGGACCGCATCTATTTCGATCTGCATGCCGCGCGGTTGAGCCCGAGTGTGGCCAGGGGCAACGTACGGGTGAGCGGGAACCTGTTAAACAAAGTGCGCGTTGCGCAAAACCAGAACGGCGTAGTGCGCGTGGTTCTAGATGTGAATGGCGTACAAGATTATGCGGCTTCCCTGCTGAAGAAGCCAACGCGGCTGGTGATTGAACTTTATAGCACAGGCCATGTGGGGAAGCCGGAAGCGGTGGAAAGCGCGAAGGCAAACGGCAATACGAAAACGAGTGCTAAAGACAATGGAAACGATCCTGCTCCTACGGTGGTGATGCATGCTGCGAGGACGGAGCCTGCTACAGACGCTGCCGCGGCCCACAGCATTGCACCGGTGAAGCCGGCAATGACCACTGATGCGGCGGAAGTATTATCGGCGCCTCCGCTTTCGCCAGCGCCCAAGCCCGAGCCCTCGAACGGCAAGCTAATGAGGGCGAAGTCCGGCAAGGGCAGCGCGAAGCCGGACCTGGTGCAACCCGCATCCGCGCCCCAGCCAACGCGGGATGGAAATTCCACGCTGACTCGCGCGTTGGGCTTGAAGATCGGGCGGATTGTGATTGACGCCGGGCATGGCGGGCACGACACGGGTACGATCGGGCCGACGGGTTTGATGGAGAAGGATTTGTGCCTTGACGTGGCGTTGCGACTGGGAAAAATCATCCAGCAGAAACTGCCTGGGGCAGACATCGTCTACACGCGCTCGGATGACACGTTCATCCCGCTGGAAGAGCGCACGCACATTGCCAACGAGTCCAAGGCGGACTTGTTCATCTCGATTCATGCCAACTCCAGCCCGGATCATGGAGCGCGAGGCGTGGAGACATATTACCTGAACCTGAGGGGTTCGCCGGAGGCGATGGAAGTGGCGGCACGAGAGAATGCGGTCTCCCAGGAAGGCATTCACGACCTGGAAGATGTGGTGAAGAAGATTGCGCGCACGGAAAAGATCGACGAATCCAAGGAACTAGCCGAGGATGTGCAAGATTCGCTGGCGAAGCGGATGCAGAAGACGTCCAGGCCGGTGAAGAACCGCGGCGTGCGCAAGGCGCCGTTCGTGGTGCTGATTGGTGCGGATATGCCGTCGATCCTGACGGAGATTTCGTTCCTCAGCAACGCGTCGGATGAACAACTGCTGAAGAAGCCGGAGCACCGGCAACGGGTAGCGGAAGGGCTGTATCAGGGCGTCGTCGCGTACCTGCAGAGCCTGAACAGCATGGCGGTAAACGTCTCCGGAAAGCCGACACGGCCAGCGGTTGTCCCCGCCGTGGAACAAACCAGGAACCAGAAGTAGCCTACTGGCATCTAAAGGATAGGTTGTCATGCGGAGATTCATCTACGCACTGATATTGCTGGGATTGCTCGCCTCAGTGGGAGCCGCGGCGGAGCCTGCCTTGCTGCCGGACCGAATCGGGCCGTGGCAGGCGGATGGACCCGCAAAGACCTACAGCGCAAAGGAATATTTCCAGAAGTGGATGGCCGAACCTACTCCAGGCGGAAACATCTTGGGTGAAGCAGGGCTGGTACGGGTCGAGGATCGCAATTACAAGCAAGGTGATCAGACCTGGGCGGTTCGCGTTTGGGTACTTGGCGACCCTACCGGCGCTTATGAAGTGTACACAGCCCTGCTGGATCCCCGCTTGAGCAAGCCGACCCCTGTGGGAGATACAGTCACGGGCGGCGCCGGAGCGTTTCTGACCGGCAATCTCGTGATGCACGGGCAATCTTCCTCCAGGGAAATACCGCTGGAGGACTTGCAAACCCTGAGGACCGCATTGACGGTAAGGGCAGATAGGACGCCCTATCCACCCTTGAAAGGATACCTGCCCGTGAAATGGCGGGTCTTCGGCACGGAGAGATATGTGCAGGGGCCGGCGGGATTCCGCGCAGCCATGGATTCGCTGGGACAGGGCGCGTACGCCGGTCTAGCGAACCATGTGGGCTTTCAGTTGAACGCGGAAGCCATTCTGGCCAGGTATCAAGGGGAGCATGGCAGCGGGGTACTGCTGCTGCTGCAATATCCCAACCCGCAACTGGCGGAACTACACCTGCACCACCTGGAAGAGGAATTGTCCGCTGCGGCGAAACGGACTGGAGTAACAGTGGAGCGCAAGGCTTCCCTGCTCTCGCTGGTGTTCGAGGCTACCTCGGAGATGCACGCCCAAGCCATCCGGGACGAGGTGAATTACGAGACGGAAGTGACCTGGAACGAACCCCATCAAACAGCCACGGACCCGTCGATGGCTTCTATGATGGTGAAGATATTTCTCTTCACGGGATTGTTCATGGGGGTGGCTACCGCCGTGGGAGTGGCATTTGGCGGCATGCGCGTGATCATCAAACGGCTATATCCCGGCAAAGTGTTCGACCGTCCGGAAGATATTGAAGTCCTGCAACTTGGCCTGAGCGGAAAAAAGATCGATCCCTCCGACATGTACTAGCGATAGCTCCGAAACCCGAAAATTGCGAAGCTGCGTCTGAACGTTGTCGTGTGTTTTCCGATACAGACGTAGCGCCGGTTGTCGTACCATAAAGGGTTGCTAACCCTATGCCCACGCTGATCATACAAGAGTTGCCTGCTTCAAACGGAAGGCACCCTCAATCCGGGGTGAATACGCTGGCCGTAATGCTGCTGGCCTGCTCGCTTCTGGGCGGGTGCGGACGGAAGTCCGGCGCAGGAGGTGCGGCGGGCGGAGCGCCGCCAGCGATGCCCGTGCAGGTGCAAGTGGTTGCCGCGCAGAGCATCGCGGATACGACCGAGTACCTGGCAATTCTGAAATCACGGCATTCGGCAGTGATTAACCCGCAGGTGGAAGGACACATCACAAAGATTTTTTTGAAATCGGGGGACCGGGTAAGAGTGGGGGAAGCGCTGCTGCAGATTGACCCGCTGAAGCAGGAGGCCACGGTCAATAGCCAGGATGCGGCACGCGCTTCGCAGGAGGCCACGCTGCGGTTGGCGAAGGTGAACCTGGAGCGGGCGACAAAACTATTCGAGGCCGGGGTCATCAGCAAGATGGATTTTGATAACGCGCAGACGAATTACGACTCCGCGGCCGCGCAGTTGAAATCGCTCGAGGAGCAGGTGCAGCAACAGAAAGTTGAACTGCTCTACTACCGGGTGAGCGCGCCCATGGATGGCATCGTGGGGGACATTCCGGTGCGCGCCGGTGATCGCGTGACCGTCTCGACGCTGCTGACGACGGTGGATGAACCGGGAGCGTTGGAGGCGTATTTGTATGTCCCGGCTTCGCGAGCGCGGGAGTTGCGGTTGGGCCTGCCGGTGAAATTGCTGGACGAAAGTGGCGCGGTGCGCGCAGAGACGCGAGTCACGTTCATTTCGCCGGAAGTCGATTCCGATACGCAGACGGTGCTGGCCAAAGCGGCGGTGGCCAACGCCAAGGCGAACTTGCGCATCGCCCAGCAGGTGCGCGCGAGGATCACATGGGGAGACCGGCAAGGGCCCGTGGTGCCTGTGTTGGCAGTGCAACGGATCAACGGGCAGTTCTTTGCGTTTGTGGCGATGAAAGAGGACAAGGGAACGGTGGCGCGCCAACGACTGGTGAAACTGGGAGAGATCACCGGGAATGACTATCCCGTGCTGGAAGGCCTGAAGCCGGGGGACCACGTGATCGTGTCTGGCACGCAATTCCTGCAGGACGGAGCGCCGGTCACGGAGCAGATACAGGGGAGCGGCAAAGAGGCGGGCAGTGACGTCTCACCGGGAACCAAAGTCCGCTAGTTTCCTTGGAAATTCGCAAAAATCAGCTTGGCTGAGAAGAAAGGCGGAGCAGACCGTTGTTTGTAGATTTCTTCATCCGGCGACCGGTGTTTGCGACGGTATGCGCTCTGCTGATTATTCTTGGCGGGGCCATCTCGCTTCCCAGCCTCCCCATTGCGCAATTCCCGAACTTGGCGCCCCCGCAAGTCGTCGTCAGCAGCAACTACATCGGCGCAAACGCGCAGGCCGTGGAATCCGCGGTGACCATCCCTCTGGAACAAGCCATCAATGGCAGTCCGGGGATGAAATACATCACTTCCAGCAGCGGAAATGACGGCACCAGCCAGATCACCGTAACCTTTGACGTGACGCGCGATGTGGACCTGGCGTCGGTGGACGTGCAAAACCGCGTCAGCCAGGCCCTAGGCCGCCTGCCAAACGCCGTCAAAAACACCGGCATCATCATCACAAAGCAGTCTTCCGGATTTGTGTTTGGCGCGGGTGTGTATTCGGAATCGGGCCAGTACGACAGCCTGTTCATGAGCAACTACCTGGACGTGTATGTGCGCGACGCCCTGAAGCGGGTGAAAGGCGTGGGCGACGTTTTCATTTTTGGCGTGCGCAAATACGCCATGCGCGTGTGGTTGGACCCGGCACGCCTGGCACAGCGCGGCTTGACCGCCACGGATGCCGTGAACGCGCTGGAAGAGCAGAACGTGCTGGTGGCGGCGGGACAGGTGGGCCAGCCTCCCGCAGAAACTGGGCAAGCTTATCAGATCAGCGTGCGGGCCATTGGGCGCCTGACGGAGCCCGCCGAATTTGAAAACATTATTTTGAAAACAGGCGCGGACGGCACGCTGGTGCGCATGAAGGACGTGGGCCGCGCGGAATTGGGCGCGGAAGATTACGGCTCGCTGCTGCGTTTTAACGGACACGACGCCGTGGGCATTGCTGTGACGCAATTGCCAGGAGCGAATGCGCTGGATGTGGACCGCGCGGCCAAGGCCGAACTTGATGAACTATCGAAGAGCTTCCCACCAAGTTTGAAGTACGCCGTGGCTTTTGACACCACGACCGTAATCGGCGAGTCCATTCATGATGTGCTGATCACGCTGCTGGAGGCCATCTTCCTGGTCTTGCTGGTCATGTACCTGTTCCTGCAGGAATGGCGCAGCACAATCATCCCAGCAGTTACGATTCCCGTATCGCTGATCGGCACGTTTGTTTTCGTGAAGTTGTTGGGGTTTTCGATCAACACGCTGACACTGTTCGGAATCACACTGGCGACAGGACTTGTGGTGGACGACGCGATCGTGGTTGTCGAGAACGTGGAGCGCCATATCGTGGAGGGCATCACGGAGCCGCACAATGCCGCATCTGTGGCGATGAATGAGGTGGCCGGGGCCGTGGTAGCAACCTCGCTGGTGCTCGTTTCCGTGTTTATTCCCGTCGCCCTGTTTCCGGGAACAACAGGCATCCTGTTCCGGCAATTCGCGCTGACCATCGCGTTTTCGGTTTCCATCTCCGCGTTCAACGCCCTCACCCTCACTCCCGCCCTTTCCGCCATGTTCCTCGGGCATCATCGCGCACGGGCACAAAGCGCTTTTTTTGTCTTGTTCAACAAGCTGTTTGATGCTGGCTCGCGGCTCTATACGAAGACGCTCCATGGCGTGCTAAAGCGGCGCTACGCTTTTCTTCTGGCATTCGTCGCGACCGTGGCGCTGGCTTTCTGGCTCTACCGGACGATTCCTCAGGGGTTTCTCCCCGAGGATGATCAGGGCTACCTGATGATTGCGGTGCAAACCCCGCAGGGCGCGTCTTTGCAATACACGCGCGATGTCTGTGCCAAAGCTGAGGAATTGCTTTCGCACGTGCCGGAAATTGACGGCGCATTCACGGTCGTGGGCTTCGGCTTTTCCGGCAACGCTCCAAATAAAGGGATCATTTTCTTAAATCTGAAGCCCTTCCGCCAACGCAAGGGAAAAGAACACACGTCCTTCGCCATCTTAAACAAAATCCGTGGCCCGTTGCTGGGCATTCCCGGCGGAATCATCGTGGCCTTCAATCCGCCCGCCGTGCAAGGACTGGGAACCTTCGGCGGTTTCGCCTATCAACTGGAAGATCTGGGGCGCAATTCCCTGCAGACCATCGCCAACACCGCCAATCAATTGGTGGCGGAAGGCAATAGGAGCGGAAAGGTCACAGGTCTCTTCACCAGCTTCACGGCCAACGACCCGCAATACCTGGTACGAATTGACCGTGAAAAGGCCAAGAGCCTGCAAGTGCCCCTGAGCCAGATTACGGATGCGCTTCAGGTGTTCATGGGCTCGGTGTACGTGAACGATTTCGACTTCAACAATCGCTCGTATCGTGTTTACCTCCAAGCCGACCAGCAATTCCGTTCGGACGCGAAGGACATTCGCACGTATTACCTGAAATCCAATACGGGCAAGATGGTTCCGCTCGACAACGTCGTGCAAATCGAACAAACGGAGAATCCTCAGGTCATTTCGCACTTCAACTTGTTCCGTTCGGCGGAAATTGACGGGTCGGCGGCGCCGGGCCTCAGTTCTGGCTCGGCCATTGCGGCCATGGGCGAGCTTTCCAGGAAAGTGCTTCCGCAGGGCATGAAGTTCGAATGGAGCGGATTGTCGCTGGAGGAAATCGAATCCAGCGGCAAAGCGGTGATCCTCTTCACGCTCGGCTTGGTTTTTGTGTACCTGACGCTCGCGGCACAATATGAAAGCTACGTGCTGCCGTCCATCGTGCTGCTCTGCGTTCCAGGCGCCGTCCTGGGAGCGCTTGGCGGATTATGGATGCGCGGCCTGACGAATGACGTGTACTGCCAGATCGGGCTGGTGATGCTGATTGGCCTGGCCAGCAAGAATGCCATCCTGATCGTGGAATTCGCGGAACAGCTTCAGGAGCAAGGTCTGTCGACGGTCGATGCGGCCGTGGAAGCGGCCCGAATCCGGCTGCGGCCTATTCTGATGACCTCCATGGCCTTCATTCTCGGCGTTGTGCCGCTGGTGATTGCGGAAGGCGCCGGCGCGGCCGGACGCGTTTCCGTGGGCACGACGGTTTTCGGAGGCATGATCGCAGCAACGACGCTGAATTTATTGTTCATTCCTTTGTTATACGTGGTGGTGCGAACGCTCGTGCCACGGAAGAAGACGCAGAAAGCCGCAGCCGAAGAACCTATAGCGGGCTGAGCCGGCAGGCTGATTCCGCCGATACGCATTATTTGGAGACGTTGCGAGTAGGCAGGGCAATGGCCACAGAGCGGCAATCGCGGCAGTAGCGGCTGGATTTCAGGTCAATCCACTCCACACCATGGGAAGGAGCCATCGCGCACTGGTAGTCTTCACAGTGCGAGAGGTTGAGGGTGTGGCCAAGTTCGTGGACGGCCTCTTTCAGGAGTCGCTCGTGCTGTAGCTTGGGATCAACCGGCAATCCATAGAACTCCTGGCGGAGACGGTGAGAAGAAATCACGGCGCACGTGCCGGGCAATTGGGCTTCCCCAAAAACAAAAGTGAGGATGGGTATATAGAGGTCCAGCGGTGTAACGCCGAGGAGGCGCCACTTCGGCGGAGTGTTGCGCTTCAGCATGGCCGCCAGGATTTCCGTCGAAGAGTACTGCTGCCGCGTAAGATTGAACGCAAAGGCGGGTTCTGGCTCGGGCGCGAGGATTTCGCAAGGAACAGCAAATTCACGTTCGAGTCCCGCACGGAGCTCGGACAGCGTCTCCGCGGCGGCTGGGCCGAACGGGAGTAGCTGAATCAGGTTCACAGGGCGTCCGCAGTAACTCGTTTCCAACCATACTTCTTGAGTTTGTTGTGCAAGGTGACCCGGTCAATGTCGAGGACTTCGGCAGCAAGGGTCTGGTTGCCCTTGCAATCTTCGAGAACAGACAGGATGTGGGCGCGCTCGATGTCTTCCAGAGTGCGGGGCTGATGTTCAGCGCGGGGTAGACGCAGAGCGAAATCTTCCTCGCGGATTTCGGGCTCCTGTGCGACAACCATGGCGCGCTCGACGGCGTTTTCCAGTTCGCGGATGTTGCCGGGCCACTGGTAGCGGTCCAACAAGGCCATGGCGGCTGGCGAAACGCGGTTGATGCGCTTGTTCATCGAAGCGGAAAACTTGCGCACAAAATGCTCGACCAGAATCGGGATATCGCCCTTGCGATCGCGCAACGCCGGCAGTTGGATCTGGAAGACGTTCAGACGGTAGAAAAGGTCAGGACGGAAGCGGCCTTCCTCGATAAGTTCCTCGAGTTTCTTGTTGGTGGCGGCGATGCAGCGGAAGTCCACCTGGATGGGATGCGTGCTGCCGACGCGGGTGATTTCGCGTTCCTGGAGAACACGCAGCAGATCGGTCTGGGTCTTCAGGCTGATGTCGCCAATCTCATCGAGAAAAATAGAGCCGCCCTCGGCAACCTCAAAGCTGCCCTTCTTGCGGTATTGCGCGCCCGTAAAAGCGCCTTTTTCGTGGCCGAAGAGTTCGCTTTCGAGGAGGGTTTCCGCCAAAGCGCCGCAATGAATCACCACAAGAGGATTGTAGTGGCGCGGGCTGGCGGCATGAACCGCCCGGGCGCACAGCTCTTTGCCAGTGCCGCTCTCGCCGGTGATCAGAACAGTGGCGTCCGTGGGGCCAACCGTCTGAATCGCCTCGAAGACACGAATCATCGCGGGGCTTTGCCCAACGATTTCCTGCGGGCGAACCACGGAAGCAACGGTTTCGCGCAAGCGGACGTTCTCTTGTTCGGCGCGCTTGTGGGAGAGGGCGTTATGGACACTGTGAGCGATGTCGTCCGGGTCAAAGGGTTTGGACACATAATCGTAGGCGCCATTCTTGAGCGCTGCGATGGCAGTCTCCACGCTGGCGTAGCCGGTCATGATGATCACGAGCATTTCGGGGTCGATCTCGCGCATGCGCCGCTGCAGTTCGACGCCATCGGTGCCGGGCATCTTGATATCAACGAGCGCCAAGTCAAAGCGCTTCGCGGCCATCTTGGTGAGGGCGTCCTGGGCGCTTTCGGCCACGGCGACGTCGTAACCCTCTTCGCGAAACCACTTATCGAGAGAGTCGCGGACGATCAGTTCGTCATCAACAACCAGCAAATTCGCCTTTTTGGCCATGATAGCTGCTCCTCATCCCGCGACAACCGCGGAGCCATTGTTCAACACGATATTGGAATGCACAGGCAGCGTGATCGTGAAAGAAGTACCACGGCCAGGCTCTGAAGCCACTGCGATCTTGCCGGCGTGGCGATCCACGATGTTGCGGCTGATGGCCAGACCAAGGCCAAGACCGCGCCCGTGCTCTTTGGTTGTAAAGAAGGGTTCAAACATATTTGCGAGAACGTCTGGAGGCATCCCCACGCCGTCGTCCCGGACTTCAATCTGGATGCTGCCGGTGCCCGGCAGCCGGCGAGAGTTCAGCGTCAGGTTTCCGCCATTCGGAAGCGCATCGATGGCATTCATTACCAGGGCCAGGATGACTTGCTCGATTTGACCCGGATCGCAACGGACGAGTGGAAGTTCCTGGGCAAGATCGAGGTGCAGTTCGATGTTCTTTAACTCCAACTGGTGCTGGACGAGGCGAACGCAGCGATCGATGACGGCGTTCAAGTCGGCAGGCTCGCTGCTCAAGGAGGTGGGACGCGCAAAGGTCATGAGATTCTTGACGATTTCGCCGCAGCGGCGGCTCTCGGTCTCGACGAGATCGAGCATTTCAATGTTTTCTTTTTGGTCTTCTTTTTGCGTCGCGGATTCGCGCGAGAGGCGCTTTTTGAGCAGTTTGGCGTAGGTGAGAATGCCGGCGAGGGGATTATTGATTTCGTGGGCGACGACGGCGGCGAGCTTGCCGATGGAAGCCATGCGCTCGACGCGCAACATTTCGTCCTGCGCGCCCTTGAGCTGGCGCGTTTTCTCTTCCACGCGTGCTTCCAGAGTTCGCGCCCAGGCGTTAATTTCCTGGTGCGCTTCCTGAAGCTGCGAGCTCATGGTGTTGAAGGAAGTGGCCAGATCCTCCAGCTCGCCGTGCGACGGGATTTTGATCTGGTAGCCGAGGTCGCCCGAACCGATGCGCTTGGTGCCTTCCGTGAGAGCGGTGAGCGGCCCCTGAAGCATGCGGCGCACGAAGCCGACACTGAGGATGGCGACGCCGAAGACCGCGAGAATGGTATAAAGCAGCACCTGACGCGTGCTCTCGGCGACGTTTTGTTCGCTGCTGGCAAGGGAAATGTTGGTATCGAGGACGCCGAGGACCTGCACCTCGGCGGGGTGGGCGTGGCATTCGGCATTGCTGCAGGCGGGGGCATTTTCGATGGGGTCGATGACGCCGAGGGCGCGCTCACCATTGGGAAGACGGTAAGTGCGAAAATTCTGCTTGATGTCAGAGATGCGCAGGGCGCTCCCCGGCACGGGTCCGTCGTGGGCCCTCATGTTCTGGTCCACATACTTGTACATCTCCGAAGTATCGGAGGAAAAGCTGATGCGGCCCTGATCGTTGATGATGCGGATGCGGACCATGCCGGGCTCATCAGCCATTTCGGTGATGATGTGATAGAGGCCGTCCCTCTGATTGCGCAGCATGTAGTAGGAAGTGTTGCGCTTGATGACGCTGCTGGTACGGGCGGCATCAGCGAGAGCATCGCGCTCCAGGTGCGTGCGGTGCAAATGAATATTCAAGTAGCCCAATACTCCGAAGACGAGGGCCATCGAAGAGACAAGTAGTAGGAGCAGTTTGGAGCTGAGGCTGCTCGTGACACTCTTCCACAGATAAGATAGGCCCGATCTGTCTTCAGGATTCGACATTGGAAAGCTCCGGAAGCTTGCCCCCGGCGGTTTCGGGCTCTGCGACCGGCTGTTGCGACGCCACCCTGTCGAAGATCGGCAGGTACTTCACCGCCAGCGCAAAGACCAGGAACCCGGAAGCAATGATGGCCAAGGTGATGGAGACTTCCGTCCACTTCGGAAAATATTGCTGGCCCGCATAGCGTTCCATCCCGGTGATAGCGATGTTCAAGCGGTTGGTCACGAAACCGAGCAAGCAGAGCACTGAACTCAAATAGAGACCGTCTGCGTTCTTTCGCACTTTGGGAATCAGCAGGAGGCAAATCGGAGCAACCGAACAGAGCAGCATTTCCAGAACGAAGAGGGGTGTTTCGGGACTCCTCCACTGCAAGAGATGCAATGCGCCCCGGTGCAGCAGATCCTGAAATCGGACTACCGTATACACTGCAAGGGCGACCAGAAGCGCTCTCCCCAACTGGCGCAGAAGCGGCATTTCGAGCTGTTTGCCAAAGTGCCTGGCACTCATCGAGGACTCGAAAATGGTCATAGCTAAGCCCACGCAGAGCGCCGATAGAAAGAACAGGACCGGCAAGAGCGGGGTATACCAGAGAGGGTAGAGTTTGTTCGGAACGATCAGATAGAGGCTTCCCAGTGAAGATTGATGCAGCGTGGAAAGCATCACGCCTGCTATGACCAGCGGAATGACGATCATTTTCTGCAGGCGAATAAGTCTGGGGAAATGCAGCCGCTCGAACACAACAGATGAGAATTCAAGCGCGAGGACGGTGGAATATAGCGTGACACACCAGGCGACTTCGAACATGACTGAGCGAGGGTTCCACATCACCAAGGGGTGCCAGATTCTGTAGCCGCGGCCGAGGTCAAACAACAGTGCGACGACCACCAGTGAATATCCCAGGAAAGCGGTTAGGATCGTGGGCCGGATGATTGGTTTGAATTCACGGAGGTTAAGGATGTACACAGCGGCGGTTAAGGTAAATCCGCCCGCAGCCAACATCACGCCGCACATCACATCAAAACCAACCCACAGCCCCCAAGGGAACGCGTCACTGAGATTCGTGGTAGCACCCAGGCCCCGAGCGAACCTCAGGACTGTTGCGTAGGCCCCCACAAGGAGGATCAGTACCAGCACGACTCGCCAGAAGGTGATCTTAGGTCTTTGCATATTCGTTCCCTCCGGGCACCACACGACTCTCCCCCGCTTCATGACGAGCCACCTCATCTTTACGATTGGTGAGCCACCACAAGCCTCCGAGGGCCACACCACCGATGGCCACAAGATCCGGGATGTGGGAAAGAACCCGATAGGTCAGCAAGGGGAGCGCTTCGCCGCCGAGGCCGGCATTGTAGCCGAACTCGTCAAACGGAACGCTGGAGAGCAGCAGAACTGAAGTTCCCCCGACTTCATTCAGACCGAAGACATGATTCACGTAGCTCTCCGGATTCTTGGCGATGCGCTCTTTTGCTTCAGAAACCAGATCCTCTCTGTTGCCAAACTTTGTCGCGCCGGTGGGGCACGCTTCCGCGCAGGCCGTTTGCAGTCCACGCGCAACGCGGTCGAAACACATGTCGCACTTTCGGACAAGCGGCAAGGGTTTGTCCCACTCGTACTTTGGAACAGAGAACGGACATGCCAACATGCAATAGCGGCACCCCATGCACCGGGAGGCATCGTAGGTGACTGGTCCATCGGATGTTTTCTGGAGCGCGCCGACAGGGCAGACAGAAGCACAGCTTGGATCCTGACAGTTCATGCAGAGCCGCCGCATGAACTTATCGTTTTTTGTGAGTACGACGGTGAGCTTGTGTGCTGACTGCTTCTGTTCAGCGGCAATGTCGTCGTCGTACGGGAGGCCGTTTCGCTCCGCGCATCCCTTCTCGCAGAGCTTGCAACCGATGCACAGAGTCGCATCATATAGGATGCCTTTGCTCATAAATGCTCCCTGTAGCTCTCTACGTCCCCGCTAGACGGCTTGAAAGCAGTGCGCAGGGACCAAAACTTGCAATTTCCCACGTGGCTCAGATCGACAGTCGGCGTTCGGTCTGGCGCAGCGAAAGGTGTCAAAGACTGGCGGAGGGTCATCCGAGCATCTGGGTCAGGCGACGCAATTCCACGTTCGACAACTGTAGAAAAGTTCAGCAGGAATGACCTCGTCAACGATGAAACCTTCTGCGCATATACCGAACTAAGATGAATATAGAGGAGGGGCACTCGCATTCCTGTGCGCTTCAGCACTCGGAGGCGTGACCTGCGTCACGCGGGTATATGGAGTATTTCAGCTGCTGATTTTGTTGACAGAACGACCCGTATACAAACGCCAAGACCCCGATTCGTGTTCGACCGGGGCCTTGGACTGGATTGCAGAGGATGCTAGGTAAGGAAGAACTCTCGGGTGATTTCTCCCCATTTTTCCGTGGGCATATGCGCGGTCAGATCGTGAACAGCCGGGCCGCCGTCTTGGGCCACGACACCGGCGAGAGCTGGCATGCGAGCCTGCAGGCGGCTGGCGGCATCCGCCATCCATCTGCGCGCTAAGCTGCCGTTTAAGAGGTTGCGGAAGCTGACCTGCAGATCGGGAGCGATTACGGAGACGAACCAACCCTGTCCATAGGGATCCGTGTTGGCCAAGGACGTATCGGATGCCAAGGCTTCGTTGACGTTGGTGACTTCGCCTTCGACAGGGGAAACCAGATCAGTGCGCTGACCGTCGCGGATAATAGTGGCGAACTTCTGGCCTTGCCGCAGCCACTGGCCACGCTTCGGGAGCACCAGGCCATCAAGCTTTCCGGCAAGACGGGCGCCAAAATCATCGAGTCCCACGCGAACCAACGTGGGGCTCTCTTGCAATGCCCAGGTGTGGCCTGGGTGATAGCGCCGGTTATCCGGCAACTCGAAGCCTGCTACAAAGCTAGGCAGCATACGCGGAGAAAGGTTCGCCGCCTCATCTCTTGCTTCTGCCGTGTGTGGGGCTTCTTTGCGCTTCCTTAGATAGTCGATGGTGAGGAAGATCGCGAACATCGCAAGCATCAAAATGACTGTCATGGCCCGCCTCCGGGGTTCTAGTGTTTGTTCTAACTCCGCAGTCTATAAAGGCAACTGGTCTGCCATTGGAGAAAAAATCGGAATCACCGCTGTAAGTAACACATAAGAAAGGAGAATGAGGAGATAAGGGTGAGGCGGGGGAGAGTAGTGTGATGAAAGACGAAGCGCGAATTGTTGAATTCTGCAACGTGCAAAACTGGGCTCAATCGACGGTTACCGACTAAGTCCAAGAAAACAAGGAGCATAACAACAGGAAACCATTCGATGTAAAATGCAACAACGGGTGATTGAGTTCTCACCACTAGTGGGTCTCCCGGAATTGCTGTGGGAGTTGGAAGCAAGAGATCTTGACGTTAGTCCGCGAAGTAGCACGACTTCAACCTAATGCATGTCTGGAAGGAGAACTCACGGCGATCCAGAAGGCTCCCGTGCCAGCTTAGGCAGTTCCCCGAGCCTCGCGGAACGCTGCGATGGACTCAACAACAAGGTTCTGCTGTGAGTCCTTGAGTTCAGGGAAGACGGGAAGGGAGAGCACTTGCCTGCTGGCCTTTTCGGCGACAGGCAGAGACCCCGCTTGATAGCCGAGGAATTGGAAAGCGGGCTGAAGGTGCAGGCAGAGAGGATAGTAAATCTCCGTGGGAATGCCAGCAACGCGGAGAGCTTCCTTCAGTTCATCACGGAGAGGCACGCGAATGGTGAACTGGTTATAGACATGGTGGAACTTCGCGGGGGGCTGCGGTGGGCAGGTGACAAAGGAGGCCAGATTCTGCTGCTCAAAGAGCCTGCGATAGCGAGCCGCGCGGTCCTGGCGGCCGGCAGCCCAGGAATCCAGGCAGCGAAGCTTCACGCGTAGGACGGCGGCTTGCAGGGCATCCAGCCGGCTATTGGTGCCGAGGATGTCGTGGTAATACTTCTTCTTGCTGCCGTGCATGCGAAGCATCCGGAGGCGCTCCGCCATGGCCGGGTCGTTCGTGGTTACCAGGCCGCCGTCGCCCGCGCCCCCCAGGTTTTTCGACGGGAAGAAGCTGAAGCAACCGAAGTGGCCCAGGGTGCCAATGAAGCGATCGTTGTAACGGGAGCCAATGGCCTGCGCGGCGTCCTCGATGACCAGGAGCCCCTGAGCCCGTGCGACTTCCAGAATGGGGTCGAGGTCGGCGGGCAGGCCGAACAGGTGGACGGGCATGATGGCGCGCGTCTTTGGAGTGATGACTGCAGCGATCAATGCGGGGTTGATGTTGAAGGTGACGGGATCGATGTCCACGAAAACAGGCTTCGCGCCTACTCGAGCGATGGAGCCAGCCGTGGCGATGAAGCTGAAGGGTGATGTGATGACCTCATCGCCGGGACCTATGCCCGCCGCCATCAGGGAAAGGACAAGAGCGTCAGTTCCAGAGGCACATCCAACGGCAAACCTGGCGCCAAGCTTCGCGGCCACTTCCTCTTCGAAGAGCTTCACCTCTGGGCCAAGAATGAAGTACTGGCTTTCAAAGACGCGCGTGACCGCAGCCAGGATTTCTTCGCGAATTGGTGCAAATTGGGCCCGCAGGTCCAGGAAATCGAAGGCCGGCTTAACAGGGGCGGGTGAGGCGGAGATGGCTGCCGGAGCGGCAGGCTCCTTGCTTTTGGCGGAGGTCGACATGGATGATGGCTCCCGAACTACAGTGTAATTCTATTTAAGCCTAGTTGGTGATGACAGGGCAAGTGCGGGTGGAACTGACGCGGGTAGTTGAATGCGGTATGGCCACTGCAAAATGGCAAGCAAGCTGGCCTGCACCGGGCGGGAAACACACCCCTTGGCACACTTCCGAGCAAGTGGACTTCTCACTTCGCGGGATAAGCCGCCAGCGCCTGCTGGATTCCGGCTTCCACTTCTTGAACACCGCGTTGCACATTCTTGTCCATAGCCGCAACGACAGAGGCCACATCCTTGCCGTTAGTGGGCTCGTCGTGATTGTACGTATAGGTCCATACGGTCTTACCGGCCTTCAGGTCGCGAAGTTCGGCATCGAAGTTAAGGCGCGCAACCATGCCATTGCCGGACACTTCCTTGAAATCGTAGAGATGCCCGGTAAGCATGAAATCGCCGCTGGAATCGCTTCGCAGGGCGGTCACGGTGCGAAAGCGGCCGGTGGCACGCAATTCGCGCACAAGAGCGTACTGGAGCATTTCGGAGGGCGGCTCGCTCCAGCGCTCATTCATGTACGTGCCCATCTGCTCGGAATCAGAGCCATAGACGATGCGATCTTCGCGATAAAGATGAGAGGTGGTAAAGGAGCGGACCAGGAGTGTGGCGTCCAGAGGTGCCAACTTGGCCGGACCAACCGGGGGATAGGAGATCTCGTAGTACCTGATGGGTTTAGGGTGGCCACATCCGGAGACGAAACTAACAAGCACCACGAGCGTCAACAGAAACCGCGCCCGGTTAGCACGTTGCTCCTGCTCCATCGCAATGGCGCTCGCGGGGTGCTCAACTCTGCATGCAATGTGTCTCATGGGTGTGCTCCAGGTACATGCTCACGTGGACTTCCGGAATGGATCAGCGAGGAAGGCTGGGTCTTGATGATGTCGGAAAACTCTCTCATATTCTCGGTGACGTGGCGGAGGTTCTCCAGAATTTCGTCGATGTTCTCGGAGTTGACGTCGAGCGTCTGGTCCAGGCGCCGGGTGAGCTCCGTGACGTTGTTCAGGGATTCATGGAGTTTTGTAACCGAGGCGCGCACTTCTTCGCGGTTCTCACCGATCATGCCATCGGCATGTTTCAGCGTGTCGTTCGCCTGATCGATTGTTTTGTGCAACTGATCGATCAGAGGCGTGATCTTTTCGCTGGCAGAGTTCACATTCTTCAGGGCCGACCGGACCACCGGGCGGTCCTCATTCAACATTCCGTGAAGGTCACTGAGGCTTGCGGAGATGTTCTGGCGATTCCGGTCGTTGAGCAGATCGTTGACGCGCGCAATGGTGACGTTGAGTTGATTAATGCGGTCATTCAGGTTGGTAAGAAGCTCCTGGGCTTGCGGCGTCAGTTTGTTGATTTGCTCCGCCAGGTCGCTAAAACCGAGGTAGGGCTTTGAGGCCAGCAGGGCGCCGGAGGGAGCGGCGGGAGATTTGGGATCTCCGGGCAGGATTTCCAGGTGGTTATCGCCCAAGGGGCTGTAACTCATGATGGCCACCTTGCTGTCGGTCTTCACGGGCAGATCGCTTTTCACGCTGAAGGTCATATCAATCAAGGAAGGGTCCACGGGATCAATCTGCATTTTTTCGACGCGGCCGATTTTCTGACCTCCGGCGTAGTGAACGGAGGCGCCGGGTTCCAATCCGGCGGCATTGGCGAACTTGGCGTGATACGTCTTCGCGGCGCCATGGAAGGCGCCGGTGATGCCAAAGACGGTGAAAATCAAGAGCGCGGTGGCAACGATTACGAAAAATCCGACAAAGGCTTGCTCGCGTTTTTCTTGCATCTCTACCTGCTCCTCCCCAAAGCCTGCGACCCCAGTTTGAGCGGCTGCGCCGTCAACATCTGCAGATAATCAAGCTCCTGCGCCACGGCGGGTTCCGGGACGCGATCCATAAACTGGCGAACCCGTGGATGGGTGCTGTTCTGCATTTCCTTTACGGTGCCCAGCGCCACCACATCTCCCTTGTTAATCAGGACCATGCGGTCGGCGATCAGAAAGGCGCTGGCCAGTTCGTGCGTGACCACGATGATGGTCATGTGAAACGCCTGTTTCAAATCCAGAATGAGTTGATCGATGCCGGCGGCAATGATGGGATCGAGCCCCGCGGAAGGTTCATCAAAAAAAAGAATTTCAGGATCCATGGCCAGGGCGCGAGCCACGGCGGCGCGCTTCTTCATGCCGCCGCTGAGTTGCGAGGGCATGTACTGCTCATAGCCGGAAAGGCCGACCTGGTCGAGTTTGAGGCGCACCATGATCTCGATAGTGGAATCCTCGAGCTTGGTATGCTCGCGCAAAGGGAGGGCGACGTTTTCACCGACAGTCATGGAGCCGAAGAGAGCGCCCCCCTGAAAGGACATGCCGATTTTCTTGCGGATTTCGTCGCGCTCGGCATCCGATATGGCGGAAAAGTTCTTTCCCGCAATCCAGAGTTCGCCGGAGTCCGGTTTTTCGAGACCAACGAGAGTGCGCAGCAGCGTGCTCTTGCCAGAACCCGAACCGCCAAGGATGACGAGGGTCTCGCCGCGCTGAACGTCGAAGGTGATGCCGTGCAGGATTTCTCGCCCCGTATAGCTCACACGGATGTCCCGCAGGGAAATCATCGGACCATCCAGGGAAACGCTGGGGCGGCTTGGATCGGCGATTGCGGGCATATGTTCTAACGATCTCCCAGGAAGAAGAACAAAGTGGTGAACACCAGATCAACAAGGATCACCAGGAAGATGGAGACGACGACGGCGCGCGTTGTGGAACGGCCCACCTGCTCGGCGCCGCCGCGCGTTGACAATCCTTCCAGGCAGCCCACCGCCGTGATGGTGACCCCGAACATGAAGCTCTTGATGAGGCCGGTGGCGATGTCGCGCAGGAACAGGGCTTCCAGCGACGCATGGATATAGCGGGTCCAAGTGAAGTCTGCCTGCAATACACCGAACAAGGATCCCCCCAGGATGCCCATGGAATTGGCCCAAATGGTGAGGCAAGGCAACATCAGAATCATGGCGATGAACTTCGGAGTGACCAGGAAGTGGACAGGATCAATAGCCATGGTCTCCAGCGCGTCAATTTCCTCGGAGACCTTCATGGTGCCGATTTCGGCGGCGAATGCCGAACCCGATCGTCCGATCACGACGATGGCGGTGATCAGCGGCCCCAGTTCGCGTGACATGGAGATGGCCACGGCGCTCGCGACGAAGTTCAGCGCGCCGAAACGTTTCAACTCGTAGGCGGCCTGCAACGCGAGAATCAAGCCAATGAAAAAGGTGATGAGAGAAAGTATCGGCAGAGCGCGCACTCCCGCTTCCATGGCCTGCGCGACCGCGCTTTGGAAACGCACGGGCTTGCCCAGAAAAGGCCCGATGAAAGCGCTAAAAGCCGCGCGCCCCGCCAGCACGGTCAGGGAACCGAGATAGGAGAGAGCATTGATGACGCTAGCGCCGACTTTTCGCGCAAATTCCACTGGGCCACTCTACCTTTGCGGGGAAATCCTTTTCATCATCTAAGAAGTGAGTGCTTGCTCCTCATCTTCGTAGATCTCAAAAATCTTTTGCAGGCGCGAAAGCTGCATCACCTCGCGGACAGAGGTGCTCAGGCCATACAGGATCAGGCGGGAGCCTTGATCCCGCGATGCTTTCAAACCTTCCACAAGGGAGGCGATGCCCGAACTGTCGATATAGCGGACGTTCTTGAGATTGAGAAAGACCTTGGGCGTGTGCTTCTCCTTGATCTCGCCAAGCAACGCCTTGCGCATGGCCGGCGAGTGCGCCAGATCAATATCCCCGGAGAGGTCCAGAATCGTCCAACCTTTTATGGCACGGGCAGCAATCTGCACGGTCTATTCTCCTTCCGGCGCAACCGCGGGGGCGGCCGGAGCCAGGTACTTCACCAGGCGAAGCTGATTCTTGCCTTTTTTGCGGCTGAATACAACTTCGTCCATACTCTGCCTCATGAAATGCAGGCCCAGTCCACCGGGTCGAACTTCATCCAGAGAACGGCCCTTCAATTCCGCGGGATTGGCCGGCGCGCCGGAATCTTGCAGGACAATCTCGATGCCACTGACGCAAACGTCATTCTGGGTGCGGTGCAAGTGGCGGCAGGTCACTTCGATGGGCTGCCCGGTTTTGCCTTGGTACGCGTGGCATATGACATTGGCGAGGGCCTCGTCCACGGAACGCACGATGGCGCGGGACTCCTCTTCGGGAAAATGAAGAATCTCCGTGGCACGTTCGACAGCGGCACGCACAAGTCCGAGCGCTTCCGGGTTGCTTTCCAGTTGCAGCTTGAGGAGCAACTCCGAATGGAAAGCGCATTTCCCGCAAGAAGAATCCATGCGGTGTTTTGTAATTGTCCGTCCGCTGGGCACCTTGACACCAAACCGAAGTGCGGGAAAACAGCGTTCCCGCTTTCTGAACCTGGACCGTGTCGGGGACACACTCCCAGATGGGAGAAGATGCCATTTTATTCGTCTGCTGACAACCGAAAAATTCCAGAAGCCGCCGGGGCGGCGGCAAGTCGTCAATTTTGACACGAGGCGACGGTCACGCGGTCTGAACCAGCGGCGCGGCGGCGCGTTGGATGCCCCAGACCAGTCGGCAATAGTCGGCGATGGAACGGTCAGACGAGAAAGGTCCCATACGCGCCGTGTTGAGGATAGACATTTTGGACCAGGCTTCCTGATCCCGGAACGCTTCCGCCACCTGATCCTGGCAGTGGATGTAGGACTCATAGTCGGCGAACAAAAGATAAGGGTCGTGATACACGAGCGAATCGAGGAGGGGGCGGAAGAGTTCGTGGTCGCCGCGTGAAAACTGACCGGAATACAGCGCATCGATCACGCTGCGCAATGCAGGGATGGTTTCATAGAGGTGGCGGGGGTTATAACCGGCGGCCCAGGTGGCGCGGACCTGGTCCACGGTAAGGCCAAAAAGAAAGAGATTTTCCGCGCCGACGGCTTCGCGAATTTCGACGTTGGCGCCATCGAGTGTGCCAATGGTGAGCGCGCCGTTCATGGCGAACTTCATGTTGCCGGTGCCAGATGCTTCCATGCCGGCGGTGGAGATCTGTTCGCTTAGATCGGCTGCGGGATAAACCAACTGGCCGAACGTCACGTCATATCCGGGAAGGAAAACGACCTTGAGGCGGCCTTTCACATCGGGGTCCTGGTTGATGACTTCAGCTATTGAATTGACGAGTTTGATGATGAGCTTGGCCACACGATAGCCCGGGGCCGCTTTGCCGCCAAAGATGAACGTGCGCGGAGTAATCTCCAGGTCGGGGTTGTTCTTCAGGCGCTGGTAAAGGGTAAGGATGTGGAGCACGTTCAGGTGCTGGCGCTTGTATTCGTGAATGCGCTTCACCTGAGCGTCGAACATGGAGTCAGGATCAACGGAAATGCCAGTCTCGTTCTTGATGAAGTTAGTCAGGCGGCATTTCACGGCACGTTGCACCTCTTGCCAATCACTCCGGAAGGCGGCATCGTCAGCAAGGGGCTCCAGGCGCTTCAAATCATCCAGGTGATCGATCCAGCTGTCCCCGATCTTACTGGTCATAAGTTCAGATTGTTCGGGATTGCTGACGGCGAGCCAGCGGCGCGGGGTCACGCCATTGGTCACGTTGACGATCTTATGCGGCCAGAGTTCATCGAAGTCGTGCAGCAATTCCCTCTTCAGCAACTCCGTGTGAATCCTGGCAACGCCGTTGATTTTGTGGCTGCCAACGCAGGCGAGATGCGCCATGCGGACATACTTTTCGCCGGTTTCTTCAATCAGGGACATGCGCGCCACCCGGGCCTCATCATTCGGGAAGCGCTGGCGCACTTCGGCCAGGAAACGCGCGTTGATCTCATAAATGATTTCAAGATGCCTGGGCAGGAGCGAGGCAAACAAGGGGAGAGGCCAGCGTTCCAGCGCTTCCGGCAGGAGTGTGTGATTGGTGTAGCTGAAAGTTTGCGTCGTGATGCTCCAGGCTTGCTCCCAGGTCATGCCATGTTCATCGATGAGCAATCGCACCAATTCGGCAACGCCGATGGAGGGATGCGTATCGTTGAGCTGAATGGCCCATAGCTCGTGAAACTTCTCGAGCTTCTGCTTTCTGAACAGGTGCCTCCGGATCATGTCCTGAAGCGAGCATGAGGTGAAGAAATACTGCTGCTGCAGGCGTAATTCCTTGCCGCGGAAATCCTCGTCATTGGGATAGAGGACCTTGGTGATGTTTTCGGCAAATACCTTTTCCGCGACCGCGCCCTCGTAGTCGCCGCCATTGAATCGCTCGAAATAGAAGGATTCACGTGCTTCGGAGCGCCACAAGCGCAAAATGTTGGCCATGCCGGAGCGATAACCCACGATGGGCGTGTCGTAAGGGACTCCCTTCACCACGATCTGCGGAATCCAGCGAACTCTGTAGTTCCCCTCGGCATCGGTCCAGTGCTCTGTTCGGCCATGGAATCCTACTTCAGCGGCGAGCCGCGTCCGGCGCAATTCCCACGGATTCCCGTTGCGCAACCAATGATCCGTATATTCCACCTGCCAGCCATCCTGGATTTTCTGGTCAAAGATGCCGTACTCATAACGGATGCCGTAGCCGATCCCGGGAACGCTCAGAGTCGCCAAGGAGTCAAGAAAACAGGCCGCCAGACGTCCTAGACCGCCGTTGCCGAGACCCGGTTCTGATTCCTGTTCGATGAGCGATTCCATGTCCAAGCCGAGTTCCTTGATGGCCTCGCAGAAAGGCGCGTCCAGCCCAAGATTCAGGAGATTGCAGGCCAGTTGCGGCCCCATCAGGAATTCTGCGGACAAATAGCTAACGGAACGAACGGCACTTTCCTTGTAGCTTTGAATTGTGTGCATGAAACGTGCCAGGATGCGGTCGCGGACCGTGTAGGCAAGGGCCATGTAGTAGTCGGCGGGGCTGGCGTGATCAGCAGCCCGGCCTACGACATAAAACAGATTGTCGAGGATGTCGCGTTTGAGGGTTTCCACGCTTGAGCCGGTGCGGGCATCCTCCATCTGCAGGTTTGCATTCGTGGGATTGCTGTCGGGCATGATGTTCCTCCCTAGCCGGCTACGAGACGGAAATCGCCGGCGACTCCACTTTCGCAGGAATTCCCTTCCCTCAGGATGGAGATTGACCGGGAACGATTCGCGTTGGCAGCCATGGGGATACCTTCCAATAGACGCGGGGCTGGCCCGGCTGGTTTCGCTCCATGAGAGAAGAATCAAATAAGGACTGCATGATACTCCGCCTCGATGTGAAGGGTGACATCTCTTGTCCATGAATTCTGGGCTAACTTCTCTGGACGTGGCGAAGGGGTATTGGCGTTTCCGGGTCCCAGTGGTATCACAGTAGGGCAGTTGATGAGGGGAAAACAGATGACACAACCACAGGCGGTTCCAAACGAAGCGGGCAATAAGCAGGAGATCTCACCGCTTGCAGGACTCCCCGCGCCCAAGGAATTGCTGGTGGATCTGGCGCAACTCGAGCGCTGCTATTACGAGCGTAAACCGGATGTGAGCGATCCGCAGCAACTCGTCAGCTTTGGCACCAGCGGCCACCGCGGCAGTTCGTTGAATGGCACCTTCACCGAAGCCCACATTCTGGCAATCACCCAGGCGATTTGTGAATACCGCCGGGCGCAAGGCATCGATGGGCCGCTCTTCATGGGCAAGGATACGCACGCGCTCTCCGCTCCCGCGCAGCGCACGGCGCTTGAGGTGCTGGCGGCAAACAATGTGGAAACGACCATTCAGAAAAGTGATGGCGTGACACCGACGCCAGTGATTTCCCGCGCGATTCTGGTCCACAACCGCGGGCGAAAAGAACACCTGGCGGACGGGATCGTGATCACCCCTTCGCACAATCCCCCACGCGATGGAGGATTCAAGTACAACCCGCCGAATGGCGGCCCGGCAGACACGGACATCACAAAGTGGGTGGAGACGCGCGCGAATGAGTTGTTGCGTGCCGGAAATGCCTGTGTAAAGCGCGCCGCCTATGCCGCTGCACTGGCGGCGGCTACAACCCATCAGGATGATTTCGTGCTGCCCTACGTGAGGGACCTCGGCAGTGTCATTGATATGGAAGCGATTCGCGCGGCGGGCCTGAAATTGGGAGTGGATCCGCTGGGCGGCGCCGCGGAGCCTTATTGGGAGCCGATCAATTCCATTTACAAGCTTGAGATAACCGTTGTGAACCCGAAGATTGACCAGACGTTTTCGTTCATGACAGTGGATCATGATGGCGAAATTCGCATGGATTGCTCGAGCCCGTATGCGATGGCGGGACTGGTGAAGCTGAAAGACAAGTTTCGCGTGGCGTTTGGAAATGATCCGGATGCGGACCGGCACGGGATTGTCACGCCCTCGGCGGGGCTGATGAACCCGAATCACTATCTGGCAGTGGCCATCCAGTATTTGCTGACGCACCGGCCAGACTGGCCAAGCGGCGCGGCCGTGGGAAAAACCTTGGTGAGCAGCAGCATGATCGACCGCGTAGTGCACAAGCTGGGCCGCAAATTGTCTGAAGTACCCGTGGGCTTCAAGTGGTTTGCGCCGGGGCTGTTTGATGGCTCGTACTGCTTTGGGGGCGAAGAGAGCGCCGGGGCCAGCTTTCTGCGACGTGACGGCACCGTGTGGACCACCGACAAGGATGGGCCGATCATGTGCTTGCTGGCAGCGGAGATCACCGCGCGCACCGGAAAAGATCCAGGCGAGCACTATCGCGGAATGACCGCGGAATTCGGCACGCCGTTCTATACGCGGATTGACGCGGCAGCCACACCGGAAGAAAAAGCCCGGTTGCTGGAGCTTTCGCCGGAAGCCGTGAAGGAGGCGACGCTGGCCGGCGAGCCGATCACAGCGAAGCTGACGCGCGCGCCGGGAAATAACGCAGCCATCGGCGGGCTAAAGGTTACGGCCGCACATGGTTGGTTCGCGGCGCGTCCTTCGGGGACGGAAAACATCTACAAGATTTATGCGGAGAGTTTTACAAGCCAGGCGCACTTGAATGAAATAGTAAGGGAAGCGCAGGCCATGGTGAATCGGGCCTTGCAAAGCGCCTAGAAACGCCTCTCCCCAATGCAGCAAGGTTTTTCCGACACGTGCCGTGTGCTCCTTGCACCGCGTGCCCTCAGGCCCTGTCTCTCCCTGTTGCTTCTTCCGTCTCTTCTATGAGGAATAGAGGCTTAGCGGTGGAAGCCTGCGTGCTAGCCTGCGTCCTAAGCCGAAGACCCCGGAGGCGCGCAATGATCAAGGCTGGCCCCTTTCCATCTGGCATCAATGGTCCCGCGCCGACAGGACCGCGCATCTCGCCGATCCTCACGCCCACGGCCAGTTCACCTTTGCGAATTGTGCTTCTCTGCCCCCGCGGGCCACTGTACCGGCACCGCGGTGGAATCTGGAAGAAGACCATGCGGTATGCGCCGCTGACTCTGACCACGCTGGCCTCCCTCATCCCTTCTGAAATTCCGGCGGACGTGCGCATCATTGACGAAGGCGTGGACGAAATCGAACCCGACGCGATCGAAGCTGATCTGGTGGGTATTACCGCCATCACCGGCACGGCTCCCCGCGCTTACGAAATCTCCGCGCAATTTCGCGCGCGAAATATCCCGGTAGTTCTGGGCGGTGTTCACCCTACACTCGTGCCGGAAGAGGCCACTCAGCATGCGGACTCGATTGTGGTGGGCTACGCCGAGGTGTCCTGGCCGCAACTCTTGCGTGATTTTGTTTCCGGCAAGATGCGCCGCCGTTATGATCAGAATCCCAATTTGAGCCTGGCGAATCTGCCGTTCCCGAAACGTGAGCTGTATGACAAGCGGCTGATCAACGTAGCGGATACTCTGGAGGCAACCCGCGGCTGCATCTATCAGTGTGAGTTTTGCGTTGTGCCTTCCGCGTGGGGCAAACCGCTACAGAAGCCTGTGGCGGACGTGGTGGCGGACATTCGTCAAATGCGCGCGCGGCGCGTGATTTTCCTGGACCTCAACCTCATCTCCGATGTTCCTTACGCCAAGGAACTTTTCGGCGCTCTCATCCCCCTGGGAATCCAGTGGGGCGGCCTGACGACAACATCGATTGCCTGGGACGACGAACTGCTCGATCTGGCCGCGCGTAGTGGCTGCCGCGGGCTCTTGATCGGTTTTGAATCCCTCAGCCAAGCCGCCCTGGTCGAGGTAAAAAAAGCCTTCAATATGCGCCGGGACTACCACGAGGTTGTTCGCAAGATTCACGACCGGCGCATTGCACTAATGGGGTGCTTTGTATTCGGTCTGGATCAGGACACGGATAAAACCTTCGACGAAACGGTGGATTTCGTTCTCGCTTCTCACATGGATCTGCCGCGTTACGCCATCGCTGTGCCTTTCCCGGGTACGCCGTTTTTCAAGAGGCTCAAGGCGGAAGGCCGCATCACCACGGAGAATTGGAGCCTTTACGACGGCCAGCACGTCGTCTTTCAGCCGAAGAACATGACTGCCGATGAATTGCTGCGGAACACGCGGCGCGCGTGGAAAAAAACATACAGCTACTCATCAATTTGGAAGCGCCTGGCCGGTTCACGCACGCAGCTTCCCATCGCCATACCGGCCAATTTCGGCTATCGCTTTTACGCCTATCATCTCGACACTTTTTATACCTGCGACTGGCAACTGGCACCGAATGCTTGAGGTAACTCGATGCGACTAACGCTCGTTCATCCTTGCATCGGCCGCCGGCGCGGCCAGCCTTACATCCGCACCTGGCAAATGGAGCCACTGGCACCCGCGACTTTGGCCGGATTGACGCCGCGCGACCCCGAAACGCAAATTCGTTTCTATGACGATCGCACGGAATCCATTCCGTTCGACGAACCAACCGACCTGGTGGCGATGAGTGTGGAGACGTACACCGCCAAGCGTTCCTATCAAATTGCCTCCGAATACCGCCGCCGCGGCGTGCCCGTGGTGATGGGAGGATTTCATCCCACGCTCGTTTCCGAAGAATCCAGCGAATACGCCGAATCGATTGTAATTGGCGAGGCGGAAGGGCTTTGGCCGGACGTGCTTTCCGATTTTCGCAACGGCCGCCTGCAGCGCGTTTATCGCCAGCCCAGCCGCCCGCCACTCGCAGGGCTGCGACCTGACCGCTCCATCTTTGCCGGCAAGAGATACCTGCCCGTCGGCTTGGTGGAAGCCGGGCGTGGTTGCCATCTTAAATGTGAGTTTTGCGCCATCCAGTCTTACTTCGGGAACACGCAGACCCGCCGCCCCATGGAAGAAATTATTGACGAAATACGCCGTATCAAGAAGCCGCTGATCTTTTTTGTGGATGACAACATCACTTCGAACATGGATCAGGCTAAGGAGTTTTTCCGCCAACTTATCCCGCTGAAGATTCGCTGGGTTAGTCAGGCCAGCATCAACGCCGCTCACGATGAAGAATTTCTGCGGCTCATCAAAGCCAGCGGCTGCCAGGGCCTGCTCATCGGTTTTGAGACGCTGAATCAGGCCAATCTTCGCCGCATGCGCAAATCGTTCAACATGATGAAGGGCGGCTACGAGAAAGCCCTGGAGAATCTGCGGCGCCACGGCATTCGGCTGTACGTCACGTTTATTTTGGGCTACGACGAAGATAATGGCGACACGCTGAATGAAACGCTGGCGTTCGCGCAGCGCCACCGCTTCTACATCGTCGCGTTCAATCACCTCACGCCCTTCCCGGGAACGCCTCTTTACGATCGCCTGAAGCGGGAGGGTCGCTTATTGTACGACCGCTGGTGGCTGGCACCGGAGTATCGCTATGGCATGGTTCCCTTCGCCCCGCGTGGTATGACCGCTGAACAAGTGAAGCAACGTTGCATCGAGGCGCGCCAAAAGTTTTACAGTATCGCTTCCATTTTTCGGCGCAGCCTGGATTTTCAAGTTAACAGCGAGAGTTGGTTCATGTGGACGCACTTCTTCTCCATCAACCTGCTCTTCCGCTCCGAAGTGCTGCAGCGCAAGGATTTCCCGTTGGGCGATGAAGCCTACACCGCTCCGTTCCTGAAGGCTTCGCACACGCAACCGCTCGTACTTCAACCGTTCATTTCGCGGCCTCTGGCAGAATTGAGGGTGAGCTGATGGAGTTCCAGGTTGGCCTCGCCACTCCGGCTGACGATCCCGCGCTTCGCGGGCTTTGCCGACGCGAAGCAGTGCCGGGGAATATCGTGGTCACGTATGAAAGGGAGCCGGATTTTTCGCTGGGCTGCCGCGTCACGGGAAAGGACTTTCAGATTCTTGTCGCGAGGGAACAACAAAACGGCCAAGTTGTCGGCGTCGCTTGCCGCTCCACTCGGATGCTCTTCCTAAACGGGCAGCTACAACGTTTTGGGTATCTTGGACAACTTCGCATCGACAGGCGATTTCGCGGCCGTTGGCTGGTATCGCGTGGATTTTCGCTTCTGAAGCATTTACACGATCGGGATCCCGTTCCCGCCTACCTGGTTTCCATCATCCAGGGGAACCATGAGGCGGAGGCCATTCTGGTTCGTAAACCACGCAGGTCCTTCCCTTCGTTTCATCCTGTGGCAGATTTCTGCACGCTGGCAATTTCCCTTGGACGTGCCAAGTCTCCGCTCAAAAGTGAAGAGGATATTTCGCCGGCTACTCAGAGCCAGATTTCTGAGATCGCGAGTTACTTGCAGTCCCATGGCCGGCGACGGCAGTTTTTCCCCGAATGGACTGAGCATTCTCTTCGTGAACTCACCTCGCTCAGCCTGCGCATCGAAGATATTCTTGTGGCGCGCCGCAATGGACAAATAGCCGGGATCGCCGGCCTTTGGGACCAGAGCGCTTTCAAGCAGACGGTCGTTCAGAGCTATTCACGGTGGCTGAAGGCGGCCGCGTCTCTATACAACTTCTGCGCCCCCTGGATCGGCCGCGCCACTCTCCCGCTTCCGGGCGAAAAGCTTCGCAGCGCCTATGTTGCTTTCATCTGTATTGCAAACGACGAAGTGCAAGTCTTTGCCGCAATACTCCGAGAACTCTACAACCTCGCGCGCTCGAGGGGATTCGATTATCTGCTGCTTGGGCTCGACGCACGCGATCCGTTGCTCCCTATCGGACAGAAATACGCACACGTTTTATATGCAAGCCGTTTGTATCTGGCCGAATGGCCGGATGGAGGCCACTTCCATGAGCAACTTGACCACCGCCCTGCCTACGTGGACATCGCTACCTTTTGACCTCGCTCCGGCTCGCCGTCTCGCCGGTTCCGTTGTTCTTCGTGCACTGCTCACGCCTGGCGAGCGCGAGCGCATGTACGATTTGCTCGCCGCCTATTTTCTGCACACTTCCCGCGAGCAATTCGAGAGCGACCTTGCGGAAAAAGAGTCGGTCGTCCTGCTTCGCGACCTGAAGGAAGGGCAAATCCAGGGCTTCTCCACGCTGATGCGCATTTCGATGGCGCTGGATGGGCGCGAAATTGTCGCTTTCTTTTCGGGGGATACGATCGTCGCCCAGGAATTTTGGGGAGAGACGATCCTCAGCCGCATTTGGAGCCAAACCGTCTTTGCGGAAGCCGATCGTGTCCGCACCGGATGCCCCGATGCCCTGGTATTCTGGTATCTCATCTGCTCCGGCTACAAAACCTGGCGCTTTCTTCCCGTTTTTTTCAGGGAGTTCTTTCCGCACCCAGACCGGACTACACCGCCGCACATCAAACGCATTCTCAACGCTCTCGGCGAGCGCAAGTTTCCCGGCGAATATTATTCAGAGGAGGGCGTTGTCCGCTTCCATTCCGCTACTCCGCTGCGCCAGGGCGTCGCTGACGTTTCCGAGGAGCGGCTCCGCGACCCTCTGATCTCTTTCTTCCACCGCATCAATCCGGGCCACATCAACGGCGATGAACTCGCCTGCCTGACGGAGATTTCCCGTTGCAATCTGACGCGCGCGGGGGAACGCGTGGTGGGATCACGACTGATGAAGGGATGACACGTATGAATCACACCGAGCAGGGCGCGAATCATCCGCAAGGTCTCGTCGCCGAAAAAGTAGCATTGTTTTTCGGCCTTGGGTTGCTGCTCTGTGTTCCGTACTTTGAACTGCAGTATCACCCGCTGTTCGCGCCAACATTCATCCCGGTCATGGCGATCGATCAACTTCTCCCATTTTTCCAGCCGGCCATGTGGCTCTATTTTTCGTTCTATCTGTTTTTGGCACTGCCGCTGCTGCTCGCGCGGAAATCGCGCGAACTGCGCGACATCGCGTTTGGTTTTGCCTGGATCACCGTGATCTCTCATCTTTGCTTTGCCCTGTGGCCCACTGCCATTCCGCGGCTTATTTTGCCTTCAGAGGTCAATTCCCCCATATTTCGTCTGGTTCTCTCCGTTGATACGAACCGGAATGCCCTGCCATCCTTGCACGCCTCGCTGGGAATCTATTGTGCTTTGTGCTCGGCGCGACTTTTGCGGACAAACAAAGCTCGCGCTGCGCTTTGGCTCTGGACATTTCTGATTTTGGCCGCAACTCTTCTCGTCAAACAACACGTCCTCCTCGATCTTATCGCTGGAGCCGCTCTTGGAGCTCTCACCTTCGCGGCGCTTTTCAGCGCGCGGCCCAAGGAAACTCCAGAGTCCGAGGCGCTCCAGGCAACGCTCCAGGCCAGAGCGAATCTCGCTGGTGGTCTTGAGCAGGAAATCGCTCTCCTCTCGAAGCAGGATTGGCGCAAGCGTTTGCTCGAGTTTTTCAGCTTTGCCAGCCTCGGCGTTCTCGGCCTGACACTAACGTTCAGAGGTCTTGCTCACAGCCGTTGGTTGCTGATTCTCCCTGGCATCCTCGTAACGGCTCTAGCCCTGAACGCGTTCGTCCTGCTGATGCACGATGGCATGCACGACTCTCTTTTTCGCATTCGCTATTGGAACCGCTTCGCTTCGGTGCTGATCGGCTCAACGTTCCTCATGTCCTTCTCGGCCTATCGCGTCCTTCACACGCGCCATCACATGTTTCTCGGCGACCCGCGCGATCCCGATGACTACAACAATTACACGGGGCGCCGCGCTCTGGTCTGGTCGCTGCACTTCCTGCGGCTTTCCGTGGGATCACTGCTGTACCTGGTGGCAATCCCGATACTCGCCGTCAAGCACGGCACCCGCGAAGAACGCCAGCGCATACTGGTGGAATACGCGTTTTTGGCCGCTGTTTACAGTGTTGCACTTCGCTTCGCGCCACTTCCCTACCTTGCCGTGGCCTGGTTCATTCCGCTCCTGATCGTTGGCACCATGACCGCAATCCGCGGCTTCACCCAGCACGGCATCACCGATGCTTCGGATCCCTATATCGCCAGCCGCACTATCATGCCCAATCCGGTCGTGGGCTTTTTCCTTCTACACGAGAATTATCACCTCGAGCATCATTTATTCCCAGAGGTGCCCAGCTACCATTTGCCGCGCTTGCATCGCCTCGTCTGGTGCAAACTTCCCCGCGCTGTTTCCGGCCGCAGCTATGTGGGCTTCCTCGTGCGCTTCTTTAAGGCCACACCGCGCATGGACGAATCGCCCATCGGTCTGGAGCATCCCAGCGCCGGGTCCTCATGAACCCCACCCTCGCCAATTCGGTCTGGCTGACGGGGTGCCTGCCTGCGCTCGCCCATTTTCACCGCGCCACAAAACGTGTTGCCGCCACGCAGGAATCCATTCTTCGCCAAATCTTGCGCGCCAACGCCGGCACCGAATTTGGACGCGCTCACGATTTCTCCTCCATCCGCTCGACTCGTGACTATCAGCTACGCGTCCCGCTTTGCGACTACGACGACTGCTCCGCGAGGGTCCAACGCATCGCCTCCGGAGCGCAAAACGTTCTCACCAGCGATCCCATCCGTCTCTTCGAACCCACCAGCGGATCCTCCGGCGGCGAGAAATGGATTCCTTATAACCGCTCATTGCAGCGTGAATTCCAGGCCGGCATCCGCGCCTGGATCGCGGATTTGTTTACACACGACCCAGCCCTGATGTCCGGGCAGGCTTATTGGTCGGTTAGCCCCGCGCTCTCGTGTGATCGCAAAACTTCTGGCGGGATTCCCATCGGCTTTGAGGAAGACTCTTCCTATCTTGGTGGCTGGCAAAAGCACGTCGTCAATTCAGTGATGGCCGTTCCTTCGGCAGTGCGAGGGATTGTGGACATGGCGACGTTTCGTTACGTCACGCTGCTCTTCCTGATTCGTAGCCGCAACCTGAAACTCATTTCCGTCTGGAACCCCGCTTTTCTCTCTCTTCTCGTCGCGCCGCTTCGAGAATATGGTGATGCCCTCGCGGATGATTTGGAGCACGGCACCATTACAGCGAACGCCGTGCTCCCGGAGGTTCTCCGCTTCGCCCTACGGCCCGACCTGCGCCGTGCCCGCGAACTTCGCTCCGCACTTCGCTCCGGCACACCTGCGGAAATGCATGCGCGGATTTGGCCCACTCTCAGGCTGCTTAGTTGCTGGACCGATGCCAATGCCTCTGCGCCTGCGCAACATCTGGCGAGCCTTTTCCCGCAAGCCCGAATCCAGGGCAAGGGCCTCATCTCCACCGAAGGTTTTGTATCTTTCCCGCTGTACGGACACGAAGGCTCCGCCCTCGCTATCTGTTCCCATTTTCTTGAGTTTCTTCCTATCGATGCGGCGGGCCGTTGCGAACCCGAACGTCTCCAGTTGGCGCATCAATTGGAAAAGGGGCGAACGTATACGGTCGTGCTGACCACCGGCGGTGGTTTCTACCGCTACCAGTTGCACGATCTGATCGAAGTCATCGGCCGCGTTCGCGATTGCCCGCTGATTCGTTTCATTGGCCGCCAAAGCTACATTTCGGATTGGTTCGGTGAAAAGCTGAATGAAGCGCATGTCGCAGGCATTTTGCAAGACGTTTTCGATGCACTTGCTCTCTCACCGGCTTTCGCGATGATGGCTTGCGAAGCCAATCAGCCCGAGCCCGGTTACGTGCTCTACGTTGAGTCTTCCGCCACGGACGAAACTCTTCATCGCGCCGCTGCACGCATCGAACTGCGCCTGCAGGAGAATTTCCACTATCGGTACGCACGCCAACTCGGACAACTCGCTCCCCTTCGCATATTCCGGGCGACCGGAGCGGCCGAATCCTACCTGAACGCGAAAAACCGGGGCGGCCAGCGCACCGGCGCGATCAAGCAACTCGCCCTGGATGCGCGTGGTGACTGGTATCGGATTTTTCAGGGTGAGTATCTAGCGGAAGCCCTTTCTGCGGCCAGCGCTCGATGAAGTGTGCCCGCCGCCGGTTTCACGCTGGCTTCGTACCATTCCTGGAGTCTTGGCAAGTTCTCCAGGGCCGCCTGCGGGTGAAGATGATGGACAAGATGATAGCCAACGTTGTGTGGTGCCAGGAAAAGCCTTCCGCTCCATCCAAGATGATGGTTACGCGTGGATTGTATTGTTGACTCCGGGCTGCGATCCTTATTTGGTTCTTGCACGTGCTCAACGAGCAGGCGGTACCCCGCAAGGTAGCCGGCAATCACCAGCGGCAGAATGTAATACGCCACCATCCAGTGTGGATGAAACGCCACCAGCAGGCCCACGCACACGTAGAACACCGTTTGCCAGCGATCTTCCCGCGCGCATTCGATGACTTCCTGGCTGTTGGTCAGATCTTCTCCTGATTTGTCCTGCAGAAAGAGCCTGCCGTAGCTGTTGCGCAGACTCGGGATATAGGCCGCAACGAATCCATATACGCCGCGCACCACCCATAGCGGCGCCAGAAAAAAATACCGCAGGGACATCACCCAAAACCTTGTGCTGCTCCGGCCAACCCACGATTTCAAGTAAGGGTCACCCGGCAATCCTAGTTCCCGATGGTGCCGCAGGTGGTGGTAGCGCATCGCTTCCACCGTACTGCCGATGGGATAGCCGGAGAGAATTTCGATCACGCGGACCAAAGGAGTTCTTGCGCGCCGCGGCAAATGCACAACGTCGTGCAGGATAACTCCGAGTGCGTGTAGGCGCCCCGCGAGAAGCAGGGCCCACAATGGATAAAGCCACCGCGGAGCGAAAGCCGCCGCGATCCAGACTCCTAAAATGATGGTCCAATCCGCGGAGGCGAGGAGTACGAGCCGTACGGGCTCGGCGGGCCGAAGCAATACATTTGGAACGCTTTCCATTTTGCCAGTATTCTCCAGGAAGGTGGAGTCCCGCCACCATAACGGCGCCACAGTTTTCCGAGACACAACACTTACGGGGACACTTTTGATAAGAGCAACTCCTTGGCCACAATTCACTTTGCTCAAATTCGGGATCTCACTGGGAACGTTGGCTTGCACTGACTGAATATGGAGGCGATGCGTACGGGTTCACCGTTGGAATCGACAATCTGACTTCCCTTGGTGCTGAGGTATCCCGTGGGCAGCAAAAACCCGCCGCGGCCAGAAGGAGTTTGGGCAGCACAGGTCACAGGGAACACTGCAAAACCAAAAAGGGCAATCACCGTCTGCGCTGCAAGAGCACGTTTCATCTCTGTCCTCCTTTACCTCCACGTCATCCACAAATCTGGTTTCACTGCGGCAGACCGCCACTTTTTCCCAGAAGCACGCGCACAGTAACACTGCCAATCTGCCGCCCACTTGCTTCTGCCTTGAAGGTGAGTTCCTGCCATTCGACATCGCCGGCCGAAGGAGCAGTCAGAATGGCCAGCACAGGATAAGAACTGCCCGCTGCCATAGCATAAAGCGCGGAGCCGGTTTCCTGCGTCCAACCCTTTGGCAGCACGGCCGTCAAGCTGACTTCCGCGGAGCTTTGCGTGTCATTGCGGATGAGCAGTGGAACATGCAAGGTGCCTCCCCGATTCATCGCTACTTCGGGTAACGGCACGAGGCGGGAGAGACGTTCGAGGTTGTGGGCTTTCCAGAATTCCTGGTAAAAGGAGTATGGATCGCCAATCTCCAGCGCCAATTTATCCCGGCTCTGAGCTTGATATCCCCGCGCTGGTGTGAACGGCACCGCGCCGGGAACCACGCCTTCAAAAATGTCCCCCGTAACGCTGCTCTTGACCACTGATTTGCCAAAGATGAAGTGCACAGGCTGCTCAAATTCGCTGAAATCGCCCTTGGCAAGCGCATCCTTGCCGAGGCTTCCTTCCTGCGTGAGATAGAACACTTGCTCTTCAGCGGCAATATGGCCGTAGGAAACATGGTGAGAGGGCGAGACATCCGCATTCGAGTACTCCGGGCCGGTTCCTTTTAGGAAATTCTCGCGGAAGGGTGATGTGACGCGGGGATCGTGCCAGTATTGTGAAGCGGCTTCAAAGGCGTCCGTGAAATAGTAGATTTTCTTGGGCTGCCAGGGGCGCAGGTCATCCGTCATATTCATCATGCCGTGCAGGTCGCGCGCTGGGGAAACCTGTTCGGGGAATGCGGTGGGGTCGCCGGCCAGGTCAAAGGCTTCGGTTGCAATGACTCCGGCGGCTTGATGATCGGCATGATTCTCTCCGGCAACCTGATCGGGCAGAAGGGTGACAATCACCTCCGGCCGGGTGAGGCGGACCAGGCGAACCATTTCGTCCAGCGCCCGGCCGTGGTTCCACCTCTCGAGTGACCACAAAACATTCTGGCCTGGCGTATCGTGCCCTCCGAGAAACCAGATGTTGCTGACGCCGAGAAATTCGAGTGCCCGCCGCGCCTCCTGAATGCGCACTTGTCCCAACGCAGCGCCTGATTCGTAGGCAACCTCATTTCCCCCGCCATCGCCCGGGGTGCACATGATGGCAGCAACTCGTTTGTGCTCATCGAAGACGAGCCTGGCCAAGTAGCCAGAGATCAGAGAGTCATCATCGGGGTGGCCGACGATTAACAACAGATCTGCTTTGTAGCGATCATCAGGACCCGGATACGGGGGTGCTGTGGAAAGCTGTGCCCGGCTTTGAGCCGTGAAGCATAGCATCGAAAAAAGGACCGCACAGATGACTGCGTTTTTCATGGAACCTCTCCCTAAGGAAACCTCTCGAGGGAAGAAGCAAGAATACAGCACATCCTAAACAGAAGATGTGAAATGATACGCTGCGACAATCGTCGCTATTCCTCAAGGCTTCAATGTCAGGAAGCTCACTCCATATCCGTCCAGAGAAACGGTGAAGCGCGATGCCGGCGTAAGCGAGACGCTGACCGGACCATTCACGGGGTTGGTGCGAGCATCAATGGTGAGCCACCTCAAGAACATTCTGGCCACGATTTACAATCCAAACTTGAAACAGGCATTTGGGAATCTATTCTCTGAAACCCTCGCGACAACCCGATATAATCTTTCTCCATGATCCCTTCTTCCTACAAACCGCGGAAAAAGTTCATGGAGTTGGCCGTCGCGGAGGCCAAACGTGCCGGTGACCGGGGCGATTATCCTATCGGCGCGGTCATCACGCGCATTGCGGGCGGGCGCGAGGTGGTTATTGCCAGTGCCGGTAACAGGGTAAAAACCTCGGGATCAAGCATCAAACACGTCGAGTTGGAAACGCTCAAATACGTTTCAAGCGGCTATGGCCGCTATCTCCCCGACTTTGTCCTCTACTCGACGCACGAGCCTTGTGCCATGTGCGCCGGTGCCTGCGTATGGTCCAGAATTGGCGCGGTCATCTACGGTGTTTCCCAGGAAGACATCGCCGCTTATGGCCGCAAGTGCGGTACGGAAGACTACAAGTGGCGAGCTTGTCTCATCTCCTGCGAGCTTGTCTTTAAGAAGGGCGGGCACCACATTCCCGTCACCGGTGGATTTCTCCGGAAAGAATGCCAAAAACTGTTCAGTTACGGCATCCCACACCGGTAACGGCTGCGAAGTGGATCTTCCACCGCTGCAAGGGGTAAGCGACGGAATTGAGACGGAACTGAATAATAGATGACTGGGAGCCGCTGGGCGAAAACGCGGCACGTTCAAACGTCTTCCTTTTCCGTGGCGAGCTTTACTGGGAGAAACGCAATACCGGCAGCGCGTACACCGCCTGGTCCTCCTCGTCTTCCAGGAATGCTTCGAATAATCGCGTCAAGGGTCCGGTCAATTTGGCAAGTTGTTTTCGCCGCACGGCAATGAACGCAAATCGAAAAGGTGAGTGAGTCTCCAGTTCAGCCAGATAGTCCCGAGTGTACAGCTCGCCACATTCCCCAGCGGACCAGAGCAGCAAAGACATGTAGCTCTTCTGAATCATTTCCTTCAAGGCCTGGCAACGCACCGGCATCTGGTCCATGTGGCGCATGACCTTGTGCCCGAAACTCAGGGTATGTGTCGTCAACTCATCCAGTGGAACGCGCCCGGCAGCCTGAGTGAAGATCGTGAGCGCACCGTCATGGCGGTCTTGCCGAAGGTCCTGTAGGTCGTCCACCAGTTGCAAAAGCGCGCCCCAGCCAAAAAGAAAATGCGCTTCCTCGCGGGAGAGTGATCCTGTCGCCAAATGGCCGTCTGCGAGGACCGAGGCGCCGCCCTTCTCGAAACTGAGTTTAAGGATGTCGGGACCGCACAGGGACAGCGGAGATCCACGCTGTCGTAAGCTATTCTCTTGAGCGTGATGGATTGCCAGCAGGCTCGCGTAGACTTGCGGCCAGTCCGCGCGCGGGTACTGCCCTTCAATCATCTCAAACAGCCTCCAAAGGGTGGCCTCCGCTTCCCCAATAGGAGCAAGAATTTCTCCGGACAAACGGCGCCGGATTCGAGCGTTGAACTTGCGCTTGTCCTCAGAGGCTACCCTTGTGTCGTCGAGGTAATTGTCGGTATAGGGATAGAGCATGCTGTAGGCAAAGATTGCTGGCGTCAGGCGCATATCCCGGCCCAGTAGCTTTTGGAGGCCGCCGGCCGTCCACGCGTTGCGGGTGGCTTGGAATATGTTGGCGGGGCTTATGGAGGCATCGAACCGGCGTGCCCGGCGGGCCATTTGCGTGCCGATCTCCGAAAAACCGTCGTTCAGCAGCAAAGCAAGATGGTCGTCCTCCAGGTCTAGTCCCGCTCTGCCAAAGCGTTCAAAAGCGGAGGTCAGCCGTTCCCGCAAGGCTTTCCGGCCAGATTGTGTGCGCGGCGGACGACGCAAATCCCCTTCGATGCTCTTCAGAAACTCTTCCAGGCGAGCTTCCCTGGTTGCTTGCTCGGCGACGGTAAACGTCTTTGGAAACGGCGGCAGGCATACCGGGCACTCCTCCCATTCGGCGAGCGCCTCTTGGACGAGATCGTCCCAACCTGCGAAAGTCCACTCGTTCCTCTCCATCGGTGTTGCGCATTGCATCTCAGCACCCGGCTCGCAAGCCTGCCAAGCAATCACTCGCATCCCTACCAAATGTACGCAGGGTTCTGGTCATAAGTTCCCTGCTCTTTTGAGCGCGGTTTGCCATTGCAACGGCGGAAGTTACGCGAAGTGTAGTCGCTTCATTGCAACATGCGGGGAGTGTGAAAGCTGTTTGCTCGGCTAGGGATTCAGAGTCAGGACAACATCTTCATTTGGCTACCCGCGACCTCAGTATTCGCTCGAAAACTTCGCACTGGGCAGCGCGCGGCACTGGCGCCTGCCTGACGGCTAGACCCAACTCCTGGCATAAATCGGTCTCTTTTTTATAAGCAGGCCATGGAGGCAATCCAGCGCTGTCCGGCCTGCCATTCCGGGCAAAGTTCGTCCAATAGTGAATGATCGCTTGCGAAAGCTTCTCGTCCTCAGGCCTGCTGATCCAACTGGCCCAGTATTTCTGAGCCAAGAACATGCTCTCTTCACTGTGGAATGCCCCAAGCGCCGCGAACTTCCCCGCGCCAACATAATTGAAGTTATAGAGAAAAGCATCTTGTCCAGCGGAGGATATCTCTTGCGCGAACAAGCGCGCTCCGAAACCGAATTCATAGTCTGTATCCATCGCCAGGAAAGCCCGGTGTACGTCACCATCGGTGTGAGCCGGATAGGCGGTGAAGACCTCGGACCCATCAGTTTTGAACTCCCGCCTCAACCAATTCCGGTATTCGTTGATGGTCTCCGGACGATAAGATGTTCCTCCTACAATCGGGCTTGCGAAAATCGACACTTCGTCCAGATTGCTGCCAACCATGACGGGAATTTTGGCTTGCTTCCCTCGTGCAAAAGTCAGGGCTGGCTGCTCCTGAAGTACCCAGCCGTCAATGTTGGCGTCGAAATTCAACGCGGTGTTCCGTGAAGCAACTTGAAGAATACGCTCTGCCGGAAGAGCCCGTAGTTTGACGAGAGCTTGCATATCATCAGCAACACCCAGGTCTCGCGTGAGCCGCTTGCCATCTGCTTCGCCCTTAACGAGGGGGGAAACCATGGAATCGACACAAACCCCGCTCTGGAGAATGGCTCTTTGAAAAAATCCCGCGGCAAGGGGAGAGGCCATTAAATAGCAGATGTCGAGCGCTCCGGAAGAGGCGCCGAACACCGTCACTTGCGCCGGGTCGCCGCCAAATTTGTCGATATTTGCATGTACCCACTTCAGGGCTTCGAGTTGATCGAGCAACCCATAATTACCTGAGGAAGAGTGTTCCGACTCAGCGGACAGCGCAGGGTGGGAAAGAAATCCGAGAGCGCCGAGGCGGTAATTGATGCTGACTACAACTACGCCGCGTTTTGCGAGCACCGGGCCTAGGGGAGGCATTTCTTGCGAGCCTTCGATGTTGCCGCCGCCATGGATCCACACCATCACTGGCGCTTTTGATGCCGAGTATAGATTGTCGGTCCAGACATTAAGGTACAGGCACGCTTCGTCGGAATCCAATTTTTTCCGGCCGAGCATCTCCGGCAGCCAGGGGCTGGGAATTTGCGGGCAAGCAGGCCCATAGGAAGTGGCCCTGCGAACTCCGTGCCATGGCAAGGGCGCTTGAGGAGGCTGCCAGCGCAATTGTCCAACGGGCGGAGCGGCGTAAGGAATCCCAAGAAAGGCGAACTCTCCGGGAGCAGTT
>Ga0209039_10000472_pt1 | contig 39206 bp, 29 predicted proteins | sample BogFormECP12_OM1_FD_188238 | JGI IMG/M metagenome (GOLD analysis project Ga0209039, IMG submission 188238) | Bog forest soil microbial communities from Calvert Island, British Columbia, Canada - ECP12_OM1 (SPAdes) (version 2) | ecosystem: Environmental > Aquatic > Freshwater > Wetlands > Bog ...
ATTTTGCCTTTTTGCCCACGGTCTCATCCAGGTGCAATTTTGCTAAATGATCTTTTGCCATATTCATGGCCGCTGCGGAAGAGGGGTTGGCGAGGGAGTCCAGGATCGTATCCGCGGTCATACGGAGGAGGGGATTGCCCTGGAAAAAATTGAGCGGTACTTCTTCCTTCATAGTGACCGGGATCACGACCTGCTTGGCGCGCAACGCAACTTTCTCCAACGAGTTCAGCTTGATTTCGATGAAGCTCTGGCCGGTGATCTGAATCTTGTCCTTGTCCACCATATCGCGGACCGGCTGCATGGAATCAAGGTCGGCAAAAATGATGGCGCACTTGAGGGGCGCGGGAAGGTCGACGGTTTGTTTGTTAGAGAGGGTGAACTCTTGATCGAAGGTATCGATGTGGACGGGGATGCCGTTTATCCGCACATCCTGAAAGTAGATGCGCTCAATCTTGGCGGGGCGATCGACGGGCCGAATACTGATGGCGAGACCCAGCAGCAAGCGGTCGAAGTTAATATCCCGGAAAGAGAGAGATTTGTAAACGGCAGGATTGGGCGCCGGCTGGCCTCCCTTGGTGGGCAGTTGATAGATCTTGGCGCCACGAATGGCTTCCGGCATCTGGCTACTGGGTTCGGTCTGTTGTGCGAGACTTGGCGCGGAAAGAGCGCACACGATCACGATCATGAACGTGCTTAACCCAAGACGCAAGAAGTTGAATAGGGGCGAGAACATTTTGTGTGGACTCCCGGGAATAAATCGTAATGATGCCTTTGCCAGACCCCAAAATACAGTGCACGTTCTCACAGAAGGGTAGCCTGGAATCTCCTCCCTTTTCAAGCGACAGCCGCCTGCTCGCAAGGTCACTTCAAAATCCGCGAGGTTCCCCGAAGGGGAACAATATCATTAGCCGTAGGTGAAACCTACGGACAAGGAGCGGTAAGGTTTTTGACCCTGGAGGGGTTGAAGATCCGCCCGCCCTGCTTTCCATGGGTTTCACCCGTGGCCTCGAGTTTGTACATTTTGATCGGATCATTTGTCCTGCGTTTTCCGCGCCGGTCTGAGAATTCGTCCTTGCGCCTATACTTTCTTGGTGTGGTTTTTTGTTATCTTATTTCCTTTCAATAACATTCAAGGTTCGCGCCGATAAGTGCTTTATTTTTCTATAACATTCAAGGTTCCCCGGGAATTTGATCGAAATCAATTTCTTATCTAGCTTCTTTTCAACTACATGCAAAATGCAACCGGCATAAAAATATTCCCCCTTTTTTCCCCATCGTGCCGAGCTTTTTCATTAAGCGCCTTGTTTTCAAAGACTTGAACATAGGCTAGAATAATAGCTATCAATGCGGTTTGGCGCTAACCCCCTGTCTTTTCATCAACATTCAAGGGTCGCGCGGAGTTTTTCGCGCCTGTTTCGAGGCCATTTCTTAACTGCCTTTCTTTCAATGATTTAGCACAACGCTGAAAACGTCGCCTTTCTCCCACTTTTCCCCTAACTGGCTGTATTTTCATCAACATTCAAGGATACCGAGGTGTTTTCCGGTTCCTTTCCAGGTGTTTTTTAAGTTCCTTCTTTTCAAATGCTTAACTCCATGCCAGGACTGCCGCCGACCTCCTGTTTTTTTCGCTAACTGGCTGTTTTTTCATCAACATTTAAGGATAGCGAATGTGTTTCGCAAGCTCATGTTAACTCCTTATCCCCCGGCTGCCTCGCCGTGGGCCTCCATAGGTCGCCCGCAACCGTAGGTCTCGGGCATCCCTAATGGTTGTTCCGGCACCTATGCCCCTCCGCATCTCCCAGGGTAAGCATTAGCCCAGGTGTACTGTCAAGAGAATTACTGCCGCATTTCCCGCCGGTAGGAAGAAAAAATACAAATGGAAGGCACTTTTCCTGCCGGCAGGAAACCCGGAGTTGCGGCCTCGCGATATTCAACAACCAGCCAACACCACGTGTTGATACCCTCATCGGAAATGAAGAAACACCCGTGCAGGCATAAGCCCCTCCCTTCCATGTGCCCCCATAAACCGTCGCTGACTTTTGAAATTCGGGACTAAGTGAAAAGCACTGTCTCTAAGGAACCGAGTCTTGCCAGGAAACCTCATAAAGCTCGACGGGCTCCTCCTTGCCTTTCACGCGGATGGGTTCCAGCCGTTGCGCCGGTATGCTGCCGTCCAATTGCAAGTAGGTGGATTCGGAAACGAGGATCTGTCCTCCGGGTGCATTCGCGCACAGTCGCGAGGCCAAGTTGACCGCGTCGCCGATGACCGTGTAATCCATGCGTTTGGAGGAGCCAATGTTCCCCGCCGTCACCGGGCCCGTATTCACCCCCACGCCGATCCGCAGAGGTTGTTGGCCGCGGCTTTCCCAATCGCGGTTGAGAGCGGCCAGGGCGCGCTGCATTTCCATGGCGGTGCGGGTGGCCCGGAGAGCGTCATCGGGTTTGGGAATCGGAGCTCCGTAAACCGCCATAATTCCATCGCCGAGGTATTTGTCGAGCGTCCCTCCACTGTCAAAAATGATGTCCGTCATCTCCGAGAAATATTCGTTCAGCAATTCCACCACGGCATGGGGTTCCATGTGCTCAGACATGCGGGTGAATCCGCGAATGTCGGAAAACAGGATGGTGACGGTTTGATTTTCCCCTCCGAGGTGAATCTCGGACGGATTGGCGAGAATTTTTTCGACGATGTTGGAGCTGAGGAAACGCTCCAGCGCCTGGCGTTCCACGACGCGGCGGGCCAGTTCCTCATGCGAGCGCGCATTATCGAAGCTGATGGCCGCCTCGGCGGCGATCACGGAAAAAATACCCAGCTCCTCCTGGGTGAAGGCATAGGGTCTGCTCAGGCAATCAACGTAAAAAATCCCGAAAACGTGGTCTTTGTAAATTAACGGCGCGCACATGGCGGAGCGGATGCCGGACATGCGCAGGCTCTGGCTGCCGGAAAAGCGTTCGTCGGTGCCCACGTCATAAATCAACAGCGGCACGCGGTCATTCAGGAGCTTTTCGGTCACCATGGTGGAAAGCGCGACGCCGCGCGCGTCCGCCTTCTGGGCCGCATCTTTGTAAAGGAGGACGGCGGGCCGGAAGCCCTTCTTCTCGTCGTGGAGCATGACAAAGCCCCGTTCGACGTTGTCCATCTGAAACACCAGTTCCATGACCCGGTGCATGATTTCGTCGGGCAGCAGAACGGAGGAGAGCGTCTTGCCGACCGCCAGGAGCAATTTCAGAAGGTTGTTTTCCTTCTCCAGAACCTTGACCCGGTCTTCCATGGGCACCGGAGCTATGGGCGCCGTGGGCGGGTTGAGTCGCAGGGCCGTGCTGATATCATCCGTACCGACCAAACCGCTTACATCGGTTACCGTTCCGCTGCCGGCCTGAATGTGGAAGTCGCCCGCGCGCGTCGTCTCGTACTTCAACTCATACATGCCGATCGCGATGCGGTCCTGGTCCTTAAGCCGGTGCTCCTGAATCTGCACGTTGTTGACGAAGGTCCCGTTCATGCTTCCCAAATCATGCAGCAAGGTGATACCGCCGGGAAGCACGGTGATCCGCACATGGTGGCGCGACACGCTGGGATGACGCAGCACCAGATCGTTGGAATCCACCCGTCCCACGCTGATCGTGGGGCTGGAAATTTCGAAGATCTGGGTCTGGTCCGAGGGATCGGTTATGACGAATCGGGCCATGGAGAGAGTCTCGTTTATTGCACGCGTACAATGTCGCCAAATTCCGGTTTCACACCGGAGTTCATGGTAACAATATGGGCACGCGAGTTGCCGCTGTCGACCACCTGGGTGACCTCGAGGACTCCCACCCGGGTATTTTGGTCAGTGGCCTTGTACACAGCCAACTGAGATCCCACCTGAATGCCTTGCGCTGAGCCCTTGTCAATCATGACATTCGTGCCATCGACGGCCGTGATGTAGCCCTGCGACGTCGGTCGTGACGCCATAGGAGCGGCGGGAGACGCCAGCGGGGCGATCTCAGGAGCGCCGGTCGGCGTCACGGGCTGGCCGGTCAGCTTGCTGACGGCATTATCGGTCTGGGTGCGCAAGTCTGCGATCGCCGTCTTCAGCTTGGAGAAGTTGTCCTCATTACTAATCCGCAGGGACGAAAGCATCTCATCCAAGTCCTGAATCTTGCTCTTTTGCTGAAGGAATACGGCTTGGAGTTGTTCCTGATTCTGTTTTAGTGCCGCCTGTTGCGCGTTCAACGCCGCAAGTTGATTGCCCAAGGCCTGCATCTGGTCGAGCACCATCTTAAATTGGTCGTCGAGATACTTCTGTTCGTCCTCTTTGAATTTTGGCCACGCACTGGGTGTCAAGGACAGCAGCAAAAAGATGGCAAGAAATATTCGGCGTGTCATGATCAAACCTCCGCAGAGTTTCTGGGTATTTCGCAAGGGACGCCTCCGTTATGGGCAGGTGAGAAAAACTTGAACGGCGGGGTTGTCTTTTTCAGCGACCGTAATTTGCCGTTGCATCGGCCGGCATCCGGAGAGCGATATGGTCAGCGTATGAGGCCCAACGGACAATCGAAAATTGGTGGGAGTCTGCCCACCGATGAGTGCCCCATCCGCCTGCACCGAGGCGCCGGCCGGAATGGTCCGGACTTCCACGATCCCGGTCGTCGCCGCCACGCCAAGGGTTACCGTTATCATGTGGATGCCGCTTTTGAGGTTATACACCTTCGGAATAGGCTCCACCCCTGGTTGTTTTACCGCATAGGTGTGATTCCCCGGCGCCAGAACAGCGGTGACGGGGCTCGGCCCACGGGGTTTCCCGTCAATCAGCACTTCCACGCCCGGTGGCACCGTGACAATGTCAAGTTCAGCGGTGGGGGCTGAAAGGTTCCCCACCACCTTGGCGGTCTTCCCGCCTTCAATCGTTACACTCTGCACAGAATTCTCGTACCCGTCCATAGAAATGACAATGTTGTGCGTCCCCGCAGTAAGATTTGGTACCGTAAAGGGCGTTAACCAATTTGAATCGGATTGTCCATCGATGGAAATTCTCGCCCCCGTCACGTTCGCGCTCACCTTCAGTTGTCCCACCTTCGCCGCCGCGGGTTGCGTACGAAGATCATGTCCTTTGGGTGAAGCTTCGGCAGGGTTGGTGGTCGTGGGCTGGGCGGTCGTCACCGTGGCGGGCGTACCCGGTTGCGGGGCCGGCGTAACAGACGCCTGGGGATTCTGCGAGGGGGCTATCTTTACAACCGGCGAGGACACTTTTTCATGGCTCTCCGGCCGCAACATAACGAAGTAGCTGACCACGCCCATGATGGCCACCACCAGGAGCGCCCCCAGAACCCAGGCAATCTGCGGGATGGATTGCCGGTGGGGCGCGGGCGGCGAAATCATGGGGATATCGAGAGAACCTTCGGTCGGAGCCTCGTCGACTGCGCTTGGAGCGGATTCCGGTGGCGGCACTTGAGCCGCCAGCGCGGGTGCGGGTTCGGCCACTTCCATTCGCACAGGGGCTGCCATCAGAATCACCGTGCTTTGGCCGGTCGCGGTGCTGCCCAGGTTCTTATAATTCCTGAGATCATCCGCCAACTCCTTGCAAGTCTGATAGCGTTCATCGGGATTCTTGGCGAGCGCTTTGGAGATGACATAGCTCAAGCCCGCATGGATCGACGCGTCCAATTCGCGCGGCGGAATGGGATTCTCATTGATGATCTTATAGATAACCGTCGTGATGTTCTGGCCCCCGAAAGGCTTTTCGCCGGTCACCAACTCGTAGAGGATTACGCCCATAGAAAAAATATCGGACCGGCCATCAATTTGGCGGCCTTTAACCTGCTCCGGCGACATGTAATTCGGCGTCCCCAGGATTTGGCCTACCTGGGTCATGCCCATGTCCATCATCTTGGCAATGCCGAAGTCGGTCACTTTTACGAGGCCGTTTTGCAAAATCATGATGTTAGCGGGCTTGATATCGCGGTGCACAACCTTGTTTCGGTGAGCATGATCGAGCGCGCTGCAGATCTGGTCATAGATGGGCAAAATCGTTTCGATGGGTAGGACGGTCTGTTCTTGCACGATTTTTTCGAGGGATTTGCCTTCCAGATACTCCATGGCGAGATAAAGGATGCCATTGTCCTCGCCGAAATCGTAGACCGTGATGATATTGGGGTGAGCGAGCTTTCCGGCCGCCGTGGCTTCCCGCTGAAAACGCGCCTTATACTCCTCAAACTCTTGGGGAGAGAGGCCCTCCGGGAGCATCGTCTTGATGGCTACCGTGCGGCCAATGATGGGGTCAAACCCTTCGTACACAACCCCCATCGAACCGCGGCCCAGTTCACTGACAATCTGATATCGCCCTGCTTTCGTCAGTGCTTCGGCCATATCACCTCGCTTTCACACTTCGGGTTGTACCCCTCGGTGTTCAGGAGCCGATCCACTCGGTTTTTGCTTTCAGACCTTCGCCACACGTTGGCATAACCGGGTTCAGAAAGATAGTCTTATCAGCAGGGCAGAGGGTAACTCAAGAGTTGGTGCAAGTCAACAGTACCAGGGTACAGTACCCTGGTAATCGCGCATTTTGGTTTTTTTGTAGCGGCGGTCTCTGACCCGCTGGCTTTTCCTTACGTGGCACGGGCGACCTGCCCATGTCAAGAAGTTCCGACTTGCGTTGGGACTCATCCGGATGTATTAATCGCTTCATTCGATGGGGCAGACACTGGGAAGGTCCTGGCGCTCTTCCCCATCAGGTGTCCGAACAAAGTACTTCGAGGTGGACGGTGAGAAACCGAATCATAAGCACTTCCTTCACGTCTAGGCAAACCTTCCGCTCCCCTTTGAGAGTGAGGCCGCGTCATTGGCCATCCTTTGCATGTATCGTTTTCTGCCTCATGAGCTTGGCGGTCATCTCTGGCGTCCCCGGGCGTGGTGATTCACGGGCAGATGCCCCTAACACGCTGGCAAGTGGTACCAAGCTTTACGTCCGGCTGGAGACCGCGGTAAGCACCACGAGTTCGCACCTCAACCAGGTGGTGACGGCCCGTATGGTGCGGGAGGTCGCCAGCGGCCAGGGTGTTCTGGTTCCGATTGGAGCGGAAGCGACCGGGAAGATCGAGAAGTTGATCCCCACATCTGATCCCAAGGACCACGCGCGCCTGCTGATTCACTTCACCCAGTTGGCCATACCCCATCATCCCACGCTTAGCTTGACCGCGCATCTCACCGAAGTGGAGAACGCGCGTGAAACGGTCCTTGAGGACGGGACGATTCAGGGTGTTCTTGAAAAGGATGCGGCCGTTGGACGCATGGATGGCCTGTTGGACAAGTTGGGATCACCGGGCGGCGAAATGGAGATGATGTCGAACAAGACCTTGGGCAAGCCTGACACTTCCATTGATTTTCCCACGGGCACGGACCTGGTATTGACTTTGGATCAGCCCCTCGCCGTGGACTCCCCGTCGCCGCCGGCAGTGGCGGCGGAAATCTCACCGGCTTTGGCGCAAGCTGTGCAAAAACTGCTTGTTGACGCGCCGCAGCGCGCCCAAAGCAAGATCAAGAAGCCCGGGGATCCGCTCAATTTGGTCATCGTCGGAAATGCCAACCAGATTCTCAATGCCTATAAACAAGCCGGTTGGAGCGAAGCCAAGAAACTGGGCGCGAGGTCGGCGGTAGGAACCGTCCGCGCCATGGCCAGCGATGAAGGCTATGGACAGGCCCCGGTCTCCCAGCTCTACCTTTTCGACCGCGCCGAGGACTTGACCTTCGAGAAGATGCTGAACACCTTTATGAAACGTCATCACCTGCGCCTGTGGCGGACGACCGCGACTACCGCGGATGGCCGCGAAATCTGGTTGGGTGCGTCGACACACGATATTGGTTTGGATGTGCACGTCGGTGTGGTCTCACACGCAATCGATCCCGACCTGGACGCGGAACGCGGCAAAGTCGGCGCCGACCTGATGGCTGGCGGCTTAGTTGTTGCGGAACAATTGGTGGCCCGCCCCAATCCTCTCTCCGAAGGAAAGACGGCGACCGGGGGGACTTGGAAAACCGATGGCCAGTTGCTGGTGATTGAACTGAAAACTTCCGCCGCCATGTGAAGAACCGATTGACGCCCTCCCCGGCCTCGATGTATGTTTCCCTGCGGAGGAACCCATCCTCCGTTCGCCCCAGGTCCGCGCTTTGAGCGTGAGGTTAAACATGGCTTCGACACCCGCTTCCCTGACCGCGGCTGCCCCCCGCGTCGCCGGTAAGATCATCGACACGGTCGTAAAGGTTTCGGTGGATGCCACTCGCCCTTTGCCTCTGGTGTGCGCGCTGTACGCCGTGGAAAACTCCGAGGGCGTGTGGCTATGCGCCTACTACGGAGCTAATCGCAGCGTCTTCGACTACCTCCCCCAAAAGGACGCGGAAATCGACGAAGCCCAACTGGGCATCGCCTTTCTCCACAAGGTCTTCATACCCAAAGACCAGTATCAGCCCGCCCAGTGGGAACAATTCAAGAAAGAGCGCTTCATGGCTTACGGCGCGCACAGCGAATAAGCCGCAGGTTTTTCCCCTCATCATTCCTCGATTTACACTCTCCACCCCCGCGCAAGTTTTCTGCTATACTCGGCGCTAGACTTGGTTCTTTACGAACTTGGGAAGAGCTGCGAAACTGTCGCCGTTGGTCAGGCATTCTTATTGAATCTCTCTGGCCGCGTAGAAAGTAGGGTTCCAGGCGGGCCAGTAAAAATCGGAGGTACCGGCTTATGAGTTCTTTTAAAAGAAAAAGCATGTTTTTGGTCTTGGCCCTGGCGGTGGCCGCGAGTGCCTGGGCGCAGAGGGGCGGAAGAGGCGGGATGGGCATGATGAGCTCGTTGCCCAGGATGCCGGGCCTGAGCAACCCCGTGGTCGGCTCGGGCGCCGAGTATCAGATGACCGCAAAAGGCAAGGACATGGACGTTGCCTGGGCGATCGTCGGCAAGGAGGATGTAAACGGAAATTCCGGGCTTTGGATGGAGACACGAATGCAAAGCGCAGACCTGGGTGGGGAGATGGTCACGAAGATGCTGATGGTCACCACAGGTCCCGAAACCGGCATGAAGCGCATGATCATGCAGCAACCCGGACAGCCCCCCATGGAAATGACCGGCATGATGATGGGACTGATGAAGACGGGCCAAGCCCAAGCCCAACCCTCCAGTTCCGGAGGCAAGGCAGACTACGGCGAACTGGTGGGCACGGAAACCATCATCGTTCCCGCTGGCACTTTCGTGTGTCAACACTATCGCAAGCAGGAGAAGAATGGGACCGTCGACTACTGGGTTTCGGACCAGGTCACGCCTTACGCCATGGCAAAGATGACCGGTCCGGATGTGACCATGGTGTTAAAGAAAACCCTGACCAACGAAACCTCCCATATTAAGGGCGAACCGCAAAAGATGCAGTTCCCCGGAATGCCGCAGTAATTAGGTTGTACTCTCCTTTCGCCGTCGCCACGCGGGCCGGGATTTCCGGCCCGCGCCGCATACGCCGCCGTGATTTACCGTATCCTCCTGACGAAAGCCAACCCATTTTCGGGTTGACCCGGCAATCTCTGGGTAAGTAGAATTCACGTTCGGTTCTCCGCTAGTGCGGGGAGTGGGCGAGGGTCCACAATCTTCGGGTTCAAGGAGGGGTGGGTTTTGACCAAGCGATGGCTGACCTGTCTGCTCGGCGCGGTAGTTCTGCTGAATGGCTGCGCGACGACAGAAAAGCATCCGGCAGCCGTGCAGGCTCCCACGCTGCCTCCGCCCCCGCCTCCCGAGACTCTGCCCCTGAAGAGCCCCGACCGTATTCTTCCCCCCGAGCTTGCTTCCCTCCCGGATGCCACCGACTTGCTGGTGAAACAAGTTGACGCCCTTTACGTGAGCGGGATGAGCGATTTCCGGGCGGGGAACCTGGAAAAATCCAAGCAGGAGTTTGACCAGGCGCTGGCCACCCTGCTGGAATCGGACCTGGACATCGAGGATGATGAGCGGTTAAGTTCCGAGTTTGAAAAGATTGTGGAGAATGTTTACTCCGTGGAGGCTGCGTCGCTGGGGCGAGGCGATGCTCTGAGCCTACACAACTATGAACCGACCCCCCTGGAATCCTTTTCCGGTTTGACCTTCCCCGTCGATCCCCGCACCAAGCAGCGCGTCCAGCAGGAATTGCAATCCGTCCATTCGGATTTGCCACTGGTTTCCAATGATTACGTGGACGGCGTCATTGCTTACTTGCAGAACCACGCCCGCGGTTACATGGAAAACGTCCTGCGCCGGGTGGGAGCGTACGGGGAAATCATCAGCGAGGCCTTGCGCAAGCAGGGTGTGCCACAGGACCTCATCTATCTCGCGGCGGGGGAAAGCGCTTTCAATCCCTCTGCCGTCTCCAACAAGCAATGTGTGGGCATTTGGCAGTTCTCGCTGGGGACGGGCTCTCTCTACGGCTTGAAGAAGGACCGTTGGGTGGATGACCGCAAAGACCCCGTCAAATCTTCTGCTGCTGCCGCTCGCCACTTGAAAGATCTCTACCAGACCTTTGGTGACTGGTTCCTGGCCATGGCGGCTTACGACAGTGGCCCTGTGACGGTGCAGCGCGCCATTGAGAAGACCGGCTATGCGGATTTCTGGGAGCTGCGGAGGCTCCACGCCTTGCCTGGGGAAACCGAGAACTATGTTCCCATCTTCCTGGCCACGGCGCTCATTGCCAAAGACCCCAAGGCTTACGGATTCGACACGGGACCCGATCCCCCCCTGGCGACCGATAAGGTCGTGATCGGCACGCCCACGGATTTGCACCTGATTGCCCAACTGATTGACCATCCCGTCGAAGACCTGGTGAAGCTCAATCCCAGCTTGCAGCGCTGGACCACACCGGGCAACGACCCCGGCTTCGTTTTGAATTTGCCCGCGGGGACAAAGGACCTGTACGAGCAGACCATCGCCTCGATTCCTCCGGACAACCGGATCTGGTGGCGCGCGCACAAAGTGCTGGAAGGCGAAACGCTGGCCGGGATTGCCAAGCAATTGCGCGTTTCGCCGGTCGCCCTGGCCCAAGCGAATCAACTTACTGCCAGCTCTTCCCTCGAGCAGGGTGCGCACCTCGTGGTTCCCATGGCGGCGGGCAAGGAATCATCTCTGGCGCGGGTTCGAGAATCGGTCCCGCGCCGGCTCATCCACTATCGAGTGCGCCCGGGAGATACCGTGGATCTCATCGCCGATCGCTTTGACGTGACGGCTTACCAGATTCGCCGGTGGAACGGCCTGAAGTCGTCGAAACTGGCTCCGGGCAGGACCTTGCGCCTCTATGTGGAAGCACAAGCCGCCACCACCTCCAGAACCTCCCGCGCGCGGCCGGCTGCCAAATCCACCCACACTCCCACCCGGACCACCACCGCGCAAAAGAAGCCTGCGGCGGCCGATAACCGTACCACTCCCGCGGCGGCAGTGGTTGTTCCCTAGGCCCCCCCAACAAAACTTCCTCGATTGCTCTTGACAGGATGATTCGGCTGGTATACATCTGCCCCACCAACTGTTTTTTTAGGGCCCGGTTGGGAGCCACCGTTTAACGCAGCGAATCGGCATGGGTGAACACACGACGAGAGGAGGAGGGTTGCATGGCCTTCGATGATGAAAGTGAACACGGGGAGGAGATGGAGGATTTCGGGGAAGAACTCTCCTCCGATTATAAAGAAGAAACGGAAGAGGGTTTAGAGGAAGAGGGCGTGGAGACCGAAGAAGAAGTCTCCTACGAAGCAGAGGAGACGGTGACCACCATTCCGGAGCCGGCCCCTGCCGCCGCGGGAGCTCCCAAGCCTGCGCCCGCCGCTACCAAAAAGGCCCCGGCAAAGAAGCCGCCAGCCAAGAAAGCCGAGCTTAAGGCGAAGAAACCGGTGAAGAAGGTGGCCAAGAAAGCGGTCAAAACCAAGAAGCCTGCGGCGAAAGCTAAGATGGCGAAGAAGACCGCGAAGAAGCCAGGACGGCGGCGTTAGACGGGATTTTCTGCGCAGGGCCTCGGGCGATGCTTTCCGCCTCGGCTCGAGGTGCCGTTCCAACTCTTGGGGGCTAATCCGCCTAAGCCGGTTGCGGGCCAATGCGGTGCAACATAGTAGCTTAAGGGATAGCCTTATTATTATTAAGTTGGAACGGTATTCGGTGGGTCAGCGGAGGAGGAGGGCCTCGCGCATAAAGGGGCTGTGTGCGTACTGAGGCTTCGTGCGTGTGGGGGCATGTCTCCCATCGAGCCATTCGTTTGTCCAGTGATGCCAAAGAGTCGCGGCATGATGTGCCCGTGGCGAACCCCGCAGGCGGTTCAGCGGCGCCGCGGGTTCGTGCTTTGGAGTTTGTCCGCCGGATGCGCGGCGCCTCGCAGCCTTGGTTGGTCCGCTGCGAAGACGGCGAGAGCTACGTCGTAAAATTTCAGAACAACCCCCAGCACGCGCGGGTGCTCGCCAACGAGATGCTGGCCTCGCGCTTGGCGCTGCTTGTTGGCCTGCCCGTCGCCGCTCCGGCGTTTGTCGAAGTGCCCCGTTCTTTGTTGGGCAGCAATGCCCAACTGGTGTTTGACGTCGGGGAACGCCGCGTGCCGATCCGGCCGGGCACACAGTTCGGCTCGCGCTTCCCAGGCATCCCCAGCCAAACCCTTGTGGTGGATTTTCTCCCCGATCGCCTTCTGCGGCGGCTTAAGAACTTAACCTCCACCTTCCTGGGAGCCTTCGTCTTTGACAAGTGGACGTGCAACTGTGACGGCCGCCAGGTGATCTTCCATCGCCCTGCCGACGACGAGGGATCTTCTTACTCGGTGGCCATGATTGACCAGGGCTTTTGCTTCAACGACGGGGACTGGACCTTTCCCGACAGCCCCATTCGCGGCATCTACCCCCGCCGCCTGGTCTACGAAAACGTCAGGGGGATGGAATCGTTTGAGCCTTTTCTTTCCCGTATCGAAAACCTCACGACCGGGGAACTGGAGGAGTGCACAGGGGAAATCCCCACGAAATGGTGCGAGCCGGATCCCGGCCAACTGGCGCGGCTGATGGAGGTGCTCTACGCGCGGCGGCGGACATTGCGCCAAGCCGTTATTGACGCCAAGAATTCCTCACTCGATCCGTTTCCCAATTGGCGGTGAAAAGGAAGGAGTCGGGGCCAGAAGTCAGAAATCAGGAGAAAGACGACGCCAGTCTGACCCCTGCCTACTGACTCCTGACTCCTGGAAATTCCGATGGCGGATGAAAGCAACTGGAAGGCTTGTTCGTATTACCTGGTGCGTTACGTTCCCAACGCCGAGCGGGAAGAGTCTCTCAACATCGGCCTCCTCCTGCACAGTGCCGAGGAACAATTCCTGGATTGCCTTTTCACTCGCGACCTCCGCCGCATCAAACGCTTCCACCCACAAGCCGACGTGGAATTCCTGAGCGACTTGCAGAGCCATTTCGAACAGCAAATCCAGCAGCACGAGGACAACCTGCAAGGCTTCATCGAGGGGATGCAGCAATCCCTATCCCACGTCATTCAACTTGCGCCGGCGCGTCCGGTGCTGGCCGCCGAGCCCCAGACGCAACTGCAACAATTGTTCGAAAGGTTGGTGGGCAAACGGCAGGCTGCTGTTCCCGCCGCCGACACTCGCATGCGCATAAAGCAAGGCCTGGTGGAGGCGCTCCGCCGCGCCCGGGTGTTCGACGACAAACGCTTCGAAAAGCGCATTCCCGCCGAACCGTTGACACACCCCGGCAACCCTTTTCATTTCGACTTTGGCTACCGGCCACCGATGGCCGCCGGAAAGCCCAACGGCCATCTGAAACTGGTTCACGCTCTTTCCTTGCACCGCGACCATGATCTCGCCAGCGTTCTTTCCCTGACCATGGGTTATATTCGCGACAGACAACCCGCCGAACTTACGGCCATCATCGAAGGATGGCCGGCGCGGGGAGATAAGACGGCGAGCCATTCCCATCGGATTTTGAGGGATGCCGAGATCGCCCTGCGGCCTCTCGCCGAAGTGGACGCGTTTGCCAAATCGATCCGCGAAGAATTCGAGCAGAGCGCCCTCTCCACAAACTGAGTCTAAACCTTTTACAACATATGATTGGCTATTAAAATGCTATTGGAATCCGATAGATCTACCCTAGCGGGACCTTTTCGCTTTTCGGTCCCGCAGGGACAATATGTCTTTCTCCGGAGACCTCGGTAAGAGCTTGGCACGTCCTTGGAGGTCCTCGATCGATGGAATCATCTGTGGCATCAAATCCTCACCCCGCCCCCGCTGGCGCTCATGACAAGAACCAGCTTAAGGTTCAAGGCCTGGCATTTGGACAAGCCTTCCAGACGGTTTTCAAGGTCAGCGCCATGTACTCCGTGGATCACCCGGCGGCAGGGCGATCCATGCAGCAAAGCTGGGACCTCCTAGTCCCACTGCTGAAGCAGGGCAGGCAATTCACTTTTGGTTTTATGAATCAGCGGGTTCTGTTGAATAGCAGCCTCGTTACCCAAACCAACCTGACCCATTTGGAGGTAGAGTTTACCAAGCGGGAAATCGCGGCAATCACTTTTCAGGCGGGAGTGACGCTGAAGGATTTCAAACGCGCGTTGGCGCTGCTCACCACCCGGGCCATGGTGATTGCGGAGCGAGGGGGAATTAAGAAATTCTTAGCGGCAAACCCGATTGAAGGCATTCGGATTGCGCCCGCACCCAAACCCAAAGAAGAAGGTGACACGATCGAGGTGGGGATGGATATGGAGTCCTTCCTCACGGCGCAAGCCATCCTGGGGCCGGAAGGCGCCTCCGGCAGTTCGGCGCTGGACCTGCTGCTGGATGCCGCCGGCGCGGGAAAGCCCCAGGGGCTAGGCGCTAGCCCGCAGGAGTTGGTCGCGGTGGCCGACGCCGCCACTCGCAACACGATCGCGGATCCGGATGGCGACGTCGCGGAGTTGCTGATGGCCTTGACCCAGATGCTTTCCGGGTGGAAGCCCGATCTCGTGGTTGCCGCATTGCCTCCGCAAAAACAGGCTGATCTCCACGGCCACTCGCCGGGGGTCATGTCGGCGCACTTGATGGAAGACGCCATTGCCGGATGGGCGGCGGAGCGCCTGAGTTCGGCGGCGGGCGCTGGAGGCGAAGGCAGCGGAGAAGGTGGCGGAAGCCGGGGAAACGTGGAAAAAGAGGTTCTCCAAGCCTTGCTGCGGGGGCTGAAGGCGACGCGCGTCGCCGAACGTCTGATGCAAAAGTTGGCGCAATTCGTCGAGCAAGCGAACCTGCCCGCGGAAGTCTATGAGCGCATCCACCGGGAAGTGATCTGGTTTACCCTTCCGGCGGAAAAAAAGCACGCCCAACTCCTCCGCCAGGGGCGTACTACCCCCCTGGACTTTGCCCGCCTCGTCCAATACGTGCAGGAGGCCATGAGCGAAGGAAGAATTTCAGAGGCTACGGATATTGCCCAACACTATTTTTCCTCCTGGGAGAAAGCTTCCTCCGCGGTGCGCGCGGAAGAGATGAAGCGCGCGCCGGAACTGCTGAGCGCCCTGGCGAGCGTACAGACCCTGCCCTTGATGCACACGCTGGCGGAGCCTCTGTTGCGGGAAATTCTGGACGAGACTCGCCTGCATTGGCCCTGCCACTTGCAGGCCACCCACTGCCTGGCCATGGTGGCGCAGAATGCCGGCCGCTTTGAGGATTTCGAGTTTGTTCACACCATTGCCTTGGACCTTAAACGCTCGATGAACCGGCACCCCAGCCAGCACGCGGACTGCTGCGGCAAGGCCCTGGCCGGATTCCTCACTCCGGAGGCGCTGGAAAGGCTCATCGAGTCGTTTCTGCAAAGGCGCAGCGACCCGGCCTGGGTGCGCACCGCGACTTCGTTGCTGACGATGATTGGCCCTCCCGGCGCGGAGGGGGCCTTCCATCGCCTGGATGAGGAATCCACGGCTTCCAACCGCTTGCCTTTGATCCGTTTGATCCGCGGCCTGGGCGCTTCCGCCATCGATTCCGCACGTCAGCGCCTCTCCGACCAGCGCTGGTATGTGGTGCGCAACGCCGCTTACATCCTGGGTGATTTGGGTGATCCCGAGCTGCCCACTCATTTGCGCGGCGCGATTCGCCACGAGGATTTAAGGGTGCAACAGGCCGCGATGACCGCCATTCTGAAAAGCAATGTCGCCGGCCGCGGGGAAGTGCTGGCGGAAGCCTTGCCGCAATTGCAAGCCGGAGTGCTGGAGATGGCGCTCGACGAGTTGACGGTCCTGAAAGATCCGGCCAGTGTGGAGCACCTGGAAGCGCTCGTCCTGGGCAAAAAGGAATTCAAGGCCGGGGCGCTGGAGAAGGCCGTCATCGCCCTCGGCGCCGTGCCCTCCGACCGCGCTGCCGAGGCTCTTTACAAGATCATTGTGGATGCGGCACAACCCCTGCTGGTGCGCCGAACGGCGCTGGGCGGTTTGGACAACCATAGTTCAGTCATAGCCGCGAGTTTGGTGGCGAAACTCTCGATCCTTCCCCCCGGCGATCCCTTGGCGGCCGAGGTGAGGAAGGTGGGGTAAAAGTTCGTCGGGTTGAAATGCCTGGGACACCAATGTGATTGCCGGGCGGTGTGCAGCCGTCGTGCTGACAACTGAAAACTGAAGATTTCTACCCTCGCCCCTCGGGGGAGGGGACCGCATCTGGCGCTTTCTCCAGCCGGGGCGGGACGGGTGAGGGGGTCAAGACCGTGGCTCAAGATACGAACTTGACTCAGGGCGTTCATTTTGGTATTGACCACCTCACCCCGACCCGCATATCGTGGGGTCCGCTCCGCCTTGCGGTCCCCCCTCTCCCCCCAGGGGGCGAGGGAAGAAGAACTCTTAGATTTAGTGCCGCATTCATGAATCTCCCGGCACCAAAGGGAAAGGGTTCTGGCTCGCGCAGGCAGGAAGGACTAGCGATGCTGATTTTCGATCGAGTTCGTCTCCAAGACCTCGACCGCCGCAACTGGCAGTTATGGGTTTTGGCGATCGTCATGATTCTCGTCCTGGCCGGCGGATTGGCCCTGCACATGTACATGGCCTCTGCCGCGGAGATTGCCCTAAGCCGGCGCGCTATGCTGCAAGGAATGATCGGCTTCTGCGTGCTCGCCATACTTTTCGTGGGCTACTTGATCGACCGGCAAGTGGTGATCGCGCGCCTGCGCAAGGAATTGGAGGATGAGAAAAAGCACAACCTGGAACGGCGCACGCGCGGGAACAAGGAACTGTTGCAGACGTTGTTCGGCCCCGGCCAGTTCTGCGACCGGTTGGCCTTGGAACTCCAGCGCGCCACGCACCACGCACTGCCTCTTTCCGGACTCACCATTGCGCTGGAGGTTTCGCCCAACCTTTCTGACAGCGAGCAGATTTATTCCGCCTTTGGCGAGGCGGTGAAGGCCATGATGCACAAATTGCGCGGAGAAGATTCCATCTACCAATTTACCTCCGGCGTATTCGGCATCCTGCTGCCGGGAACGGGAGCGGAGCCGGCGCGCGGCGTCGCCGTGCGCGTGGCCGATGCGCTGCACGAAGCCATGGGCATGAGCAAGCGCTACTCCTTTGATATTCACATTACCAATTTCCCAGACCACGTCAAAACCGCGCGCGAAATGGAAAAGCTCATGCGCGCTCCGTGCGAGCGCTAGGACGGCAATGCCGCGGGCGTGGGGAAAGTTCGCGGCCTCCCCTTTACCCCGACGATTCCCCCCCAGCGTCCGGTGATCCTATTCTTGGGCTTGCAGGACGCGATCGCGAAGTTGCGTAGGTCGGGGAAAGCTATTTCAGGTGGACGAGAGGTCCGGGACAGTTGTAGAGGCGGATGAGCGTGTTGACGTCACGGGGAGTGAGTTTCGTGTTGATTCCCGTCGATGATGAGACGCCATAGAATCCTGACGCGCCCTCTTGGATGAGATGAAGGATTTTCACCTCTTCGTCGAACATCGCATCCCTCGAATCGTCGCTGTGCCCTTCGATGCCCAGGGCATGGCCGAGCTCGTGCAGTACAACCGCGCACCTCTCGCGTTCGGACCAGCGGGGGGAATTATCGAGGCTTATGAAAGACTTCTTCCGCCTGACGAGCCTGCCATCTTCCTTCTCGACCTGGATCAAATCCCTCTCCCTGCCCAGAGTCCCCTTCGGCAACTTCGCCCAGCTTAGAACGATGTCCGCCCCCTCCCGCGCCCCAACCGTCTGAAGCGGGAACACCCTCATCCAGGCATCCAGCGCTTTCTCGAGGGCTCGGCGCCCCTCTTTCGGCGGGCTATCGGCAAATACCTTGACGGGAAACTGGGTCCACTGTAACCCCACGGAGGGCCCCGCAACTTCCTGGTAGTAGTCCCCGGCCCTCGGCACGTACCGGGAGGGGCGCAGAGATTCAGGGAGTACAGGCATCTTTTCGAGAGCGTGCAGCCGTTCCTCGGCTTGCGTTACCTCCTCCTTTGAATCGGGGTCCGCAGCCACCAACCCCACGAACTTACGCCAATCGCCGATGGCCGCCTGCCGGTCCACCATCTCGTTGGCCAGAGCCCGATAGTAACAAGCTTTAACATCCCTGGGATTCTGTTCAAGGGCGCGGGTGAACATGGCCACGGAATCCGCAAAGAGGCCGAGGTGCAAGAGCTTGGTACCCTGTTGAAGAAAGGATTCAGCCGGGTCATGGCCGGCGGCAGTGACGGCGAAGCCCAGCACCGCCGTATAGATGAGTCTCCGTAACGTGTGACTTAGATTTCGTCTCACGAGGCCGGCAAGCCTCCAGGTCACCAAGCATAGTCCCTGAAATGAGCGCGCGTCGAGCCCTTTGTCGGACAGGGTACTCGATTCGCCGTGGCTGCCCTTTGCCCTCGTACTCTACGACCACGCCCGATCAATTCAAGAAAGCACCTCCCCAAAGCAGGCCGGGAGCAACTGCCACAATGAAGATCAGAGGCCGTCGTGATTGATCTCTAATCATGCGACGACTGTCGAGAACCTGGCACAGGCTGGCACCGCAGGTTACTGAACCGAGATTCCCGCAGGTCTTCGATGCCAGCGGGATTCTTTCCAAGGGAATACTGGCTTTCTCAGCTAGAATTTCAACAACACGTGGGTTGGGTTGGTGTAATGCAAAATAATCAACTTCGCTTCGTGGTTTCGCGCTAAGGTTCTCCAGAGTCCCAATGATGCGATCCATTTCCGTGACCGCGGCGTGAGCAAGTTGCTCCCCTTTGAATTGAATATTCAATCCGGAATCGTCAGACATATGTATGCCCAGTGAAGATGCGAAAGTTCCGGAACAACCCCAGACGAACTCCTGGAGTCTTACGCAGCCATCCCGGGCATCGGTTGCAGCGTTGGTAAGAACGAATGCACAAGCCCCATCACCAAAGAGCCCTCGAAATTCCCCAGGAACTAGAGGCGCGTCGAGCCTTCGGCTGTGAACTTCCGCGGCCACAACGAGTGCCACCCCTTGACGGCTTGTGCGGAGCAGACTCTTGGCCACTGCCAGGGAGTAAATCAGGCCCGCGCAAGCTCCGCCCACGTCTAGTGCGCCACTGGTTTCCCGGAGAAGGAGTCGGGAGTGCAGAGAAGCAGCGAACGAAGGGTAACCCAGGAACGTTGTACTGGTCGCCACCAGGAAATCAATCCGTTCCACGGAGACCTTTGCCACTTCCAGTGCGATATCGGCTGCCCTCTGGGCCAGCGCCAGTTCGTCTTCGCCGTCGGCAGCAATTCGCACACTCTGAATGCCTGCTCCGTCGCGGATTTTGCGCAAGGGGAGAGCCATGTCACGTTCGATCTGTTCCGCGTCAACAGCCAACGAACCCAGTGTGTACCCCCAACCATCGACTGTGATATCCCGCTCACTGCCGGCCCGCCCTGCCGCGCGCGCCCGGGGCTTTTCTTCAGGGGAGGGTTCTTGAGCTTCTCGAATCATATCTACCAGTGAGCGAATCGTCTTGGGCCGATTCTCCGGCCAGGGGTTGCCAAAATCCCGAATACCGGTAGCCGATTCGATGCTAATTAGCGTATCCACCCACGCCATCGAGTCGAGCGCGCCAGTTTCGACAAGGTCCACGTCGTCCTTTGGAAGGGAAGAAAGCTTGCTTGCCACAGATGTTCGGGCGGTTGCGAGCGCGGTTTCGAAATCGGACTCTAGACTCATCGGGAACCCTCCTGGGATGGGCAAGCCGTACGCGGGGGCTCAGAGCAAGTCCAACCAAGAAGCATCAGGCTGTGGAAACAGGGAATCAAGCATCAGCCAGCACTTGTTTCCGTTGTCGGCTCTCGCCAGGCCTACTCGCGCAAATCCGTGGAGAGCCTGCAATAGCTTGTGACGAATGATGCGGTTGAGATAACGATCGAGGTCAATTTCGCGCTGCGACTTTGCGAGCCGTTCCACAACCTCGTCCATGAAGCGTCGCCACACGCGGTCAACGACGGGAAGGCTGTTCAGGGTTTCGCCGGAAATCAGGACGAGGCGGGCCCGCAGCGTTACGCGGCTGGGGTCTTTGAAGACCAGGAACCGGATGTTTCTGTACAGACAACCACAAATTGACCTGTCGGCCTGGCTAGGGTCGACCCAAGCGTTTCCGCCGTTCGTGTCGGTGTGCAATTCGCACCCGAAAAGCCCTTCCATTTCTGCTGAAACCTCAGCCCGCTGAAGCATGCTAACTAATTCGAGCTCGTTCAGGCATCTGCCACTGGCTTGCAGCCCGAACGTATTCTGGTCCTCACCGTGCGGCGGGAAAGCAGATGTCTGGCGCGAGGCGAAACGAACGCCGTTACCGCGCTGGTAAGGAAAAGACCTGTCCCACGCGAAGCCCCGTGGGGGAATGGGTCGGACGGAACGAAACAGATTCTCACAAGCGGGCTCCATTCCAATCACGCACAACCCCGAACCCATCTCGGTGATATCAGAAAGAATCAGCTCTCGCATGGCTGGCCTTGGTTCGTTTCTTTTGACACGTGGGCTTGGCCGAGACCAGATGCCTGACTTCAATCTGGTGCCCTTGCGAAGTCCAATGTCGCGCCAGCATCTCGGCGATCAAGCGGCGATGACATTTTTCCGGTTCTGCTTCAGAGCATAGAAGCGCGACTTTTTCTTCAAATGACGCAGGATCTACCTGTTCTAACACTTGCCGCTGCGCCATCAGCTCGACATAGGACTTCTCGTATTGTGCCCAATCGTGCGATTTGCGGTAGGCGGTGCGGATTTCAGCGCTGGGTGCAAGAATGGATTGATAGTTGTAAGCGATTCCTGCGACCCGGTGAAGGAAGAAGGCGAGGTCTGGATACTTCGCAAATCCGGCCAGTTGGCCGCCGCGGTTCTCACGGATGTCGATCAGCTTCTGGACTTGAGCCTCTTGCAGCAGCCGAAAGAACTCCTCGGCTGTCTTCTTGGTGAAGCCGATGGTGAAAATAGTTGAGGTCATTCGCCGCGCTACCGAGTATTGAGCGCAAAGGGTTTCACGCGGAAAGCGAATCTCTCGGCTTGAAGTTGGTAGGCCTTCTCCAAAGCCTCGGTGCGAGCCTCGGGGAAAAGCGTGTTGGCCGCTACGGCCCCGAATCCAGTGCCGGCGAGCAGCCGATTCTCCGCGGCCTCTTGCGTTTCGATTCTCGAGCCCTTGCGGATGTGCACCGGACGGACTCCCCACTTGATTAGTTCGGGGCAGACCATAAGAAAACGATGGCACTCCAACGGGTCTTCCTCTGCGCACATCATCGCCACGGGTCGCCCCTCCAGTTCCTTCGAGAGGCGGCTTAGTCCTGCCTGGAACGCATAGGATTTCCGGCGCGTCTGGTAGTTGACCAAGCCATCGGGGCGATAGGCGTCCACATCATCTGGCCGGCCTCCCAATTCCTCTCCGAGAAAAAGGTAGTCAAGGTGTTCGGCCTTCAACAGTTTTTCGAATGCAGGCGAGCTAAAATGCGGCTGGCGGGCGCTCTGCGGTAGGCTGCGCACATCGACCACGAGCTCGACTCCGTGGTCATTCAACAACGTCGCAAAATCCTCAAACTCCAGAATCGAATGACCGACCGTAAGAAGCGGGTGAAGGCTATTCGTGCTAGATGGGTAACACCTTTCAGTCTGCACGCTCAATTCCTCTCTAGTGCATTGTACCAAAAACGTATTGCGCGGCCACGTGGTTTCCTGGACGGTGAGGCGGACCGGCGGTAATCGCGGGCCGCTTATTTCCCCGCCACTGCCCGGCCCACGCGCCGCATCCAGGCCAAATCTTCTTCTGTCATCGGACCGCGCCGCCAGGCTTCAAGCGCATCATCCATTTGCTCCGCGTTCGCGGGGCCGGTCATGCACACATCCACTTCCGGGCGGCTCAGGACGTAGCGGTAGCAATCGGCGGCGGTCGGAACGCGCTCGTCTTTGGGGATCGGATGCGCGCCCATGAAGAACCCTTGCAGGGTGGGCTTGCCGAGGAGTTGCCCCCAACTTGTGGCAGTAAACGAAACCAGGCCGGGACGATTTAAGGCAGGCAGGTGCGGGAAGATGTCCTTCTCCGCGCCCGGATGCGCGGCGTTGTAGCGAAAATGCACGATATCGAAATCACCCGCGGCGGCAATATCGGGGACGAGCGTGCGTTGGTGCGTGGAGACTGCGAGGAATCGCACCAAGCCTCGTCGTTTCAGTTCCCGGGCGGCGTCCAGAATCTTTGGTTTCACCGGCTTGTTCCACATGCCGAGCAGCAGGATGTCCGCATGGTCATAGCTCAAAGCCCGCAGGGCGCGCTGCAAGCTCCAAGCCAGCAGTCCGGCCACCCGAGTGTACGATTCAATCACCAGCACAAAGCGGTCGCGCTGCGGGCGCAGGCGCTTCAGCCCTTCGCCGAACGAGGCGGTCCGCCGGCTTCCCCAGAACAGGTAATTCACACCACGCTCGAAGGCCCGCTCCAGGGCATCACCCGGGACTCCATAACTCGAGGCAATTCCGAGGCGCCCCACTTCCAGACCGGTGCGGCCCAAAACTCTGCGCTCGAAACTGCCGGATTGTGCTTCCATCGTGTCTCCCTCATTGATGCGGCGCGCCGGCGGATCACGCCACCGGCTGCGCGAAGTAGGCGGGGTAGTGGCGGCGGAAGGGTTTCTTCTCGCGGTAGGAGCGGGCGAGTTCCATATAGATTCCCAGGTCGCGGTCGAGGTCAGCCTGCGTGCCGTCGAAGTAGAAATTGCGTATGGGGATGCCGCCGTAAGCCTTCGACAGTTTCGGATAAATGGCCTCGCTGACGATGCCATTCATGCAGGTGAAAGGGCTGATGTCGATGATGCCGTCGGCGCCGTGTTTCGCCAGGTAGGCGGCCTTGCCCACGCTCAAGACCATCTCGCCCAGCGCTCCGCCGGTGGGCAGATAGGGCCAGGCAAGGTCCAGGATTTCCTCGATGGGTGGCTCTTCATAGCCTACGAAATCTTCCTCGAAAGGCGCGATCAGGGCCTCTTCGTCCGAGTGCTGGATGTGCGTGCGAATGAAAGTCTTGGCCATCTCCCAGGAGATATTGCGTCCCACCAGGCGCAGCTTGCGTTCGGCCTCGGCGTTCGTGTAAGACACCCACTCCCCGAGGTGGCTGAGGCAACACTCCGCGCCGTAGCCTTCCAGCTTGCGAATCAGGTCTTCGTTCGAAAACGTATTCAAACGGCAAAAGATTTCTCCCACCACGCCGATCAGCGGGATTTCCGGGTCGTAGAGTGCCGGGACGCGCCGAAAGCGGTCGCGGCAGCGGGTCATCGCTTCCACCAGCGAACGGAGCTGGCAACCGGCATCGGCGCAGCTATTCTCAATCGTCGTGCACACATCCTGGAGCGACTCCTGATAGGCCCGGTCGGCCGCGCCCGGAGTGGTCTCGTAGGGGCGGGTCTTCAGCAGCGCGCGGTGCATGGTATCCGCGCACACCAACGCCCGCCACGCCATGCGCAGGAAAGGCGTGGCAATTTCGCCCAGGTCCTCATAGCCGTTCAGGCTGGTGGGCGAGAGCACCTGCACGCGGTCGTAGCCCGCCTCGTTCAGGATCTTGCGCAGGAACGGCGCGTACTGGCCGAAGCGGCAAGGCCCGTCCGCCGTCGGCATGAAGAACGAGGCGCGTTCCCGGTCAAAGCCGGGCTGCTCGATGACGCGCAGAAAATCGCCCACCGTGACCTTGGCCGGGTAGCATTCGTCGCCATTGGTGTACTTGGCGCCCAGCTCGCGGGTGCGCTCGTCGGAAGGGGGCGTGGGCTGAGCGTTCACCCCCAGCCAGCGAAACGCCGCGGCAAAGGCTTCCGAGCTCCCTTCGCCCATGATCGGGATGTACACGGTCTTCCCGCGCAGAGGGTTTTTCGGACCTAGGTGGCGGCGGACATGGCGGTGGCGGAAGAGGGACATCGCAGGAATCCTTTGCTGTCGAGGTACGCCTCGCAACGCGTGATGAAACCCGCGTCATTCGCGTGGCCGTCGAACTGAAGCACCAGTGAGGGCTTGCCCGCGGCTTCATCGATGAACGATTTGATGTAGGAGTCCGGGCCGCACTTGAAGTTGGAGATATAAACCAGGTGCAGGTGGCGATAGCGCTGGGTCAGCCGCGCTGCGGCCAGAATGCGCCGGCCGGAGCTCCAGTACATGTTGGGGTTGATGTCCGTAATGTCCTCGTCGTCGAGGGGAAGGACCTCCATGGGCAGAACGTTCACGCCGTAAAGCGCGCGCAGCTTGCGGGGGATATCGCAATTCACACTGCGGTCATAAAGGTTGTAGGGCCGCCCCACCAGCACCAGCGCGGGTTCACACGTCTCCTGGAGTTTGGCCAGGGCCTGCGCACCGGCCTCCAGCAGCGTGTCGGTAAAGGCTTCCTGCGCGGCGTAGGCCGCCCTCACGGCCTCAGCGTTGGTTCGCGGTTTAATTCCAAGAGTCCTCGCGAACTCGGCCAGTTGCTTCTCCACATGCTTGCGCCCCAGGCGGAAATGCACGGTGGGAGAGAGGTACTTGGCCTGGGCGTGCTCGAGCTGGGGCGCGGCGCGAATCACGAAAGGCAACGTCTGGTTCCAGGGGCAGAGAAACGAATCCACCTGGCTCTCCGGCGCCTCCACGTTGACGACGTTGGGAAGCAGAACGTAATCGGTGCCCTTCTCCAGCAGGTCCTGAACGTGCCCGTGCGCCACCTTCACGGGGAAGCAGGGCTGGGCGATGGTCAACTCCTCGCCCGCCATGGAAATCTTGCGGTCGGTCGGCGAAGAGAGGACGACGTCGAAACCCAGCTCCTGGAAATAAGCGCACCAGAAGGGGAAACGGTCGTAATAGAACATGGTGCGCGGAATCCCCACTGTGCGGCTGCCGCCCCGGGTGGGCAGCAGGACCTCTTCCAGCAGCTTCTCGCGCCACTCGATTAAATCTTCGATCACCGGCTGGCGGTCCGTGCGCGCCCGCTTGCGAAACTTGTCAGAGCACTTGTCGCCCCAGTAGGTGCGCTGCCCCTCGATGTTGAATTCCTTCATGTCGCAGAAATTGGAGCAGGCCTGGCAGACGAACTCGCGCGTGGTGAAGTTGACGCGGCCCAGGTCGTAACCCCGAAAGCGGCTGGGGTGGCCAGCGTCTTTCATGCGGTCGCGGGCGATCAGCGCCATGCCGATGGCCCCAATGACGCCGTTGTGCGGCGGCACGATTATCGGCTTCCCGAGAATCTGCGAAAAGGCCGCCGCCACGGCGTCGTTGTAAGCCGTGCCGCCCTGGAAGAAAATCACCTTGCCGATCTTGCGCCCGCGCACCACGCGGTTCAGGTAGTTGAGCGCCACCGAGTACGCCAGGCCCGCCGCCAAGTCACCCACTTCCGCGCCTTTGTGCATCAGCCCCGTAACATCACGCTCCATGAATACCGTGCAGCGCTCGCCCAGGCGTGCCGGGCTGGCGGACGCCAGCGCCAACTCCGCGAATTCTTCCTTGATGGCGATTCCCAGCTTCTCCGCCTGCTCTTCCAGGAAGGACCCCGTGCCGGCGGCGCAGGCCTCGTTCATGGTGAAGTCCACCACCACGCCCTTGTCGATGCGGATGAATTTGGAATCCTGCCCGCCGATTTCAAAGATGGTGTCCACGGGGTCCATGCCCATCTGATTGCAGACGTGCATGGAGCCGGTCTTGTGGGCGGTGATTTCATCGTTCACCGTGTCCGCGCCCACCAGTTCGCCGATCAACTCGCGGCCCGAACCCGTGGTGCCCACGCCACGAATGTCGAGGGAGGTGGCCAGCTCCGCTTCGATTTCCTTCAGCCCACGGTCCACCACTTCAATCGGCCGCCCTTGCGTGCGCAGGTAAATCTCCTTCAGCAGGTTTCCGACCGCGTCGATCACCACCAGGTTGGTCGAGACCGAGCCGATGTCAATGCCGAGATAGGCTTCAATGCGAGAAGGAGGAGTCAGGAGACAGGAGTCAGGAGACAAGATGGAAACAACGCCTTCCTGACCCCTCGCCCCATACTCCTGGCTCCTGACTCCTGGCTCCTGACTCCCTCTCCACACCTCTGCGGTGCGGTCTCGCAACAGGAGGACGTTTTCCATCGAGAGCGGCTCGGTGCAGGCGAAATTTTTTCGTGCCGCCTCGTGCTGGCGCAACTGGTGGATGCGTTTGAACGAGCGCTTGCGATATTCTTCAGCTTCCAGCATCGCCGCGCCCATCGCTCCCAGCCACGCGTAATGGTCGGGAATCAGGAGGTCGGCCTCTTTCAGCTTGAAGGCCTCGCGCAGGGCGTTGCGCACCCCCTGGTTCATCGCCACTCCCCCGATGAACGCCACGGGTGGCACCACGGCGCGCCCCTTTACCAGGCTTGACTTGTAATTGCGCGCCACGGCGTCGCAGAGGCCGCGCAGAATCTGCTCCGTGGTGTAGCCTTTCTGCTGCGCGTGAATCATGTCGGTCTTGGCGAACACCGAGCAGCGGCCGGCAATCCGCGCCGCGCAACTGGCACCGCACGCCGCCGGGCCCACTTCCTCGATGGAGTAGAGCAGCCGCGTGGCCTGCTGGTCAATGAATGAGCCCGTGCCCGCCGCACACTCGCCGCTGGTCTGGTAATCCACAATGCCCAGGTGCTTGCCCGTGACGTTGGGGTCAAGGCGCAGGTATTTGGACGCCTCGCCTCCCATTTCGAAAACCGTGCGCACCTGCGGGTAGAACGTCCGCAGCCCCTTGGCAATGGCGCGAAACTCGTTTTCAAAGTAGATGCCCAACACCTTGGCAATCAACTGACTGCCCGAGCCCGTCACGCGGATGCCCTCCACGTCCTCTTCCGGCAGGTAGTCGTAAAGCTCCTTCAACAGGTCGAACGTGGATTGAATGGGGCTTCCTTGCAGACGCCGGTAACGCGAGAGCACCAGGGCGCGGCTGGCAAAGGGACTGGAATCCGGGAAGGAAGCTGCATAAAAGGTTGAGGATTTTTCCGCCAGAGTGCGAAAACCCGGACCGTCGTCCGTCCCGCCAATGGCCGCGAGCTTTAGACTGACCGCGCCGATGTCCAAACCAATGTTGATGCTCATAAGTTTAGGTGCCAGTTGTCAGGTGCCAAGTGTCGGGAGTATCCAAACGCATTGATCTCAGCTTGAATGCGCCACGGGGGATTCTAAGTGTTCTCCCTGGCGCCTAATACCTGAAACCTTACGCACGCCTTTTCATTCGGGTCAAAACACGCTAAGGCCGATTGCCAAAACGAGGTCGGGCAATTCAGATTCCGAGGGACGACCGGGCGTGAACAATCAGGCAAAATAGCTGAAAAAAACGGAATCATAGTCCGATTTATTGTGACAATGTGTCTGATCGATCCACCGGAAGATCACTTCATTGGGCCATAGAAGAACCCTTTTACCGCCCATAGAATGACCAGATTTAACAATTCAGGGTCAAGAACTCAGAATTTCATCTATCTCCTTTATTATCAGCAACTCATCGTGAAAGTCAGATAACTCATTTATTTTCAGCAAACTCTGAGGACCGTTTCTTTTGCCATTTTGTTTTCAACAAACTCTGAGGACCGATCTTCATTTTTAACATCTCTTTGGGTTAGCTCGTTACTCCTGAATTTCAACAGCATAACTCAATTGTTTTCAATTACTTGGTTTTCTATACCGATCACTAAAATTCTCCGATCCATTCTATAACATTTTTGTTGTCATATATTTACAAAGAAGGTGCGGGATCTTTCCCGCATTTCTTTCTTGAGAGTCCAGCTTTGAACCCCTCAGGTGCGAGCTTGTTGCGCACTTAGCTCGGAAAAGGTTGGAATCTATAAAGCGCCGTGGAAAAGCGGGAGCGCGACTTCTCGGCGTTCGGCCAATAGCAATCGGACATCGTCCATTGTCAATCCTGCCCCCAGCCCCTGATACCCGACATCTGATACCTGACAGCTCACCCTAGTGCGCGATTCCACTCCGACATAGTTCTCCATATATTAACCTAGCAACAAACCATCCATGGTGACGCCAAACATGGACCTAATGCCCGTCAGCGACTGGAATTTATGACGTTTGGGGCCTGACTTTCCTACCCGTAGGAAAGCCTGGGTCGGAATCTTTCGTGCTCGCCGATTTTTGAGTGTGCCGTGGGGGCGCTTCCTGAAGCACCCCCTGTGGTAGTCGTGCGGGAACACGTTCAGACGTCATCTCCTGAAAACCCTATTGTGAACAACATTGAGAATCACCACACAAACTCAGCGGGCATGGCAGCGATTCAATGATAGAATTAGCGGCATTTCCAGAGGTGGCAACATGTAAGAAGGGAGTGTCCGATGAAAAAGATGAATGTAGCTTTCAATGTCATAGGAATGGTCATCCTAACCTTCTGTGCCGTTTCGATCGGGGTTGCCCAAGACAATTTTTCTGGCGTCTGGGTGTTGGATAAAGGAATGACCCATAACCTTCCCCCTGGACTACAATCCTATACGATGGTCGTAAAGCAGGACGAACAGCAGATCGTGGTGGGGACCAAAGTGGCAGGCAACCTCGGACCATCGAGGGGCGGTGGAGGCGCCTATGACGACAGTGGCTCCCCCGGCGAGCGTGGTGGCGGCGGTGGTGGTGGCGGAGGTATGCGTGGTGGCGGTGGGGGTGGCATGGCTCGTGGCGGCGCCGCTGGAGGCGGAGTCATCGGCGAGGGGTCGCCCGATGGGTCCATAGCAATACGCATGTTTATTCCCCAGGTAGCCTACCCGCTGGACGGCAAGAAGCAGACGTCGGAATTGGCGGGTCTTGGGAAGATCACGGTCAAAGCCAGATGGACCAAAGACAAGAAAGGGCTGGATTTGTCCATGATCCGGGACGTGGACTTCCAGGGACGCCCCGTGACCTTCAGCAGTGATGAACGATGGACGCTTTCCGACGAAGGAGAAGTGCTCAAGGTGCAGCGCTCCGCCGATACGCCGGGGGCAACGGACTCGATTAAGCTTATCTTCCGGAAAATGAAAGGGGAACCAGCAACCCCATAGCGGTAAAGCGCCTGCGGGCGACCGGCCGCACTCGGCGTCATTCTAGAAGCTACGTGCTCCTCCCCCGCAGCGCGCGTCCTCTTCATTCAGCCTCCATCGCTGGCCCGGTGTTACAATGTTTCCAGACGGGACCCGCGCATGCATCATCGGCCTGACTTGTACACTCGCTGGTCACTCGAAACGCGCCGCAAGGAATTCTTTCACGCCGGCCAACGCGTGGGGGTGGCGGTTTCGGGTGGGCCGGACTCCGTTTTGCTTCTGCACTTCATGAAAATGCAGGCGGCCCGGCAGGGGTTGACGCTAGCGGCCGTCCATTTCAATCACCACTTGCGCGGGGCGGAATCGGATGGTGATGAGGCTTCGGTGCGGAATCTTGCCACGTCTCTCCAGATTGAATATCTGCGGGGCGAGGCGGAGGTGGGGCGCGTGGCGCGAGAGCGCCGCCGCAATCTGGAAGCCGTGGCACGCGAATTGCGCTATCGCTTCTTCTTTTCGCTGGTTGATCAGGGCCGGCTGGACCGTGTGGCCACCGCACACACCGCCAATGATCAGGCGGAAACCGTGCTGATGCGGCTGCTGCGAGGCACGGGGACGCGCGGGCTGGGGGGAATCTATCCGGTGCTTGAGGGCAAAGTCGTTCGCCCTTTCCTGGGCCTGACGCGCGCGGAGGTAATGCAGGAAATTGCCGCGCGGGGGCTTCCGTACCGGATGGATTCCACGAACCTCGACGCCCGGCGGCAAAGGAACAAAGTCCGCATGGAACTCCTGCCGTTGCTGGCCAAAGAGTACAACCCGGAAATTATTCCCCTCCTCAACCAGTTCGCTGTCCGCTCCCGCGACGATGAAGCCTGCCTGGAACGCTGGGCGCGAGATCGGGCGCATCCCTGGCGGTTGCGCGAGGGAAGGGAAGAGCGCATCCCCATTCGCGCTCTGTTGGAGTTTCCTCCCGCCCTGGCGCGGCGCGTCTTGCGGCAGATGCTGCACACGGTACGGGGCTCGTCGCATGGGCTCGCGCACGCGCACATTGAATCCTTGCGCCGATTTGCCGCCGAAGCGCAAAGCGGAAAAATCCAAACCCTGCCCGGCGGCGCGCTCGCCCGCAAAGAGTTCTCCTGGTTGGTGGTGGGTCCAACTTCCGCCGAGACCGGCGGCGAAGAGTTTTCCTATCCTGTCACCTTCCCAGGAGAATTGGCGGTCCGCGAACTGGGGTGCGCGTTCCGCTTCAAAATACTTAACCGCGACAACCCCGGCAAGGCGTATAATACAAATAAGCTTATTGGCCTTGATCCGCAAAAGTTGCTTGGAGAACTGGTTTTACGCAACTGGCGGGCGGGAGATAGGTTTTGTCCTACTGGAAGCCGAGAGGTTCGCAAGCTGAAGGAGCTTTTTCGCGAGCGGAAGATCCCGGAAGTTCGGCGCAAGGGCTGGCCCGTTTTGCTTTGCGCAGGCCAGATTGTGTGGGTCCGGGGATTCCCGCCGGGCAGGGACGTCGCTGCCACTGACCAGACCCAGCGGGTGCTCATGGTGGAGGAGGAGCCCATGCGACCATCCCCGGCCGCCCGCATAAATCCCATATGAATAAACGCACCGTATCCAAACTCAAAAAGCGCCCCACGACGATTCGCGCCGCGGGCTCCGGTGCGCGCCTGAAGGTCGTCGTCAGCGAAAAGGACCTCCGCAAGCGGGTGCGTGAACTGGCCAAGCAGATCAATCGGGATTATGCCGGCAAGACGCTTCACGTCGTCGGGGTTCTCGAGGACTGCTTCGTTTTCATGGCGGACTTGGTGCGCGCCCTGACGATGCCGGTGGTCTGCTCCTTTGTTCGGTCGCAGGTGCGCGACAGCGATTCCGGCCTGGTGGCGATGCGGGAGATTCTGTACATCCCTCCCCTCGACGTGGCGGGTAAGGACCTGCTGCTCGTGGAGGGCGTCCTGCAATCGGGGGTAACGCTCGACTATCTGTGCCGAACCCTGCTGGCGCAGCAGCCCGCCTCGCTGCGCACGGCCATGTTGCTCGATAAAACCGAGGAGCGGAAAGTCGATGTTCCGGTGGATTACGCGGCCTTCCAACTTTCCGGCCGGTTTTTTGCTGGCTATGGACTGAGTTATCAGGGGCAATTTCGTAACTTACCTTTCCTCGCCCGGGTTGCGGAATAAGGCGGAAGGGTGAAGCGGCACGGCGTCGATGCGCATCTAAATTTGAGAGGGGTAAAGGCCCTGGAACAGGCGATTCGGGCGCTTGGGGAGGACGGTCCGTGAACTCGGCAGTCAAGAACATTATCTTTTGGGTCGTGATGGCAGTCACCGCCCTGCTGATCTGGGCAGTGGTGAGGTCGAGCACCGGCGAACGCGTTCGGGACATGACCTTTACGGAGTTCGTCACCGCAGTCAACAAGGACGACATCCATGACGTGACCATTACGGGCACCGACGTCACGGGTACTTTCAAGAAAGACAACTCCCATTTCCGGACGACGATCCCCGCGAACTATCCCGATCTTTACAAGACCCTTCAGGACAAGAATGTCAATACCATCATCAAGGACAATTCCGGAGGTTCCTGGATGACCTGGCTCGCCAATGGTTTGCCCATGATACTCATTTTGGGGTTGTGGATTTTTATCATGCGGCAGATGCAGTCGGGAGGCAACAAAGCCTTGTCCTTCGGCAAGAGCCGGGCCCGCCTGCTCTCCAGCCAACAGAAGAAAGTCACCTTTAAGGACGTGGCGGGAGTGGAGGAGGCCAAGGAAGAGTTGGGTGAAATCATTGAGTTCCTGCGCGAGCCGCAAAAATTCCAGAAGCTGGGCGGACGCATACCCAAAGGCGTGTTGCTGGTCGGCCCTCCGGGAACCGGCAAGACCTTGCTGGCGCGGGCCATCGCCGGTGAGGCCAACGTTCCCTTTTTCTCGATCTCCGGCTCCGACTTTGTTGAGATGTTCGTGGGCGTGGGTGCCTCGCGCGTGCGCGACCTGTTCGAGCAGGGCAAGAAGAACGCTCCCTGCATCGTCTTCATCGATGAAATCGACGCCGTGGGCCGTCACCGCGGCGCGGGCTTGGGCGGCGGCCACGACGAGCGCGAGCAGACGCTGAACCAGTTGCTGGTGGAAATGGACGGCTTCGAATCGAACGAAGGAGTGATCCTGATTGCCGCCACCAACCGGCCGGATGTCCTGGACCCCGCCCTGCTGCGGCCCGGCCGCTTCGACCGTCGCGTGGTTGTGCCACGGCCCGATGTGGGAGGGCGCGAAGCTATCCTCAAGGTTCACAGCAAAAAGATTCCTCTGGCCGAAGACGTTGATATTCCCGTCCTGGCGCGCGGCACACCGGGCTTTTCCGGCGCCGACTTGGCGAATTTGGTCAACGAGGGGGCGCTGCTGGCGGCGCGCCAGAATCGCAAGACGGTCACGATGATGGACTTTGAGACTTCCAAGGACAAGGTCCTGATGGGACCGGAGCGCAAGTCGATGATCCTCTCCGAGAACGAGAAGAAGAACACGGCGTATCACGAAGCCGGACACGCGCTGGTGGCCGCCAACACCCCTGAAGCCGACCCCTTGCACAAGGTCACCATCATTCCGCGCGGTTGGGCCCTGGGCCTGACGCAGCAACTTCCCCTCGACGACAAGCACACCTACACTCGGGACTACCTGGAAGCCCAACTCGCCGTACTGATGGGCGGGCGCGTGGCCGAAGAACTCTTTCTGCATCACATGACCACCGGCGCCGGCAACGATATTGAGCGCGCCACCCAAATCGCCCGCGACATGGTTTGTGAATTTGGCATGTCGAACCTCGGACCGCTGGCCTTCGGCAAGAACCAGCAGGAGATTTTCCTGGGACGCGACATCGCCACGCAACGTGATTTTAGTGAAGATACGGCGATCAAAATCGACCATGAAGTAAAGGTCTTCGTCACCACGGGGTATGAACGGGCCAAGATTATTCTGACCTCCAACCGTGAGGTTCTGATCCGCATCGCGGAGGCTCTGCTCGAGCGTGAAGTCTTGGACGCCAGCGAAATAAAGCTTGTGCTCGAAGGCAAGCCTTTGCCGGAATTCGTCCGCTCCAAGCCTCTGCCTCCGGCTCCTGAAACCGTGCAGGTACTCAAGCCCCAACCCTCTTCGCCCGGCATGCCGCCCCGCGAGCGCCCGCAACCGGCCTGAGCGTAGGGAGCGAGAAGATCGAAATTCGAAAATCGAATTTCGCCCCGAGTTTCGCATTTCGGGTTTCGAGTTTCGGCCCCGCCCTGGGGTGTTATAATCCGCCAATGATCACCAGCCTGAAGTATACACACGCCGATCTCCTGCAGATGCCCGACGACGGCAAGCGTCGTGAGATTATTGATGGAGAACTTTACGTGACGCCCTCGCCCATAAATTACCATCAGATGATACTTTTCAACCTCACCATGGCGTTTGGGAAATTTCTGGAGACCCACCCCCTCGGCAAGTTGCGGTTTGCTCCTCTGGATGTAATCTTGAGCGAACACGATGTTCTGGAACCGGATCTGCTTCTGGTGTTGAATGAACATAAGGACGTTTTGCAAGATTGGGTGCGCGGCGCTCCCGACCTGGTGATTGAAATCCTCTCACCCACAACCGAGGCTCGTGATCGCGGCATTAAATTGAAAGCTTATGCTCGCTACGGTGTGAGGGAATATTGGATCGTTGATCCCGTGGCACAAGTGGTCGAAGTGTACAGACTGACTGCGGAAGGCTTCTACCTGGCCGCGATATGCGCGAAGGGCAACACCGTCGAAACTCCCCTCCTTCTCGGATTTTCTCTGGCCGTCGGCTCAATTTTCAAACCCTAAACATCTCCAGATGGGTTTTTTTTGACTACTGCACTTCTTTTCCCGCGCAATTCCGCGCCCGCCGAACTATACTCATGGCAAATCTCGGGGCTGTAAAAAACCTTGTGGAGGGCGCGGATGAATACGTTCATGGCAGAGCTTGTGGGTACAATGCTCTTGGTCCTTTTGGGTGATGGAGTGGTTGCCGCGGTGGTTCTGAACAAAACCAAAGCCCAGGGCTCCGGGTGGATGGTGATTACCACGGGGTGGGGAATGGCGGTGGCGATGGGCGTGTACGCCGTGGGCCGCATCAGCGGCGCGCACATCAATCCTGCCATTACGCTGGGCTTGGCGGTGATCGGCAAGTTCCCCTGGAGCTCCGTGCCCAGCTATTTGGCGGCGCAATTCCTGGGAGCCTTCCTCGGCGCGGTTGTGGTGTGGCTCGCTTACCTTGCCCATTGGCCCGTGACCGAAGACCAGGGCGCGAAACTCGCAGTTTTCTGCACCGCGCCGGCGGTTCGCAAGCGGCATCTGAATCTGCTCACCGAAATCATCGGGACGTTTGTTCTGATGTTTGGCGTGCTCGCCATCGTAGCCAACACCGCTCCCGCACAAAGCGGCCTCACTCCACTGCTGATAGGTTTTCTCGTCTGGTCGATCGGTCTGTCGCTCGGCGCGCCCACCGGATACGCCATCAACCCCGCGCGCGACCTGGGCCCGCGCCTTGCTCACTCGCTGTTGCCCATTGCGGGCAAAGGTGGCTCCGACTGGAGCTATTCCTGGGTGCCGGTGGTGGGACCGGTCATCGGCGGCCTTCTGGGGGCAGTTGCATATGTCAGGATATTCGGATCCTAGGTTGTATGCTGTCCGTGGTCCGTCGTCACCTGCGAGCGGCCAACGATCAGCTATCGGCGATGGCCAGAGATTGCTCGTCTCACATGTGGTGGGTCTGCACCGGAAGATGCACGAGGCATTGACAACGGGCAACTGACAACGGACCACGGACAGCAGACGGTGTTGTCTTATTATAAGAAGATGACCCTTCGCCCTGAATTCCAAATCGAACTTGGTGGCCACAAGGTCACGTTGGGCGCTCGTACCCTCATCATGGGTGTGCTCAACGTCACTCCGGATTCTTTTTCCGATGGCGGGCGTTACTTTGACCCGGTTCGTGCTGTCCAGCGCGGGGTGGAACTGGCCCGCCAGGGGGCCGACTGGATTGATGTGGGCGGCGAGTCCGCGCGCCCGGGAGCACAACCTGTCACCGTCGAGCAAGAGCTTCAGCGCGTGTTGCCGGTCATCCGCGGCCTGCGGCGCACGCTGCGCAATGTCCCGATCTCCATTGACACGACCAAGGCGGAGGTTGCTGAGCAAGCTCTCAACGCCGGCGCCAATATTTTGAATGACATCAGCGGGCTGCGTTTTGACTTGCGCCTCGCGGAAGTGGCGCGCCGCTACCGCGCGCCGCTCGTCCTGATGCACCTGCGCGGCAGGCCCGAGACGATGCAGCGCAAGCCCTTCGCGCGCGACATTTGGCGCTCGCTTGCGAAGGGCTTTGAAACATCGATCCGCCGCGCCTTCACCGCCGGGGTGGCCCGGTCGCGACTCATCCTCGATCCCGGCCTGGGGTTCGGCAAGTCGCGCCGGCAAAACTATGAGATTCTCGCCGGCCTGCAAAGACTTCAGCGCTTTCATCTGCCCCTTCTCATCGGCGCGTCGCGCAAATCCTTCGTGCAGGCGATCGTCGCAGGCGAGCGGCTCGATCTTTCGCAAGCGCCGCGCCCCGGGGCTCGTTGCTGGCCGATCGCCCGGACACACCACGATGAATCGGAGCGCCGCCACGACACGCGCCAACAGAGCCCTGTCCTCCTCCTGACGGGTGACGCCGCCGTCGTCGTCGCCGCCATCCTGGGCGGCACACACATCGTGCGCGTCCACGACCCCGGAGCAATTCTCCCCGCCGTGCGGGTTGCCGACGCCTTGCTCGCGGCGGGGCGTTAGAGTTGGCGCTGTCATTCTGAGGAGCCGGAGGCGATGAAGAATCTCGCACTGTTCATGAGAATACACAGCGCGAGATCCTTCGCGGCGCTCAGGATGACAGCGGTGGATCGTTTTTCCGCTACCTTCAAAGTGCCCCCCTTCCGGCAGCCCGAATGAGCGCCCAAGCGCGGTGAGAAGTCCGAGTTGGAAAATGCCAACCCATTGCTCAACCTTCCGTCTCTGGGGCGGGTCGAGTATCATTCGCATATGACCCTGGCGCGATGCTCCCCATTTCCGCGAATTCTCTTTCTGGCCGTTCTGCTGGCACGGGCGTCCTTCGGGGCGCCGGCGGGGCCACGGCCAGTGCCCGCGGAGGCGGACGGACCTCCGCCGGTTATCCTCATTTCCGTTGACACGCTGCGCGCCGACCATCTCAGTTGTTACGGCTACTCGCGTTTGCGGACGCCGCACATCGACTCGCTCGAGCGCGGCGGCACGCTCTTCGCTGAGATCAGCAGTCAGGCGCCCATCACCTTGCCCTCGCACGTGTCACTGTTCACCTCCACCTATCCCTTTGCGAATGGCGTCAAGGAGAATGCCCAGGTCTTGCCGCCCGGAGCCGTGACTCTCTCGACGGTCCTCACCGCGCATGGCTATAACACGGCGGCCTTCATTGGGGGATATTTTCTCGATCGCCGTTTCGGCTTGGCACAGGGATTCCAAACCTACGACAGCCCTTTCGGCACGCGCGTCCTCAAGGGTGCGCTCGACCTGAAGCGCCCCGCATCCCAAGTGCTCGATGCCGCGGAACATTGGCTCGAGCAGAATTCCGGCCATCCCTTTCTGCTCTTCGTCCACCTGTTTGATCTTCACCAGCCCTATGACGCGCCCGCCACCTACCGCGCCCGCGCCCCCGAGAGCGAGTACGACCAGGAACTGGCCTACGTGGATGATTCGCTTGGAGGCTTTTTTGAATTCCTCGCGCAAAAGGGGTTGGACCAGCGGGCGCTGGTGGTGCTGTTCTCCGATCACGGTGAGAGCCTGGGCGACCACGGCGAAAGCACGCATGGGTATTTTATCTATCGCAGCACGCTGCAGGTGCCGCTTATCTTCCATTGGCCGGACACAACCGAAACTCGAAACCTGAAACTCGAAAATCGAGAAATCGAAACCCGAAATTCGAAAATCGAAAATGGAAATCCAACGCGAATTTCGAATTTCGAATTTCGAGTTTCGGCTTTCAACGGTCGTATAAATGCTCCTGCCGGTCTGGTCGATGTTGCGCCGACGGTGCTGAGCTTCTTGGGATTTCAGGCGCCGGGAGAGTTTTGCGGTCACAGCCTGCTGGAGCTCGCCAGAGGCAAAAATTCGCCGCCGCGCGACGTTTACAGCGAGAGCTCCTACGCGCACGACAAATTTGGATGGGCCGCACTGCGCAGCCTGCGCCGGGGAGACTATCAGTACATTGACGCTCCGCACCCAGAACTTTACGACCTGAAGCACGATCCCGCCGAGCTGCACAATCTGTTGCCCGGCCAATCGGCCCTCGCCGCATCGTACCGCGACCGCCTGGCGGCGCTGGTGGCAACTTACCATTCCGTTCCGGCGGCGGGCGGCCCGGCGGCCACTGCCGCCGCGCCGGGAGCCGCTGAGAATTTGCGTTCGCTCGGGTACCTCGATATCACCTCGCCCCAAGCCGCCCTTGATGATTCCGGCGTCGATCCCAAAGACCGGTTGTTTCAATACAAACGCTACCTGCTGGCAGGGCATCTGGCGCGCACCGGAAAGGCGGACGAAGCGGTGGCGGAATTTCAGGCCATCCTTGCGGACGATCCTCGTAACCTGCCGGCTTATATTGAACTGGCCCGCGCGGATGTAGGGCTGCATCGCTATCTCGACGGCGCCAGCAGGCTCCAAGCCGCGCTCAAGCTCGACCCGCACAATGTTGAAGCGGAAGAACTGCTCGGCGACATCTGGCTGACCGTCGGCAACCTCGGGCGCGCTGCCGCGGAATTTCATCAACTGCTCACTTTCGCGCCGCACGACTACGAGGCGCATTTCGGATTGGGGCTCATCGCCGCGCATCAGGGCAGGAGCACCGAGGCTGCCGAACATTTTCGCGCCGCCCTCGCCGCAAACCCCCACTCCGCCGAGGCGCACTATCAACTGGGCATGATCCTGGAAGCGCAAAAGCAAAAGCCAGAAGCAGTGCGAGAATTCCAGGCTGCCCTCCAGATTGATCCCCAGTTTGCGCGCGCCCGCCGGGAGCTTGCCAAGCTGAACTCGACCGGCCACTAATAATCAACCGACCTCGTAGCACGGCCGCCTGGGCCTTGACTGCTGACGGGCAGGATGCCCGTGCCACGCCTTTATCGCTCTCAAACCTCCGTCCAACAGCTTACCCCTTTACTTTCAATAACATTTAGGGTTGACAGCATTAAGTTGTTTGTTTTGTTCACTGGATGGGGCGTTGGCAGCGGTAAGGCATAGCCTCGTGCCACGCCCGATGGCACAAGGACAGTAGCCTCACTTCTATGATACGTCTTGTTGACTATAATTGTCAAGTGAGTTATGGATGGATTGTTGAATATAGTCCGACCACCGAAATCAATGGACCTTTTACGCGAAAGCCTTTCCCGCCCATCCAAGCCCTCAGGGAAATGTCTCCGCCGAGGCTGACAGGATTCATTTCACTAACCCTTCGACTGGGCGGTACGTGCTATAATAGTTTTCACTGGGGCGTAATTACCAATCACCCATAGCCATTCACCCATGATCGGTCAGACGGTTTCCCACTATCGCGTGCTGGAGAAGCTCGGAGGCGGGGGAATGGGTGTGGTCTATAGGGCCGAAGATACGCGCCTGCACCGGTTTGTCGCCCTCAAATTCCTGCCGGAGGCCGTTGCCAAGGATCCCCAGGCGTTGGCGCGTTTCCAGCGCGAAGCGCAATCGGCCTCCGCCCTGAATCATCCCAATATCTGCACGATTCACGACATCGGCGAATACGAGGGCCAGGCGTTCATCGCCATGGAGTTCCTGGATGGCGTGACGCTGAAGCAC
>Ga0209039_10000473_pt1 | contig 39178 bp, 43 predicted proteins | sample BogFormECP12_OM1_FD_188238 | JGI IMG/M metagenome (GOLD analysis project Ga0209039, IMG submission 188238) | Bog forest soil microbial communities from Calvert Island, British Columbia, Canada - ECP12_OM1 (SPAdes) (version 2) | ecosystem: Environmental > Aquatic > Freshwater > Wetlands > Bog ...
CGGTGCATGTCGGTGGGTGCGACGCCCAGGCGCAGCGCCCACAGGGCCACGGCGCGGTACATGGCGCCGGTATCGATGTAGGTGAACTGCAGGCGTTCGGCCAGGCGCCGTGCGATGGTGCTCTTGCCGGCCCCTGCCGGGCCGTCGATGGCCACCACCACGCGTTTCGTCTTATGGTCCGTCAAACCGTAGGATAACAGGCGGACAGCCGGCCCCTCTACTGGATTCCGGGACGCGCTTCCATGCCGCAGGTGGCGTTCTGGCTGCCGCCCTGGAGTCCGCCCGCGGGGTTCGGACTCTGACCGCCTGCCGGGCCGGGGCTCATGCCGCCGGGACCGCCCATGCCGCCGGGGACGCCCATGCCGGGCTGCGGGGGCGGGGCCATGCCTGGTCCGAAGTTGGAACTATTGGAACTGGTGGAAGGGCTGCTGCCCGCGGGCGTGCCCACTATGGTTTTCCTGGGATCGGCCGGCGCTCTCCACTTCGACGGGTCGAAGATGAACTCCCACTCCTGGTAATTGGTGTGATCGGCGCACACCATGATGGAATCGTCGTCCAGCTTGCTGGCCACGCCGGCGATACCGCCGCCGATGGTGTTGTTTCCGGTGGGATTCGCCGCCGGCACCATGCCGCCCGGCCGCGGCTGGGTCAGCAGGTTGCCGATCAACTGCTGGGGGGTGAGCTGTCCGCCCGCAACAGCGCCCGGTTGCGGGAAAAACGGCGGGTTGCCGTTGGGGTTCGGCGGAATCACGTAAGGCGAACCGCCGGGGTTATTGGAGTTCACCGCGCCTCCAAGCTGTCCCGGGAAGGACGGCTGGCCGGTGGAAACGCCGGGAGGAACGGGGAACCCGAAAGCATTGCCCTGGCCCACAGTGCCGCCGGCGCTCAAGGCGCCCCCACCAATCGGCGGTACGGGAAGCTGGACGGGCACGGGTTGCACGCCGGGGCTTCCGCCCGGAAGCGCCGCCACGCTCCCGGAATCCCCCATGGTGACTGGCGCGTTGGGATCGCCGGCAGCGCCGCCGCCACTCGAGCCCGCGTTGTCGCTGGCGCGCCGGCGCTGCGACGGGTTCGTAGCGGACGGACCGGCAGCCGCCCCGCCCATGGAGGCAAACTCGGTGATGCCTCCCTGCCTCATCCCCTCGTCCTGCTGGGTCTTCGGCTTGTTATTGATGGAATCCGTGAGCACGCCGTTGTTGATGTGGATGATGCGCCACTCGTCCTTGCCGGTCATGGGATCGATGTAGCGCTTGCGCAGAAAGCGGCGGCCATTGGTGTTTTCAAGATCCTCGATCCTGGCCGGCCAGGGCGGCCCGACCACCTGGTTCACGCCCTGCTTCAGGCCCCTCTGCATGTAACGGCGAATGGCCAACTGGTATTGCTGGCCGCGCTCCATGAGAAGCTGTTCCTTTTGCCGCTGCACATCGAAGGCCACCCGCGGCAGCTCCATGTAGAGCGTGATGCCGATCACCGCCGCCATGACAAAGACCATCAGCAGGGCGAAGCCGCCTTCGCGCTCTCTTCGCGTTCCGCCGGCGCGCCGTTTCATGCCGCGGGGTCCTCCACCTTCTTCAAGGTTTGCTCCAGCTTGTCGTTGGTGTCAACCACCACCACCGACGTGGGGCCGATCCTCACCACGCGGTAGTGTCCCTTGAGGGTTTCGCCTTCCGCCTTGACGATCGGGTCGTCGCCGTCCAGGAAGAACGCCCGCTTGTGGTCGCTGCCGCTGGGCGCGGCCCAGCCGTAATACTTCACGTTGACGGGCACGGGCTGTCTGGGCGGCGGCGGCGGTGGAGGCGGCGGGGGCGGCGGAAGCGGCTGGGGATACCTCCACTTCAGCATGGCCACCACCTTCGGCTCCGGGCCTTTGGGAAGCTCAGCCCTCGGCGGCGCCGGAGCGATCAGGAACAGGTTATGGCTGCCGCCGGGAGCTGGCGCTTCCTGCAGTTTGGCCAGCAGATCCAGCCGCAGAGTGGGGTCCACGCGAGTCGGATCGATGCGCTCCTCGGGACGCTTGGATCGCAGCTTGGGTTTGAATTCGTCGCTGCGGCCGGAGTTGGATGGAGCGCGCGGCGGCGCGGCGGGCGGGGCCTCGGCTTCAGGCGCCGTGCCGGGAGCGGCCACCGCCGCCGTATGGGTGGGCGCCGGCGGCGAGGACGGGCCGGACAGAAACGTGCTGTAGATGGCGTACACTGCCGCCACGGACAGACCGGTGAGGAGGTAAACCTGCCACTTTTTCTCGGTCCCCAGTTTCATAGGACGGCTCCCGAGCGGTCTGTCAGCGGCGGAAGCCTCATAAGCCGCTTTCCTCCCGGTCTATGGTGAAGGTGTCGATCTTGAACGTCACGTTCACCTTCTGGCCGTTCTGCACGGGCGCGGCGTGGATGTTCTCGACGATCAGGAAGCGCGGCGACCTGTCCAGCATGCTGACGAACTTCGTCAGGCTCTGATAGCTCCCGTCGCAGCCCACCTGTACGCCCAGCATCTTGATGGTGTCGCTGCCCTCGATGTCCTCGAACTGGTAGGTCTCCGGCCCCAACTCGACGCCGCTTTCCGCCGCGATGCGCTGCAACTCGCTCCAGATATCCGAGGTAGTGGTCTTGCGGTCCATGAAGTACTTGTCCAGGAACGCGTCGACGGCCTGGCGGGCCACTTCCACCTTGTCGACCAGTTGTTTGGTGTTGCGGACGCGCGCGTTCAGAGCGGCAAGCTGGGCTTGCTTGGCGGCTTGCTGCCGGGCCAGGTCCTCGGCCGATCCGCCGAAGGGATGCAAGGCCGCGACCGCCATCGCCAGGTTGGCCAGCAACAGCAGACCGATGGCGGCGCGCATCCCCACGCGGGGATCCTTCAGTCCGGCGTGCAGGTCAAAGCTTCTGGGCATAATTCACCGTGACGCGCCCCTTGTAAAACGGCTCCGACTGGGTGGGGGGCTGCGTGTTGTGGGGATTTACGTCGCGGAATACCGGCGATTTCTCGAGCGCCATGGCGAAATCCAGCAACGCCTTCGGCTCCGTGGCAGCCACCGAAATGTCCAGCACCACCACGTTCCGCGAGTTGATGGAGGGCGCCAGCGCGATGAGTTTCACGTTGTAGGGAACCGTGTTCTCCAGGTCCGTGAACAGCCGGCTCCAACTGATTCCCTTGTGAAAGAGCAGGCTGTTGATGAACACGCTGTCCTCCATCACGGTGGAGTTCTCGGGCTTGCGCAGGACCGCCTCCAGCCGCGCCTGCTCGCCGCCCGCCGAGCCGATCTGCCGGTCGAGCCGGGCCAGTTCGCGGCGCAACTCGGCGCTCTGAGCGCGGTCCGCGGCGTACACGTAGATCAGTCCGCCGAGCGTCAGCAGCAGCGCCACGCCGGCGGCCGCCATGGCCACCATAATGGCCCGGTCCCGGCGGAAGGGCTGGCTGGCGAGATTGATGGGAATCTTCATCGCTTCTCTCAATTGTCCCGGGCGATGCTCCGCAGGTATCCCAGCAGCCCGGCATTGTGCTCCCCGGGCGCGCCCAGCGGCGACCGCAATGGCTCCACTTCCACGTCCAACTCGTCCTGGAAATAGCCGGCCGCGTCCGTGGTCTCCTCTCCGAAGCCGCACAGGAACAGCTTGCCGGGACGGCCGCCCAGGTTGTCCTCGATGTAAACGAAGGTGGGAACCAGCACGGCGGCGATATCCTCCAGCGTGCCGGAGGGCAATTCCAGGCAGCGCACCATGCGAAGCTGCGCACGCTCGCGCACCAGCACCGTAAGTATGCTGCCGGAGATTTTGGCCAGCACGCTTAAGCCGGCCTCCGGCGCCAGTTCCAGGGCCGCCAGCGCGGAAATGGTCACCAGCCCCGGATTCATGCCGCAGGCCCGAAACGGGGCTTCGTAACGGGCCACGATCTCGAGCGGCGCCACGCACGTGACCACCTCGATCCGCTTGTTTCCGGACGGCTGCACGAAGTAGCTCAACGCCGCCGATTCCACGTCGAAGGGAATGCTGCGCTTCAAACGGAAACGGATGAGCGCGAGCTGTTCCTCGGGGCCGGACGGGAACTCGTCGAAATCCAGGATCGCCAGGCGGGTGGAGTAGTCGGGGAGGATAAGCGCGGCGTCCTTGCGCTTGCGCGCCGCCTGCGGCCCGGCCACCGACCGCACGGCCGCCGAGAAGTCGTCGGGATCGGACACGTTCTCCTTCAGCGGCGAGACTTCCAGGGTGCCCTTCTTCAGGGGTTGAAACTCCATCTCGGCCCGCGAGCCGATGCGCGCCGCGGCAATGCCGGCTTCGGAAATCTCGAAGACCATGGCGGGGGGCGGTTCCTTGAGGAGATTCTCGAGTCTGGTCAACCGCACGGTTTATCCCTCAATGAACGTCACCTTGTTGATTTCCCGCAGGGTGGTGATGCCGGCGCGCATTTTCAGCACGGCCGATTCCCGCAGGAAGGTCATCCCGTCTTCTCTCGCCGCGCGCTTGATTTCCGAGGAGGGACGCCGCGCCAGGATCATGTCGCGGATGCGGTCGGTCAGATCCAGCAGTTCGTGGATGGCCGAGCGGCCGCGGAACCCCGTTCCGCCGCACTCGAAGCAGCCGGCCCCTTCCATGAACGGCGCGTCGCGCCACTCGGCGGGGTTCAGGCCGCTCTCCACCAGCATGGAATCGGGATAGCGCACCTGCCGCTTGCAGTGCTCGCAGATCACGCGCACCAGGCGCTGCGCCAGGATGCAGTTCAGGGCGGACACGAAATTGTAGGCTTCCACCCCCATGTTGAGGAAGCGCCCCAGCACATCCAGCACGTTGTTGGCGTGCACGGTGGTGAACACCAGGTGGCCGGTGAGGGCCGAATTGATGGCGATCTGGGCGGTTTCCTGATCGCGGATTTCGCCCACCATGATCTTGTCCGGGTCGTGGCGCAGGATGGAGCGCAGGCCGCGGGCGAAGGTCAGCCCCTTTTTCTCGTTGACGGGGATCTGGGTGATGCCCTTGATCTGGTATTCCACCGGGTCTTCGATGGTGATGATCTTGTCTTCGTCGTTCTTGATCTCGCTGAGGGCGGCGTACAGCGTGGTGGTCTTACCCGACCCGGTGGGTCCGGTGACCAGCACCATGCCGTACGGCTCGGCGATGTAGCGGCGGAACTTGACGATGTCCGCCTCGGAGAAGCCCACCACGTCGAGGGTTAGCTTGGAGAACTTCTCGCTCATCGATTCCTTGTCCAGCACGCGCAGCACGGCGTCCTCGCCGTGGATGGTGGGCATGATGGAGACGCGGAAATCGATCAGCCGGTTCTTGTAGCGCACGCGGAAACGGCCGTCCTGGGGCACGCGCTTTTCGGCGATGTCCAGCTCGCTCATCACCTTGATGCGCGAGAGGATGGTGCTCTGCCAGTCCTTGGCGATGGGCGGCATGGCGTAGTGCAGGACGCCGTCGATGCGGTACTTGATGGCCACTTCCTGGTCGCGCGATTCGATGTGAATGTCGCTCGCCCGGCGTTCCAGCGCGTTGAAGATGGTGGTGTCCACCAGCTTGATGACGGGCGCGATGTCGCTGTCGCCGCTGGTCAGCTTGTCGATGGACAGGGTCTCGTCGGAATCGCCTTCGTCGGCCACCACGTCGAGAGCGAAGCCCTCGGTGACTTCCTCCAGCACGCGCTGCGACTGCTCGGTTTTCTTGAGCAGCTCGGCGATCTGCGAGAGCGTGGCCACCTTGACGCGCAGCTTGCGGTTGAGCAGCACCGCCAGCTCGTCGATGAGGGTCAATCCGCGCGGATCCGAGAGCGCGATCTCCAGCGTGCCATCGTAGGCCTGCATGGGGACGAAGTTGTAGCGGAACATCAGGTCCACGGGGATGGACCGGAACAGGTCGTGATCGATGGTGGCTTCGTGCAGGTCGACGTACTCGCAGCGGTAGCGCCCGGCCATGGCGCGCGCCTGTTCGGCTTCCGCCGCCGGATCGATGATGCGGGTTTTATCGGTGCTCGCCATGGGCCTCTAGTGGATCGAATCCGCCAGCGAAAAGATGGGCAGATAGAGCGCGATCAAAACAAACGCCACGAAGCAACCCATCACGATCATGATGGCCGGCTCGATCAGCGACAGGGCCACCTGCATGCGGGTGTTGACATCGTCCTCGAAGAACTCCGCCACGCTGTTGAGCATCTGCGGCAGCGCGCCGGTGGATTCGCCGACTTCGATCATGTCGAGAGACAGACCGGGGAACATTTTGGTGGCCTTCAAGGAGGCCGACAGCGGCTGGCCTTCGCGCACGCTCTTCCCGGCGCCTTCCACCGCCCGTCTCAACAGCGGCGTATTCAGCGAATCGGCGGCGGTCTCCATGGCCTGGACCAGCGGGATGCCGCCGGTCAGCAGGGTGCTCAGGATGCGCGAGAGCTGCGCCACCTGGTACTTCAGCCAGATATCTCCAAAAGCCGGCACCTTCAGCTTCAGCCGGTCGATGGTCTCGCGCGCCGCCTCCCGGCGCGCCCACCAGCGGAACAGCGCCACGCCGCCCAACAGGCCGCCGAAGCCGATCAGGATGTAGTTGCGCGCAAACGTGCCCACGCTGATGAGAAATGTGGTCATCGCCGGCAGGGTGGCTTCCATGCTGTTGTACAGGGTGGCGAACGTGGGCACCACGTAGGTGACCAGGAACACCACCAGGCAAACTACCAGAACGATGAGCAGGCACGGATAGATCAGCGAGCCGATCACTTTCTTGCGCACCGCCAGCGCCAGTTTCTGGTAGATGATGAACCTGTCCAGCACTTCCACCAGGCTGCCGCTCTTCTCGCCGGCCATCACCGAAGTGACGTAGATTTTGGGGAATACGCCCCGTTGCCGGAATGCCTCGGAAAGCAGCGTGCCATTGCGCACTTCGTCGCGCACGGCCTGGATGTGCGGCGCCAGCCTGGTGTCGGTCAGGCGCTCGGCCAGCAGGTCCAGGCCTTTCAGGATGGGAAGGCCGGCGCGAATGAGCGTGACAAACTGCTGGTTGAAGATGAGGAACTTCTCGAGGTTGAGCCTCTTGCGTCTGCCCAATAGCCGGGCCGAAACGCCCGCCACCGGCTTGGGCTTGATGGAATAGATCAGGAAGCCCTGTTGCGAGAAGCGCTCGCGCAGTTCCTTTTCGGAACCCGCCAGGGTCACCTGCTGGTGAATCTGCCCGCGGCCGTCGGCGTATTTGAGAAGGTATTCCGCCATGGCTTATGGCTCGCTCTCCACCACCTCGGCGCCCGCGGGAATCTCCAGCCGGAAGAGCTTCGGATCCGCCCGTGGGTTCATCTTCTCTTCATCGAACGTGTAGAGCAGAATGGACTTATCGAACCCGGTCACCTTCACTTCGCGGATCTGGTTCTGGGCTGAAATCACGAATTCCACTTGCGAATACGGCAAGGTATCGATCTTGGGTTCCGCCACAATGCGCACGCCGGTTCCTTCCGGGCGTCCTTGCAGATTGCGGAACTCCTTTTCAAAGTGCAACTTGCCGAGGAGGAAGGCGAGCGGAACGCGGACGTCGTCGGACTCCTTGAGGGGCGAGCGCTCCACGCGGTTCTCTTGCGGCAGGTACATGGAGACGAGCTTGCCGTCGGACACCCACAGTTTGCCCTTGGGCTGGGAGTATTCCCAGCGCATGCGGCCCGGCTTGCTTAGCGTGAGCGTGCCGCTCTCCGACCGGTGAGGCCTGCCGGGAGGCGTATAGTCTTCACGGAAAAGGACTTGCAGTGTGGCGGCGGAATTGTACCGGTTTTCGACGGCTTGCAGGGTACGCGTCAGTCCGGCGTCTGTGGCAAATGCCGACACCGCCAGACAACCGACCATCAGCCCAACCGGTCTCACACCAGGTTTGACGCAGCCCACGGGCGAAACGTTGATAGCCAATGGGCGTCCCGTCACCTGCCCCACAACAACCGCTTGAGCGCCGGCGCCAACTCGGGATACCGGAATTCGAACCCCGCCGCCAGCACCCTCTGCGGCAACGCCCGCTGGCTGGACAGGATCACTTCCGTCATCTCGCCGAACATCAGGCGCAGGGCCAGCTTCGGAACCGGGAAGATGGCCGGCCGATGAAGCGCCGCCGCCAACGCGCGCGTGAATTCCGCGTTGGTCGCCGGGTGCGGCGCCACGCCGTTGAGCGCACCCGACACCGGTTTGGCGATGGCGAACTGGAACAGACTGGCGAGGTCGTCGAGGTGTATCCAGGAGGTCCACTGCCGGCCATTGCCCAGCCTTCCTCCCAGTCCCGCGCGGAATATCGGCAGGATGCGCCGCAACAGGCCGCCCCGCGGGTGGAGCACATGGCCGGTGCGGATGGACACTGCGCGCACCCCCAGCGCTTCCGCCCGGGCCGCGGACCGCTCCCAGCCGGCGCAAACGTCGGCCAGAAAATCGTCCCCCGGCTCGGATCTTTCGTTGAGGATCTCGTCGCCGCGCGAGCCGTAATACCCGATCGCCGAGGAGCACACCAGCACTTCCGGCTTGCGCGGCAGCCGTGCGATGGCACTCACCAGGTTGGCCGTGCCCGTCACCCGGCTTTCGCGGATGCGCGCCTTCACTTCGGCATTCCAGCGCTGCGCCACCGGTTCGCCGGCCAGGTGGATAACCGCGCCGGCGCCGCGCAGGCTCTCCAACGGAGGCTCGCCCCTGGCCGGCTCCCAGGGGAACACTCGGATGCCCGCCGCCATATTCATTCCGGCATGGCGGCTCAGCACGTGCACGGAGTGGCCGCCCTCCGCCAGCGTCTCCATCAATTTCCGCCCGACGAACCCGGATGCACCGGAAATCGCGATCTTCACCGCGCCAAATCCCTCTCGAGCCATGATCTCACGCCCGGCCGGTACAATAGGAACTGCATGAGGGCGTGGAACCGGGCAAAGCTGCTGTGGGGTTACCTCGCGCGCCGGTCCAGGCTCGCGGCGCTGCCCGTCGAATACATCGTCGAGACCACCGCCCGGTGCAACCTCTACTGCCCCATGTGCCCGCGTGAGAGCCATCCGCAGCCCAAGGCCGACATGGCGGCCGGCGTCTTCGAAAGCCTGGTGCGCCAGGCGGGCGATACGGCCGAGCACATGATGCTGATCGGCCTCGGCGAGCCGTTCCTGGACGCGCGCATTTTCGAGCGCATCGAGCTCTGCCACCGGCACAGCGTCTCCACCCTGCTCTCCACCAACGGAACGCTGCTCGACGAGCGCCTGGCGGCGCGGGTGATTGCCTCGCCGCTCGAGCAGATCACCCTCAGCTTCGACGGCGCCAGCAAGGAGACCTTCGAGTTCTACCGCAAAGGCGCCAGTTTCGAAAAGGTCCGCGACAACTTCGTGCGATTCGCCCGCATGAAGAAGGAGCGCCGGAGCCGCCTGCAAGTGGTGGTGCAGATGGTCCGCATGGACGGCAACGCGGGCGAGGTGGACGAGTTCATCCGCTTCTGGAGCGCGGTCCCCGGCGTGGACCGGATCCGCATCAAGGCCGACGAGACCAACCTCATGAATCCCGGCGCGGCGCGCGATCCGAGGGCCTCGAAGCACCCCTGCCACTACCTCTGGCGCGGCGCGGTCTACGTCAAAGAGAACGGCGACGTCTACCCGTGCTGCCAGAGCTACATGCTGGACGGCGCGCCGCTGGGCAATCTGGCCTCCGAGCCGCTGGTCCAGATCTGGAATTCCGGGCCGATGCGGGAAATGCGCCGCTTGCATGCCGCCGGCCGCGGAGGCGAAGTGGAGATGTGCGCGCGCTGCTGCACCACCATTCCGCACCCCCTGCTGGTGGCCGGCAGCCTGATTCTGCACGGCCGCACGGTGCGCCGATTGCTGCCGCTTGTCGAGCGGCTGGCGTATTTTTCGAAGCTGCCCGCGCGTCTTCTGCGCCCCGCCCGGCGCGTGGACCGGTAGCCCGGACGCTTCAGACAGGGTCCTTCCAGAAGAGCTCGGCGTCGCTGCGCCGCACGTAGTTGGCGTCCAGCGCGGCGGGGTCGCCGGCTTCCGCCAGGCGCCCGATGGCCGCCGCCAGCGCTGGCGGGGCGGCCGTCACGCGGGCATGCGCGAAACGCGTGCCATCGAGCGGCGGCAGGAGGGGTGGGGAGCCGCCGCAGACGAACTCGATTTCGCCCGCGGGCAGGCTCGCCAGCCAGGCCGGAAACGGCGCAACCGTCTCCGGGGCCGCGAGTTTGCCGAAGGCGTCGTATACCGCGCCATACACCTCGCCGCGGCGCGCGTCCAGCACGGCGGCGCGCAGCGGGGCGGCTCCGAAAGAGGCCATCGCCCGCAGGTTGGACACCGCGGCCGCGGGCTTGCCAAGCGCCTCGGCCAATCCCTTGACGCACGCCAGGCCTACGCGAACGCCGGTGAACGATCCCGGACCGGAAGCCGCCGCAAAACAATCCACCGCCGCCAGTTCCAGCCGGTTGCGCCGCAGCATTCCGGCGATGTGCCCGTAGAGCACGTGGGCGAAACCGGTGGGCGCGCACAGCACCATCTCGTCGATGGTTTCCCCGGCGCGCACCAGCGCCAGGCTGCCCGATTCATGCGTGGTGTCGATTGCCAGAATCAGTTGGCTCACTGGGTGAGGTCGAATCCTTTGCTCACCAGGTACACCTTGCCCAGGGCGTTCATGGCGTAAACGCGCAGCAGCATGGTGGCGGGAAACCGGGTGGCTAGCGACGGCGGAATCCGCATTTCGCCTTGAACGCCGGCGGCCAGGACGCGGTAGCCCTGGCGATCCGCGAACACTTCGCCGGTCCACAACCACATCACGCTGCGGGTTCCGCGCGTGGCCTTCTTCAGTTTGGCGGCGTAGGGCGCCGGCTTGGACACCGACAACCCACCCTGGGGCCGATCCAGATCGAACACCACTTTCTCGGGGCTGCTCTCCACTTCCTGCAGCACGATGTCCTGCGATTCGAACTTGTACGACCGGGCCATTCCGGCCAGGGTTCCTTCGCGCACCACGTGGAGCACCCAGTCGTGGATCTTGTCGGGCGGTTCGCTGGTGAAGTGCTCGCCGCTGTACTTCCTGCGGACGGTGGCGCCGTCGGCGGGATCGGTCCAGATCACTTCGTAGGAATGCCTGGCGACGTCCATCTCCACCGGGCCGGGCTTCTCGACGTAGACCAGGTATTCGACGCCTTCCAGCGCGAGGGCGCGTCCGCCGTCCACGTCGAAGTACGGCTCCAGCTCCCAGTAGCGCGTGGTGGCCATTACGTCGTACCACACGGTCATGGCCCTGGCTCCCGGCGCATTGGCGTAGTCCGCGCCGGAGCCGGTATTGGCGTAGGCCGGCGAGAGACCGTCCATGGTCGAGTTCCACAAGCGGCGCCGGAACCCGGCGGAATCCACGTCGCCGGGCTGCGTTTTGCCCGCGCCGCTGTCTTCCCGCGCGCACTCGACGCTGACGCCCGGGACGCCGTAAAGCTGGTGTTCGATGGCGGGAACGGCGTCCTCGGCCGGCCCGTAGGAGGCGAAGTCCATCCAGCCGTCGTCGAGCAGCGGCGCGCTGGTCACGGCGGCGCCGGTGGATCGGGGATGCTGGTAGCCGTCCATGGCTTTCAGGGCGGCGCCGATTTCCTGCATCAGCGCCCGCGCGCCCTGGTACTCCTCGAACCGGTCCACGAGCTGCCAGGTGACATTCATGGCGGTGTAGCGCGCCACCACGTAACGGACAAAGCGCTGCCGGTCCTGGGGCGACGGAAGCGCCTGGGACAGATACCCGGGCCCGCCGGCCAGCACCAGGTCGGCCACCAGGTGCTTGTCGTTCAGATAGCGGACGCGCCGGTCGAGCCGCTGGAAGTGGGCCAGGCGAGGGGCATCCGGCGCGGTGAAGGCGGCATCGAGACCCTGCCCCATCACCAGCCCGCGGAAGTGGGTGAACTTCTGCCGCGCGCGGGCGTCGGCCACGGCGTGGAAGGCGTCGTCGTCCAGGAAGGCGAAGCGCGCTTCGGTGGCGGCCATCCAGAGGTGCGGCATCAACCGTTCGGTGTAGGCCCAGTGGTGTACGTTGGCCTTCTTCAGGAAGCCGGGAGAATCCGTGGCGACGGCGGTGAACGTGCCTTCCAGGGCGTCCAACTCGGGGAGGTTGCTGGTGATGCGGTATTCCCATTGGCCGCCTTCGGTGGGAGCGAAACGCAGCACCAGGCGGCGTCCGCCGTCCCAGAATCCGGGGATGGAATACGTGCGCTGGCGCGGCGAACGGAATTCGGCGCGCAGCTCCACTGTGGCATACGGATTGGGATGCGCGGCCACGGCCTTATCGCTCAACTCGAAGACCAGGTCGCAGGGCGCGTAAGTGGGCGAGTTGTCGCACCCGGTGGGGGCCGGGGCGGTCTGCGCGGCCAGCGGCAGCGGCAACGCGAGAAACAGGAAGAGCGGGATTGGCCCACGGGGCGCCATCAACCCTAGTGTAAACGCACGGGAGGGCGGGCTGTGCGGGGTACGAGCATCACTGGCGCGGCTTCAGCCGGGCCAGGGCCCGATCATGAACTCCGGTGAAGAGCAGCAGCATGCAGGTCGCCCCGATCAGGCACCACGTCATATCCCACTGCGTGTCCCAAACGTCTCCCTGCGTTCCCAGAAACGCGTCGGCGTTAGCGCCCGAGGCCCTGGCGACCACGAATTCGAATATTTCGTACATGGCGCTGATCGCCATGCAGCAACTGAAGACGAGGTAGGCCAGCATCTTGCCGCGCTCCAGGCGGGTGGCTCGCAGCAGCACCTCGCGGGCGATGAAGGCCGGCACGAAGCCCTGCGCGAAGTGGCCCAGACGGTCGTAGTAATTGCGGTCCAGGTGCAGCCACTCCTTGATCCACTGGAACACCGGCATCAGCGCGTACGTGTAGTGGCCGCCGATCATCAGGATGGCGGCGTGCACGGCGATCAGTGCGTACACCAGGTTGGTGAAACGGAAACGCGGATACAGCCAGATCAGATAGGGGACGCCGATCAGCACCGGGGCCACTTCCAGAAACCACGTAAAGACGTCGTGGCATCCGATCGCGGACCACAACAACACCGCCGCGACGGCCGCCAGCAGAACCCGGGGAGTGGAGTCGGAGGGCATCTTTCCGCCGGCCGCTTACTTCGCCCGCGGCGCCTGCCAGCCGGGCCAGTTCTCCTCGACCACCTTGAAATCGGCGGGCACTTCGAACAATGAGTGGGCCGGTTCGCCGCGCGTGAGATTGGTCAGGCGGGTGACGGTTTCGCCCGAGCGCGGATCGGTGTGGCGGCTCAGCAGGTAGACTTGCAGATCGGGAGAATACCATCGCTCGGTGACGATCGAAACGGGCTGCTCGTTGCCCACCTGACCGGCCGGTATTACGGTGGTGGTGCGAGTGCCGTCCGCGGGCACGCCTTCCACGGTCTGCCGCCCCAGCGATTCTTCCTTGACGGTCCCGCCCCCACCGGGCACGGACTTGGCGCCAAAACCGCGGCCCGCGCGCTGCCAGGCCGATTTCGTCGCCGTTTTGCGCGTGGCGTCGAGGGCGTAGCTGCTTCCGGCCACCGGATCCTGCAGAAAGATCACCTTCGGCAGGTTGCTGTTGGGCGCGATGGCGCTCAACCCGCTCAAGGACTGTTCGGTGCGCGTGCGCCCTTCGCCGTCGCGGTATACCTTCGACGTGCCCACCTGGTGAATGCGGTTGCCGTCCGCCAGGGTCTGGGTGATTTCGGTAACCACGTCGGCGGAGTACGGCGCGTTCCTGACCAAACGCCCGGGCGCGCCTGCCTGCGCTCCCAGAAAACGCGCCCGTCCCGGCGCGCCGTCGTCCGGCCGGAACCGGCCACGCTCCCGGTCCTGGGGAGGATTCTGCGCCGCGAGGCCGGCCGCCAACACCAGCATGCTAACCGGCAAAACAACGGCGCGGCTGGTTCGAAGTAGCATGGTAAGACTCCTTACATCGTTGGCTCGTCGACGAAACGAATGGCGCGCGCCAAACCGTCCGGGCCAAGCATCACATCCGCTTCCACCAACTCGGAAACACTATCCGCGTTGACGGCCAACCCCACCTCCAGCATGGCGCTGCGAGGCACTTCCACGCGGACAATGTTCACCTCTTCGGCAGGGTCCAGCCCGCGCGCGTTGGGCAGCGCGATGAAACCGTCGTCCCCCTCGGCCGCAGACACGTCGGGCGAATCCGTCATGGACGCCATCTCCACGGAACCGGGCGCGCCGCGATGCGCCGGCAGAGGCTGATGCGGACGCAGCAGAAAAAGCGCCGCGACAATCACGACGCCCGCGGCCGTGGCCCAGGAAAGCGCCGGTATCCACCACTGGCGCCCCACGGCCCCGCGCTGCCGCCAATGCTGGCTGCGGAATGCCGCTACCAGTCCCAGTTCCACGCGCGCGGGCGCCTCGACGTGGCGCAATTCCGCCGCCAGGGTCTTCAACCCGGCACTGAGCGTGCCATGGGCGTTGAGCAATGCGGCACATGCTTCACACTCAGCAGAGTGTTGCAGCAGATCCGCGTTTGCCCGCGCCTCCGCAATGTTTTCCCGAAACTCCTGACAATTCATGTCAAACACCTTATCGGATTCAACGCGCTCACGTTTGGACCGGGGTGGCGTTCATGGTTTAGTTTGTCCAGCAGCAACGCTCGCGCGCGATGCAGCCGGGAACGCACCGTCCCGATCGGACAGCCGAGCACTTGGGCGGCGTCCGCGTAATCCACTTCCTCGAGGTCGCAAAGCACCACGACTTCCCTGTAGCGGCGCGGCAGAGTCCCTATGGCACGCCGCAATGCCTCGATTCCCTCGCGGTGGGTAAGATCTTCCAGGGCGCTCCCGGCAACCGCCAGCTCGGGAATCGCCGCATCCTCGGAATCGGACTCCAGCGGCACGTCCACCCGGCCGCGTTCGATTTGCCGCAACAACAACTTACGGGCAATCCCAAAAAGATACCCGGAAAGCGTTCCACGATCCGGGTCGTAGCCACACCCATCGCGCAGCAGGGCCACAAACACCTCCTGCGCAACGTCTTCCGCCACTGCGGGCGACCGGCTCATGTGCAGGACAAAGCGGTAGATAGCGCCCTGCCGCCGGCGGTACAACGCGACGAACGCCGATTCCTCGCCCCGGCGCAGGCGTACGAACAGTTCATTGTCCGTTTCCGGCGGCGTAATCTTCATCGGCTTCCTGATTCTGATTCTCCCACAAGGGGCAAAAGTTCCGCCAATCCATTGGAGGGTCAGGTATTTAACCCCAATTCACAGGTTTGTCAACCCGAGAAATCACCTAATTTAGTACTTTACCCTTAGTACCGCTCGTTCTATTATCGTAAGTACATGGCAGGTTTTGAAATGGCCCCCGGGTCTCTACCGGACGATGTCTCGCGGCTCCGCGCCCGCCTTGCGGAACTGGAAGCCGAAGTGGAGGGGTATCGGCGAAGGCAGCGCACCAGCGAGGAACGCTTCCGTTCCCTGGCCGACACCGCTCCGGTCATGATCCTGATGTCCGATACCAACGCGAGGTGCACCTACTTCAACCACGCCTGGCTGGAGTTCCGCGGCCGCGCCCTGGAAGAGGAGCTGGGCAACGGGTGGACCGAAGGACTGCATCCGGACGACCGCGACCTCTGCCTGGAATCTTATTTGAAGTCCTTCAGCTCCCGCTCTCCCTTCCGTATGCAGTACCGCATACAGAAGGCCGATGGAGAATACGTGTGGGTGGAGTTGTCGGGTGTTCCCCGCTACCACGACAACGGCGAGTTCGCCGGCCTGATGGCCTCCGCCATCGACGTGAGCGACCGGAAGCGCGGCTTCTTCACCCCGGATGAAGAGAGCGTGCGCATGGTTCTGGCCCTGACCGAACGGGAGCGCCAGGTGCTCGTGCTCATCGCCCAGGGCAATTCCACCAAGCAGGCCGCCACCACCCTGGGAATCAGTTACAAGACCGCCGATTCCCACCGCAGCCGCATCCTCGAAAAACTGGGGGTGCACGAGACCGCCAGCATGGTGCGGTACGCCATCCGCGCGGGTTTGATCGAACCGTAGATTCCACCTGTGGGGGATGGGGATCGGGTAGGCTGGGGGAGTCCGCCATGAATCCGGGTTTTCTGAAACAGGCGATCGAACTGGCGGTGGAAAACGTCCGCCGCGGCGGCGGTCCTTTCGCGGCGCTGATCGTCAAGGACGGCGTGGTCGTGGCCACCGGCGCCAACCGCGTGACTCGCGATGGCGATCCCACGGCGCACGCCGAAGTGGTCGCCATTCGGGAGGCCTGCCGGGTGTTGGGCGGTTTTCAGCTTGCCGGCTGCGACGTGTACAGTTCCTGCGAACCCTGTCCCATGTGTCTGGGGGCGCTCTATTGGGCCAGGCCGGCGCGCGTCTACTTCGCGGCCGCCCAAGCCGATGCCGCCGCTGCCGGCTTCGACGATTCCTTCATCTACAGGCAGATCGCAATCGCCCCCGCCGAGCGCGATATTCCCATGCTCCGCGTCGGCGACGAGGCCGCCACGCGCCCTTTCGAAGAATGGACCGGCAGGGCGGATAAGACGGAGTATTAGCCGGCAGCCGGGCCGCGGCTGACCGCGGGGCCCGGCGGATGGCTCCTACCTCTTCTCGGTCTGCTCATTACGCTTCCTGGGAGGAGCCTTCTTCTCGCTGGGGCGCGCCGCCGGGGCCGGTTCAGCGGGCTTGGCTTCGGCGGGCTTGGCCTCGCTGGGCCGAACTTCAGCCGGGCGCGCCTCAGGCTGCCGCTCCGGCGGCGTAGTGACGGCCGGCCGGGCGCCCGAAGGCCGGTCGTTGTTCGGGGGACGGCTGACTTCGGGGCGCGCCGCGTCCGGACGCCGCGCTCCACCGCCGGTAGCCGGAGCGGGAGTCCGCACCATGGGGTTGCGATCCGGCGCGCCGCGGCGCAGGCTATTCACCTGGCCCGCATCGAGAGGACGCCCGCCATTGGATTGCAGAGCCCGCTGCTTATCGGCAAACGAGACGGGCGGAGGCGGAGGCTGATGCGATACCACCACCTGCCGCGCGGCCAGGGTCTGGGGTGGCACGCGGACCACCGCGCCGCCCTGCGGCCGTCCCAGCACGCTTTCGCGCACCGGAGCTATGGGGGGCGCGGCGCCGATCACCCGCGCCCGCACGATCTGTTCGCGCGGCACCACTACGGCCACTTCGGAAACCCGCCGCGACTGCACGAACGCGTCGTGCGGGACCACCGTCATGGCGCCGGGCGCGGCCTGGTTGGCGTAGCGCACATTGACGACATCCACGCTCGCGATCAGCGCCGGATTCCGCACGCTCACGATATTGATATTGGTCACGTACACCGGGCTTACGCGGTACGCCGGCCGGTAGACTTCGCCGGGAGCGAGCGGGAACCAGGCGGCCATGCCCGCTCCGCCGCCAATTGCCGCGCCCACTCCGAATTCGCCGCCGCCCACGAAAACCACCAGCGCGGGCGCGTACACGGGCCGCATGCGGACCATGCCCACGGCCGCCTCCATGCTGCCCGGCACCCACACCCAGCCGAAGTCCGCGTACGCCCAGCGGCCATAGTGGAAGGGCGCGAAGCCCCACGGAGCGTCGTCAATCCAGGTCCAGCCCCACGGCTCGACCCAGCCCCAATGCCCGTAATGATACGGCGCCCATCCCGCCGGCGTTCCCTGCGGCACCCACACCCAGCCGTAGCGGGGATCCATGCGCCACACGCCGTACTGGTCCAGATCCTCGTAGCCGATCATCTCGCGCGGAACGTAGCGCGCCGACACCGTGCCGGCCTCGCGGCGGTCGCGCGTCTGGCACCACACGTCGAAATCGTCCGGCGCCGGCAAGGGGCCCATCTCCTGGGTCACGGTGTCCTGGCCCGCCAGTTGCACGCTTTGTCCGGTGAGCAGCGGAAACTCGCTCGCTCCCGCGCGGATCGCGGCCTCGCCGGCTTTCGCCGACGCCATCGTGAAGTTGTCGTCGCCGCGCGTGGAGATCCGGTAATCGCCGGCGCGGCGCAGCACGATGGCCGCATTGGGCGTGTCCACTTCGAAGATCTCGCCCTCCGCCAGGTACCGCAGCTTCACGTCGATGGCGCCCTCGGTCAGACTGATCTGGGCCACCGAATCGTCCAGCGCCAGAATCGACAGCGCGGTCGTCGAATCCACGCGGATGGCCGTCGATCCGATGTGCATCTCAGCGCGCGCGCCGGCGTCCGCCCAGAGGTGGTCGCCGGTGGTCAGCGGATAGTTCAGTTCGGCCGCGGTCCAGTCGTCCACACTGCCGGGCCGGAAGGAAACGGACCCGTTCAGGTAGTTCAGGCGCGCCACGCGCGACGGCGGGTCTGCGTCCTGAGCCATGGCGGAAACCGAAGCCGCCGCCACAAGAAGGATTGCATATCCAATGCTGCGTACTCTCATGTGCGTTCGCTCCACTTCCATCTAACACCTTGGACCATTAAGCTTCGCCCGCAGGTTGCATTAAAATTTCGCAAGAATCCCCGCGCCCGCCGGCCGAATTCCACCACTTCGGTTCGATTCGGCCACTACGCCCTCGCAAGGTACGCGAATCGCGCCAGGAAGAGCGCCGTCAGCAGATACATCAGCCAGTTCACCTGGCGGAATTTTCCGCGCGCCACCTTCATCAGCGTGAAGGCGGTGAACCCGAAAGCCAGGCCGTTGGCGATGCTGAAGGTGAGCGGGATGCTCATCATGGTGAGGAACGCCGGCACCCCCACCTCCGGATCCTTCCAGTCGATCTCCGCCACCACGCCGGCCATCAGGCTGCCCACCAGGATCAGCGCCGGAGCGGTGGCTGCCATGGGGATGACTCCCGCCAGCGGCGCCAGAAAAAGGGCCGCGGCGAACAGCAGTCCGGTGACGATCGCGGTCACGCCCGTGCGCCCGCCGGCCGCCACTCCGGCCGCGCTTTCGATATAGCTCACCACCGTGGATGTCCCGGCCAGCGAGCCCACCACGGTGGCCGAGGCGTCCGACAACAGAATCCGGTTCACCCGCGGAATGCGGTGGGCGCGGTCGAACAGGCCGGCTTTCTTCCCCACCGCGACCAGCGTCCCGATGTTGTCGAACAGGTCGATGAAGAGGAACACGAAGACGATTTCCAGGAAGCCGAACCGCAGCGCGGCGCCCACGTCCAGTTTTCCGGCGGTGGCCGCCAGGTCGCCCAGGCGGTACGTCCGCGGCGCCCATTTCGCCACACCCGTGGCCAGCCCGGCGGCAGTGGTGGCCAGGATGCCGACGAGCATGGCCGCGCGCACGCGCCACGCCATCAGCGCCCCCATCAGCAGCAGTCCGAAGATCGCCAGGGCGGTGCTCTTTTCGGTCAACCTCCCGAGCGTGACCACGGTCTCCGGATCGGACACGATGATCCCCGAATTGTGGAATCCGATGAAGGCGATGAACAGCCCGACGCCCGCCGCCACCGCCGCGTACAATTCCCAGGGGATGGCCGAGAGGATCAACTGCCGCACTCCCAGGAGCGTCAGCACGAAAAACGCCACGCCCGAAAGAAACACCGCGCCCAGAGCGGTTTGCCACGGCACGTGCATCTTCAGCACCACCGAGTAGGTGAAGTAGGCGTTCAACCCCATGCCCGGCGCCAGCGCGATGGGATAGCGCGCGAAGCCTCCCATGAGCAGGCTGCCCGCCGCCGCCGAGAGGCAGGTCGCCGCCGTGACCGCGGCCAGCGGCATTCCGGTCTTCGACAGAATCGACGGGTTGACGAAGATGATGTACGCCATCGTCATGAAGGTGGTGAAACCCGCCAGGATCTCGGTCTTCCAGTTGGCTTCCAGCCGGGCAAACTCGAAGTAACGCTCCAGCGTCTCGCGCACCATGGCTCTCTATTGTAGCTTTCGTCGGGTGGAGGGCCGCTGCCGCCACGCCACCCCGCCCCGCAGTATGATTCAATTTAGGTTCACCATGTCTTTTATCCACGAAGATTTTCTGCTCTCCACGAAGACCGCGCGCCGCCTGTTCCACGAGTACGCCGAGAACCAGCCGATCCTGGATTACCACTGCCACCTGCCGCCGCAGGACGTGGCCGCCAACCGCCGCTTCCGGAACCTCTGCGAGATCTGGCTGGAGGGCGATCACTACAAGTGGCGCGCCATGCGCACCAACGGCATCGACGAGTCCTATTGCACCGGCAACGTCCCGCCCGAAGAGAAGTTCCGCGCCTGGGCGCGCACCGTTCCCCACACCGTGCGCAACCCGCTCTACCACTGGACCCACCTGGAGCTGAAGCGCTACTTCGGGATCGACGAACTGCTGGACGAATCCAGCGCGCGGCGCATCTGGGACCGCGCGGGCGAACTGCTGGCGACCGATGAGTTGAGCGCCCACGGCATCCTTGCGAAGTTCAAAGTGAAGGCGGTCTGCACCACCGACGATCCCACCGACGACCTCGCCCCGCACCAGGCCCTCGCCGCCTCGCCTCTCGCCACCAAGGTCTTCCCGGCATTCCGTCCCGATAAGGCGCTCAACGTCCACCTGCCCGAAGCCTTCAATGCCTGGGTGGCCCGCCTGGAAGCCGCCAGCAACACCAGCATCGGGAGTTACCAGGCATTTGTGGACGCCCTCAGGAAGCGCCACGATTTCTTCCACAGCCTGGGTTGCCGTCTCTCCGACCACGGGATCGAACACGCCTACGCCGATTTCTGCCCCGATGCCGAAGCCGCCGCCATCTTCGACCGCGCGCGCGCCGGGAACGCCGCCACGCCGCGGGAACAGAACCGCTTCGCATCCAACCTGATGCTGCTGTTCGGACAATGGAACGCGGGAAAGGGTTGGACCCAGCAGCTACACCTGGGTGCGCGCCGCAACAACAATACCCGCCGCATGCGCACGCTCGGCGCCGACACCGGCTTCGACTCCATCGGCGACTGGCCGCAGGCCGATGCCCTGGGCGCGTACCTGGATCGCCTGGACCAGGATGGTTCGCTGCCCAAGACGGTGCTGTACAACCTGAATCCGGCCGACAACTACGTGCTGGCCACGATGATCGGGTGTTTCCAGGACAGCTCGGCCGCGGGCAAGATTCAACTCGGCAGCGGCTGGTGGTTTCTGGATCAGAAGGAGGCCATGACCTGGCAGTTGAACGCGCTCTCCAATTGCGGGCTGCTCTCGCGTTTCCTGGGGATGCTGACGGATTCGCGGTCGTTCATGTCGTACCCGCGGCACGAGTACTTCCGCCGCGTGCTGTGCGACCTGCTGGGGCGCGACATGGAATCCGGGGAAATCCCGGATAGCGACGAACTGGTGGGGCCGATGGTCCGCAATATCTGTTACGCCAACGCCAGCCGGTTCCTGGGCCTGGGGGTTTAGTTCACAGGCGTGCGAGCCGGGCTGTGGCCGGAGTTGCCGCTGGCGACACTGGTATTCACACTGCCCCAGATGCCGTCGATGCCGCCGGCTGCGTGGTAGATGATGCCCAGGGCTACCAGGGCAAGCAATGCGGTAAGAAGACAGTACTCTGCCAGGTCCTGTCCCCGTTCATCTTTGCGAAGGAACTTCAAGATGGTCCGCAACACAACGTGCACCCAGTCATAATTCTAGTAACGCGGCGGTCTGTTAAATATGATCTCTTTCGCATGATCTCTTTCGATAGGACAAGGCGAAAACAAAGCGCACTACCACCTGGCAACAACATGGTATTACGCGCGGTATACGCGTGCGCGCCGGATCCTCGCACAGCCTCGGTTCCCCGCCCGGCAGCGCTCGAGCACGCCGTGCCTGGCGCAGACTCAGTTCTTCGCGCGGCGTACACGTGCGCGCTGCATTGGGCGAGTTGCGAAATATGGACTAATCATTTGAGCCCAGCGAGCCGATAAGAACCAGAGAGGAAAATGTCGCCACCAACGGCACACCCCCACGATACGGTCTGGAATCTGCCGCCGCTGATTCTTCATCCGTTCAACGAGCAGGTCCCACCGGCGAAGCTGCTCGAGAATTCCAAAGCGGCCCTGATGCTGTCCGGCCTGGTTCCTTCGGATGGGACCGAAGAGGAAGAACTCCACCGGCGGGTCATGGCCGGCCGTTACGCCGAGGTGCGCATGCTCTTCTTCCTCGGCAAAGACGTTCTGCGGTGGATGGACCACTGCCTGGATTCCATAAGCCGCAACCCGGACCTGCCGGCTTCCGGCATCAAACGCCAGAGCTTCGCCAGCCTGTTGACCGCCCGGCCGCCCGCCGCGGTGCAAGCCAAGCTGTCGAAGTGGGGTGTCGCCGATTATGCCTCCATCTTCTCGCGGGCCATCGGCCTCAACATGCTGTTCGCCGAACCACCCGCCCGAGGCGGCCTGTCCGACGAGTTCCTCCGCAACTACCATCGCTACGCGGATTCCGTCTTTCGGTGCTATGTGGAATCGGAGCCTCACCGTTCCGTTACCCCGGCCGAGTTCCCCTTCGAGTTGTACGCTTCGGGTGAGTACTCGCGTCTGCTCGAATCCGAGTGGGAGAGCGGCGAACCCCAATAGGGGCGGCGCGCGCGAAGACGGCCGCTTTTCCACAGCATTCGCAGGTAGAATGGACCTACGATGGAATCTTCGGGATCCAATCCCCCGGGCGGGGAATGGGAAAAGGTCAAGGAACTCGTTCTGGCCGCGCAGGATGAGGCCCCCGACGACGTGGAAACCTGGTTGGCAACCCATTGTCCCAGCGCCTCCACGCGCGAGGAGGCCGCGCGCATCTTGCGCGCCGGCTCAACCGCCGGCGCTTTTCTGGAAGGCTCGGCCAGCGAGAAACACCTGGGAATGCGTGCGCCCCATCCCGCCCGCATCGGCCGCTACCGCATCGTGGAAGAACTGGGCAGCGGCGGCTTGGGTGTGGTCTACTCAGCGTACGACGATCTACTGAAGCGCCCGGTGGCGCTGAAAGTTCTGCTCTCCCCCGAGTCTTCGTCCTCCGAGTTGCGGAAGCGGCTGCTGTGGGACGCGCGCGCGGCCTGCTCCCTGCAGCACGAAAACATCGTGGTGGTCCACGACATCGGCGAAGACCAGGGTCTCGATTACATCGTCATGGAGCGCGTGAACGGCCAGACCTTGACCGCGTGCGTCCCGCCCGGCGGCATGGAGCCTTCCCGCGTTGTCTCCATCGCGATCCAGATTGCCACCGGACTGGAAGCCGCTCACGCCGCCGGCATCGTGCACCGCGACCTGAAGCCCACCAACATCATGATTACGGCCGGCGACTCGGTCAAAATCCTCGACTTCGGATTGGCCAAGCCCAGCGCGGATTTGCTGCGCGACTCGCAAACGCCGCTCACCATCGAGGGCCGCTTCGCCGGCACGGTTGCCTACGTGGCCCCCGAGCAGGCCGAAGGCCAGGCGGTGGACGCCCGCGCCGATATCTTCTCGTTTGGCTGCGTGCTTTTCGAAATGCTCACCGGGCACCAGGCCTTCGAAGGCAAGTCGGCGATGTCGGTAGTGGCCAAGATTCTGCACCAGGAGCCGCCCGCGGTGGGGAGCCTGGTCCACGGGCTCGACCCCCGCCTGGCGGAGGTTGTGGGCCGCTGTCTCCGCAAGAATCCCAAGGAGCGTTTCCAGACCGTGGCGGAACTGAAGGCGCGGTTGAGCGAATGCGCCACCGCAGTCTCCTTGCGCGGCCCGCGCGGCTCCGGGCGCTGGACCATCCGGCTGGGATGGGCCGGATGGGCGGCGGCGGCCGGCGTGGTGGTTCTGGCATGCGCAGTGACCTGGCTGGCCGCAAGCCGTTTCCGCAGCCGTGTCCAGGAAGGCTTGTATACCCTGACGCGCCTGGCGGCCGGCGGCGGGCTCACGGAGTACCCAGCCTTGTCGCCCGATGGGAGACTGGTGGCCTTCGCCTCCGACCGCGCGGGCCACGGCAACCTGGATATCTGGGTCCAGCCGGCCGAGGGCAGCGATCCCACCCAGCTTACCTTCGGACCGGCCAACGCCTACCAGCCCATTTTCTCTCCCGACGGAACGCAGGTGGTCTTCCGTTCCGAGGAAGCCGGCGGCGGGCTGTACACCGTCTCCGCTCTCGGCGGAAAGCCTCGCCTGCTGGCGTTTGGCGGCCGCGATCCAAGCTTCTCGCCCGATGGCCAATGGCTGGCCTTCTGGGTCGGCAACCCGGGAGCTTCGCTGCTCGCCGGTTCCGCGCAGGCTTTTGTCATTCCGGCCTCGGGCGGCGCCGCGCGGCCCATAGCCTCGAACCTGGAGGCATCCACCAGCCCGGTTTGGGATGCCGAAGGCCAGAGTCTTTTGTGTGTGGGCCGCGGAAAGGGCATGAGCCAGATCGGTTGGTGGATTGCCGACTTCAAAAGTCAATCCGCGCGGCCTACCACGCTGCACACCCAGATACGGCGCCTGGGCCTGCGAGAGCCCCTGGGGAGCGAGTGGATGCGCCCTTTTGCCTGGCTGGCGGATGGTACGCTGCTGATCTCGGCCAAGCAGGGCGACTCCAACAACATTTGGGGAATGCACGTAAGCAAAGACGGAACCCTGCTGGATGGGCCTCGCCGTTTCACCGGCGGAACGGCCCTGGAGCTGCACGCCAGCGCGGCGATCGCGCCGGACCGGAGCCTCCGTCTGGCTTACGACGCGCTGCACGTCGCCACCAGCGTCCGCAGCGTCGCTCTCACGCCCGCCGGCAGCCAGGCAGGCCCGCCGCAGTTGTTGCTGGGTGGGTATGACAACATCGGATCGCCGTCTCTCAGCGCCGATGGGAGCAAGCTGGCCTTCTCCACCCGCCAGCCGGACCGCCTGTTCATTCGCGTGATGGATGTGGCTTCCGGCCAAGCCGCCGCGGTCGCCTCCGTCCCGTTGGCGCGCCTGGCGCGTCCCATCCTGAGCGGCGATGGCCGCACGCTGGCGTACTGGACCAACAACAACAACAACGGCTATCTGATCTCGTCCCAGGGAGGCGTCCCCGAAATCGTGTGCAGCCACTGCGGCCCTCCCACGGATGTGGCGTTCGACGGCTCGGCGGCTCTGTTTGAAGCCGGCGACACCACCAACCAGTTGCTTCTGTGCGCCCGGCAGGTGGAGCCGAAGCCCATCGCCAGGATCGTCGACGCCCCGTCGATGTACGTTTCGGCGGGCCGGTGGTCCCCGGACCGGCGCTGGATCCTGTTCTGCGGGGTGCGGAATCGCCAGAAGACCATCTACCTGATCCCGGCCGCCACCGACGGAACCGCCAAAACCTCGCAACTCATCCCCGTATCGGGCGACGGGTATGAGGCCTGGGAGCCGGCCTGGTCGCGGGATGGCAGGCACGTCTATTTTGTCGCCAAGGCGGACGGATTCGGGTGCATCTGGGGCCGCGACATCGATCCCGCCAACGGCCGGCCCACCGGCTCCGCTTTCCCCGTCGCCCACTTTCACCAGGCGCGCGAAATGGTGCAAGGGCCAGGCGTCAACCTGGGCGAAATCGGCCTCTCCGTCGCGCGCCAGTTCCTGGTATTCAGCGTGACCGAAACCACCGGCGAGGCCTGGCTTCAGACTCTTCGTCCGAATAGCGGGAGATAATATCGCCGAATTGTTTTTCCAGTGGAAAATCAATTCCGAATGAGCTACGATTCCTTTTATACTTCCGCCCATGCCTGAGCCCGACAATCCCGGAGCGCTTCCCGCAACGCCGCGGATCAGCGTGGTGGTGATCACACGCAATGAAGGCAGCGAACTGGAGGCGACGGCGACCAACCTTCTCCAGACCGCCCCGCCGAGCCAGGTGGAATTGATTGTGGTGGATGACGATTCCACGGACCATTCCACCGATTTTCTGGACTCCTGGCCGAGCGTCACGGTGTTGCGTTCGCCGGGGCTGGGCGTCGCCCGGGCGCGGAATCTGGGAGCCTCGCACGCCTCGGGCGACGTCATCCTATTCGCCGACGCTCACGTGCGGGCGCCCGAGGGATGGCATGTTCCGGTTACCGATGCCCTGCGGGACGTACGCGTGGGCGCCGTCGCGCCGGGCATTTACAGCCTGACCGATCCGGAGCGCCGCGGCTTCGGGATGAGCGTGGCCGGACCGGATCTGCGCGTCCCCTGGCTGCGCAAAGTCGGGAGCACTCCCTATCCCGTGCCGGTTCTGCCGGGAGGCTTCCTGGCGATGCGGCGGGAGACGTACCTGCGGACCGGTGGATACGATCCCGGCATGCGGCAACTCGGCGGTAACGACGCCGAGTTGAGCTGCCGCTTGTGGATGAGCGGCTACGAGCAGAAGGTGGTCCCCGAGTTGGAAGTGGGCCACCTGTTCCGCTCCGCCGCGCCGTATCCGGCCAAGTGGGTGGCCTTGCTGCACAACCGCCTCCGCATGGCGCTGGTGCACTTCCACCCGGAACGTGTGGAGCGGGTGGTACACGCTCTGCGCGCCTACGATGCTTTCCCGGCAGCCGTGGCCATGACACTGGATACCGACGTCCAGGAGCGCCGCGCGCTGATGGCTCGAACCCGTAGTTTCAACGACGACTGGTTCTTCGAACGATTCTCACTTGCATGTTAAAGGAGCACCACCCAGAATGACGAATGAGCCCTTGCACCCTCTTCCGCCGGAGGTTTGGAGCGATCCGCCGATGGCGCCGTTTCAGCCGCCACTCAAGGCCGAGAGGCCGGTCACGACCATGAACCCGCCCACCGATCAGCCGCCCCAGTAGCAGCCTCGCCCGGCCCGATCAGGAACCTGTGGGGCCGGGAATGGAGCGCGGCTCACGCGTCAACTCCGCAAAGAGCCACGCGCGCGCCATGCTCCATTCCCGCTTCACGGTCCGAACCGATACGCCCAGCACCTCGGCTGTCTCTTCTTCGGTGAGGCCGCCGAAGTAGCGCAGTTCCACGATCTGGCTCTGCCGCGGATCCAAGCGTTCCAGGCGGTCGAGGGCTTCATCCAGAGCCAGCAGTTCCTCGGTGTCGCGCACCGGAATTACGGCCGCGTCGGTCGAGTCCAGCCGTTGCCAGCCGGCGCCCCGCTTCTGCGCCTGCTTCCGCCGGCTGTGATCCACCAGCACACGCCGCATGGCGCGCGAAGCCACGGCAAAGAAATGGAAACGGTCGCACCACTGCACATCGCGATCCTGAACCAGGCTCAGGTATGCGTCGGTGGCCAGAGCGGTGGCCTGCAACGTGTGGCCAGGGCGTTCCGAAGCCATGAGATGGCGGGCGATGCGCCGCAGATCCGCATACACCAGATCCGCCAGTTGTTGTTTGTTCGACGGTGAGCCGGAGTCGTTCAGCAGCCGGGTGATGTCGCCAGGAGCCGTCGTGGCCCCCATCTCGTGCGATGGCCCCATCGTGTCCTCTCAACTTCCGGACTAGCTCCCGGACTGGCTCCCTCCATCGCTTCCGGCCGATCCCCCCACGGCCCGCTCCGACCGGTATCGCACCCAGTATCGCTTCATGCGCGCGGAAACTTCCTGCCGCTCTTCAGGCGGCATGGGCTTCCTGCCCCTTCTTCCCGGCTTTGGGAATTCCGGAATCTCCACGGCATTCCGCTGCAAGTCCTCGAGCGCGGCGATCACCCGCTCGATTTTGTTCTTGTCCTCCAATAAACCCTGAATAATATTGGCCAGATCCATCCCTGTGCCCCCCCTGTCCGGAATGCGCTCCCGCTCTTCCCGAAACCGGCTGGGAGGCCTCCGGTTCGCACGTACTTGGAATTTGGACTTCAGCAGCAGTCTAACACAAGCCGGCCCTTCAGCCCCGCCTATCCCGCTCCTGCCGTTGCTGGGCGCCAGGATCGAGGAGGTTGGGGAATCCCCGGGAACTGCCGGGAGTTCTTTTAGAAGCGCGGCCGTCACAAACCCGGTCACCGGGGAGAATGGGGGCCGGAAGCCGACGCCCCCGTCGAGATATTTTGGTGCGGAGAGGGGGACTTGAACCCCCAAGCCCTTGCGGGCGCTAGCACCTCAAGCTAGTGCGTCTGCCAATTTCGCCACCTCCGCAAGTGTATGGCACCTTTGAGTTTACCACGAGTTCGCGCGAGCCGCGCGGTAGCGGTTCGGTAGCGGTTCTCGATTATGCCGGCAACATGCGACACACGGGCCACTCCATCGCGTACTTCGTTGATTCTGCACGCATTAGCTGTCGAAGGTCGCCTACGCATTCTTCGTCCGTTGCGGGCGTGCGGCCAAATAGCAAGCAAAAAGCTAGTGCGCGCGCCAATCCCCCTGCGGTTTCCCCAGCACGCGCACAGGCTCCCACGAAGGGACCTTTGCCCTGCCCGTTTGAGAAGCCGGAGCTATAAGATCTGCCGGATCATACTTTTGGCGATTTCCCAGAGCATCTGTGCATCCCCCTCTACCAGGGTGATTCCGTGCGATAGCTCCTTCTGCGGATGGATGTAATTACGGTAGTCTCGCATCACTTCGCCGATGTCCTTCGCTGCGGTAGTGATCCACTTCAGTTCATGCGCCACATCGATGTAGTTCTTGAGGGTCCAGTCCTTCAGTAGCAGGGTCTTCCCTGCCTTATCTCTCGGCGCAGAGGCCGCGGTGAAGACAGGGGCCTGGTTCGAAAGCTGGTTTATCTTCGCGAGAAGCAGGCCTTCGAGAATGCCCCCCATCATGACGGTGGCGGCGAGGGGAGCGCCTGAACTGACGCAGATAACACATTCCCGCCAGCGTTGCGCGAGAATAGCCTGCATTTTCGGATCTGAAATCAGGGGCGTGAACTCGGGCGGAGTATCCGGTGTGTTTGCCGCAGTCGGCGCAGCTGCAGGCGGAGCCGTTAGTGTGATCGCGTGTTGGGCCTGCAGGATGCCGAGCCGCTTCTTTACACTCTTGAGCGCGTCGAGATATCTCGCTCTCGTCGTGGCCCGGCCGGATGCCTCGATCAGTCCCCTATAGATCTCATCAATATCCCGGACCTGATCCTCGCTAAGAGGCCCTACAAGGATCGGGCGATGCTTTTTGAACCACGCTAGTGCAATCCCTTTGATGATCTGCCGTTCATCGTCGGACTGGACCTGCTTTGTCAGTCGTCGCTTGAGTATCCTTTGCAGGCTCTCAGCGTCGGCGATAGCCGTGTCTACTGTGACCTGACCATCTGCCACGGCTCACGCCCTTTTTGCCTTCTTCGTTGGCGCTTTCTTGGTCGCCACCTTCCTGGCCCTTTTCAGTCCCGGCGATGAGTTTCCAGTGCCGGGCAGCGTCATAGCGACAAGGTTCTCGCCGACTGAGTTCAGAGTGAACGTGGCTTTTTCCGAACCTCTATCCAGCAGGCCGAGAGTATGAGCGTTGCTCAGTGTCTGGAGAGGACGGCTGAAACGCGGCTTGCCGGCGAGCCGCATAGCTTCCTGCAGATCTTCCTTGTTGATCGCGTCTTTTCTCTCGTCAGGCGGAGCTTCGAACCGGTAATAATAAGCGACCACTGCCGCGATGTGGACGTCCTTCTTCGGGTCTTTCTCAGCGACGAAAATCTTGATGTCCTTCGTCGCGGCCGAAGGAGGCGGCGACATCGGCGCGGCCGGAGGCGTTACTCCCAGAGATGCTCCCGCTTGTGGCGGCCCCGAGTGGACGGAGGAGGCGAAAGGTTGCGGCAAGCCCAGCTTTTCAGCAACCCACCGGAAGATGCGTTGCTGCTCGTCCGACTTGAAATCCTTGATGGCGTCCACAACGGCGCGGACTGCTTCGAGATCATCCTTTGGGGTATTCATGGTGCTTCTAAAGTTAATGATAAACGAAAAGGAGCATTTCTGTTTTGGTGTTTTAGATTGGCTTTGGATCCAGCGAATCCGGCGGTTCGACGAGGGACGGCGCGTGGTGGCCTGTGGCAAACTAGGAAGGGAGTTGATCTGTGACAGCGTCTCTACACCACATCTTGGCCGAATTCCGGAAGGGGCTTGAGCAAATCTATGGCCCCCGCTTGGCCGGCTTGGTCCTGTTCGGATCGCAAGCTCGGGGAGACGCACTTCCCGACTCCGATATCGATATCATGGTGGCGCTCCACGGCACTGTCAATCCCTTGAAAGAGGCGCGGCGCATCAGCCGATTTCGAGGCGACCTCTGCCTGCGCCACGATGTCGTAATCACGTGCGTCTACGTATCGCCAGAGGAGGCGCAGGCGGCCGACAACCCGCTGCTCCAGAACATCCGCGCCGAAGGCGTGGCCGTGTGAACGCAAATCAGCGAGGGCTGCTCAACAAAGCCCGGAGGAGCGTGGCCGCCGGTCGGCGCCTCGCGGCCGATGGAGATCTTGATTTCGCAGTATCACGTGCCTACTATGCCATGTTCTACACGGCGCAAGCTTTTCTGCTTGGCCGGGAGCGCCGCTTTTCGAAGCATTCGGCGGTCATCGCCGCATTCGGACAAGAGTTTGCGAAGGACGACGAGACGCTTCGGGAATTCCATCACGGGCTCGTCGAAGCGCAGGACGCTCGGAACGCGGGCGATTACCTGATCGACGTGAACCTGTCTGGCGAAGATGTTCAGGCTCATTTGGAACGAGCCGACCGATTCATCCAGATAGCGGAGCGAATGCTGTGAGGGTCGCCTGGATTGTATGCCGCTTCGCGGTAGCGGTCTGGTAGCGGTTCCTACGGGAAACTCGGTTGCCGTGGGTTCCCAGCCATGGGAAAGTCCGCACCCTGCAAACGCATGCCCGTGGCTTCCCCGCGCCGAACGCACCTCAAGCTAGTGCGTCTGCCAATTTCGCCACCTCCGCATTTCGCGTGCTACTTTGCCGGCGCTGGTGCGGCGGGCGCCGGAGCCGGCTGCAGCGGGATCGTGTGGACGTTCGAGCCGCCCTTCGAAGCCGGCTGCTGCTGGGCGGGCAATTGAATCGGAACCGGCGCGGACTTCCCCGCCGGGGCCGTCGCCGGTGAGGTGTCCAGTACGGATGAACCCAAACCGGCGTTGCGCGTTGCCATGATCGACAACGAGAGTGATGTGACCATGAAGAGCACCGCCGACAAGGTAGTGGCCTTCGAGAGCAAGGTCGCGGAGCCGCGCGGACCAAAGGCCGTTTGCGAACCCATTCCGCCAAACGCGCCAGCCAGGTCCGCGGCCTTCCCGCTCTGCAGCAACACTACCACGATCAGGAATACGCAGACCAGTACGTGAACGATCATTACCAGGGTATACATCGATGTCTTTTCCGCAGTTGTCCCTCCAGTATAGGAGAGTGGCTAGCCAATGGTCAAACCACCGGTCCGGCCAAAAAGCCGCGAATGGTTGGGATCGCTCATAAAAACCAACAAGATAACGAATGGTTCCAAAACTTGGCGAAGGCTGCGGCCAAGGCCGTGTGAATCGGGCGCACGCTTCCGTGGTGTGCAGGTAACATCCGTCCGCGCCGGTACGCCTACATGGGCACTATGACCAAGAAGCTGCTTTTTGTATTTGCGATCCTGCTTGCGGTCGCTTTCGTCGCTGCGGCGGCGGATGTGAGCGGCAAGTGGACTTATGAACAACCTGGCCGCGGCGGCAACCCCGTCACCGTGACCATCACCTTGAAGGCCGATGGCGCCAAACTGACGGGAACGGTCCTGGGTGGTTTTGGCGGCGGCGGCCGTGGCCGCGGCCGCGGCGGTGACACCAGCGCCGCTCCTGCTCCTCCTCCGGCGCCAACTCCGATCGATATCTCCGACGGCAAGGTGGACGGCAACACGATTACCTTCACGGTGAAGCGGGAAGGCCGCAACGGCACCATGACGACCTCTTACAAGGGCACCCTCGACGGCGACAACCTGCAACTCGAAATCACTCGTCCCGGCCGGGGCGGCGAGCCGCAAACCGACAAGTTCACGGCCAAGCGCGCCACCATGTAGTGTTCCCCCTATGCCGGCTGCCAGGCCGGTCCGGGTTCTTCGAACGGCCTTCCCGCCTGGGAGCGTGGAGGGCCGTTGCATTTTTTGCCTGCCCTCTATTCCGGCCGTCCCGGAGCCGTAACCTCCGGCCGGATCCTTCGCCTATACTTTCGCTATGGTCAAGAATTTGTGTGTTGCGTTGGCGGTCGCGCTGGCCTTCGCTGTGGGCGCGCCGGCAGCCGATATGGATGGACGGTGGTCGTGGTCCGAAGCCGGCCGCCGGGGGAACAGCGTGACCGTGGTGCTCACGCTCAAAGTCAATGGGAACAAGTTGACCGGCAGCATTACCGGTGGCGGACAGGGCCGCCGCGGCGACGCCCCCGAGGAGATCAAGATCTCGGGCGGCAAAGTGAACGGCGACAGTTTTTCCTTCAAGGTCACCCGGCAGGGGCGGGGAGGCATGTCCAACACCACTGAATATAAGGGCACCCTGAACGAAGACACGCTCGAGTTGGAGATTACCCGCCCGGGCATGGGACCCGATGCTCCGCCGCAGGTCATCAAAGTCACCGCGGAACGATCCCTGATCTGAAGGCCCCTCCCGGAACAGTCGTGCCAGCCGCTCCCCTGTGTGCGGGACTCCGGGAACACGCACGGTGTTTTGGGCGGGCCTCAGGTTGGCAGCCCACAGGTTGGCAGCATTTCCAGAGACCTTGGGCCCGGGTTTCCTTTGGGAATCCGTAACTCAATCCTCCCGAAATCCGTAGATCGGGGTGTCCCGCCCAGTCGAATGAACCGGTTGGACGTGGCACTCGGGTTGCATTTGGCCCTCCGGGTCCGTTTTGGAGGAGCTCTGCTTTGGTGCGTTGCCTCCTGTGGGCTTCGCCCGCCCCGATCCGGACGTCATCCGCCGGAGCGGGGCTCTTTTTTTGGTCTGATACACTGATTCTTCAGGCCTCATGACAGGACTCTACAGTCGCTGGCTGGACCGCTGGGAGCGCCGGCTGGCCACGCGGGACACCAACCGCGTGGTCCGCCCGTTTGACTGGGGCACGGAGTGGCTGGCGCGTACCGGGTTTCCGGCGTTGGCAACGGAAATCAATGGCGATGCGGCGGTTTGCATTTCCCGCTATTCGGCGGAAGCAATTCGGGATTCCACTCGCTTCTATTCCTACACCGCGGTCGGCGATTACCGCCTACAGGAGGGCCGGCTGACTTTTTCCACCGCCGCGCCATCCGGTTGTCCGGAAAACGATACCGTGCAGGCGCTTTGGCTCCCCGCGCCCAAGGACCGTGGACGCGCCCTGGTGCTGCTTCCCCAATGGAACCACGACCGGAATGCACACGTGGGACTCGCCAAGCTGCTCAACCGGTTCGGCATCAGCGCGCTGCGCATGACCATGGCTTACCACGCCGAGCGTAAGCCACCCGAACTGCAGCGCGCCGACTACCACGTTTCCAGCAATATTGGACGCACCATCCACGCTTCCCGGCAGACGGTGATCGATACCCGCTGCTGTCTGGATTGGCTGGAGCGGCAGGGTTACGAGCGGATCGGCATCCTGGGCACCAGCCTGGGCTCGTGCATGGCTTTCATCGCCACGGCCCACGATCCGCGCGTCCGGGTGGGGATCTTCAACCACGTTTCCCTGTACTTCTCCGACGTGGTGTGGACCGGGCTGGCCACCCAGTTCGTGCGGCGCGGTTTCGGCGACAGCGTCAGCCAGGACGAACTGCGGCGCTACTGGGCCCCTATCAGTCCGGCCAGCTATCTGGAACGCTTCGGAGACCGCGACCTCAAGAGCCTGTTAGTGTGGGCGAGGCACGACAGCAGTTTCCTGCCGGTCTACTCGCGGCGCGTTCTGGAAACTTTCGGGGAGTTGGGATTGCCCCATGAAGTAGTGAGCCTTCCCTGCGGTCATTACACCACCGGACAGTTCCCGTTCAATCTCCTCGACGGCCTCGCCATGTGCCGCTTTGCCGCCCGGCATCTGTAACTCGAATACCGCATATAGTAGTCGAGAGTGCCCATAACCACATTCTGTGGGAACGCGTATTGACAGCCGGTCGGCTCCATGAGAGGATATTGGCATCACTGAAGAAGGAGGTGGTCCAGCACAATGGAAAGTAGCAGTAGAAGACCGCAGGAGGTGGCCGACTGTTAAAGTCGAGCCTCTGACGTAGCCGATTCCGGTTCAGTGCCGGGATCACGTTCCTGTGGACCGGCTGCCTCTTGCGCAACCACGAGCCTCAGGTATCATCTATGACGGCTACCAGCCCCCGTGGCGTCCTGGGACCTCACGGGGGTTCGTATTTTTGCTATACTGATAGTCTCGAAAGGAATCCCCGTTACAAAATGAAGGCCGGTATTCACCCCGCATACAACCCTGTCAAAGTCACCTGCGCCTGCGGCCACGTGTTCCAAACGCGGTCCACGCACAAGGGCGACATCCGCGTGGAAATCTGTTCGTCCTGCCACCCGTTCTTCACGGGCCGTCAGAAGTTGATGGACACCGCCGGCCGGATCGACCGGTTCGAGCGGAAGTACAAAGCCACGCGTGGCGACAAGAAGGCGCAGCCCACCGCGTAGCCGGAACCTTGGGGGCTTGAAGACTCCAGAAACCAGAGGCAGGTCCGCCGGGGCCTGCCTTATTTCTTGGTGGCGTCCTGCTGGATGCCGTGGCGCTTCTCGCGGGCCTCGCGCTCGCGGGTGTGCTTATCGCGCAGTTGTTGATACAGAGGGCGCTGATCGGGGGTGAGGATCGCGTTGACCTGCTCCACCTGGTCCTGCCAGATGGCCTTGCCCTTGGCATTCATTTCGTGGTGAACCCCTTCGAACCGCGCGCGCGTGTCATCCAGAATATCGCTGAACTTGGCCACCTGCTCGGGAGTCAGCTTCACGGCATCCGTCATTTCCGCGACGATGCGCTTCCGGACCTCGACCGGGTCCCGGGGACCTCGCGAGCCGGACTCGCGGCCCCTTTCAGCGGGCGCCGCGTTCACGGAATACCATCTGAAACCCAGAGCACCCAGCGCCGTGCCGCTCAGGAACACCAACAGGAGACTCAGGAAGGCAGACCACCTGAACTTTGACATCTGGTTCGCTCACTTGCCCGGGTCGGACAGGTCCAGGGACACCGTGCCCACGATTTCGGGGGTATCCAGCGGCTGGGCATCCGCCAAAGCTTCGATATAGGACTGCGGAGAATAGGTCTGGTTATTGCGCGGTATCGCCATGTAAACGCCCAGCGCCACGGAAAGCGCCAGCGCCGCGGTCACGAAACCGCCGGCCATCCGCCGCAAGGAGAAACTAAACGTCTGGCGCGCCTCAATGCGCTGCCACAGTTGAGGCATGAAGTTGGGGCTGGCCTCGGGATCGGGGAACGCCTCCCGGTACGCCCGGAACAGAGCGTCCAGCCTCTCTTCGGCATTTCCGCGCATGGGGGACATAATCTTCGTTCGCCTCTTACTTCGCCGGCCTGCGCCGGATCACTGCTCCTTCGATCCGAACGCCTTCAGAACCCGCTGCCGGGCCCGAAACAGCCGGACCTTTAGAGCATTCTCGTTTACATCATAGATCTTTTCAAGCTCTTTCAGCGAAAGGCCTTCCACTTCCTTCATCATCAGAAGGATTCGATCCGATTCCGATACCTCGCTCAACAACGAAGCCACAAACTCGCGGGTCTTCTTCTTATACTGATCGTCCCGCTCCACCTTCCCGCCCGCTGCCGCATCCGCCATCATGATCTGCTGCTCCGACAGATCCGACATTCGATACTCCTGACGCCGCCGCTGCTTGCGAAGGTGGTCGTAAGCCGCGTTCACCGTCAGGCGGTACAGCCAAGGTTCAAACACCTCCGGCGTGCGGAGCTGGTCGAGCGAAAAATAAAGCCGCAGAAAAACCTCCTGCGCGACATCCTCGACATCCTCCGACCGCGCGATCAACCGCGAGATCTTGCCCAAGATCCGCTTGCGGTAAACCAGTACGATTTCATTGAACGCCGCACTGTCGCCCTTCTGGGCGCGCTTGATCAGCTCGAAATCAACCAGCATGCCGCACCGTACTCAGTGCCGGCATCCGCACGCATCCACTCCGGTTGGATAGGCGTGCCGGCTCGTACACAGGTTACAAACGCTTGTCCGGGAAGCGCCAACGCCGCAGCCGGTTCCGGCCACCTTCCGAGATAGCTCCGAGGTCAATGGAGGATTGTACCACGCCACCCGATCAAGAACCATCTTCCGTATTATCAGCGATATCAGGGGAATGCGCAGGCTCACCGGGGGGTATCTTTCGGCTTGGCAATGACCAGCCCGACACGCAGCGGCCTGGCGCCGGGGGCGGCTTTCACCACCCGGCACAGCACCTGCAGCGCCTCCAGCGCCGAAACCACCCGCGCCGTCTGGCGGTTGCCGTCGACACCGCTCAGCACCACCACCCCCGGCGACGGCAGGAAGATCTCCATCACCCGGATCCTGTCCGCTCCGCCGGTCCATGTCACCACCAGTTCCTCGTCTTCCTTGATGGCCTTCTGCATGGCCTGAATCTGGGCCAGGAAAACGGGTCCGGCGTCGGGGGCGGGCGCGGGCGCGGCGGCGGGCTCGCTTTTCGGTCCGGAGGTGGCCGACAGGATGGCCTGTTGCGCCAGTTGCTTGGTGAGATCCGCCAATGCCATTTGCCTCGATGCTACCACGGCGCCGCAACGAGATCCGGCGGCGCGGCTTTCCGGGTACATTGAGAACATGCGGAGTTTCGAGACCTTGACGGAACGCGAGATCCTGGCTCTGGCCATCTCGGGGGAAGAAGAGGATGAACGGGTCTATGCGGATTTTGCCGATGGCCTGCGTGAAACCTTCCCCGCCACGGCGGCGGTCTTCGACGGAATGCGCGCCGAGGAATCCACCCACCGGCGGCGGCTGATCGGCCTGTTCCAACAGAAATTCGGCGAGCACATCCCGCTCATCCGGCGGCAGGATGTCCGCGGGTTCGTCACTCGCAAGCCCGTCTGGCTCATCCGGCCGCTGGGGCTGGACACCGTGCGCAAACACGCCGGAGCCATGGAAGCCGAAACGCGGCGCTTCTACGAGCGGGCGGCCGCGCGCACCGCGGATGCCTCCCTGCGCCAGTTGCTCGGCGACCTGGCGCAGGAAGAGCGGTCGCATGAAGATCGTGCCGACGAACTCATCAGGGACAAACTGCAACCCGATGCAAAAGGCGCGGAAGACCAGGCCAACCGGCGGCTGTTCGTGTTGCAGATCGTCCAGCCCGGCCTGGCCGGCTTGATGGACGGTTCGGTCTCCACTCTGGCCCCGGTCTTCGCCGCCGCCTTTGCCACGCACAAACCCTGGGATGCCTTCCTGGTGGGCCTGGCCGCGAGCCTGGGCGCGGGCATCAGCATGGGATTTGCCGAAGCGCTTTCCGACGACGGCAGCCTTACCGGCCGCGGACACCCCTGGATGCGCGGGGCGATTTGCGGCCTGATGACGGCCCTCGGCGGCATCGGACACACGCTGCCCTTCCTGATTCCCGGGTTCACGGCGGCCATGACGGCGGCCATGGTGGTGGTGGTTCTCGAACTGGCGGCCATCTCCTGGATCCGCCACCGCTATATGGAAACCTCCGCCGTGGCGGCGGCCCTGCAAGTAGGCCTGGGGGGAGTGCTGGTATTCGCGACCGGCGTGCTGATCGGCAGTTCGTAACCGCGGCGTCAGGGTTTGACGGCCGCGAAGCGAAGGCGCATGTAATCCGCGGTCCAGCGGCCTTGCCCGTCGCACAGAACCGGCTTGAGAAGGGCCGTAACCTCCTCCAGGAACCCGTCGCGGCCGGCGGGCGGAAGGGCGGCGCAGTAGGCAACCGCAAAAGTCTCCAACCATCCGCGCATTCCGGTTGGCAGCGGCGTGGGTCGCGGAATCAGTTGCACGCTTAGCGGCACAAACCCGGCTCGCCGCAGGCGGATTTCGTACTCCTCGGCGGTCGGGAAGTAGGGAATCCACGAAGCCCCGTCGCGGATGCCCCGGCGTTCGAGGCTGGCCAGCAGCGCCACGGTGATAGCGGCAACACAGCCATGGCCGCCCATCTCTCCCACGAACCGGCCGCCGGCTTTCAAGGCACGGAATGCGCCCGTGATCGGCGCGTCCGGGTCGTCCTTGACCCAGTGCAGCGCCGCGTTGGAGAAGACGGCATCGAACTCGTCCTCGAAGGCGATCGCCCGCGCATCCATGAGCCGGGCGTCCAGGCCGCGACCGCGCGCGGCAGCGATCATCTCCGATGAACTATCGATGCCAACGACCTGCGCCCCCAGGGCGACCAGCTTTTCGGTGAGCGCTCCGTCACCGCAGCCCAAATCGAGGATGCGCTCGCCGGCCCGCGGCGAGAGCAACTCCAACACCGGTTGCCCGAGCGCGGGCACGAAATGCGCGTTAGCCGAATATCCCGCCGGGTTCCAGGTCTGGGCGGGTTGTGGTCGGGAAGACACGGTTTCAGCCCAAAAAAGGGGTCAGACGCATTTTCTCACGCACTCTGCCGGGCGCGCAGGATCTCGTCCGCCAGGTCGGCGGCCGCGCGCATTTCCCGCACGTCGTGTACGCGGACAATGTGCGCGCCGCCCAGAATGCTCACCGTCACCGCCGCCGCCGTCGCAAAACGCGTTTCTTCGGCGGATTCGTGAGCCAGGAAGTGCTTCCGCGACGGACCAGTCAAGACCGGCAGCTCCAGCGCCGCCAATTCTCCCAGGCGCGCCAGGATGAACGCGTTCTGCTCGCGGCGCTTCCCAAAGCCCAGACCGGGATCCACCACCACCCGCGACCTGTCGATGCCCACGTGCCGTGCGCGCCCCAAGGCGGCCTCCAGATCGCGGCCGATGACGGCGATGGGATCGGGCATGGGCGCCAGCTTTTCCCAGGTCTCCGGCCGCCCGCGCATGTGGTTCAGCACCAGTCCGGCGTCGTGGTTGGAAACCACCCGCGCCAGGTTCGGCTCCCAGGTGAGGCCCGACGGGTCGTTGACGATCTCGGCGCCCAGTTCCAGCGCGCGCTCCGCCACCTCGGCCTTGTACGTGTCCACGGAAACCGGAATGCCGAGGTGGTCGCGCAGGCGCTTCAGCACCGGAACCAGGCGCTGCAACTCCACCGCCGCGGTGACGCGCGCCGAACCGGGGCGCGTGGATTCGGCGCCGATGTCGATGATGTCGGCGCCCTGTTCCTCGAGTTCCATGGCGCGCGCGAACGCGCGGTCGGGTTCCAGGTACTTGCCGCCATCCGAGAAGGAATCGGGCGTGACGTTGAGGACCGCCATCAGCAAGGTGCGGTCTCCCAATTGCAGTTCGCGCCGCTTGAGCTTCCAGAAGAAGAGCTTTCTCACCGTAGTTTTACTGTCGCACACACGGGAGCGCGGCGGTGCGGCACCGGCGAATCCGCTCTTACCGCACCGCCCCCACGTAGGCCCCCAAGGGCGGCAGCGCCAACGCGGCCGCACTCGCCGTTTCCGGCGCGCCGTACGAGCTCGCCAGGGTACGCAGCTTGCCCGCGCCGCCGAGGTCGTAATGCACCGTCTGCGGCTGAACGCTGAAGTTCATCGCCACC
>Ga0209039_10000474_pt1 | contig 39160 bp, 39 predicted proteins | sample BogFormECP12_OM1_FD_188238 | JGI IMG/M metagenome (GOLD analysis project Ga0209039, IMG submission 188238) | Bog forest soil microbial communities from Calvert Island, British Columbia, Canada - ECP12_OM1 (SPAdes) (version 2) | ecosystem: Environmental > Aquatic > Freshwater > Wetlands > Bog ...
TCATGTGGAGGAAATATTCTTTCCGAGAAATTCTTTAATGCGCTCGAGTTCTGCCTGAATTTCTTCGCGGTCATTGATGGATTGCTGGCGCAATGTCATGAAGCCCGGCTTCTGCTCGGGAGGCAAAGTCTCAAGCAAACGCTCCGCGCGGGCGATTTGTGAATTTTTTTGTTGAAGCTTCATTTCCAGCCGCTTGCGATATCCCATCAAGAACTCGCGTTCCTTAAGAGGCGGAGGTGGCGGTAATGAGCCTTGTGTCAACAATTCAGCAACGGTCAAAAGAAATTCCTCGGTATCAATCGGCTTTTCGATAAACCGCGTTGCGCCAATCGTCATGGCAAACGCCTTATCTTCCGGCGCAATGTACGTGGCAGATAAGAAGACTACTGGAATGTCGCGCGTGGATGGGTCAGTCCGCAGATGATAGAGGAGGGTAAAGCCATCCATCTTGGGCATCAGAATATCTGTGATAATGAGGGCTGGCCGTTTGTTTTGCATCGCATCCAGCGCTTCCTGTCCATTCCGCGCCTTCAGCACTTCATAGCCTTTGAATTTAAGAGTCACTTCAAGGAAGTCGAGAATGTTGGGAACATCTTCAACGACGAGTAACGGATCAACAGTGTTCATGTACTTATTCTATTCCCTTTTCAAAGACGCGGCAAGCAGAGTTAATTTTCATTCCAAATACGTTTACCAAGTGCCGATAAAACATATTCCACCGCCAGGGATGCCGTTTGATTCTGGATATCCAAAATGGAATTGACCTCCACAATATCCATGCCGATCAATTTGCCGGTCTCGGCAACCATCTCGCAAGCTAAATGAGCTTCACGCTGCGTTAATCCAGCGGGTACCGGTGTTCCCACTCCCGGTGCATGGCGCGGATCCATGGCATCCATATCGAATGATAGATAAATGGCAGCCGTTTCACGCGAGACTCGTTCGATGGCTTTTTCCAACGCCGTCACCATGCCAAGACGATCAATTTGTTCCATGCCCATGACCATGACCCCGGCCTCTCGCAGATTGACTTTTTCGCCGGCGTCGAGATCGCGCGCGCCGATAATGGCCACCCGCTTCGGGTCCACGACGGGAAGCGGTTCATCCCATAATTGGGTTAAACGCGCGTCTCCGAGTCCGCACAACGCCGCCAGCGGCATCCCATGAATATTACCGGATGGCGTGGTTTGATCGGTGTTGAAATCCGCGTGAGCATCAATCCAGATGACGCCGAGCTTTTTAAGTTTCGCCGCGCCGCGAATCGAACCGAGCGAAAGGCTGTGATCGCCGCCCAGCACGAGCGGGAAATCTCCTGATTGAATAGATGTTGAGACCGCGCCGGCCGCGCGCCGCGACATCGGAACAATGCAATCGATATATTTGAGTTTTGGTTCAGCAACGGAGCACATCTCGGCAATTGGCACTTCGATATTGCCCTTATCTTCGACAGTGTATCCAAGAGCCTCCAGTTTCTTTTGAAGATGTGCATATCGAATCGCGCTGGGACCCATATCCACGCCACGCCGATCCGCGCCAAGGTCTATCGGAATGCCGATAATGTCAATTTTCATTATTCCTCCGAATAAAATACAGTCACATATTTTATCAAAGCAATGTAACAATAAACGGGACAAGTTATTCGCTTGTCCCGTTTTCTTTACAGAAAGCCCAAACTGCTAGAAGAGCCTTAGCACAATATGCACAACAAAATATGCCAGTACCAGAAACACAATACATCCGCATCCACGCGCAAACCAATGAATAAGGTGTTTGAAGATAAAACTCAAGATACTGAACACGACGACCACTGTCACAATGATGGCCGCGAAATAAATAATGGTATTGAGGTCAACATTTGAGAAAGACATAGGCAACTCCTTTTATGCAGTCCGATAATAACCAACATCCACCGAATAGACGCGGCCGCGCTTGACAACCTGTCTGACGAGATTCGTCCCGAAGCGATAACCAAGATGACGATAATCCGGCACGTTGAGGATTAGCAGATCGGCTTGCTTGCCTTCTTCGATGGAACCAATTATATCAGCGCGGCGGATGGCGTGGGCAGAGTTAATCGTCGAAGCGGCGATGGCCTGTGCGGGAGTCAGCCCCATCGTTCTGCAAGCCAAAGCTATCACAAACTGCATCGACTCATTCCAAGCCGTGCCGGGATTGCAATCGGTTGCTAAAGCAAGAATCGCATTGGCTTCAATTAACTTGCGGGCAGGTGTGTACTCTTTTTCAGCAAGACCAAACGGCGTGCAAGGCAAGGCGACGGCAACGGTATCGGATGCGCCCAATGCTTTGATATCGGCATCGGAAGTTTTGACGAGATGATCGGCAGATGCTGCGCCTAATTCAACCGCGAGCGAGGCGCCGCCGAGATTATCGAATTCGTCAGCGTGGATCTTTAATGGGAATCCGAGTTCCCGCGCTTTGGTCAGGATTTGACGCGATTGATCGAGATTGAATGCTCTATCTTCGCAGAAGACATCCGCAAATGGTAAAGGATGATTCGGCGCGTGAGTCTGCCACCAAGCATGAACGGTCGGAAGCATCGTCTCGCAAACGAGATCAGTGTAGCCTTGCGGGTTGTCTTTATATTCGGGTGCGATGGCATGCGCACCGAGAAAGGTCATGGCGAGGTCAAGCGGACTTTCATCTTCGAGTGCAATCAACGCTTTGAGCAATCGCAGTTCAGTCGCGGTTTGCAAACCATAACCGGTCTTGGTCTCAGCGGTGGTTGTGCCATGCGCAAACATGCGCAGCAAACGCGGACGAGTTTGCGCGATGAGGATTTCAATTGAAGCCGTGCGCGTCTGCCTGACCGTTGAAATGATTCCGCCGCCCGCCGCGAGGATATCGAGATACGGCTTGCCAGCCATCTTCATCTCGAATTCGTTGGCGCGGTCGCCTGCCCAAATGATATGCGTGTGCGGATCGACAAAGCCGGGCATGAGGACGCATCCGCTAGCATCGAGCGTGGGTTCATCTTTATATGCGGCACGCAATTCATCCGCTGAACCCGTGGCGACAATCTTTTCATCGCGGATCAGCACCGCGCCATTTTGAATAATGCCAAGCGTGCCGAGGTCGCGTCCGCGTTGCGGACCACCTTTGAGCGTGAGAAGTTGAGTAGCAGAATGGATGAGCATATTATTTACTGAGGAACACAAATATCAATGCAATCACGGCAGGCAAGGCTTGTATCCAGAGAATCCTGCGGCTAACAGTGAATGCGCCAAAGACACCCGCGACAATCACACAAAGGAGAAAGAAAATTTTGACTTCATAACCGTTCGCGCCGAGGAATAAGCTCCAGATCAAACCTGCGGCCAAGAAGCCATTGTAAAGTCCCTGATTAGCGGCAAGTGTTTTCGATGCTTGAGCAAACTCAGTCGTAAGGTTGAACGTTCGGCGGCCAAAGGGCTTTATCCAGAGAAACATTTCCAAAGTCAAGAAACCCAAATGAAGAATGGCGACGAGCAAGACGAAGATAATGGAAGCGAAATTAATAAGCATGAGGTAATTAAACCACAGATAAGCGGGGATGAACACGGCTTGAAAATTAAAGGATGAACTTCGCGTTCTTGATTTCAAAGCCCGCCATTTCCTTTAGAATTTGCTAAGAAAATTCTCAAATCGCCTTAATCTATAAACTAAAAAACAAGATATAATATTCCTAATGATAGCCTCCCTACGCAAGCAGGGAGGTTTCTCTTTCACAATCGAAAAGGAAACTATGCTTTTGATTGGCTATATAGCTGGAAGTTTGTATCTGCTTTGCATGATCGTCATGTCCCTTTACGGTTTAAATGCGATGGTCACGGCAATCCTTTTTATTCGTACGAAACGAAGTCTGAAACAAGGACAGTCCGTGCCCGAACCTGCCGAATGGCCCAAGGTAACCGTCCAGCTTCCGGTCTTCAACGAAAAGTATATGCTGGAGAGGCTTTTAGGGGCCGTGACCAAACTTGATTATCCCGTGGACCGCCTTCAAATCCAAGTGCTGGATGATTCAACCGATGATACCGCTCTGCTCTCAGCGCGTCTCGTGGAAGAATATCGCGCACGCGGCTTCAACATTGAATGTATCTTCCGCACTGAACGAGGCGGCTATAAAGCCGGCGCGTTGAAAAAGGGATTGGAAACTGCCCGCGGCGAACTCATCGCCATCTTTGACGCTGATTTTGTTCCCTCTCCGGACTGGCTCAAAAAAACTGTGCCCCAATTTCAGGATCCAAAGCTGGGTTGCTTGCAGACCCGTTGGGGGCACACCAATCGTGAATATAACCTGCTAACCCGCGCCCAAGCACTGGCCATGGATGGGCATTTTGTTGTGGAACAAACTGCCCGTTCACGCAATCATCTATTCATGAATTTCAACGGCTCTGCCGGCCTTTGGCGGCGTTCCTGTATTGAAGATGCAGGTGGATGGCAAACCGATACGTTAACGGAGGATTTCGATTTGAGTTTCCGCGCTCAAATACGCGGCTGGAATATAGGATACCTCCCAGATGTGATCGTCCCAGCTGAATTGCCAGCTTCCGTAGAGGCCTTCAAGAAACAGCAATCACGCTGGGCAAAGGGCAGTATTCAAGTAGCGCGAAAAATCGTAAAGCGCCTCTTTAGCCAACCGGATATTCCCCCGTACAAACGGATCGCCGCATTATTGCAATTGACCACTTACATTGTTTATCCATTGATGATTGTGATGCTCTTCCTAACCCTGCCTGTGGGTCTGCTTGCGCCTCGCTTTTTTACCATTTTTCCCATTTCCATTCTTGCCACCTTCGGGCCGCCCATGCTTTACGTTTTGGCTGGAGCGCGGGGGACTCCGTCATTAGCAGGCCGGCTTAAGATTCTACCTGTCATTACGGTCATAGGGTTTGGGATTTCGTTCAACTCTGCGATCGCGATCATTGAAGCGCTGATCGGCAAAGGCGGAACGTTCATCCGGACGCCGAAATTGAATCTAACCAACAATCCAAATTCAACCGGACAGGTTGACCGCGCTTATCTTCAACCCATCAGCCCGATTGTTTGGGGTGAGATTGGTCTGAGTTTGTATGCCCTGCTGACGATTGCGATTCTCCAGCCTCGTTTAGGCTGGTTTGTCGTGCCCTGGATGGGCGTTTACTGGCTTGGATATTTTTATATCGCCAGTCTCAATCTTTATCAACACTGGCAGGCACAATATTCTGGCAGATCATTTGCGATCAACGAACAAGCATAAAAACAGAGCCTCGACGAATTCGTCGAGGCTCTTGATTTTTCAGGCAATCGCCGCTTGTCCGTAGAGTTGTTGTTTAACATTGATGACGCGCTTACGCAAATCGGCCTTGGTTTCAATTTCATTCGCGATCTTTTGAATGGCATACATCACTGTTGTGTGATCGCGGCCTCCAAGCACTTCACCAATCATGGGCAGAGAAGCATCCGTTTCTTTTCTCATTAAATACATTGCAACCTGCCGCGGTTCGGCTATTTTTTGCGTGCGGTCACGCCCGAGCAAAGCTTCCACACTGGTTTGCCATTCGCGTGCAACCAATTCGATAATCTTTTCAGGAAGAATATTCTGGCGTTGAGGCAGAAGGTCAGCCAGCGCAACCTCGACCAATTGCGGGGTCAAGGAGGAACCGCTTAGATCCGCAAAAGCAATGATCCGATTCAATGCGCCTTCCAATTCACGGATGTTTGATTCCACGCGTCGGGCAATGGTCTCCAAAATCTCGTCCGAAATGAAGCGACCAGTGCGTTCCGCTTTGGCACGCAGAATCGCCAAGCGGGTTTCCAGATCAGGAGGCTGGATGTCAGCCGCAAGTCCCCATTCGAATCGCGAGCGCAAACGCTCCTCAAGAGTCACGAGCGCTTTCGGCGGGCGATCCGAAGAAACGATGATTTGTTTATCCTGACCATGAAGCGTATTGAATGTGTGAAAGAATTCTTCCTGTGTGCTTTCCTTGCCTGCAATGAATTGTATGTCGTCAACCAGCAATACATCCATCGAGCGATATTTCTCACGAAAGGCTTGAGTGGTATGGGTACGAATGGCATTGATCATGTCATTCGTAAATTCTTCCGACGAAACATACAATACACTCGACCCATTCGCATGGCATGCATTGCCAATGGCGTGAAGCAAATGGGTTTTTCCAAGCCCTACGCCCCCATACAGGAAAAGCGGATTGTAAGCACGCGCGGGTTTCTCTGCGACTGCCATACAAGCCGCATGTGCAAGACGATTGCCTGCACCCACCACGAACGTCTCGAAGGTGTAACGTGAATTGAGGGTGGAATTTCGCGCAGGCAGTTCATCCGCATCAACGCGGACGTTTCCAGCGGTTCCCGTTTCGGATGATTCAATCTTATCTTCATTCATCACAACAAAATCCACGGAGGCGTTCAAATTGAGAATTCCAACCAACAATCGATCCACTGTGCTCGTCAGACGATTCTCAAGCCAATCCCGCGCATAAGCATTCCGCACACCGACAGTTAACGTACCGCTTTCATATGATAACGGCTGGGTATCGCGCACCCATGTATCGAAAGATGCCTTGGGCATTTCCACCTGTAATTGTCCGAGCACAGACTGCCATGCTTGTTCTGGGTTCATAAATCAATCCTCTAGTTGGAATTTAGGGTACAGAGAACTAACCCGTTGGAAATCCGCGGCTTAGTGGGATATAAACAAAATGCAGTTGTATCAAACTAACTATCAGGGACTTCAGATGCGAAATGCTTTGCATCCTCTCGTTTAGCGTGACTATATTCTAGCAGAAAGTCTTTCACATAACAACACATTTGGCCTACGTTTACTTAAAAACATTTCCTTTTTTAAGGTTAGCCAATGTTAAAGAATCATCGCGCGAAGAATAAAAAGATCCACCATATTCAGAACAGACGTTTCAGCCAACTGCATCCGTGAAGTGCTATTTGACCCCCATATATGGGTATTGAAGGCTTTGTGAATGTTATATGCACAGTTATGATTAACGCTGTGTTAAAAAAACGCGCCGCAAAAAAACTTTGAATTGCATTGAATGAATATCTGGTTTGAGTGATTCAAATGTTAAAGAATCGATGGTTTCCTGTTTCATTGACGCGCGCGGCGTGGAACCCACGCAAGAATGGTCGTGCCATCACCAATGACGGATGTAATATCCACATCACCGCCTACCGAGCGGGCGCGCGTTTGTATATTGGCTAATCCATGACCAATCGTCATCGCCATTTTTTCCAAGTCAAAACCTTTTCCGTCATCGTGAATCTCCATCATCACGCGATCCGATGTAGTCCACACCGTGATGTCCACTCGTTTTGCACCGGAATGTTTTGCCGCATTCGCCAAAGTCTCCTGGCAAATGTGAAATAGCGCCAGCGAAGTCGTTTGAGGCAGGTGATCCAGCTCGTCTTTTGGACCAGTCAATGAGACTTCTGCGAATGTATTGGATCGATATTCAGTCACTAAGCGCTTCAAACCGTCCATCAAACCGTCATTTCCCAATTGGCGCGGGCGCAAATCCAAAATATAGGCGCGAATATCGCGGATTGCTTGATTCAAACCTTCTATCGACTCCTTGATTCGCACTTTTGCAAAATCAGAATCCTCATCAAGTGTGTGCAAAGCAGCATCCAGTGAAAGCCCAACGCCATAAATGGACTGAATAATGCCATCATGTAAATCCATGCCAATGCGATCCCGCTCTTCCAACACCGCTAAACGCCGCTCGTTTTCATGAAGGCGAGCATTTTCAATCGCCAATCCGGCCCAATTGGCCGCGCCATCCAAAAACTTAAGGCTTTCCTCTTCAAGCGGTTCGCTACTGCGGCTTGCGACGCCCATCACCCCCACTAGGTTCTCAGCCGACTTCAAAGGAAAATAAGCAATCTGATGAAATCCAGCTTCCACAACAGATGACCGCAAATAACGCGATTCTTCCGCAAAATCTGTCACGATCTTTCGCTGACCCGATTGCGCCGCTAAGCCGACGATTCCTTCCCCAATTTTAAACCGATTTCTGGTCCAGAAAGGTTCAGCGGCCCCTCCGCGATGAAGAACCATGCGCAAAGTCTGCTTATCGTCTTCCAGCAGGAAGATTTCACCAGCGTCAACTTTCATGTACGCCATCACTACTGCCAGAGTTTTATCTAAAATTTCATCGAGTTCCAGTGACGAGGTCAGGGCAGACGCGAATTCATTAACCAGGGCCAGGTCCTCACTGCGACGCGTCAGAACCGCATCGTGCTTTTTCATCTGCTCCAACTGCCGCGCATTCTGGATGGCCGCCGCGGCATATGCCGCCAGCATTTGAATGATCTTTTCGTCATCCGGCGTAAATTCCGCGCCGTCGGTTTTATCCGTCAGATAAATCTGCCCCAGCTGCCGATCGATCGTGCGGATGGGGACGCCAAGAAAGGAAGTCATAGCTGGATGATTGGCCGGAAATCCAACCGAACGCGGATCTTCCGCGATGAATGGCACACGAAGAGGTTCATCCGTATTCATTAAAGCGCCGATCAACCCCAAGCCCACCGGCGGATGTTGGATTCGCTTAATCTGTTCCCCTGTCATGCCAACCGAAATAAACTTATCTAGTTTCCCCTTATCATCAAGCACGCCAAGCGCTGCATATCGTGCTTCCGCTTGTTGACACGCCAGCGTTGCTATCCGTTCCAGCAGATGGTCAAGGGAAACATCCTTGACCAATTCCAAGCTGGCGCGATGCAACGCAAATAAACGTTCCTGTAACTGTTCACGCGTTAGGAGCATTCAAAGACACCTCAGGTCAATTATCTCACAAAATTTGATAGATTTTGGAAGAAGTGTCCCATAAAATATAGCTTACAAAGGTGAAATATGACAACCTCCCGCATCTCTGGATTCTACAAGTTAACATTAGAAGAACGCCGCGCTAAATTAGCTGACGCCTCGCAACTAAGGCCCTACAACCTGCTTCCGTTTACAAACGGACTCTCGGCTGAAGCCGCGGACCACATGATTGAAAATACGATTGGCACATTTGTCCTGCCATTAGGTATTGGACTAAACTTCATGGTCAACGGCAGGGATGTTTTGGTTCCGATGGCAATTGAAGAACCGTCGGTAGTTGCAGGTGCGTCGTTTATGGCAAAACTGGCTCGCTCCGGAGGCGGATTCATAGCCACAACCACCGAGCCGTTGATGATTGGACAAATGCAAGTCATCAATATAACCAATCTCGAGGAAGCCAAATTCAAACTCTACGAACATAAAGCAGAACTCCTTGCCGAAGCCGATTCGATTGATCCGGTGTTGAAAAAATTCGGCGGCGGCGCACGGGATTTGGAAGTTCGCATTATTGACGACTCACCAATTGGTGGATTTCTGGTCGTGCATTTAATTTATGATGTACGTGATGCGATGGGCGCGAACGCGGTCAACACTGCTTGCGAAAGACTCGCTCCAAAAGTTGAATCCATTACCGGCGGGAAAGTTCACCTGCGTATTCTTTCCAATCTTGCAGATCGCCGCCTTGCACGGGTACGCTGTGTCATCCCATTCAAGGAATTGTCTTTTGAAGGCTACAGCGGGGATCAAGTCCGTGACGGGATCATTGCCGCTTATGCTTTTGCCGCATCTGATCCTTATCGCGCCGCGACACATAACAAAGGCATCATGAACGGCGTAGACGCGGTCGTCATTGCCACCGGCAATGACTGGCGCGCGATTGAAGCGGGCGCACATGCTTACGCAGCGCGTTCGGGACGATACACTTCATTGTCAACATGGAATAAAGATAAAGACGGCAATTTAGTCGGCACACTCGAAATGCCAATGGCGGTGGGAATCATCGGCGGCGCGACCAAAGTTCATCCCGCCGCGCAAGCCGCGGTTAAGTTAATGAACGTCAAGACTGCATCTGAATTGGCAGAAATCATTGTCTCGGTTGGACTCGCTCAAAATATGGCGGCGTTGCGCGCGCTCGCCACCGAAGGCATCCAGCGCGGACACATGTCACTGCACGCGCGGCAGGTTGCGATTGCCGCCGGTGCAAGCGGTGATATGATTGAAAAAGTCGCCGCGCAGATGGTAGCGGAGAAAGTGGTAAGGATTGATCGAGCAGAAGAGATTTTGAAATCCATCAAAGGATAAATCAAACTGAACCATGAAGAAAAAATTCGTTATTCTGTCGATCATTCTTTCTTTTATCTTGTCATGCAGTGTTATGGCCGCACCATCATCACCAACTGCATCTCCAATTCCACCATCGAAGACTCCGCAAACTGCGATTGCGATTCCTCCAACTTCAACGGTTATGTCGCCCACGCAACCCGCCTCATCGGGAACCATCGCGCTTGATTTCGTTGCACTGTTGTGCGATGCAAAATGGATGAACGGCGCTCAACACCTGACAGCATGCCCGGATGTCAATGCGGATCGTTCGGGCGGCTACGCCACCTTACTCGATCCCGTTTCGGAAGGCTTGCCCGCCAATACTCCAGTTCTTTTGACGTTTGCCGGTACGATCTCCGCCGCCCTATTCTTGCGTTATCCAACCTTCACAGTACACGCCGGGGATCATTTCCGCGCCACGCTTCGCTGTCAGACCAATTCGCAGTGTGATGTGCAATTCGCGTTGGAATATTACGACGCGCAGGGAAAATATCACAGCCCGTTTCTTCAATGGGATTACAAAGTCGGTGACGCGGTCATCCACGCAGACGCCGACCTGAGTTCACTCGTCGGTCAAAGCGTGGACTTTGTGCTGGCTCTGCGACCGGAGAATGGCACTTTAGCACAAGATGACGGCGCACTATGGATTGCGCCACATATTTATCGTCCAAAGCCATAATGGATCGAGCAGAAGAGGTTCTGAGGGAACAACTAAAATGATTTATCCAGCATTAATTATCAGCGTACTTGCTTTACTTTTCACTATTTTTAGTTTTTGGTGGATGAATTGGCGCGTAGGAAAACTCAATGTTAGCGCTCCGCGTAGTTACGCGGCTTTTGGCTCTTTAAAAGACAAAATGATACTGGAGTTTCCTTTTGTCTTTTTCAATGAGGGACCGATGCCAATAACCGTTCAAAATCTTAGATTGATTTTTTCTGGTGAAAAACAGTCTCATCCTTTAATCTTTATGGCAACTGTGAAAGAACTCGATAATCCTGAGAATCGCACTTTTGCGACTCAATTTCCAGTACATGGACGCGAAGCTTTATTACTAATTTGCGAATTTCAAAGAGAACCTGGTAATTTGATTTTTGAAACCCAAGATTATTCAATGGAACTTCAAGCCAAATTAGGCAATAGCAAAAAGCGGAAACAAGTTTGCTGCTTTAATCTTAAGGTTACTGAGAAAAGTTTGCAGACGATCAATAAACACCTTAGTGTTCACGACAATATGTCCGAAGCATAAAGAAGGTTCATAAATGACAACCCCTCAACTCCAACATTCCCCCACTCTCCTCAAACCAACCAAGCCCGTTGGCATCGTTGGCTATGGTGCGTACGTGCCGCGTTATCGTCTGCCCGCAAAGGAAGTCGCGCGTATCTGGACGGGCGGCAAAGGCGGACTTCCCATCAAAGAGAAAGCCGTCCCTGGACTCGATGAAGACGTTATCACCATGTCGATTGAAGCCGCGCGCAACGCCATGAAGCGCGCTCAAATCGATCCGACCGAATTGCGCGCGGTGTGGGTCGGGTCTGAGTCACATCCGTATGCGGTGAAGCCAACATCAACGCTCGTTGCTGAAGCGATTGGCGCAGTCCCCAACACCCAAGCCGCCGATTGGGAATTCGCGTGCAAGGCTGGCACCGAAGCCTTGGTTGCCGCGATGGGCTTAGTCGGCTCCGGCATGGGACATTACGCGATGGCCATCGGCATGGACACCGCGCAAGGCAAGCCTGGCGACGCGCTCGAATACACCACGGGCGCGGGTGGCGGCGCGTACATCCTCGGCCCCGCGGAAGAGTCGCTGGCAATCATCAACTCTTCGTATTCGTATGTCACCGACACGCCCGATTTCTGGCGCCGCGAATATCAAAGGTATCCCGAGCATGGCGTGCGTTTCACGGGCGAACCCGCCTACTTCAAACACATCACCGAAGCCGCCACGCATATGATGGAAGCCAGCGGTACAACCGCAAAGGATTACAAGTGGGCGATCTTTCATCAGCCGAATACGAAGTTCCCACAACGTGTCGCCTCTCAGCTCGGATTTTCGATGGAACAGATTCAACCGGGCCTGCTCGTGCCTGTGATCGGAAACACCTATGCTGGCGCGGCGATCATCGGACTCACTGCGACTCTCGACATCGCTCAACCCGGTGACCGAATCCTCATGGTTTCTTTCGGATCGGGAGCGGGTTCCGACGCCTTCGACATTCTCGTCACTGACAAAGTCACATCGCGCGCCGGATTGGCAACGAAGACTCAAGAATACATCTCGCGCCGAACTGAGATCGATTACGCCACTTACGTTCGTTATCGCGGAAAATTACAGATGAAATAATTTGTAAGGGCATAGCATGTTGTGCCCCTATCATCACTGGAGAATATCATGGCATTCTTTGATCTCACTCTTGATGAACTCAAAACCTATCGCCCCACGCGCGAAGAACCCACAGACTTCGATGCATTCTGGAAATCCACCTTGGATGAAGCACGCACATATCCGCTCAATGCGAAATTCGAGCGCGTGGATTATGATCTCACCGCGCAGGAAACCTTCGATGTCACGTTCGATGGCTTCGGCGGACAACCCATTAAAGGCTGGTTGATTCTGCCAACACAACGCCGCGGCAAACTACCTTGCATTGTTGAATTCATCGGCTACGGCGGTGGACGCAGTTTTCCGATTGACTGGCTCGTATGGTCCAGCGCAGGTTATGCTCATTTTGTGATGGATACGCGCGGACAAGGTAGTGCATGGTCGCCGGGCGATACTCCCGATCTATATGCGGATGGCGGCAACGCGCATTATCCCGGAAATATGACCAACGGGATTCTCGACCCTAAACATTATTATTATCGCCGCGTGTTCACGGATGCCGCCCGCGCAATTGAAACAGTGCGCGCTCATCCCGCAGTCGATGCTTCAAAAATCGCCGTAACAGGCGGCTCGCAGGGCGGAGGCATCACCATCGCCGCGGCAGGACTCGCCCCCGATGCCGTCGTCGCTATGCCCGATGTGCCATTCCTTTGTCACTACCGCCGCGCAACAGAATTAGTTGATACTTATCCATATAAAGAGATTGCAGATTATTGTCACATCCATCGTGATAAAGTGGAGACAGTTTTCGACACGCTGTCCTATTTCGACGGCGTCAACTTTGCCACCCGCGCAAAAGCGAAAGCGTTATTCTCTACAGCGCTTATGGATCAAGTCTGCCCGCCTTCGACAGTCTACGCCGCATACAATCACTGGGCAGGTGAAAAGGATATCAAGGTGTATCCGTATAACGGTCATGAGGGCGGCGGTAGTTATCAAACAATTGAAAAATTGCAGTTCATCAAGAATATTTGGAAATAAATAATGATAGACGTTGTTATTGCAGGCATTGGACAAACTAAAGTCGGCGAACTTTGGGATATTGGCTTGCGCGATCTGGCCTTTGATGCCATTCAAGATGCAGTCAAAGATTCGGGCGGATTAAAGCCGCAGGCGTTATTTGTTGGCAACATGCTCGCGCCGAATCTTTCCAATCAAGCGCATCTCGGCGCGCTCATCGCGGATTGCGCGGGCCTCGCTGGAATCGAAGCCATGACTCTCGAGGCTGCAGGCGCTTCGGGCGGCGCGGCGTTGCGACAAGGTTATCTTGCGGTTGCAAGCGGCATGGTGGACGTTGCGCTGGTGATCGGCGTGGAAAAATTCACCGACAAAGTTGGGCCAGATGTTGATGCAGCCCTCGCTACCACAAGCGATTCTGATTTTGAAGCTGTACAGGGAATGACTCCCACGTCGCAAGCTGCGCTCCTCATGCGGCGTTATATGCACGAGTATCAAGTTCCCGCCGACGGCTTTGCCGGTTTTGCATTAACTGCTCATGCCAATGGTGCAAACAATCCATGTGCGATGTTCCAAAAAGCCATCAAACTTGAAACATATATGAAGGCGGAAATGGTCAGCGAGCCACTCAACATTTTTGATATCGCTCCCAACGCCGACGGCGCGGCCGCCGTCGTTCTGACTCGCCGCGAACTGCTCCTGACAAGTTTTGCACATCCACACGTGAAGATTTCCGGCTCCGCATCTATATCCGACACTCTCGCTTTGCATGATCGAAAAGATATGCTGTACTTTGATACAGCGCAACTTTCCGCAGGTAAAGCCATGAAACAGGTGGGCATTACTCTGGATCAAATTAATTTCTTTGAATACCACGACATGTTCAGCATTTACGCGGCGTTACAACTCGAAGCGATTGGTTTTGCGATCAAAGGCAAAGGCTGGAAACTCGCAGCGGATGGAGCCATTGGATTGAAAGGAAAAATTCCTTGCGCGACCATGGGCGGACTCAAAGCGCGCGGCTTCCCAGGCGGAGCAAGCGGCGTGTATCAGGCCGTCGAGGCGGTGACCCAATTGCGAGGTCAGGCCGGAACGAACCAGATTGCGGGCGCAAAATATGGATTGATCCAATCCCTCGGCGGGCCGGCCTCCACGGCTATTTCTCATGTTTTGGAAAGGTTATAAGCCTGATAGGGTTTGAGAGTCTTGCTGGATAGAATTAGCATCGAAGAAAGGAATTTGAGAATGGAAATCCCAAGACACTGGCGCCTCAAGCAACAACGATATTCCCTCGTCGGCGAGGTATGTCCGCACTGCGGTAATAAAATTTTCCCGCCGCGCGATGTCTGCCCCAATTGCGGTGACGAAGCGAAGGAACTCTACACATTCAGCGGCAAAGGCGAAGTGTATTCATACACTACCATCTATGAAGCCCCCAGTGGTTATGATGCCAACGCGCCGTATACGGTGGCAATTGTCAAACTCGAAGAGGGGCCGATGATCACCGCACAATTGACCGACCTCGGCGATCAACCGGTGCAGATTGGCATGCCCGTCGAGATGGTGACGCGCAAGATGCGGAACGACGGCGATGAACGTGGCTTGATCGTTTATGGGTATAAGTTCCGTCCTGCGTGGAAGGTGAATTAAAATATTTCGTTATTTTATTGTGTAGATCGCCAAGTTCTTAACGACTCATGCGACCTTTCAAAGCTTTAGAGCTGGGAAGGTCGCATTGTTTTCGTAAATTAGTTCCGAAGGCCGGCGTTTAGACAGAGAACATCCGCGACGAGAAAAATATGCATGAAACAATCTAATATAGCTTTAAGGCATGGATGAAGTCTCGACTTCCAGTGTACTCTGCATTACATTCACCTCATATGGGTTCCAAGTTGATACAAGCCAATATATTATGCTCACCCTGGCTCCAGTTGGGCTGCTTGCAGCAGTTGTGTAACGATTCAATACAAACGGGGCATAAAATGATCCACCCACATCCTTGCCGTTGGGAAGCTTTGGCCAAAAATCCCTTCGACTTCCACAGCCATCCGGAGTCATGACCCATTTGCAACCCCCACCGCTGTTACGCCCCAGTATTGTGACAGGAGCGGACCATGGACCCCATGGGGCGGAAGCGATCCGAACTACCATTCCCTGCCAGCAGCCGTAAAGCATGAGCCACTTTCCCAATGCAGAATTCCAGGTGACCGAGAGTTCGCCAACACAGCGGTCAGCATTCGAATTTGCGGCAAACAGCTCAGGCTCTCCTGGCGGATTCCAGACATTAGGCGTCGCGGGGTGTTGCTGCCACGCATCACTCGTCACCCACTCCGGTTGACCGTTGGCATCCAGCCCTGAAAAGAAGTGCCAGGATGCGGGATCAGCAAAGGACTGCGCCGATGCAAAGGCAAGGTACGGAATACTGGCACGATAGCGAGGAACACCAAATACGAACACACCCAGGCGTTGATCAGCGGGAAGATCTGCCAGCAAGCGAGTATTGACCGCGCTGGCATAGACGAAGCCGTTTGGCATGGAAACGACGTGGCTAAAGGTCAGGCCATCGTCGAAAGATTGCGCCATTACATTCGTGCCGACACTGTTACTTACATCAGTCTCGGGGCAGTCAGTGGCAGGATTCACCGCTGGCCGGGCAAGTGGATTGTGCTGAGATGGGCTGAGGGGATTGGGATTCACGCAGTGGTTCGTCCAGAAGAAAGCGAAAAGCGAACCAGCCACGCTGACACCTCCCGAGGGCACATTGAAGAATCCCTGTTTAACCTGGATTGGTCCGGTGATCGTAGCCGGGATAAATTTCTTGGAAGCATCATGATTGATTACGAGTTCCAGGCATTTTCCATCACTCGCGTTGGGCAGGGCAGTCCGAATAGTAACTCCAACCGAATCGTCCGGCGGGACTTCGCTCTGCAGGGGCGTCTCGTTAAGCGGATGAGGAGGAGGCCAACTATCTCCGAAGAGCAAAATTAACTTTCCCAGATGTTCAACGGGATAACCAAGATCGGCCGCGTCCAACCCGAAATTAGTAAACGTCCTTGCGGCTGTAGGTTGACCTGTTTCCCAATCGATGTCACCGATCAGTTGGCAGATTTTCTGTGTGGACCCTGGCATATACACAATATGATTTTCCGTAATCGGAGTAGCATTTGCTACCGGATTGACCGGGAAGGGAATCGTTTTTGTAATGGTAGGCAGGGGCGCGTTAGTGGGATATATCGCGGCCGGGACTAGAGTTGCAACCGCAGCACACTCGGCGATTGTGATAATCAATGCCACTAAAACGAATTTTTGCATTTCTATTTCTCTCCTTTAGAATGGATAAGAAAATTACCTCGTTTAAGGCTTTATTTCATGGAACTCTGACCTAACCCAATTGTATGTGCCAATGTTTATGTTGGGCCTGGCTGAGCAATCTGTTTCATAATCTTCTCCTCTCCAAGTTGGGCAGACGCATGTCTAAACCTCTTATATTATATAGCGCGTTTTTCTTTTTTCAATACCCCCGAAGGCGTAATAGAGTCGCCTTTCCCTTCTTGCGTTGAATTCATGCGCACATCGTGTGCAATCCTTCAGGATAACGGGCTATCCTTCAATCTATAGTGAACAGCAACGCTGCGGGGGATGTAGGCAAGCAAGCCCTACATCCAACTTGCTACGAAAATAGGTTAAGCAGCAGCGGACATCACATAGCCTAACTTTTCCAACTCGTTGATCATTCGCTTGACATGTTTCTGCTCCACCACATGTTTGCGTTCAATGAACTTTTGCTCATTGTATGGTTGGCTGGATTTAATCATTGCATAAATGATCACCAGGAGTTTGCGAGCCAGCGCCACAATGGCGCGTTTGGAATCGGTGCGCTGCTTGAGCCGCCAATACCACGAAGACAGGTATAACTTCTTTTGCCCGGCGACTACCCAGGCGACTTCACATAAAACCGTCTTGAGATACGGATCGCCATGCAGGATGCGCTGCTTTCTTTTCTTTCCGGCGCTTTCATGATTGCCAGGAGCCAGTCCCGCCCAAGCACACAGATGTTGGGCGGTGGGGAACGCCGTGAGATTCGCGCTGATTTCTGCCAAGATGGTATAGGCCGCTATAATATCAATACCCGGGATCGAATCTAGTAATTGGATTGGCCGCTCAAACTTGGTAAAGTCGGTATGAATGTGATCATCCACTTCCTGGAGATTCTCCTGCAAATCCTTCAGGTGATCCAATTGCATCTTGAGGAGTTTCCGTTGCGGAACCGATAGCATCCCGTTCAGATTCGATAGGATTTCATCCGCCTTCTTCCGAGCCGCGGCTTTGAGACATGTCATGACACTCTCTTGTGAAAGATAGCCCACCTGGATCAGCTCTTGCATCAAGCCCATACCCGATGCTCCAAAAATATCAGAGAGAAAGGAAGACAACCGAAAGCCACTTGCTTGTAATAGCTTCTCGATACGGTTCTTTTGAGAGGTGATATCCCGGATGAGCGCCTTGCGATAGCGAGTGTATTGCCGCAGATCGCGAATGTCCTGCTCCGGAACAAAGCTACCCTTCAACAGACCCGCTCGCAGCAATGTGGCGATCCATTCGGCATCCCGCATGTCCGTCTTCTTGCCGGGCACATTCCGCATATGCCGCGCATTCACTACCAGCAGATGCATTTCATCGCTGAGCGATTGTTCCAGGATTGCATAGATCGGTTGCCAGTATACTCCTGTGCTTTCCATCGCGACGTAAGTGCAATGTCGATCTTGCAGCCACTCTCGCAATTGGATCAAATCCTTCATCTGCGTTCCAAATTCTTGGATTTCCTTCTCTGGTTTATTCCCCGTGATTGGCGTGCCCTTCAGAAGACACGCCACAATGCTCTCTTTGTGAACATCCAAACCACAGCCACATTCCAGAATATCTTCCATCGCCTCTTTCTCCTTTGCTCATGCAGCAGGGATTGCCGAGACAATTAGAACTTTGCTACGCGTGCTGGTTCTTTAGGAACCGCTACAATTTACTGTGCTCACAGGCAATCGGTTTACGTTGGTAAACGAGATTCAAGAACAAATCGTCAAAGTCGGACGAAACTCTGTCTGCTGCGCATTCAGCATACCATTTTCATCCTTCACTGTGCAGCCCCGCTTCATGCTTCGTTGGTAAGTGCACTCCCGAGGTGCATTCTGGTTTCCAGTCATGATGATTTGTTCACTGGCGGCATGGACCCCGATTAGTAGTTTATCCTTTCTGTGACCGGGTTTGGCACACCGATTTCTGGTCTAGGAGAAGCCGATGAGTAAACTCAGCAAGCGTGATTCTCAATTTTGCAGCGGGATGGAAGTCCGGCCGTTTGAGGGCACATCCCAGATTCAAGTTGATCCGGATTATGTTGTAAAGCCTGCCCAGGTCTACATGGATACTACAATTTGAAGGGTGCGGTATAAATCCGATTTATGGGTATAAATTTCGTAGACGAACATAGACAGCGAAAAACTGGAAATCATGCTCTGGATAGCACTATCGCTGGACAAGCGACTGCCAGTCCGGCTTACATTAACTTGTGCCGAGTTTGCATTTTATAGCGAGTTAATCTCTCCAGCCACGCTACGCTGATTCCGCAATCCTTTCAACCTCTGTGATTAACTACAATCGAGCAAGTTGATTTTGAAGCGCAGGTCTTCGCTTATATTTCTCCCTGGTCTCCTCCAAATACTTACTCCATTCATCCGTTTTTCCGAGCAACTTATAGGCTTGTTTGGCACGTTTAAGCCAGGCAGCAGCAATCGGATAATTCTTGCTTTTGACCTCAGCCATTAAACGTTCTGCGTGCCTCAAACTGACCGTAGCGACCCAATCCGGCCGATGAGGCAAGACACTGTCAGACACTATTTCGACAACGGAATACCACCCATCACGGTCCTCGGCCACTTTGATGGCCTCATCCCATTCCTCTTCCAACAATAACACTTCCGCTAGAACTTGCTTTTCGTACGATTTGCGAAGTTTCGCCATCACCTCCTGGCGCAAACTTCCCCAATCGGATCCTGCCAGACGCTTGATCGTCTTATAGGTTTCTAGGGATGGATTTTCTCCAAACACCGCCAGCCACGCTGTCAGCGCTTGTGTTGTCCGTCCCTGCGCTTCTTCCACGGGACCCAACCATTCGCCCAGTCCTGCCTTTGGACCTTTCAGGTTCAATCCCTGTTCGCCAATTTCAATGGCCTCAGCCACCAGGCGAGTCTCTCGCAAGCGGCGGGCGACTTGCAGGGATTCGTCAGCAGTGGCCAGATGCTTATTGACATATTTCACGGCCTCTACTACCTGTTTGAGATCGCACAGCTTGAGGGCATAACGCAAATGGCGTTCTTCCTTCTTGCAGAGGGAAAGATACTCCTCGTCGCGACCTTGCCGATTCAACACATTCAGCTTGGCTTCGGTGAGATCCTCGAAGCCCGACACAACAGGAAAACCCCTTTCACGAAACTCATAGTTGTCTTCCCCATTCCAGTCATCGTCTTCATCCCGCTCATCCGGCTCATCATCTTCGTAGATGTTTGAACTTAACCCTTGAGGAGATACCATCTCTTTGGGTATATCGTCCCAGCCATATTTCGTGGCCTGAACCGCAATGTGCAGGTTGCCTTCCATCCCGAAATCGCCAGCATAATCGATTAACTTCTCCAACCTGCGGACCAGTCTGTCCCGTTCGACCTGGCTGAGTTCCATGCTCAAAATTGCCTCCGCTAGTGATGCACCCAGTTCGCCCACGAAGCCGCCCAACTCACCGTCTGAGTCGTCAATATATTCAATGGCTCGACTGGCTTCCTCGAGCAGTACGAGCAGAATCTCGAGCGCGGTCTCGGCCTCTCCGGCATCCAGGAACTTCACGGCGGATTCCCGAACTTCGCGCAAATGATTCGCCAGATCGCCGACATGCCAATACGCCTCCGACATTCTCATTCCATCCAGACTATGAAGGATGCCGATAATATGACGGCGGTAGACTTCGATATCCACTTTTTTCTTGCTCTGCTTTTTGGTCTTCGGAGGAGTGGATGTCATAGCTTCGATCCGATCATATAGATCGGGTTGTTCCCGAATCAGTTTAGTCAGAATCGCGATGAGATCGTTATGATCCAGGTCAGCCAGAAGTTCCGCGGGCGCTTTGCGCGCGGCGAACGATTTTGGCTGATGAAGATATACAAGCAGCAAGGCAACAATGTGTTTACAGTAGCCACCATATTCGTAGAGACACGTACATGACGTCCCTGCTATGCCTGCCTCATCCAGTTCCGCTTGCACCCAGTAATAGGGCGCATAGTTGCCGGCGCACTCGCCGCTCAAAAGGGCACCCTGAATGCCGGTATTCGAAATCGCGCCTTCTCGATAGTATTCCTCGCCGCGCCGAAAACTTTCCGGGCTTGCCCCGGCGCGGATCATGCTTTCCGTGATTTTGGGTAATGCCATCCTGGTTTACCATTCATCAATCACAAAACTGCCTGCAAAAGGATTTATGAATCGAATCCCTTCCAAAGTCTGCCCATCTTGAAAGTCTTCCGTAAAGATCACGGGGACTTGATTAAGTCTGGCACATGCCCAAATTTGGGCATCATAAAAGGAGAGCCTGTGATCGCGCACACCGCGTGTGGCTTCCAGAACAATTTGAGGTGTCACATTGAAGACAGGAAAGGCATTTTGCCAGTCGCTGATTTTATCCATGATTTCATCTGCGGAAAGACCTAACTTCGTCAGAGCAGCACTTGTGAATTCGGAAAGGCATTGTGTGCTCAAGCAGCCCTTTTCCTCTGCTTCAAGCTTGAGCAAAATGGCAATTGCCTGTTCTTGCCGTGCCTCGTCGCGCGGATCGAACGTATAGATCAGAATGTTGGTATCCAGCAAGATAGAGGGCATGATTAACTGCTTTTGGGTTTCGACCAGCGATTCTGCCGCTCTTCATATAATTGTTCCCGGCTGAATACATAAGGCTTGCCTTGCAAGAGCTCGGGCCGCCTCCGAAGTGAACGCGCATAGGCGATGATATTATTCAGCGCCTGCCTGCTGCCCTGAATAGGTGACACAGAGGATTGAGCCTCACGTTCCAACGCCTGGCGAATTACCTCTGCTTCGCTTATGCCTCGCTGCTTCGCCAAGCGTTTTAGTGTCAGATTGTGCCGGCGGGGCAGATATATTTGCTTTCGAACCATGTGCTCGGACATATTGTTCTCCTTTATACATTATCATTATACATCACTCCTGTGAAATTTGCATCGCCCCTAACGGGTGTGTTTTAGGTTTCACAGCTGCACAAATAGCTGTCCCGCGCGGTATATATCTGGTATATGGATATAAATTTCGCCATGCGTGGAAAGTAATCTAAAGCATCTAAAATTTTTTTCAGCAAGCACAAGCTCAACAGAAGATAACGCTAAGTTCGTAAAATGATATTTATTCTGAATAATACGACCTCCCAATGCTAAAGATTAGGGAGGTCGTAATGTTCTCGTAAATTGAACTTCGAACGGCAGCGAATTGAGAACAGTATAAATTTCTTTCAAACCAGTTACATAATGGCGGGAATACAATCAGGAAGTTTGTCCATCGCTTTTACAGAGTACTGCATAATGATCTAAACCAAAATCTCGTAATGCCCTTGTAAACTCTTTTAGGGCGGTCAGCATTGACAATTTGACCACCTATTAATGACCATAAGGATGGCTCTTCTCTGGTCATAATGAAAATGGGAATATCCACTTTCTTGGGTTTTCATTTCAATTTGAGATTCATATAATCCAACCAGATACGAAAACAAAAATCTTTCTAGTAGGAGATCAATTGTTTCTGGGAAGACATTCTTTATAAGACCTGTCGCGGCAGCCGGCGCTTGAAACCCGACTTAATCTGCGGCAAGGGCAATTTGGTTAAGTTGTTCTGGCTTTGACAAGGGCGAAAGAATCCCGGAGGCCGGCGTTTTATTTCCTAATATAGGAGATCGGTTATGAACGGGTCAATTTCACTGAAAAATAAAGATCAATCCTTAAGTAGCAAGAAGTTAAGGATGCTTGACATGGAGCAGGTTCATCGAATTGACGAGATGTTGGACTCGCTCGGAGATTACGGCGAGTTGCATCTCATTGTCCAGCACGGCGAGTTGCGATTTATTAACAAAGTCGAAAGTTATAAGGCTCCCCGAAACACAGATCGTTCAGGGCACCCTATATAAGAATTGGCTTAACAAGCACAATTTGATTGGCACCCGAGAATACTTTGACGAACCTTGACGGAGCATTGAAGATGGAAATGCAGTGGTATGCATTACACAGCAAACCAAACAAGGAAGAGAATCTATGGCAGGAGCTTTGTTCCCGCGGGTACGAAGTCTTTTTTCCTCAGATTCGGGTCCAGCCGGTCAATCCACGGGCGCGCAAGAGGCGGCCATATTTTCCCGGCTATCTGTTTGTGCGAGTTGACCTGTTGACGGTCGGCTTTTCTGCCCTGGCTTGGATGCCTTTTTCGACTGGCCCGGTTTGTTTTGACTTGCAGCCTTCACCGATTCCGGAAGAGTTGATCCATATCCTTCAGCATCGTGTGGAACAGATCAATGCCGCCGGTGGTGAACTTTTTGACAGCCTGAGACATGGCGAGGTCGTTCAGATCGAGGCCGGGCCGTTCGCCGGCTATGAAGCCATCTTCGACGCTCGCCTGCCCGGCAGTGAGCGTGTGCGTGTGTTATTGAAGTTATTGAGCAGGCAGCAGGTACCGCTGGTATTGCCTGCCGGGCTGATTCAGCCGAAGAAATCGCAAGTCGGACTCAGACGGTAGTTCGTCTCGCCTTACGTGTTATATCGCTATTTCCCGTCTGACGATGTCAGAAGGGCGGATGCTTGGAAGACGTCAGAGTTGTTTCACAGTTCAAAAATTCAGCCGGAGAAAATATTTTAAAATGGATGCGGTCGTTGAGCAGAAGATCAAAATGATTACCCATGACCGGGATTGGTCAATGATCATTGAGCCTCAGCGAAGCCTGCTTGATTTACGCCTGAGCGAACTATGGCGATATCGCGACTTGGTCATGCTCTTTGTACGACGCGACTTTATCGCAGTCTATAAACAAACCATCCTTGGACCGCTCTGGTTTCTGATCCAGCCGCTTTTGACGACTATCATCTTCACGGTCATCTTTGGTAATTTTGCAAAACTTCCAACCGACGGCCTGCCGCAATTCCTCTTTTATATGTCGGGCACCGTCGTCTGGTCCTACTTCGCAGATTGCTTTACCAAGACTTCGGATACTTTTATCAACAATTCTCAATTATTCGGCAAAGTCTACTTCCCGCGCCTTGCTGTGCCCTTCTCCATCCTGATCTCCAGTCTGATTACTTTTCTAATTCAGTTCGCCTTGTTCCTGGTTTTTGTGGCTTGCTTCATTCTCCGTGGTTCACCGGTTCATCCCAACTGGAGCTGGATTCTGTTTTCGCCGGTTCTTCTTTTGATGATGGCCGGATTGGGGCTGGGCTTTGGAATCATTATCTCCTCGCTCACCACCAAGTATCGCGACCTGCGTTTCCTGGTTCAGTTTGGTGTGCAATTATTGATGTATGCCACGCCGGTCATTTATCCAATTTCATCCGTCCCCGCTCGCTTTCAATGGATCATGCTTGTGAATCCGATGACCTCCATCATCGAAACCTTTCGCTATGCCTTCCTCGGCGCGGGCGATGCAAATGTCGGTAATTTGTTATACAGTTTTGGGTTCATGCTGGTCGTTGTCTTTCTAGGCAGTGTGATCTTCAACCGCGTCGAACAGACTTTCATGGATACGGTATGAGCACCGTTATTTCTGTTGAACATCTCTCAAAAACCTATCGTCTCGGCCAGATTGGAACCGGCACTCTGAGCCGCGACCTCAACGTCTGGTGGGCAAAAACGTGCGGTAAGCCAAACCCCTTATTACGAATCGGCGAGACCGATCGTGGCAACTGCCATGGTGATGAATTATGGGCTTTGCGGGATGTTTCTTTTACCGTCGAGCAAGGCGAAGTGCTCGGCATTATCGGACGTAATGGAGCCGGCAAGAGTACACTTCTCAAGATTCTCTCTCGTATTACTGCACCGACCTCCGGCAAAATCAAGGTCAAAGGCCGCGTCGCCAGTTTGCTGGAAGTGGGCACTGGCTTTCACCCGGAATTGACTGGGCGTGAGAACATCTACCTCAATGGCGCGATTCTCGGCATGAGCCGCAAAGAGATTGATCGCAAGTTCGATGAGATCGTGGACTTTGCTGAAGTGGAGAAATTCATTGACACGCCCGTCAAGCGCTATTCCAGTGGCATGTACGTGCGCCTTGCCTTTGCCGTGGCGGCGCATTTGGATCCCGAGATTTTGGTCGTGGATGAAGTGCTAGCGGTGGGAGATGCTGAATTCCAGAAGAAGTGTTTGGGGAAAATGGGGGAGGTAGCGAAGGAAGGCAGGACAGTGTTATTTGTCAGTCATAACATGAGTGCAATTCAAAAACTTTGCCCTCAATCTTTATGGATTGATAGTGGAGAAATCAGCTGGCTCGGACCAAGCTCAGAGATCATCCGTGCCTATTTAAATCAGTCCAAAGGAATATCCTCTTCAGATGAAATGGATTTAAGTAATTGGACAAACCGATATGGAAGTGGAGAAGTCCGTATCCTATTAGCACGTATCTTGGATGGAAATGGTGTGACAAGTGCAACTGTTTATAGGGCAAGTCCCATGACCATCGAGTTCATCTTTAAGAATCAGTATTCTGGCCCACTGCACTTTTCAATAGTTGTAAAGTCGGATTCGGATGAAAGAATTCTACACCTTTCTCATTATGATACAACGGATGCGATTGTCAAGCTACCGAAGGGAAATTATCAAGCGCGTTTTAGTATTCCCGAACTGCCTCTCTGTTCAGGTAACTATAGTCTTGTTTTGGCGATCCACACACTAAGCTTGATGCCCCTTGATGTTGTATCCGATGTGCTTCCTTTTACCGCGGAGGATATGATCAAATCCCCAAGACCTTATAGGACCCATAATGGACATGCCTATTGTTGGACGCCCAACTTATTCTCAGTTACGCCAATTGCTTGAGCAAGAGGAAAAGGAAGCCAATCGCAGAAATAGGCTCTTTGTGCGCTTCGGAGAGTCTCGTGCAGCGGTTGTTTGGGGGCTCACAAATAACGTTCTTGAATTTGTTTTATCTGAATGGGGAACTCTTCAGGAAGCCTTGGTATTGGATTATGGTTGTGGTGTAGTTCCTTATAAAAAAATCTTTGAATTGGCTGGGGCAAAAATCCTAGGGGTAGACATTGGGGAAAATCCATACGCACAAATAAGAATCCCCGAAAAGGGAATGTTAGCATTGGAAAATAGCAGCTTCGATTATGTTGTTAGTTTTCAAGTATTAGAGCATGTGTTGATGCCTCAGGATTATCTTCGAGAAGCTGCTCGTTTACTGAAGCCAAGCGGAAAATTATTCCTTACCACTCACGGCATTTGGCCCTATCATCCTACTCCTGGCGATTTTCATCGTTGGACGATAACGGGATTATCTGCCGAAGTAGAGCAGGCCGGATTTCGAGTTGATGCTATCAACTATATACTGAACGACTATTCAGCATTGGTACAGAGCTTTGTTATGACAGCAGATTATCGAGGGGTCTGGAAAAGCTTAAGAGGCCCCATACACTTTCTTACTCACTTATTTATCTTATTGCTAGAGCAGATAGGATGCCATAAAGTAGAAGTGCCTGCCGTAATTTGTATAACAGGAGACAAGTTGTGAGTTTTAATTATTTTCTTGCCAGGGGAATGCGCTATTGCATACGGAAATATCCTTCTCCAACACTATACAAATTTATTCGTTATCATTTTAGGAAATGGTGTCCTGCGGATGAAATCCTAACATCTACCCAAGAAGGCTTTAATATTTTTGCCTCACCGCGGGATTATGCTTCTTTTGGAATTTATTTTTTAGGTGAATACGACGGGTTTATGACAAATTTTATGAAGGCTCATATTGTCGAAGGCAATGTATGCTGGGATATTGGCACGGAAAGAGGTTGGTTCACTTTGCTGATGGCAAATTTGGTGGGTAAGACAGGAAGAGTGGATAGTTTTGAAGCATTTTCCCCCAACTTTGTAAAACTAAAAAACAATATCGATCTGAACGGATTTGAATGGGTAAACGCAAACAACGTTGCTGTTAGCGATTCTACAGGGAAAATGTTTTTCGTTCCACCAACTGACGAGGTAACCCATTATGTGGGCTACCTCCAAGATTGTGGAGGGGTCGGATATCTTACTAAAAAGGCAACGCTCAATAGTATTGTTGTGCCCACTGTTTCCCTCGATGAATATGCCGAGAACCATCCTTTGAAACGTTTGGATTTCATCAAATTAGATATAGAGGGTGCTGAATATGTAGCTCTTTCGGGCGCTAAAAATATTATTAGTAAATATCGCCCCAAAATAGTGGTTGAATATAACCGGGAAACTGCCTTAAGAGCAGGTTCTTCTATTGAAGAGGTGGACGCCCTTTTGAATGACATGGCATATGACAGATACACATTTCGGGGAAAACTTGAAGAATTGTACTTAGAAAATTGGAAGGATAAATCTGATAATGAGGCCGTTTTTAATGTGTATTGTTTGCCGCGCAACTAGATTGTGACCTTATCCTAGCCATGGGCATATTATTCATGATGCCATTCTGGAATGCACCCTCAGAGGCCTGGATGCAAAGAATGCTAGAATCACTTAGTGACAGATTGGCTCTTGTTGTTGCCCTAAATACAGAGGGAGCGAAGACTTGGAACGGGCGTGTGAGAGCCGTCTCTCTTAATAAGCCGGATTTGCTTCCAAGAAAGATATTAAGACACCTTCATATTGTAAATGAATCATCATCAGAGAAGATTCTCATGAGGGAGATTAACCGTTCAGGTGTTACTCATGTGTTTTGCCAATATGGAACATTTGCAACAAGTTTTATGACTGTATGGCAAAACACTAATATTCCATTGTTTGTTCATTTTCATGGATACGATGCTACATTTGATTTACATCCATCATCGGATCCAAATGTTCGAGTCCATAGCGAAGATTACCTTAGTAATATTTTACTTTTATCCCAAAAAGCCTTTTTCATAGCCAATTCGAGTTTCACAAAGAACCAATTAATTCACGCAGGAGTAGACCCAAGAAGAATCATTATCAAGTACTTAGGGGTTCCGATTCCCAAATTCCAAAAAACACATTCATCAACTGAGCAGTTGACAATCTTACATGTTGGCCGGTTAGTTGATTTCAAATCACCGGATAGAACTATAAAGGCGTTTGAAATTGCGAGGTCAAAAGGGCTTAATGCCAAGTTAATTATCGTGGGGGATGGCCCCCTCAAACTAACATGCGAATTGGAACGAATTCGTTCGCGTTACAAAGAATCAATAACATTACTTGGGGCAGTTGAACCAAACCAAGTCCAAAAATTAATGGAAACTGCAGATATATATACCCAGCATAACATTAAAGGGGAAATAACAGCCCAAGAGGAAGCATTAGGTGTATCAATTATGGAAGCCATGTCATATGGGTTGCCTATAGTTGGAACAAAGAGTGGCGGAGTTATCGAAACTGTTATAGATGGAAAAACAGGAATACTTGTCCAACCAGGCGATATAAATAGCCAGGCAGAAGCACTGTTAGTTTTGGGCAAAAATTCAGCATTACGCCAAAAGATAGGTGAGGAAGGAAGAAAACATATGAGCGTGAATTTCAGCTTAGAGAAAGAGAAGTTGGAACTGGACCGGATTTTTGATTATGAAAGAAAAACTGGATCAGGCTAAGTGACAATTGAAAACGCCCCCACTCTGCCTTTTGTGTCAGTCATTGTGCCTGTTTACAATGGCGAACAAACTGTTGCCCAATGCGTTGAGTCTTTGCTGGCACAGGATTATCCAAAAGATCGGTTGGAGATAATATTTGTTGATAACAAATCAAAAGATCGTACTTTACAAATCTTACAACCCTATGCAGAGTCCGGCAAAATCCTGTTATTGAGAGAAACCAACGTGCTAAATGCTTATGGGGCAAGAAATGCGGGCGTACGTGTATCAAAAGGTGATATTCTAGCTTTTACGGATGCAGACTGCGAGGCGAACCCGGGTTGGCTTCGTGAATTGGTCGCTGGTTTTCATGATCCTGCCATCGGGTGTACAGCAGGTGAAATCCTTCCTGCAAAACCGAATAATGTAATTGAAAAGTATTGGGATGCTGAGTTTCTGAGTCAAAAACGGGATGTGGGCAAGGAAATCCCGGGTGTTCGCGGCGGAAGTTGTGCGTTTCGAAAGGAAATTTTTGATCAGGTGGGGTTGTTCCGTGAAGATTTTCCTTCGGGCGGCGACTCGGAACTTTCCATGCGCATGGTTGTAGGCACCAAAATGAAGATAGGGATGAGTCTTACGGCGATCGTCAGGCATCATAATGTTTCGACCTTGCGGGCATTTCTTAAACAGTCACTGCGCTATGGTACTCATATCTCGAAGTTTACCCAATCCGCCTCGAACATGTTGAATCGTCCGCTCTCATTGGGTCGGCTGGCGGTAATCTCTTTCACCTTTCTAGCCTCGTTTATTAAAAGGCTTGTATTGATTGGTTTTGGGTTTGTGCCTCAGCCTCACTCTCTTACATTGGAGGATCGGGATATTTATTTGTTTCGTCCTCTCTTGCGGATTGTAAATGAATGGGCGGTCTGGTGGGGCCATAAATTTGCGCTCAAGAATCCAAACCTGTTGCGATGATGAACACGCTTTTGTGGGCAAAGTTTAAATCTTTCACCAAGGTGCGTTGGTGGAGGTTGTTCTATGATATCGAAGCGGGCAGAGGCACGGTAATCCGTGAATTGAAATATTTGAGCACGGATTTTGGGCCGATCCGCATTGGTCACCATTGCGTCATAAATGCGCTGGCCTTGGCTGGGCCAATTGAAATTGGGAATAACACGCTGGTAAATCTGCATTCGGATATATCGGGGCGGGATTTTAAGGTTGCGATTGGAAACGATGTACTGATTGCACCTCGGGTTTCCATCATAGCCTCGACGCACAATTATCAAAAGAAAGATCAGTTGATCAGGTTCCAGGGTACGTCAGGCGGGGATGTGGTGATAGGTGATGATGTCTGGATCGGTAGTAATGCAGTGATCTTGCCTGGGGTCCATATTGGGAATGGCGCGGTGATCGGCGCCAATGCGGTGGTAAATAGGGATATTCCTGAATATGCCTTGGCAGTTGGTGTTCCCACAAAAATAATAGATTACCGCGAATAGAAGTGTTGTTTATTCATGCAGGTCTTCTGAACGTGGAATTATTTTGTTATACGATTATTTGCATCTAATGCGAGGCAGATATGAAATGCTCTAACCAGAGAGTAAAAGTTAACCCGTTATTGATTCTTCTTGGATTAAATGTGGGCGCCTTAGTGCTTGGCATTACTGAGTTCTTTGCCCCTATATCGGGTGATACTTCCATTTATGCCTATTATGGTCGTCAAATTACGCACGGTCTGATTCTCTATCGTGATTTGTGGGATTTTAAATCTCCCGGCATCTACTACTTTTTTGCCCTGCTCTTCAAGATTTTTCCTAATAGCCTCTTGACCCTCCGAATTTCGGAAATTGTTGTCAATCTTGTCGCCTCGTACCTTATATATAAAATCAGCATCCACTATTTTTCATCCGGTATCGCTCTGACTGGTTCAGCAATTTACTTGTTTGCCGCGAATTTGGGCGGCTATCTTAATCAGGACGGTCCCTATCCCGAAACGTATGTTCCTTTGCTCGGTTTGATTGGTTTGTATTTTTGGCTAAAATACACGGAAAAGCAGAAAGCAAAACCTGATTTATTTGTTGCAGGACTTTGTGCAGCGCTGTTGGTTGTTCTCAAGCAAATCTCTGTATCATTCCTGTTGGGTTGTTTGTTTTGTATCCTGTGCACTGCGCCGCTTTTTGACTGGAAAAAAGCGCTTGCTATATTAGTTTTTGCGGCTGGCGGGCTAACTGCTGTTCTGCCTTGGCTGATTTATTTCCGCCTCGCAAATGTCTGGGCGGATTTTTGGGATGCAGTGTTCGTTTATCCTCGCCTATATGCCGGAACAACTTCCTTCTCTAGCGCGGTTCAGAATTGCATCTCGTTGATTTCATCTTCAATGCAAGTCTACGGCGTTTTGTGGATGCTTACAATCGCCGGTATGGTATTTTGGGGTATTTCTTTAAAATCTTCGCAAAATGCTTTTGCTGGAAACTTTCGAATTCTATTGCCGTGGATTGGTTTTGGTCTGCTGGTAATTGCCGCACCAGGCCGGTTCTATGAACGGTATTTGATGGAGATATTGGCTCCGGTGATCTTTCTGAGCGAATTCGCCATCAGCCGCTTGTTTTCAGCTCCGATACCTGAATTGCGCGCCTTTGGTGTTGTTCTTGTCAGCCTTTTTATTTTGGCGGTTGTAGTTCAGCAATTGCCGCGTTCGCTCCACATGATTGGTCATCGGATTCTTTCTAGTGATCCATCCCGTTCGGAGGCAATGGCGGTTGATCCTTTGTTCAAAGGCTCTGATATAAGTGTGTTTGCGTAGGGGGACCCGCGCATCCCGTACGCGACCGGGACGAAAAGTGCCGTTAAATGGCTGAATATCGACCCTTTCTTTTCGAGTTGCTCTTATGTTAATGATCAAATATTAAATGAGATGATGCTTGAACTGAATTCACACCCGCCCACTTATTTCGTTGAATCTTCTGCCAGACCCCTGATAGCCCAATCCTGTTTAAAGGGAACCCCTGTGGAAGATTTCTTCACCCAAAAGTATGAATTCAAAACGATGATTTGCGATGCGACGATTTATGCTATCAAAGCGGGACAATAAGTACTTGCGATGAGAATACTTTTAATAACTGCTCGTTACCTGCCTCATCGCGGCGGATTGGAAAGTGTGGTTTATCATCTATCCAAGGAACTCCAGTGTGATGGACACGCCGTTTGTATTATTACCAACCGCTATCCGCACACACTTCTGGCGAGCGAGATCATTGATAGAATCTATGTAAGGCGGCTGCATTTCATCCAGCCTCGTTGGAGTTTCCTTCGCAGTTTCCGTTTGGACTTATTTCTGGCGGGTTTATTCTATCGCTTGTGGACGGACTATTCGTTGAAACGCATCATTCAAGAATTCCAGCCGGATGTAATCAATTCACATTACTTGAGCGAGCCTGCTGAGTTTGTGGAACGATGTCTTTCCAATAGAAGCAAGCATATTCCTTGGGTGATTTCTCTGCATGGCGGCGATGTGGATGGCGAACCTTTCATGGGGAAACCTCAAATGGGACGCTTCCGCCGGATATCGCATTTTGCAGATCGGTTGACGGCGTGTTCCAAATTTCTGGCAAAACAAGCTGTGGAGTTGGAGCCTGCGATTGCCGAGAAGATTCTAGTGATTCATAATGGCGTGGATGCGGATTTGTTCTCGAAAGCTCCAAGTTTTGAAAGCACTGTGCCTTATATCCTCGCCTTAGGTCAATTGGTTCAGCATAAGGGCTTCGATGTGCTGATTGATGCCTTTACTTTGGTTTCCAAGAAATATCGGGAAGTAAATTTGATCATCGCTGGTGAAGGTGAATTTCGTTCAGAATTGGAAAGACATATTAATGAAAATAGATTGGAACAGCGCGTCTTCCTGACAGGTAAAGTGGATTTTGTCAAAGCAGCGAGTCTCATGGCGGGCAGTTTATTTCTGGCAATGCCATCCCGCCGTGAGCCTTTTGGGATTGTAGCTTTGGAATGCATGGCGGCGGCTAAGTGCGTGCTGGCAACTCCTGTCGGCGGCATCCCCGAATTTCTTCCCTGTCCCCCGAATCGAGTAGTCAATCTCGATATTAAGAGTTGGGCCGATGCAATGGAACAATGGCTGATCCTTTCACGCAAAAACTCGCTTGCGAGCATGGAAAACCAGGTAATTGCCCAAAAATATGATTGGCAGATAGTTGCACAGAGATACCTTCAAGTTTATGAGCAGGCGGGAGCCTGAGAGTCTTTTGAAATACGGGAAAAAAGAAGCATGTTTGGTAGTGAGCAAGCGGCTCTGCAAACAAAACTTTTTCTCAGGTTAACATATCGCTGCATTGGCGAATATCGTTTTCCGTTACGGCTTCGTAATTATTACTTGAACAGAAGCCTCATTCGTTCATATCAGCCTGCCAATATTTGGGATGCTGGATGCGGAGATGGTCAATCAACATTTTCTCTCGCCAAGAGCTATCCAAGCTCTACGATCAGCGGGACAGATATAAGCGCTAACTCGATTGATCACTGCAAAGCGATTCTGAAGAAAAGTCCCATTGATAATGTTTCCTTTGATTTATGTGATTTGATGGATACCAGTTATGAAAACCGTTTTGATCTGATTGTTTGCTTTGAAGTGCTGGAGCATATCGAGGATTACGAGGCGGTTATCCAAAAATTCAGTAAAGCGTTACGGCCGAATGGATACTTGATCATCCATACTCCTGCAGAAGGAAGATTTCAATCTTCCGAGTTTGGATTTCGCAAATGGGCGAAGTCGCCTGAATCCCCTCTCATTAAAGAGAAGGGTCAATATCACGTTCGAAGCGGTTTCTGCCTTCCAGATCTAGTCTTGTCTTTGGAAAACTATGGGCTTACCCCGGAATTAGCTCAACATACTTTCGGACCGTTTGCAATGTTATCGCACACAATTTACGAGTTAAGCCGTTCCCGATCTGTATATATGATAGGGACATTTCCTTTTCTTTATGGAATTGGCCTCATCGATTGGTATTTGCCTAAAAAGGCTGGCGGCGGTCTCCTCATTCGAGCCAGAAAGGATGCTTACTCGCATTGAGCAATCATAATCTTCGGTGGGCTTTCATCCATCCTTTCCAACTACGTTTGCAACGCGGCATTGAAGTGTATTTATGGGAACTTGCTTCTGCCCTTGCCCAAAGCGGTGTGGATGTTGATATTCTCACGTGGGCTGGTCCATTGGATGTTCCTGCCTACGTATTTCCTCAGGTGAAAGTAAAGCGCGTGCCTTCGGTGCGCTATTATCAGCATTGGCTCGCGGTTCCATTTTATGTTTGGCAATTGGCAAAGAATCATTATGACCACGTCTTTGTACATTTTGCGGATTATGGCGAAGGACCCGCCTTGAACTTAGCGCAGAGAATAACTGATGTCCCTTTCTCTGTTGTCTTTCATTTTCCCCTATCTCTCGTGCCGCACCGCTATCGCGGATTTGAACGCTGGGGATTTCATAAAGGCGCGGCGCATCTGATAGCAGTCAGCCAAGCCATTGCAGATGAAGTGGAAAAATGGTCCGGTCGTCGGTCCTCTGTCATCGGTCATGGAGTGAATGCTGAACGCTTTAAGCCGGATGTGGCTTTGCGCGAACGTACGCGGCATGAATTGGGAATCTCACCGGATGCCTCAGTCTTGATCTCAGTTGCCGTTCTGGAAGAACGCAAAGGGATGCAGTGGGTCATTCAAGCTATGCCAAAAGTCCTTGAGGGAAAGTCAGATGTCCATTATTGGATTCTCGGAGACGGACCCTACCGCGCAGCGTTGGAAGAACAGGTTCGCAAGCTTAATTTACAAAATAAAGTTTCTTTTTGGGGCTTCCAACGGAACGTAGTGCCTTATCTGGCAGCGAGCGATGTTGCGTTATTGCTATCTTATGGAGAAGCCTTTCCCGTTTCTTTATTAGAATTTGCCGCGGCAGGTTTGCCTGTAATTACTTCTTATCATTCACCTTTTCCTGAATTGGTTCAGCCGGAATGGGGGCAGATGATATCGGAGCAAGATGTGGAGCAAGTGAGTCAAGCTATTGTTTCTCTGCTTTTTGATATAGAGGCTCGAACAAGCAGGGGTTTAAAGGCAAGAAATTACGTTATCGAACAGCGTCCATGGCTTCAGGTTGCCAAGCAATATCAGGGATTGATAAGAGCAAATGGTAAATGAAATCCTTCGCTTCCTAAAGCGGTCCTTGCATATAATCTTCAATGTTCTTCCATGGTTTGATCGGTAGAGTATCAGTGGTAAACGTAGTTCCTGTTAACAAAAAAGGCATATCGACTTTCTCGGTTTTGATCTGTACATATAACCGCCCAGATATGCTAGCAAAGTCTTTGAATGCTTTAATCAACCGCACGGTGGAAAAACCGAATCAAGTGGTAGTTGTTAATGGAGGTGATGAACGTTCTGATTCAATCGTTCAAACGTATATGGATAAACCTGGAATCGCGGTCCAGCTAGTGAAAACTGTCAACAGGAATTTAGCTGTTAGTCGAAATGTTGGTCTACCTCATTGTACAGGCGAGATTGTTGCCATGACAGATGATGATGCAGAGGTCTTTCCTGATTGGGTGACACAAGTGAAACGTGTTCATGCCGAGCATCCCGAAGCCGGTGGCGTGGGCGGCGCGGTGCTTGGCGCAGACAGTGATAAAAGCCTGCTAAGCCGTATCGCCGATGTGGTCACCTTTTCATCTCCGCCGCAACCCGCTTATGTTCGCACGATAGCCGGGGTAAACGTTTCGTACAAAAGGGAAGTCTTGCAAGCCGCTGGGCTACAAGATGAGACGTTGTTCCGCGGTGAAGATGTGGATTTTAATTGGCGGATCAAGAAACTGGGCTACGAAATTTATTACCATCCGGATATCAAGGTTTTGCATCACCATCGGCCTCAATTTAAGCAGTTTATTTACCAGTTTTATATGTATGGGCGGGCATATTATTTAGTGCGTAATAAATGGCCCGAAATGTATTGCATATATCCGCATACTATGCGCCGTTTTAAAGATTGGCTTAAAGCAGTGAATTTTTTTCTCGCTATTGCTTATGTACCAATTCAAAGTATAGGCGTGATCCAAGGTTATAGAAATAAATTAGGTGCATTGGTTTCTTTGACGTTAGCAGAAATAGCTTGGCGTTGGGGGATGGCTCATCAGGCGTTTCTGATCCGACAATAGGTTTTGTCCGATATATTCAAGAATGATCTGCTCTGATCTTGAAATGATTAAGTTCATCAACCCCCTGCTCTTCCCGCAATTTTTGGATATTGATTTCTAATGAGAAGAAAAATTCAAGTTTTCCATCCCGTAAATCAAGAGCTTTTTGCCTTCTTGCTGCTTGTAGGATTAGTTAGCTTTTCTGGAATGCTGATAACACTATTTGGTTCCAGTATTGCCACTGCTCCTACTTATAAAGTTGTTCTTGTATTATTTATAAGCATACCTGCGTTGCTAATACTCTTTTTGGGGAGACGAGGTATTGACATTGGGGTATTTGGATGGATCCTTACCCTGGGCCTCGGCTATCGTACTTTGGCTCTTACGCCGCTGCTTAGTATTCATCCTGCTGAAATTCTAATATGGGGTATGGCAGTTGTACAGCTGGTATTAAATTTGATGTCGCGCTATTCTCACGAAAGAATTTGGGTGCCTGCCTGGTTAATCCCTCTTTTGCTTTTCCTGGTTTGGGGTTGTTTTTTGGCTTTCATTTCCGGCTATCGATGGGATGCAGTGTTGTCGGAGATGAAGAATTTTCTTGTACTGTTTCCAATCTATCTTGTCATAAACCTATTTCTTCGATCACCGCGCCGTTGGCGCTGGCTGGTGTTAACGTTCTTTTTAGTTGGAACATGGGTGGCGGCTCTCGGAATAACTGAATATATGTTTCCCGACTTAACTACTCCATTTGCCGCATATTTTGGAAGTACATCAACATCGCAACTTGCTAGTGATTTTGGCTTTGTTCGGGCGACTTTTTCATTTTGGGGTTCCCCAGATGCCGTCTTTATATTGGTGCTCGCTTTGCCGCTTGCTATAGCTATTTGGCAATGGTGGAAAATGTTCTTTGTGAATGGGCTTGTTTTAGTAGCGTCGCTTTTGATGTTGGTTGGAATATATATAAGCGGCCATCGTGATGCTTGGCTGATGTCAGGGGCAATATTATTACTATGGTTAATTATTGAACGAAAATGGTTGTTAGTTTTTCTTTCTATGATAATGGTCCCTTTTTTTTATACCCTACTTCCGCAATCTGCCCGGGACCGATTGAATTCTGTTTCTCTGCTAGTTCAAGGGAAAGCGGTAGACTCTAGCGGTGTTGAGCGTTGGTCAAGAATGATCGGGGCTTTAGCTAAAATACAAATGCGCCCTTGGGGTTGGGGCTGGACTGCAGCAGGATGGGTGCATAGCGATTTCCTTCAAATCAGCGTGAACTTGGGGATATTGGCTGGTCTGTTTTTTATAGCAGTATACTTGATAATCCTGTTTGATTTGGGCCATCAGATTCATTCACCTTTTCGAGAACGCGATCTTGCTGTGCTGGCAGTGCCTCTTTTCCTCAGTTTTTTTGTAGTAGGTGCTATTTTTTTAATGGAAGCAATGATCGTATTGCCTCAGCTTGTGTTACCGCTGTGGTTCATCTGGGTGTTATCAGATATATGGCGGCGTCGCGCGTCGACGGGCGTTGCTTAATATGGATTATCCTAATATATCTGCACTGTTACCCACTTTTAATTGTGAAAAAACAATACGAGGTACATTGCAGTCTATCCAATGGGCAGACGAGATTGTTGTTGTGGATTCGTATAGCAGTGATAATACGCTGAATATTTGTCGCGAATTTGGCGCGCGAATTATACAGCATGAGTATATAAACTCCGCAAAGCAAAAGAACTGGGCAGCGAAGCAATGTCTACACTCGTGGGTGTTACAGATTGATAGCGATGAGATTTTGGAAGAAGGATTAGAAACAGAAATTAGACAAGCAGTTGTAAATGCCGCTGAACAGGTTCATTGTTATCAAATACCTAGGAAAAACTTTTTTGCTGGAGTTTGGTTGCGTTATGGTGGCAATTACCCAGACTATCAGCGACGCCTTTTTCGACGCGATGAAGGCCATTGGATGGATCGGGAAGTTCATGCACATATCGAAGTTTCGGGCCAAATTCAATCTCTTAGGGGTCACATCATTCATAATGATTGGCCCTATCTCGCAAAGCCCTTGAATAATCTAAACCGCTACACGCGTTATGAGGCGGATGAATTATATAAGCTTCACAAGCATTTTCATTGGATTGACCTCGTGATTCGGCCCTGGGTGGTGTTCTGGTATATCTATATTGTGAAGCGAGCATACCGTGATAGTTGGCGCGGTTATATCTTCTCCGTATATATGGCAATGTATGTTTTTTTAACTCGAGCAAAGCTATGGGAGTTAGATGAGCTAGAGTTGGAGAAGAGCCCAAAATGAAACGCAAGATAATTTTTATTGATTCTGCCAGCGACATGGGGGGGGTGGAATTCAGTACGCTTTATCTGGCGTCTCATTTGAACCCGGACCTGTGGACTGTGACGGTGGTTTGTCCTCGAGCGGGAAAACTATCATCTGCCTGTCAAAATGAAGGGGTGCAGACAGAGATCGTTCCGATGCCTGATTTGTATTCGACTAGCTTTCGGGTAGGAAAATCAGATACGCGCCTGCCAAATCTGCTGGCTTGGATCTGGGACGGTTTTTCTGCCCTTGCTGCGGCAAATCGCTTGCTTAGTTTCTTGGCGGAAAGAAAACCAGATCTCGTAGTCACAAAGGGAATCTATGCCCACCTAAGCGGCGGGTTGGCTGCTAGTAAAGCAAACGTAAAATGTATCTGGCATGTGCAGGATTTTATTTCTGAACGCTTTGGAGGGCTTTACCGACTTTTGTTTGGATTGTTGGCATGCAGCCTGCCAGATAGAATTGTGGTGGATGGCACTGTAATTGCAGGACAACTCCCAGACAGGATTCAAAGCCGAGTCAGCATCGTTCTAAATGGAGTGGATACTCAGGTCTTCCGAACCGGGCTTGATGATGCCGTTGTTCGTCAACAACTAGGAATTGCCGCTGGTGATGTGGTGGTCGGTCATGCGGCACGTATCACTCCTTGGAAGGGTCAGCATCATCTGCTTGAAGCCTTTGGTAAAGTTGCTAAACGATACCCACAGGCGCGGTTACTTCTAGTTGGCGCGCCAACTTTTGACAACGATTTTTATGAGAGAAAATTGCATAGCCGTGTGGAAGAATTAGGCTTGAATCCCCAGGTAATTTTTGCTGGGTTTCGCGCTGACCTTCCACAAGTATTATCGGCAATGGATGTTTTTGCTTACCCCTCGGTCGAAAAGGATACTAGCCCCTTGTCTTTACTCTCGGCCATGGCTTGCGGCTTGCCGGTTGTGGCTTTCGATATTGAAGGTGTACGGGAAGTTCTTGGTGAAACAGGAGAGTTGATTCCTGTAAGAGATGAATGCAAGATGGCAGAAGTTTTAGAAAGTTTAATTAAGGATGCCGCTCTTCGAAAGCAGATGGGCATTCAAAGCCGCGAGAAAGCGATAGCACAGTTTAGCCTTGAACAGTACGTAGCCGGCATGGAATCAGCTTTCAAGTGTGATGAGGTTTAAATGCGCGTTTTTTTCGTACATAGTGGGAATGAGAATTTTGTTCAATTGGATCATGAACTATTGAATGATCTTGCGGATGTCCAGGATTTTCATGCTTCTCAAAAATTTCCACGAGGCTTAAATACATATTTGCATGGCATTCGAAA
>Ga0209039_10000476_pt1 | contig 38966 bp, 27 predicted proteins | sample BogFormECP12_OM1_FD_188238 | JGI IMG/M metagenome (GOLD analysis project Ga0209039, IMG submission 188238) | Bog forest soil microbial communities from Calvert Island, British Columbia, Canada - ECP12_OM1 (SPAdes) (version 2) | ecosystem: Environmental > Aquatic > Freshwater > Wetlands > Bog ...
CTAGTGGCTAGTCCCCGGGGATAACGCCAGCAACCCCATCCCAACGCCAAAGCGCCATCCCAACGAACTAGTCACTCGTCACTCGCCACTAGTCACTGATGCTCGATGGCAGACCGAAAACGGTGCTGTTTCGAGCCTTACTCCTTAACGCTAGCACTTCAAAATGAGACAATGGAGACAAATGAGACAAATGAGACACTTTATTTTCGCGTGTAACATCAGTAGTTTAGATGGCAAATACGAACCCCTGGTTCAAAGAATGGAAAAAGTGTGGCATTTTGCCACACTGGAAGCGGACGAAACTCGAAGGTCGAAACTCGCCCAGAGGGATTACCGGCTAACGATTGGTAGCCGCGATTCCCAAACCTCATTTGATCACACCCGGTTTTGGCAGGGGAGCGCTTTGCGCTCCGGCCCGGTGTGGACGTGAGAACGAAGACGGGAGGCGGGATGCCTCCCCTACCGCGACGTGGCGCACCCATGCCGGGCTAACATACAATCCCACCGCGTCCCCCGCAAGGCCCTGGTGGCATGGCAGCAACGAGGTTCGCGGTCGCATTCAATTCAAGGCCGAGAAGGCATCAAGTTCGTGTCCTATTAAAGATTCTCCTGTGGCAGCCGATACGTAGCTTGAGGAGGAGTTGTTCATCCCACCTGATAAAGGAGTGTGTCCATGCCCGTCGCAACGAACGTGGAGATCATGCCGTGGAAAGCCGAGTACTCCGTAGGAATAAAGCAGATCGACGAGCAGCACAAGCGGCTCGTCAGGCTGCTCAATGAGCTGCATCAAGCCATGTACGAAGGCAAGAGTCGAGAAGTGATGACGGGGGTTCTCTCCCAACTCGTCGATTATACCAAAAGCCACTTCGCCACGGAGGAACGACTGATGCAGGGCTACTCGTTCCCCGGCTACGCTGCGCACAAAATAGAGCACGACCAACTCACCAAAACGGTCCTGAAGTTCCAACAGGATGTCGCCGCCGGAAAAGCCGTGATGTCAATTGACGTGCTGGAGTTCCTGAAGAATTGGCTACGAAACCATATCCTGGGAACGGACCAGAAGTACAGCCCGTTCTTAAAGGGCAAGGGAGTTTCCTAGGCTCCCAGCAACATCGCATGAGGAACGTCGAACGCCCCGCGACTCAAACGCTGGGGAAGCTGGGAAGGAGTCGCCAAAACTAAGAACGGCTCATCCCGCGTCTGAGCCGTCGGCCTCCACCCGTCTGCCCGAAGTGTCCGTTCGTCGCGCGTCCATGCCAGGCTCCCACCCCGATCATCACCCCTTCTCGTTGAGTGCTCTCTGATTCACAGCTTCGCTGCGACGGCCGCAGGGCGGGAATTACAATGTGTCGCCCGCAATCGCCCGCCTCTGCGAATCACAATGCGGGGCGAGTGTGCATTGGTACCAGGACCTAAGGCATTTTGACCTTGTCTGGGCTCTCCCTTTAGGGTAGAATCTGTTGACGATTGTGCCTCCTGCGGGATAGTGCTTGCCAGGGGGCTTAGCGACGGGTGTCCGGTTCGGCCAAGGAGGGACGACAAGTGAGCAGGGTTCCGGGTAGGACTTCTCTTGGCATCTCTCCGTCTCCGGGGGCGGAAGATACCGCCGGTTAGCGCGTCGCGGCCACTGAGCCAAGCAGTACCACCTGTGCTGATGGCAAGGGACTTACTTGACAGCGCTTCGCTTATCGGGCAGGTTTAGATATCAACAGGTTCGAATAAAAAGGTAGGCTTCGTTTGCCATACTCGAGAGCCCTAAAGAGAGCACTCGGTCCGTTAGGGAGCGTCGCCCTGCCGGTGGAAGCGCAAGAGGTGGAGCACGTATTGCGCGTGGCCCGCGTGGCGGTGGCGGGGGGATCCCTGTTGGCGATCCGCTTGGTGGTTGGCGGGTCGGGCGTCGGCGCGCGCGCTGCCCTGTTTTCCGGGGCGGCGTATCTCGCCTACAGCTTGGTGCTCTTGCTCTGGGTGAGGAACCGGACGTCTCCTCCGTGGCCCCTCGTGCTGCACGGAGTTGACTTTGTCTGGGCGGCCTCGCTGCCGGTTTTGACAGGGAACTACCACGTTCCCTTCTCGGTGGTTTTTTTGTTTACGCTCCTCTCGGCCGCTTACCGCTGGGGGCTTTCGATGACCTTGGCGACCGTCGGCTCGATGATCGGACTGTTCCTTCTTGAGGCGGGCCTGCCCGCCTTGGCGTGGAGCGGGGGCGGGTCCGGGAGTATGCCGGACAACCTGCCGGCCCGGGCGATCGGCTGGGTCTTGATGGGAGGCCTTGTTGGCTTCTTGGGCGAGGGTCAGAGGGTGCTGCGGGAACGCGCGCTGGTGGTGGGCCGCCTGCTGGCAGGCGCCGACGTGAAAACGGGAACGCGCCAGACGCTGGAAGAAGTTTTGCGGGAAATGCTGGAACTCTTCCGCGCGCAGGGGTTGGCGGCGGTGCTGGAAGATCGGTCTTCCGCACGAGCCTACATCTGGCAGACCACCGGGGAGCGCCGCGAGACTGAGGTTTGCTTCGAGTTCTCGGAGTTGAATTCGATGGAGCGGGCGCGATACCTGTTCCCCGCGCCCGGCGACGCTTGGTGTGTTGTTCAATCCCGCTGGGTCGAAGGCCCTCCGGCCAAGCTGATCGTTCTGGACCGCGAAGGGCGCCGCCAGCGCGACCCCCGCCCGGCCGGCTCCGGCTTTCCCGTTTTGGAGGTTTGTGGCTCGTATTACGCCGCCTCCGTGCAGTTGGGAGACGAGTGGTCAGGCCGGGTCCTACTGTTCGACCCGATGGCGGCAGGTGACCAGGAAGCCGAATTGAGGCTGGTTCAGGCCCTGGTGCGCCAGGTGGCGCCCATTGCGCGGCGCATGGGGTTGCGGCAAGGTCTGCGCCGGGAGGTGGAGTCAGCGGCGAGCGCGCGCTTGGCGCGGGAGCTTCACGACGGCGTCCTCCAAACTCTGGCGGTGGCGGAGATGCGCATGGAGATCCTCCGACGAAAGGGCTTGGTAGCGCCGCCGGCAGCGGAAGAGTTGGAACGTATTCAGGAACTGCTTCACCACGAGGCGGTGGGAATGCGGGAATTGGTGCACGGATTGAGATCCCAGAGCCTCGCGCCCAGTCGTCTCGTGGATTCGCTGCGGGCCATCGTCGACGGATTCCGGGAGGAGACCGGCATCTTCGCCAGTTTTGTTTCCCAATGCGAGGAGATCAAGCTGGCGCCGGTGGTGTGCCGCGAAGTGGCCCAGATCCTGAGGGAAGCGCTGGTGAATGTGCGAAAACACAGCGGCGCGCATAACGTTGCGGTGCGTCTCAAACAGCAGAATGGACACTGCACGCTGCTGATCGATGACGACGGCCACGGCTTCGATTTTGCGGGCCGGCGTTCACTGGCCGAGCTTGAGACCTTGGGCCAGGGGCCGTGGGTGATCAAGGAACGAGTGCGCGTGATTCAAGGTGACCTCACCGTGGAATCCAAGCCTGGCCGGGGCTCCCGGTTGGAGGTCACAGTCCCCAAAGGGGCTTATGACTAAGGCCGGCAAGAAGGTGCGGATTATCATCGCTGACGATCACCCTATTTTCCGCGACGGGTTGCGGAAGCTGCTCGAAACCGAGCCGGATCTTCGGGTGATCGCCGAGGCGGGGGACGGCGTCGAAGCCGTCCGCCTCGTACGTCAGCACGAGCCGGATATCGTACTGATGGACATCTCCATGCCCAAGCGTTCCGGACTGGAGGCGTTGCGGGAGCTGAATGGGAGCTCGGTGCTGACGCGGGTGATCGTTTTGGCGGCCACCGTGGAAAGAGCTCAGTTGCTGGAGGCGCTGCAACAGGGAGCGCGGGGCGTGGTCTCAAAAGAGTCGGCCACCAAGCTTTTGCTCAAGAGCATCCGGACGGTGATGGCCGGCCAGTATTGGGTCGGCCGCGAGAGTGTCTCCGACCTGGTGAACGCCATGCGTACCGTGCCTTCACCAGCAGCCGAGGAACCACCGCCGAAGAACTACGGACTGACGCCGCGCGAACTGGAAGTGGTGAAGCTGATCGTCGCCGGCTACTCGAATCGGGAGATCGGGCGGAAGCTCGGGATGAGCGAACAGACCGTGAAACACCACTTGACCAGTGCTTTCGATAAGTTGGGGGTTTACAACCGCCTCGAGTTAGCTCTCTTCGCGGTGGACCACCGGTTGGTGGGCGGCGTGGCAGATAGCGAGGGGCAGAGCGAGGCCGATGACACAGATAGCAACAGCGGGCGCAAGTCCGCATAGCACTAAAGTGCTATAGGCACCCCCCACCTTTGTGCTATTGCCGTTTTCTTGACCGCGGGTTACCGTTGATGTGTGAGGGGGCTTCTCTGATTGGCCAGAGGGCCGATAATGCGGTCAACGTTGCGGGCTACAACAATGGCAGACGTAGGGCGAAGCTCGGGGGATCATCCGCGGGCGCCTCGGTTCAACCTGCGGATACCGATCCGCTATCGAGCGAGCGGGGAAACGGCTTGGGGCGAAGGCACCACCGAGAATATCAGCCGGTCGGGAGTGCTATTCCGAGCTCAGCGGCTCCTGAAAGAAGGCACATCGGTCGATATGTCTTTTGTTCTGCCGGTCGAAATGACGGACGGGACCCACGCCGAGGTCAGTTGCCGTGGCCACATCGTTCGTATCCAGCCGGACCTCGGCGCTCGGGCCGGTCTGGCGGCGACGATTTCGAATTATCACTTTGGGCGAGGCAGAGACAAACCTGGCCCGTAACCGTCGGGCCCGCGCGGCGTTTGGATTCGCCTGGCTTGCCGTTAGCAAGTCTGGTTGTCCGGCTCAAATGTGCAGGGTGCGAAACTGGCGCTGACCGTACTCCGTCGCCGCCCCGATTCAAAGCGGCGGCCTTTTCTTGCGGGCGCGCCAAGGCGCGCCAAGACAAGAGGTGATGGACCTCCCGTGACGTAGCAACCGTCGGCTGAGGTCTAGCGGTGCTCAAGGGGAAGAGCACAGTGTACTGAAGAAAAATCAAGGAGTTTTAAGTCCATGAACAGACGATTCCCGTCGGATCTCAGCGATTTTGCGGAGGTTCTCCGCCGTCGCCGCTGGTGGTTTATGATCACCCCGGTGGTTGTCATCGCCATTGCGCTGCCGGTGATTTTCAAGTGGCCCAAGACTTGGCAATCCGACACCACGATCCAGGTGGAGCCGCAGCAGGTCCCGGCAAGCTACGTCGCTTCGACGGTCACCACCGACGCCACGGCTCGTCTGCAAATGATCACCCAGGAAGTTCTCAGCCGCACTCACCTGCAGAGGGTGATCGATCAGTTTGGTCTCTACCGGGATGAACGAGGCAAGTCGCAGGAAGATATCGTCGAGTTGATGCGCAAGGATATTGCCGTCCAAACCCTGGTGGACCCGCAGCAGGCCCTGCATCCGGACCATGCCAATAGCTTGGCTTTCAAAATCTCCTACGAAGGTTCCGACCGGTCGTTGGTCACCGAGGTGACTCGTCAACTGGGGAACCTCTTTACCGAGGAGAACCTTCGGATTCGTCAGCAACAGGCCGTCGGAACAACCGAGTTCCTCGACAGCCAACTGGAAAAGGCCAGCTCGGATATGGAGGCGAAGGGGAAGCGGCTGCGGGACTTTCAAGCACAACACGAAGGGACACTCCCCGATCAGCAGGGAGCGATCTTCGCCATCATGGGGCAGGTTCAAGGCTCGCTGGCCGCGAACTTGGACGCTATCTCCCGGGCCGAGGATCGCAAGACGTACGACCAGTCGCTCATCGCGTTTCTTACCAAGAACACGCCCGTCGATGCGGCAGGGAACCCGGTTGCGGTTCCCGTGCAGAACCTCATCCAGGGCCAACTCGAGGCGCGCAAGGCAGAATTGCTGGATGCTGAGCAGAGGTGGACGCCTCGGCATCCAGACGTCATCCGTTTGAAGGAAGAAGTGGCGGCGCTGACCAAGCTTGCCAAGCAGCCGCCTGCCGAGGCGACGACGGTCACCCCTAAAGGTACGGTCGCACCGGTTGCTTATCAGAGCGATTACACGGCTAATCAGCTTCGTAGTGAGATGCTTCAGCTCGACCAGGAAATCAAGCGCCGGACGGCCCAGCAAGCTGTACTCGAAGCGAAACTCAAGAGCACCGAGGCGCGACTCGAGGGCTTGCCGGCGACGGCGCAGCAGTTTTCCGATCTCACTCGCGATTACCAGGGAGCGGAGAAGAATTACGAGCATCTCCTGGAAGAGAAGAACGCCTCGGCCATGGCGGCGGCCATGGAACAGGGGGCCAAAGGTGAGACCTTCCGCGTGCTCGATCCACCCACCATGCCGGAGGAACCGATCAAGCCCCAATTGCTGCTTTGCTCCCTCTTTGCCTGCGCGGGTGGCATCGGGATGGGGGTCCTGCTCGGCTTGGCCGCAGAGTTGAGGGACAAGCGAATCAATAATGAACGGGATGTGGCCTACTACCTTCCAGTGCCCCTCCTCGCTTCGCTGCCGATGATCGCCCGGGGGGAGGAAAAGAAACGCTTTTTGCAGCTCAAGGGACAAACGAAAGTTATCACCATTGAATCTTCTACCGGGACTGAACCAACTGGAGTCGACCTTCCCGGTCCAACGCCTTCGAGGATCACCGTCGATCCGGCGGCGTCGGGCTTGTCGCTCTTACCAGCCAGGGAAGACCGTTCGCAGACCCCGCTCCCGGACTTGAGCGCGAGGTCGTCGAAGCCCCTGCCGGAGGGATTGAGGGAACTGTGGTATCGCGGGGGGGCCGGCGATAACGCTTTCGCCATGGAGCAACTCAAGATCGTGCGCACCCGTTTGCGAGAACTAATGCGGGTGCGAACGATGCGCACGCTGATGGTGACGAGCTCCGTGCAGGGCGAGGGCAAGACGATGGTGGCTGCCAATCTCGCGTTTTCGATGAGCCAACTGGAGGGCCTGAAAGTCCTTCTGGTGGACGCGGATCTGCGCAAGGCGAGCCTGGCCCCGTTTTTGAACATGAAACCGCAACTCGGGCTGAGCACGTACCTCATGAACGGAAAGTGTCTGAGCGACGTCCGCCTGCAACTCAACGAGAATCTGGCCGTGGTTCCTACTGAGAATTTGGGAGAGAATGCAACCGAGCTTCTGAATGGCCGACGCATGAGGGACTTCCTCCACGAAGCGTTGCGTGACTACGACTTGATCATAGTGGACGCGCCGCCCGTGGTCCCCATCGCTGACGCCCAGGTCCTGACTTCCATGGTGGACGGTGCCTTGCTGGTGGTTCGCGCCGGCACCTGCCCCTTTGATCTCGCCTGCAGCGCCGTGGAACTGTTGCAGCCAAAGATTGTGGGGGTGATCCTGAACGGCGTGGCCCGGCTGCCGAACAGTGGCTATTACTACGGCTACTATGGAAAGACCCACGGAAATCTGCAATGGTCAAAATCCTAAACCAGTATTTTCCAGGGCGCGTCTTCCTGTTGCTGGTGACGGAAAACGTCCTGATCATTCTGGGTATCTGGGCTACGGTGTCGCTGCAAACGGGGCGGGGCGTCTTCGGACTCCTCCCGGACTCGGCGCTGCTGAGCAAGGTTCTGCTGATCACCGTGGTGTGCCAGACTTGCCTCTACTTCAATGACCTCTACGATTTGAAATCGATCCGCTCTAGCGCTGAGATCCTGATTGGGGCACTGAAGTCTTTCGGCGCGGCATCGATCATCCTGGCGTTGATTTACACGGTGGTTCCTCGAGCACGCTTTGGCAGGGGGGTTGTCGAGACCACGGTCCTTTCGGTGGCCCTGGTGATCCTGCTCTGGCGCGTGCTGATCGAGTGGGTGCATCGGCTTTATGGCACCGGCGATCGCATTCTGGTAATTGGGACCGGACCCCACGCTGCGGCGCTGACGCGGCAGATCGGATCCCGCCCCGACCTGCATTTCCGGGTACTTGGGTTGGTCAGCGTCAACGGGGTGGGCCCGGAGATCGCAACTGCGGGCGCCCCTTATCTAGGCCAACTGGCGAAGCTGAAGGAGATTGCCGGCCGCGCCAAACCTGATCGCGTCGTGATTGCACTGGAGGAACGGCGACAGTACTTGCCCATGGAAACTCTTCTCAGGCTGCGCCTGGAAGGCGTCCGCGTCGAATACGCGAACACCCTTTATGAGAAGTTGACAGGCAGGATTCCCATCGACAGCATTCAACCCAGCGGGCTGGTTTTTTCGGACGTCCTGCACAAGTCGGCGCGATCCTTCTTCTATCGCCGAGTGGTGGGCGTCACGTTCGCGCTGTGGGGTCTGGCAGTCTTGAGTCCCCTGCTGGTTCTCATCGCCATCGCGATCAAGCTTGATTCGCCCGGACCCGTTTTGTACCGGCAGGCGCGCGTTGGGCTGGACGGCCACGTTTTCGAGATCCTGAAGTTTCGCTCCATGCGAACCGATGCGGAGTCGGGGACGGGTCCGGTGTGGGCGCGGAAGGACGATCCCCGAGTGACCCGCGTCGGCCGGGTACTGCGGAAGCTTCGCTTGGACGAGGTGCCGCAGCTCATCAATATTGTGCGGGGCGATATGAATTTCGTGGGGCCGCGCCCGGAACGGCCTTACTTCGTTGAGAAACTAACGCCCTTGATTCCTTACTACGACATCCGGCATGTGATCCGGCCGGGCGTTACGGGATGGGCGCAGGTCTCGTGCTCTTACGGTTCGACGGTGGATGAGGCCAAAGACAAGCTCGAGTACGACGTGTTCTACATCAAGAACCAGTCCATTTCCCTCGACCTCGTCATTCTCTTTCAGACGCTCAAGATCGCTCTCTTTAGCCGCGGAGCACGCTAATCAGAGCTCGCACCAATCGTCTTGGGCATGATCGTCGTGCGTCTGCGGGGTTCCGAAATCCGGCGAGCGGCAGGTTTTACGCCGTGGGGCCGGCCAGCAGGTTGGGGAGGTTAAGAATTATGCAGGCGGGATGCAAGATCAACTTTCGGTTGTTCCTGGTGAGTGCACTCATACTACCGCTGCTCGCGGCAGCATGCACGATGAATCCGCAGAAACGAAAGTCCGAGTTCGTGCGCAGCGCCGATAAGTACGCCGCCAGAGGCGACTTCAACAAGGCGATTATTCAATACCGGAATGCGCTTAAGATGGAGCCGACTTCGGCGGACATTCATTACAAGCTCGGCCAAGCTTTTTTCCAGGATGGGCAGCTCCAGCAGAGCTACAACGAATTCCTGGAGGCAAGCAGACTGGATCCGGAGCACATTCAAACCCAAGTCGCGATCGCCGGCCTCCAACTGCTTGCGGGCGGGATCCATTTCGATGAAGCGATCCGGACGTTGCAGACGGTCCTGGACAAGCATCCGGACGAGATCGAAGCGCGAATCTTTTTGGCGAGTGCCTACGCCGGAAAGAAAGACCTTCCCCACGGAATCGCGATTTTGCAGCAAGTCATCGCCAGCCATAGCGATTACGTTCCTGCCTATCTCGAGCTAGGCATGATGTACGCGGCGCAGGCGACAACGTTAGCGGCGCCTGAAGCGCGCCAAGAAAAGATGGATGACGCCAGAGCGCAGTTTGAGAAGGCCCTGGCGCTCAACCCGAAGTCGGTCCCCGCCCGCCACACGCTCGCCAGCTACTACCTGAGCCAGGGGCATTACGACCAGGCAGAGGAAGAGTACCGGGCGGCCGTCAACAACGATCCCAATTCCGCTGAGGCCCGGACGGCCCTGGCCGATTTTTACTTTGTCCAGCGGAACTTCGCCGCCGCCGAACAGACTTACGGGGAGCTGGTCAAAATGGAGGGCGGATCCCTTCAGGCCCGCTTCAGTCTCGCGAACTTCTATTTCAATGCCGGTCGCTTTGATGAGGCCCACAAGTTGTACGCCGAACTCATCAAGGAAAAGCCCGCCTTTCTGGCGGCCCGCCTGCAACTGGCGGAAGTGGCGCTTCGCAAGCAGAATCTTGACGAAGCCGCCGGCATTGTCACCGAGATCCTGAAGGACCGTCCCAAGGAGCCCTCGGCCTTGATGTTGCAGGCGCGAATCCTGCTGTTGCGCCGGGACCCGGAGAAGGCCATCCAGTCCCTCGGGGCGGCGGAGCACCTGGACCCCAACGTTCCCACGCTTCATTTTCTCAAGGGCCTAGCCTACACTGAGGAGTCGAATCCGGACCTGGCCCAGCACAGTTTTGAGACCGCCATCGGTTTGAATCCGCGCTACACGGACGCCTACGTGGCTTTGTCTCAGTTGATGCTCACCCGTGGCGCCCCGGACGCCGCCCTGCGCTACGCTCAGCAGGCGCTGGCCCAGCAGCCGAACCGGGCGGACGCCCATTTGCTGGAGGGAAGCGCGGAGCTCAACTTGGGCGAAGCGGCCAAGGCGGAGGCCGAGTTTCAAGCGTTCGCCAAGTTGCAGCCCTCATCTGCCCAGGGACCAGCTCGCTTGGGGATGGCTTACCAGGCGGAACGCCGCTACGACCTCGCGGAGAAGGAATACGAGAAAGCCCTCACGCTCGACTCCAAGGACGTCAACTCCTTGATGGGGCTGGTGGCCGTCTATGGGGCCCAGGGCCACAAAGAAAAGGCTCCGGCCCGAATCAAGCAGCAGATTGCCCAGAACGAGGCCGCCCCGCTTTATGACCTTCTGGGCAAGACTTACTCCGAGTTGGGGCAGGGCCAGCCCGCCGAGGCGGCCCTCAAGCGTGCCATCGAACTGGACCCCCAGAATTTCACCAGCTATGCCATGCTGGGAGCCCTTTACGTTCAGGAGAAAGCTCTCGATCGCGCGGTCGCTGAGTTTGAGGCGGCGGCGAAACTGAAGCCAGGCAATCCCGGCTTCTGGACTGAACTGGGAAGCCTCCACGAGGATCTGGGCCAGCCGGACCAAGCCCAAGAGGCTTACGAAAAGGCCTTGCAAATCGACCCCAGTCTCGGAGTGGCGGCCAACAACCTGGCGTGGTTGTTGTGTGAGAAGCCGAAGGGCGATATGGACCGCGCCCTCGATCTGGCCCGGCGCGCCAAAGTGGCGATGCCCCAGGTGGCGACGGTCTCCGATACCCTGGGCTGGATCTATTACAAGCGCGGTCTGTACGGCTTGGCGACTCCGGTGCTTCAGGAAGCCGTCCGCCAAGAACCTCAGAATGGAGATTATAGGCTACACCTTGCGGCTAGCTTGTTGGGGTCGGGAAAGAAGCGGGAGGCCCAGTCGGAGCTCCAGGCGGCGCTGAAGCTGGACCAGGGCTTACGCCGGCGGCAGGATTATCAGCAGATTTTCGGAAGGATGTAAGGGCGGGGAAGGACGAACGGGGACGCGGGGATTGAACAATCAAGTACCAGTACCTTTATGGAAACTAGAACTAAAGTGCTATACGGGGATGGCACTTTCGGGCTATTGCGTTGGGTTTGGACATATGCGACAGTTGCGGGTGTGCCGGGTCGTTTCGGAATACAGTTGTAAAATTTCATCCGGTCGGATAGAGGAGGATTGTCCATGAAAGGTCTGTCTATGAAAAGAATTCTGCTTCTTATTGCAACGGTGTTGGTGGTTTCGTCCGTGGGGTGGGCGGGCGCTTGTGGTACCGCGACCATGGCCACGTACGACGCGCCTGGTTTCAGTTGTAGCATCGGTCCTCTGCTTTTCAGCGGGTTCAGCTACGTTTCCGTTGATAGCGGGGGCGGCTTCGCCCCTCCAGATTCCGGTGTCGCCGTCATGCCGCTCATCTCGGGCAGTGAAACCGGACTACAGTTCATCGGTGCGTTTCTCGCGGGCACTGCCCAAACCGCTGACGGAGTCATCGGATACACGGTAACCTGCCAGGGATGTCAACTTACCGACTGGGTCCTGTCAATGATTGCCGGCGCAATGGGTCAAGGCTCGGCCAGCGTGGCGGAGGTCACGACTGACGGGCAATCGCTCTTTACTTTCGTCGGAGGCGGGACCTTTGCTTTCAGTGACAGCGGCGCCTTGACGCCGGCGAGTTCCGCCATCACGGTGTTTAAGGATATCGGCGCGAGCGGCGGATGTATAGCCTTGCCGGCCGGCGGATGTGAACCCAACAGCGGCGCAGGGCACGTCTCAGTGGTCGATAACTTGTGGTCAACTTCGTCAGTTCCGGAGCCGGCGTCGCTGGCCCTTTTGGGTACGGCGCTCTTCGGAGCGGGTCTCCTCCTGCGTCGAAGGCTGCACGGAGACCAGAGCAGGAGCTAGGGAAGTCTGGCGGTTCGTCATTCGTGGGCTCATCCTCTTCCTTTTCCTTGCGAAGGGTGGGGTGATTGCAGAACCAGCAAACACCCCGCCCGGCGTCTGATTCCCACCGGTTGGATTACCGGCGTGGGAGCTATAGAGGAGCTATAGAGAGGGTGAGTGTCCTGCCAGTCGATTCGGTTGGTTTCGAGTGCAGGGCGTTTGGTTTCTCATAAGGGCGCGAGGTGCTCGCGCTCCCAAGTCTGGGGAGACCACTTCTAACGGCCGCACGTCTGTTCGGAACTAGAATCCGCCGATCATTGATGGTTTTGGGCGCGACCCTCGCAGCTCGGGGCTGGGGAGGGAACCGCGAGTTCCTATATTCTCAGCAGGCGTAGCTCCCGCGAGCAACAGCTCTAAGTTATCAACCCGCCCAAAAAAGACAAAATGCAAGACGGGACCGTCGAATCCCTTCCTTAAGAGCTGTGTCCCTTATCAGGGCGCTGCCTTCTGTTTCAACGAAGTGACGAAATAAAAAGGCAAGCGTGGCGGGCAATTCTACTTAAATAAGTATTCCCAAGGCGGTAGTAACCGCACCAAAGGAGACCTCGAAATATGACCGTGAAAGAAATTCGCATTGCTCTTGGACTTGCTCTGGCTTTGACTTTCTGTGGTTCGGCAGCGCTTGCTGACAACTGCTCTAAGGCATCCATGTCCGTGTACACTGCGGCTGGTTTTAATTGTACTGTCGGTGATCTACTCTTCAGTAATTTCACTTACAGCAGCAGTCAGTCCGCTGGTGGCTACGCGCCTCCGGCATCGGGTGTAGTCGTCACTCCGATTACCCAAGCGGGTAAGAGCGGATTTCAGTTTTCAGGGGCGTTTCTGGCAAGTCCCTATCAAAAGGTTGGCGGCGTTATCGCCTACACGGTGACCAGTCAGGGACCCAACCTTGGCTCCTGGCTTCTGTCAATTGTCGCCGGCGCAGGCGGCACCGGCTCAGCCAGCGCGGTGGAGGTGCAGCCTAGCGGAGGATCACTCTCCACCTACGTCGGAGGAGGAACCAAAGTCTTCAGCAACACAGGAGCCCTCTCGACGAGCGGAGCCACCGTGACTGTCACGCTTGCCGTTAGTGGAGGTAAGGGCGGCGTGGCGGCGCTCTTGGCAATTGATACCCTGTGGTCATGAAGCGCAGAATGCGGCGAGAACATGGAACGCGCCTACGCGCAAATTGCCGGCGCGTTCCATCTATCCTTGCGGCCGCAGGCAAGGCAAGATGCATAGCGATCGATGAGGGACTGCTTGCAAGACTGATCGGTTTCTGGCATTCTGTTGCTGGACGGCGGTGCTCGACACCGCAGCAATGATTGAGTCACGGTGACTGCGCTTTTTCTTTAAGAGGTTGGATTAGTACAAGAGGGGCGGCTTGGGGCGCTTCAAAGAGCAGTTCAACTGTGCCTTTCGAGCGAAAGGGAATGAGTAGCATCACTAACCAACCTGGAGCCTTCCTCGAATCGGCCATGCCTGCGGCCCGCTGGCTCCGGGGTGGGTGGCTCCTGGTGGTGGCGGCCGCGTTGGCTTATGGGCCCATCGCGTGGCATTTGGTTAAGACTTGGTGGGAAAGTCCCGATTATTCATTCGGCCTTTTCATCCCCTTCATTGCTCTGTTTTTCCTCTGGCGAAAAAGTGGCGATTTCCGGCGCCTGGCGGCTCGACCCCAAAGGTTCGGCTTGGTCGTGATCGTGTGCTCCCAGGTCATTTTTTTGATCGGCTACCTCGGGGCGGAATTTTTTCTGCAGGGGTTTTCACTCCTGCTTTTCCTGGCCGGGCTCATCTTGTTTATTTGGGGCTGGCCCACCTTACGGGAGGCCGGCTTCGTGCTTTTGCTGCTTCTCTTGGCCATACCCTTGCCGGCGATCATCTTCAACGCGGTGGCATTGCCCCTCCAGTTGGTCGCTTCCGCCTGGGCGGAAGCCATCCTTCATCTTCTGCGCATCCCGGTGTTTCGCGACGGCAATTTGCTTCAACTCGACACGCAGACGCTGAACGTCACCGAAGCCTGCAGCGGGATTCGCTCCTTGGCGAGCTTGGTGACCGCGGGCGTAGTGGTCGCTTACTTCCTGCCGTCGCGATGGTGGCTGCGAGCCATCTTCGTGTTGAGTACGATTCCGGTGGCGCTGGCGGCCAATGCGCTTCGGGTGGCGGGTACCGGCTTGGTCGGGGAGTTTATAGGGCAGCGCTGGGCTACTGGCTTCTACCACCTCTTTACCGGCTGGCTGGTCTTTGTGGTAGCTTTCTGCTTCCTTTGTGGTGAATGGGCCGTGTTTCAACGGCTGTCTCGTCGCCATCGCCCCGCCGTTGGAGTTGGCCTATGAATCGCCGAGTCGTGATCCCGAGTGCCATTCTTCTATTGAGCTTTGGGCTCAGGGTATGGCTGAGCGCCGCACCGGTCACGCCGGCCCGGCAAGCCTTGGCGGACTTTCCCCGCCAGTTGGGGAACTGGCAGATGGTGCAGGAGCAGACTATCGACGAAGACACGTTGGGAATCTTGAAGGCTGACGATACCCTTCAACGGCTCTACCGCAATTCGAACGGGCAATATGCCAGCCTCTTTGTCGCTTACTATCGGGCCCAACAGGCCGGCGAAAGTATGCATTCTCCAAAACATTGTTTGCCGGGGTCCGGTTGGGAACCCGTTGAGAACGACCGCGTCGCGCTGGGCACTGACGCGGAGGGCAAAGCGATCCAGGTGAATCGCTACGTGGTCGAGAAGGACCTGCAACGGGACGTCGTGCTTTATTGGTATCAAGAACACGGGCGGATCATCGCCAGCGAATACTGGGGGAAGCTCTATATGATCTGGGACACGATTCGGTCTGGAAGACGCGATGGAGCGATCGTACGGGTCACCGTCCCGATGCTTGGCAAAGGGGATAGTTCAGCCACGAACGCCGCTCTCGATCTGGTTCGAGCCAGCACTCCTTATTTGCCGCGTTTCCTGCCCAACTAAACTTAGGCACCCTTTCCATGACGTGCAAGGGAGGGCCGTCGCACGCGGCACGTGCCGGCACCATCTCTCCAAGCTCCGGCGGGCACCCGTTCAGGGGATGGGCTTGTCGTGCTGAGAGCGCTTATGAAATGGGTCTTCTGGGGTTCGGCCTTTCTGATCGCTTATGCCTTCGTTGGCTATCCCGCGTTGCTCTTTCTTCGCAGCCGATGGCGCGCACGCCCGATTCTTAAGGCTCCAATTCTGCCTTCGGTTTCAGTAGTGATGGCGGTGCACAACGAAGCCGAGGTATTGCCAGCTAAGCTGAATAATCTGGCCGCACTGGATTATCCGGCGGATCGGCTCGAGATTATCGTGACCTCAGATGGCTCCACGGATGCGACGGAGAAGATTGTTGCCGCCAGGATCTCGGAACGCTTGCGCCTGGTAGCCTCCCTTCGGCGCGAAGGGAAGGCATCCGCCCTCAATCGTGGCATCCAGGCCGCGCACGGAGAGATTATTCTTTTCACCGACGCGAGACAACTTATCGCGCCCGACGCGATCCGGGAACTGATGGCCAACTTCGCGGACCCATCCGTCGGCTGCGTGAGCGGCGAACTCATTCTGGGTGAGTCTGACGCAGTCGACTCGAGCAACGGTTTTGGACTCTATTGGCGTCTCGAGAAGAAAATTCGTCAGTGGGAGAGCCTTACCGGCTCAGTCATCGGAGCCACGGGAGCGCTCTACGCCGCCCGCAAGGACTTGCTCGTTCCCTTGCCAGGCGGGACGATTCTCGACGACGTCTATCTTCCGTTGCACGTCGCCCGCCGGCGGAAGCAAGTGCTGTTCGAACCGAAGGCCCGCGTGTACGATCGAGTGGCCCCAAGCCAGCGGGAGTTTCGCCGCAAGGTGCGGACGCTGACCGGCAACTATCAGTTGGTGCAGTTTGCGCCCTGGTTGCTCACGCCGTCGAATCCGGTCCTCTGGGATTACGTCTCCCACAAACTTTTGCGGTTGGTCGCGCCCTTCGGCCTTGCTGCCCTATTGATCTCACCATTGTTCCTCCGCACGCCCCTCTATGAGGCAGCCCTGGTGTTGCAGGTGGTCTTTTATGCCTTGGCGGCGCTGACGATTTTTGGGCGGCCCCGTCCCGCGATAGTGGCCCGCCTGGCTGACGCGGCGGCGGCCTTTCTGGTGTTGAACGCGGCGGCGGCGGTGGCCTTCTATTTTTTCCTGAGCGGAAAAAGGGAAGTATGGGTGCGATAGCTTCATCTCGGACGACGTGGCCAGCAGAGCGTAAACTGAATCAGCTATTGTTCCCCATCGGAGTTGAGCGTCGAAGTGAAGTCGGGCGCCCAGTGCCTTTTCGTATGCTTCGGCGGACAACGACCGACTTTGGTTACTTATGTTTTCACTGGACAAGTTGGATACCTAGGCTATACTTAGGGGCGGAGGTTAAGGCTCAGGGTAAAGGTGAGTCGTAGCTAGTTATCACGCAGTATCCCACTATGTTTATGAAAAGAAAGAGTATTAGGTGGCGCGGAGTGTAGCCCTATGCGGTGTGATGAGGACTGGCGCCCAGCAAGAATTGGTCGCGGGAGAGAAACACTATGGCAGGATCAGAACGTTCCATTAGCGTTTTCGGTCTCGGTTACGTCGGCTCGGTGACAGTGGCATGTCTCGCGTACAAGGGCAACCAAGTCATAGGGGTCGACACGCAGACCGCCAAGGTCCAGGCGTTCGAGTCAGGCCGCAGTCCCATCATGGAGGCTCGATTGGACGAACTTGTGGAGCAAGGCCACCGGACTGGGCGCCTGCGCGGCACGACGGACGCCAAAGCCGCCGTTCATGACTCGGAAGTCTCGTTTGTTTGTGTGGGGACGCCGAGCCTGCGCAACGGCAAACTCGATCTCAGCCACATCGAGCACGTCTGCCGCGAGATTGGCGAGGGGCTTCGCACCAAGGACTCAGGCCACCTGGTGGTCCTCCGCAGCACCGTTCTGCCAGGAACAACGGAGTCTTTGGCGATTCCGATTCTAGAGACCGCCAGCGGAAAGCGGGCAGGGGTCGATTTCACGGTTTGCTATAACCCCGAGTTCATGCGTGAAGGCACTGCGGTGACGGATTTCTTCGAGCCTCCTTATACTATCCTTGGCGCCTCGGATCCCAGCCACTTGCAGCCTTTGAGGGAACTTTATGACTGGGTGGTCGGCCAAGTCTTCGAGGTGCCGCTGACCGTGGCTGAGATGGTGAAATACGTCTCGAATGCCTTCCACGCCCTGAAGGTGGGCTTTGCCAATGAGGTGGGAACGTTGTGCAAAATGCTCGGGGTGGATGCTCGCAGGGTGACGGAGATCTTCACCTCCGACACGCGGCTTAACATCTCGCCAGCTTATCTGACGCCAGGCTTTGCATTCGGCGGATCCTGTCTGCCGAAGGACCTGCGAGCCCTGGAGTACTGTGCCAAGGAACTCGACCTGCGCCTCCCGCTGTTGGAAACGATTCTTCCCAGCAACCGCGAGCACTTGGAACGGGCCGTAGAAATGATCTTGCGCCTGGGGAAGAAAAAGATAGGTTTGCTTGGGTTGAGCTTCAAATCAGGGACCGATGACCTGCGGGAAAGCCCCCAGGTTCAACTCACCAAGCGGCTTCTCGGAGAAGGTTGCCACATGCGGATCTGGGACGAGCAGGTGTCGATGGGTCGTCTGATAGGCTCGAATCGGCACTTCATCGAGGAAGTCATCCCGCATGTTGGCTCGCTGCTCTCGACCAGTCTGGAAGAGGTTGTGGCGGCTGCGGAGGTGGTTGTTATTGGAGCGAAGGCGGTGCCGGAGGAACGGTTGGCGGCCTGTCTTCGACCGGAGCACATGGTGATTGACCTAGTCAACGCCGGCAGGTCAAGCCACTTGGGAAACGTGGCGTCTTACCAAGGAGTTTGCTGGTAGGATCCAAGTGAGTTGGGCCTGAGATGAAGATTCTGTGGGTTAAGGCCGGAAAGCTGCTTCCCGTCGACACCGGTGGGAAGATACGCTCGTACAACATCCTGCGTCAACTCGCCTCGGGACACGAACTCACGGTCTTGACCTTCTACCGGGGGCGACGCGATCCCGAATACGAACATGAGATTGGGCGCTGCTTCCCTGGCGCGATGACCTTTCATGCTGTGGCGTCTGACTTCCACCCGGTCGGCAGGGTCATTGATTATGTCCGCCATCTTGCGTCGCGGGCCCCGTATGTGGTGGCCAAGTTCTCCTCGTGGCAGGTTCAGCGCGTCCTCGCCTCGGGCGTGGGGTGCGGCCGGTTTGACGTGGCGGTTTGTGACTTTGTGGATGCGGCGGTGAATTTTCCACCGGTCCTCGTGACCCCTACGGTGCTGTTCCAACATAACGTGGAGAGCGAACTTTGGCGTCGCCAAGCGGAGGTCGAGTCGAGCTGGGTGAGGAAACTCGTTTTTGAGCTCGAGGCCGCCAAGATGAGGGGGTACGAGACCGGCGTCCTCCAGCGTTTCCACCATGTGATCGCGGTCTCCGAGAAGGACCGCGATTTAATGAGTCGGATGGTCGATCGTTCTCGCGTCACGGTGGTCCCGACGGGCGTGGACCTGCAGCAGTATCGGCCGGTCGTGGGACTCCAACCCTGGAAGCCGCTGGTGGTGTTCACGGGCTCGATGGATTGGGAAGCTAATATAGATGCGATGGAGTACTTTTGCCGCGAAATTTGGCCCCGGGTTCTTGCCGCGGTTCCCGAAGCGAGGTTTCGCATCGTGGGTCGAACCCCGCATAGTCGAGTGCAAAGACTCGCTTGCGACTCAGTCGAGGTCACGGGTACCGTCGCGACAGTAGCGAAGCACCTGGGGGACGCCGCCGTCGTCGTGGTGCCCTTACGAATTGGCGGCGGCACTCGATTGAAAATCTTCGAGGCCATGGCCATGGGCAAGGCCGTCGTTTCAACCTCAATTGGCGCTGAAGGGCTCGACGTTCATCACGGGAGCAACATCTGGCTGGCAGACACGCCCCCTGATTTCGCTGATGGCATCGTGAAGCTGCTCCGTGATCCGGTTTTTCGTCAGACGTACGAGAGGGCAGCCGCCGAGTTGGCCGCGCAGTACGATTGGTCAACGATTGCCGAACGCTTCGAGCGCGTGCTCGTCCACGTTGCGAACCCTTCCCTCGTACTGTCGGGAGCACGGCGCTCTGCGGGTGAGGCGCGCGCCTGAGAACGGCGATTGAAGCTACATGGCGACATTAATGAAAGCCCCGGTTTTTATCGTAGGGTGCCCGCGGTCCGGGACCAGCATGTTGTATCACATGCTGTTGTCCGCGGGCGGGTTCGCCCATTTTCGAACCCAAATGAACGTGTTCGATGTGCTTCGCGCCAACTACGGCGATTTGGGTGTCCTTAAGAATAAACGCAGGATGGTGAAGGAGTGGTTGCAGAGCCGAGCGTTCACGGCTTCCGGCTTGGACGCGGGCAACATCGAAGCTAAGGTGCTCTCGGAATGCCGTAGCGCGGCCGACTTCCAGAGGATCGTGATGGAAGAGGTGGCGAAAGCGCAGGGAGTTGATCGCTGGGCGGATTCCACCCCCACTAACATTCCCTACCTCCTCGAGATCAAGCGGGGTTTCCCCGATGCCCTAGTCATTCATATTATCCGCGACGGTAGGAATGCGTCGCTGTCTCTGGACCGGCACGGCTGGAGCCGCCCTCTTCCCTGGGACCGCCAGAGGAGTCTGTTGGCTGCAGGACTCTACTGGGAATGGATAGTTCGAAGAGGACGGAAGCTGGGAGCATTGATCAAACCCGATTATATGGAGGTCCGCTACGAGGATCTGGTCAATAAGCCGCGTGAAACTCTTGCTGTACTGGGCCGTTTTATTGATCACGACTTGGATTATCAACGCATTCAGCAAGTGGCTGTGGGTTCGGTCCGCAAGCCCTTGACGACGTTTTCCGCCGAACTGGAACAGGGGAGTTTCAATCCCATCGAGCGCTTTAAGACGATGTTCTCTAGCGAAGAGTTAAGGCTTTTCGAGAGTCTGGTTGGCGATTATCTTGCGGAGTTAGGGTATCAACCGGTGACACCGGAGACGGAATTGGATCATGGTTTTCGAGTAAGGATGCTGCGAGTGATTTATCCGCTCTTCTATGGCTTGAAACAGTTGGTGAAATCGAAGACGCAACTCTCCAGGTTCTTCGTCACGTACTCGGACACGTTGATTGATAAATGACCATCGACCGACACCGCCAGATAAGGAACGGTGGACAAGTTGCGGTCCACCGGCGGTCCCGGTCGGCACGTTGGCACGGGGAGACATGGTGAAGGGTGATCTAGTCCCTTTTTCCGACGTCGACTGGGATCGGCTTGACAAGTTCGAGGACCGCACCGTCTTTCAGACCCGGGAATGGCTCGAGTTTGTGGCTGAGACCCAAAACGCTCGCCCCGTCGTACTCGAGTTACGCGACAACAGCGCGATAGTAGGCTACTTCAGCGGACTGACGTTCACAGCGTTCGGGGTCAAAATACTGGCGAGTTGGTTTCCCGGCTGGACGACGCCTTATATGGGCTTTAACCTATTGCCGGGAATACCGCGTGCGGCGGCGCTGGCCGCTGTTGAAGAGGCCGCTTTTGGCAAGCTGAGATGTCTGCATCTGGAAGTCTGTGATCCTTGTTTCAGCCCTGAAGACGGCCGGGGCCTTGGTTTCGCCTGCGAGAGCTTTCCTACCTACCGGACTGACCTGAGGAAGTCGGAAGCAGACATCTTTAACGGCATGACGAGCGCTTGCCGCCGATGTATTCGCAAAGCGGAGAAGTGCGGGGTCGTTGTCGAGGAAGCGCATGACCTTGGGTTCGCCGACGAGTACTACGAGCAATTGAAGGAAGTGTACGCGAAGCAGCGCCTGGTGCCGTCCTACGGCATAGACCGCGTGCGAGCCCTGATCAAGCACCTGGAGCCCACGGGTCGCTTGCTTTTGCTTCGAGCTCGCGACCCGCACGGCAGGTGCATCGCCACCGGACTTTTCCCGGGCTTCAACAAGATGGCGGAATTCTGGGGTGCCGCGAGCTTCCAGTCGGGTCAGATTTTGCGCCCCAACGAGACCATTCAATGGTACGCGATGCGCTATTGGAAGAGTCGCGGTCTCGAGACGTATGATTGGGGCGGTGAGAATCCCTATAAGGAGAAATATGGCTGTGTCCCGTTCTCCGCCCCCCGGTTCTCCAAGTCACGCTATAAGCTTCTTGCGAAACTTCGAGATGGCATGCAGAAGGTGATGCAGGGAAGACAATCCCTTCTCGGCCTGGTCACCAGACAGATCGCACGCGCAAGATCCACCGACGCCGACGCGCCTCCAGGTGCAAGTAATGAGGATTGATGCTCCATTCTGACACGACCTATGAGAGAATCAGGCGAGTGGCACCCGATACCGCGAACCATCGGAGCTCCTTGATTTCAGGGTTTTGCCGAGTGCCTTCTGTGGATTCGAGCCCCTGGCGCGCAGCCCCGGCTTTTCAGTTTCGGATCGGGCCGGAGGAGAGTACTCCGGAGAAAACCGTGCGGGTATCGTTCTCCAATGTCACGGTACCGCGGATGAGTCTAGCATGAGAATTCTATGGGTAAAAGCGGGAGGTCTGGTGCCTCTGGATACGGGGGGTAAGATCCGAAGTTACCATATTCTACGAGAGTTGGCCCGTCGGCACGAGGTGACTCTCTTCACCTTCTACGCGGCTCATTCCGGAGATACCCATCACGAACTTGAGGACGTTTTTCGGCGTGTGGTTTGCCATCCTCTCCAGATCCCGGCCCAGAGGTCTTGGGCCGACTACAGAGATTACGGTCGTGATTTTTTCTCCGGCCACCCGCATGCGGTCGCCAAGTACTGCCGGCCAGGCGTGTCGGAGGACTTGCGCAAGATAATGGGCCAGGAGGCCTTTGACGCGGTCGTCTGCGACTTCGTGACCCCGGCGGCGGTGATCCCCTGGGAACAGGCTTGCCCGAAGATTCTGTTTACCCACAACGTGGAGGCCGTCATCTGGCGGCGACACTATCAAGTGGCGATCAACCCGCTCTGGAAAGCAGTCTGCTTGCGCGAATACCTGGCCATGGAGCGCTTGGAGCGCCGTTACCTGGAGCGCGCGCAGCACGTGCTCACCGTTTCGGAAAACGATCGCGACTACTTCGCCCGGTTCATAGCGCCCTCCAAGATCACGGTGATCCCGACGGGAGTAGACGTGAACTACTTTCAGCCCGAGCCGGATGCTGAAAGGCCAAACAGCATGGTCTTCACCGGGTCGATGGACTGGTTGCCCAACGAGGACGCCGTTTTTTACTTCGCCAAGCGGGTTCTGCCGCTCATTCGCCGGCAGGTTCCGGATGCGACCTTGTGGGTCGCCGGTCGGCGCCCGTCGGAGCGGCTTCGCGCCCTAGCTGCCAGGGGCCGCGGCGTCCTGGTGACGGGTGAGGTGGAGGATATTCGTCCTCACGTGCGCGGGGCCGCGGTTTACGTCGTACCCCTTCGCATCGGGGGCGGCACTCGATTGAAGATCTTTGAAGCGATGGCCATGGGCAAGGCCGTAGTTTCAACGTCAGTGGGCGCTGAAGGCTTGCCCGTCCACGATCGCCACGACATTCTGCTTGCGGACACCCCGGAGGATTTTGCGCGCCAGGTGCTCGGCCTGCTCGCGAATCGTGGAGACCGGAATGCTTTAGGCAGGGCGGCACGGGCTCTGGTGGAAGAAGAATACAGTTGGGCGGCTGTGGCACGCCGTTTCGACGAAACGCTGACAAAGGTGGTCCAGGGAGCGGCGCAGGCCGCGCCGGTATATTCACCGCCGATCACCGTCACCGAAGCAGGTCAGACTCAGATTCAGCAAGGGGTCGAGCATCACGAGCCGGGCGGAAGACGCGCTGACGGCAGGCCACGAATACCGGCCAGGGCGGTAACCCTCCTTTTTCATGACGTCGTCAACCAGGGTGATGTGGCGTCGAGCGGGTTTTTGGTGCCTGGAGCGAACCGCTACAAGCTGGATCGCATTGAATTTGAGAGAGACTTGGCAGCGATCGCCCAAGTCGTTCCCGAAAAGCCTGAGCGTCTGCCGGAGGATTTGCGATCGAGCTCTGCCCGTGGAGGGCCGGGGGCGGTTCCTTTCTATTTGACTTTCGACGACGGCGGAGCGAGTGCCTGGCCCTGCATCGACGGGCTGTTGGAGCCCTGGGGCTGGAAAGCGCATTTCCTGATTACGACCGGCTACATCGGGAACCAGAGGTTTCTCGGCAAGAACGAGATCAGGGCCTTGAGAAGCCGAGGCCATGTCATCGGGAGCCACTCCGCCTCCCATCCCGAGCGGATGTCGGTTTGTGGTTGGCAACGACTGCTTGACGAGTGGGAGACGAGCGTCAAGGTCCTGTCTGACATCCTGGGAGAACCTGTCACCGTCGCCTCGGTGCCTGGCGGGTATTACTCCAAGAGGGTGGCGGAGGCAGCCGCTCGCACGGGGATCCGGGTGCTCTTCACTTCCGAACCGACGACGGTAGCCACCCAGGTGGACGGGTGCCTCGTTCTGGGCCGTTTCACTATTCTGAGGGGGATGTCACCGGCGGCGGTTGCAAGGCTGGTTCAGGGCAAAGGGATTCCCCCAGTGAGCCAGTATCTTGCGTGGAACCTCAAGAAAGCCGGAAAGTTCGTTGGGGGTGAATCGTGGCTGGCGATGCGCAAGCGGCTCCTGCGACGAGAATAGCGGGAGGCTTCTTAATGATGAAGGATTTGGTTTGCGGGCAACCTTAGAGGCATCCGAGGGAGGATTGAGCAGAGGACCGACGACGGGCTCTTTGATGGTCGGCAAAGGAATTTGGCGCCGGACGTGGGAACGCTGTTTGGCGATGAGCGGCGACGAATTGCAGACGCGCGCGGGGCAGGAAGTCGCCAAACGCTGGGACGAGGTACTGGGTCGCCTGGGTATGCGCCCGCGGGCGCGCTATTCGATGTCCGCAACACCACTCGGTAGTGGTGCTTTTCCCCCGGCACATTTCTTCTTTTCGCCGAGCGACTTGCCTCGAATCACGGCATTACTGCGGGAGAAGCTGCCGGCTGAGGCGGCACGAATTGTGGCCGAGGCGGGTGAAATTTGCCTACATCGGTTCCGGCTTCTGGGCTTTACCGATGTGGACTACGGACCTGAGATTGATTGGCACCTTGATGCCGTCCATCACAAACGGGCGCCGCGCCGGGCTTGGTTCCGGATCCCTTACCTGAGTTTCGAAGATGCCGGCGACCACAAGGTCATCTGGGAACTCAACCGTCATCAGCACTTGGTGACGCTGGCCAAAGCATACCATCTCACCGGGAAGGAATCTTTCGTCGCTGAACTGCTCCGCCAGTGGTACCACTGGCAGCGGGAAAACCCCTATCCATTCGGAATCAACTGGGCCAGCAGCCTCGAAGTGGCCTTTCGAAGCCTCTCCTGGCTTTGGGTGTCTCGTCTTCTCGAGAATTGTGTCCATGCGCCAGAGAGCTTCCGCCGAGACTTGGTGAACGGTCTCGCTGTCAGCGGCCGTCACATCGAAAGGTATCTTTCTACTTACTTCTCACCCAACACTCACCTGCTCGGCGAAGGTGTGGCGCTCTTCTTCATCGGAATCCTCTGCCCCCAGCTCGCGCCAGCCCGGCGCTGGCGAGCGCGGGGGTGGGAGGTCGTGTTGCGTCAGGCCGAACGTCAGGTGCAGTCCGACGGCATGCACTTCGAACAATCGGTTTACTATCATGTCTACGCGCTGGACTTCTTCTTGCACGCGCGGATCCTGGCTGCCGCCAACGCCGTCCCCATCCCTTCCGCATTCGATCAAACGATTGAGAGAATGTTAGACGCCCAGCGCGATCTGTCGCAGGCCGGGTTTCCGCCGCGCTTCGGCGACGACGATGGAGGCCGGCTCTTCAACCCGCGGCGGAACCTCGCGGAACACCTGATTGATCCGCTGGCTACGGGAGCGCTCCTGTATCACCGCCCGGATTTGAAGGCTGCTGCGTCGACGCTGCCCGAAGAGACGCTGTGGCTACTAGGACCAGAAGGCGCCGTCGAATTCGAGGAGTTGCAGGCGGCCTGCCCCGCTCCAGCCTCGGTTCGGCTGGGTGCCAGTGGAATCCACGTGATGGCCGTTTCCGAGCCGGTGCCGCAGAGACTCATAATCGATGGAGGCGCTCAGGGCCCCGGTACATCCGGACATGGTCATGCCGACGCGCTCAGCGTGCAACTCTCCGTTAACGGGCATGATTGGCTGGTGGATCCGGGGACCTTTTGTTACGTATCGCCCGAAGGCGAGCGAGATCTCTTCCGGGGTACGCTGGCGCATAACACCCTGGAGGTGGACGGGCTCGATCAAGCCGAGCCGGCGGGACCTTTCGCCTGGAAGTTGCTTCCCACTGTATCGGTGGAACGCTGGACCGTTGGAAAGACGTTCGACCTGTTCGAGGGCAGCCACGCCGGGTATGGGCGTCTGCCAGACCCGGTGATTCACCGTCGCCTGCTCTTTCACCTGAAGTCGCGCTTCTGGTTTGTATACGATCTCGTTGATGGACGCCAAGTACACCACCTGAACCTTTCCTGGCACTTTGCTCCGGGTGTAACCGCCAGCAAGTTCTCGGCGAATGGCCCAGTTCTGTTTGCTAGAGACAATGCGGGCCGACCGGAGAGGCTTGCGATCCTTCCGATCGAAGGCCATGGTTGGTTGCAGGGAATCAGTCGCGGCTACTTTTCCCCGGCTTATGGACGCAAGGAACCGGCGTTGGTGCTGCGTTTCAGTAAGGAGGGCGTGCTTCCGGAAGACTTCGCGGTACTGGTACTTTCGAGTAACGAGTCGATTGAGAACCTGGGTGTCGCGACGCTGCTTCATGATAGAATGAGTAATCAAATCGGCGGCGACAACGCGGCTGTTCTTCGCACCGGGGCAGGGGAGGGGGCGGGGCTTGCCGGCGTTGGGCCTGCTCTCGCCCGCGGGTATCTGTACAATAGCCCGGCGGGGCGCCACTATCTGCTTTACAGTCGTGGCGAAGAAGCTTGGCGCCTGGGACCTTGGAGGAGTGACGCGCGGTTCCTCTATTGCGGTATCGCCGGAGGGGGACGACAGCACTGGGTGCTTTGTGGCGGCAGCTTTGTTGAGGTCGGCGGTTCGCGGTTGGCCACCTGCCAGCGCGCAGTTGAGTACTGTGAGTGGATTCGCGAGGATGTGACGCGGCTCATTGAATGCCCCGACGACTCGGCGGCCCCGCAGTTCTCGGAGCAGGGATTTGCGGATCTGGAGGCGGGGTTGGCGGCAGGGCTCGAGCAGAACGCCACCCATTAAGCTAAATAGACTAGCCATGTGCGGTATTTGCGGCGTGATAACATTGGATCGGGACCGTGGGGTCGAGCGTTCCGGGCTCGAGGCCATGAACCGGCAGATTGCGCATCGGGGCCCTGACGACGATGGTTTCTATGTATCGGGGAACGTCGGCCTGGCGATGCGCCGCCTGAGCATTATCGACGTCCAGGCGGGCCACCAGCCTCTAAGCAATGAGGATGGCACCGTCTGGGTGGTCTATAACGGGGAAATCTACAACCACCAAGATCTGCGCCCGTTGCTGGAAGAGCGCGGACACCGCTATCGCACTCGAACCGATACGGAAACCATAGTCCACCTCTACGAGGAGTACGGACGGGATTGCGTCCGGCATCTGCGCGGGATGTTCGCCTTCGCCCTCTGGGATAGCCGTCGGCGAAGGCTGTTTGTGGCTCGCGATCGGTTGGGAATCAAACCCTTCTACTATCACCATTCCGCCGACGCATTTCTCTTTGGTTCGGAGATTAAGGCTATCCTCGCCTACCCGAGCATCCAAGCCGAGTTTAACCGGGCGGTGTTGCCCGAATATCTCGCTTTTGGTTATCTTGCCGGGCCCGACACCTTTTTCACTGGAGTCAGGAAGCTGCTGCCGGGGCACACCCTGGAGCTGGATGAAGGCGGCAAACTTCGGATCGAGCGCTACTGGGACCTCACCACTTCTCCGGGGTCCGAGGAGAAAACGAAGAGCTTTTGCATCAACACCTACCGGGAAATGCTGGAGGGCGCGGTATCGAGCCACTTGATGAGCGACGTGCCCCTAGGGGTCTTTCTTAGCGGCGGTGTCGATTCGAGCGCGGTCGCGGCTTTGATGACCAAGATTCGGCGCGAACCCATCCAGACGTTTTCGGTGGGTTATGAGGAAGCACCTTATAGCGAGCTTCCCTATGCCGGCGTAGTCGCCAAACATATCGGATCCGTGCACCACGAGGTTCGCGTGAGCTGCCGGGAGTTCTTCGACGCTCTCCCGAAACTGATCTGGCATGAAGACGAGCCCATTGTTTGGCCCTCCAGCGTCGCCCTTTACTTTGTGGCGCAACTGGCTCGTGAGCACGTCACGGTGGTCCTGACGGGGGAGGGAAGCGACGAGACTCTCGCCGGCTATACTCGCTATCCCTGGACCTTGTGGAACTCCCGTCTGGACAGCATCTACCGCCACGCCGTTCCGGGAGGCCTCCGCCGGCGAATGCGGGCCGCGCTCCAGGACTCCGCTTGGATCGGCGCCGATGTTCGGCGCAAACTGAGCCATTCCTTCCTGGCGCGGGACGGGAACTCCTGGGCCTCGTTCTACTTTGAGAACTTCTACTGTGCTTTCTCGGCGGCGCAGCAGGCTGAGTTGCTTGGCGATGACCTGATGGCTGAACTTCGCGCCCAGTCTGCCTCGGCGTATCAGAACTCGCTGGCATACTGGGACCATTCGTCAGGAGAACTCATCGGCCGGCTTCTCTACACAGACATCAAGACGTACCTCGTCGAGCTCTTGATGAAGCAGGACAACATGAGCATGGCCGCTTCCATCGAGAGCCGGGTGCCGTTCCTGGATCATGTCCTGGTGGAGTTTGCGGCCAGCATCCCCGCGCGCTTCCAGACACGCGGATTGGAAGGCAAACTTATCCTGAAAGCTGCGGTCGAAGACCTCCTGCCAGACTCGATCATCCATCGCCGTAAGCTGGGTTTCCCCACTCCCTGGAGCGGTTGGTTAGCCGGCGCTCAGCTCGACTTTATCGAGGGCTTATTGGTTGAGCCGCGGAGTCTGGCGCGGGGGCTGTTCAAGCCCGAGAGCTTGCGGCGGCTGTTCGCCGAACATCGCGCGCGCCACGTCGACCATTATGACCGGATCTGGCGCCTCTTGAACCTTGAACTCTGGCATCGCGCGTTCATCGACTGCGACGTGCCTGGGGATATGCACGGCCGTGCGAGCGAGACCAAAGGCATTGCGGTCAGACGATAAACGGTCGGCTTTTTGGGGTGAATGGAATGAGCTTTTGGAGCACCGGAAAGGTGACACTTCGCTGGCTGCCTTCGTATCTTTGGCAGCGCGCAGTCCGTCGAGCGCCGAAAGGACGGGTTCACCTGCTAATCTGTCTGGCCGATCACTTCGAGCCGTCCGTTATTCCCGGCACCAACGGCCTTCATGAGGAGTCGGGGGTCCAGGAGAGGCGGATGGAGCGATGGTGTCAGGAATACCCCAAGCTGGTCCGGGATTGGCCCGACAGCGACGGGCAGACCTTTCGACACACGTATTTTTTCCCAGCGGAACAGATTCAGGACTCCGTCCTTGTGCGTCTAATCGCGCACTGCCATGAGGGCTGGGGAGAGATCGAAATCCATCTTCATCATGGCGCCGACGGCCCCGACACGGCGGAGAACACGCGGCGCCTGTTGGTCAGGTTCCGGGACTACTTGGCCCAGCGAGGGTGCCTTTCCCGCATGAATGGCGAAGGTCCGGCCCGGTATGCTTTCGTACACGGGAACTTCGCGCTGGCGAACTCCGGTAACGGCCAGCGTTGCGGAGTGGACAACGAGATGCAGATTCTGGCGGAGACAGGGTGCTTTGCGGATTTTACCCTGCCTTCCGCCCCCAATGTTTCACAGACCGCCAAGATCAACTCCCTTTACGAGTGCGGGTTGCCTCTGCACCACCGTGCGCCTCATCGCCAAGGACGCGATCTGGAAGCGGGTCGCGCGCCGGCAGTCTTCCCTCTGATTGTGCAGGGTCCCCTGGTGATGGATTGGTGGCGCCGCCGAGGGCGTTGGCATATTCCGGGCTTCGAAAACGGCGATCTGGCGACGCGCAGACCACCCAACGTCGATCGTCTCCGGCTCTGGCGCCGCGTGCCCATTGGGGTTCGGGGCCGACCCGACTGGCTCTTTGTGAAGCTTTACTGCCACGGTATGGATCCTCGTGACGAAGGGGCTATGCTCGGTGAACCGATGCGACAATTCTTGGCGGATTTGGTAGCCGGCTGCCGGGAAGGCCGCTACCAACTTCATTTCGTCACCGCTCGGGAGATGGTAAACATTGCTTTGGCCGCTTGTGATGGGCGGGAGGGGAATCCCGGCGACTATCGCGATTATCGCTTGCGGCTCATTCGAACTGCTCAGGTCGATCGGCAGGAGCACGCCTCTCGATCGCTTCGTTCGGGGAATACTGACCAGGAGGCGGACGGCGAACAGGTTGAAAGGCTGGCCGAGCGCGCGGGTCGGATTTGAAATATGTGCGGAATTGCAGGAATCATCGATATCAATTCGCGCGAACCCGTCGAGGCCGAGGCGGTTCATCGCATGTGCCAGACGATTGTTCATCGTGGTCCGGACGATGAGGGCATCTATGCGAACGGCGGCGTTGGCTTGGGGATGCGGCGGTTGAGCATCATCGATCTTGCCGGTGGCCATCAACCCGTCCACAACGAAGACCAAAGCGTTTGGATTGTGTTCAACGGAGAGATCTACAACTTTCCCGAATTGCGGCCGGAACTGGAAGCTCGCGGCCACCACTTCTATACCAACACGGATACCGAAGTCATCGTGCATTTGTACGAGGACCTTGGGGTGGACTGTGTCAAGAAACTGCGCGGAATGTTTGCCATCGCCCTTTACGATGAGCGGCGACGCCGATTGCTGCTGGCACGCGACCGCTTGGGGAAGAAACCGCTCCACTACGCCATCCATAACGGACGCCTGCTGTTCGCCTCTGAGATCAAGGCCATTCTTGCGGTGGCCCCGGAATTGGCGGACGTCAACTTTCAGGGTCTGCTGCGCTACTTCTATTTTGGCTATATCCCCGACCCCGAAACCGCCTTTACCCGCATTCACAAACTGCCGCCGGGACACTCGCTGGAGCTGACCGACGGCAAAAGCATCGTGCGCCAGTACTGGGACCTGCCGGCCTACGGTACCAGCGAGCCCGCCTCGGAAGAGGAATGCCTGGAAGAGTTGGAGCGTCGGCTGGCGGAAGCGGTGCGGATTCGCTTGATTGCGGATGTGCCGCTGGGGGCCTTGCTCAGCGGAGGGACGGATTCTTCTACCGTCGTGGCGCTGATGGCTCGCGCCAGCTCCAAGCCCGTCAAGACGTTCTCCATCGGATTCCGGAGCAAAGACTTTAATGAGGCAGATTATGCGCGGGTGGTGGCCAAGCGCTTCGGCACCGAGCATTACGAGCTCATCGTTGAACCTGACCTGACCCAGACCCTGGAGGCGCTGACACGATCGCTGGAGGAGCCTTTTGCCGATTCCTCGATGCTGCCTACTTATTACGTTTCGTGCCTGGCCCGGCAGCACGTCACGGTTGCCCTCTCGGGCGACGGCGGAGATGAGCTTTTTGCTGGCTACGAGCGCTACCAAATCAATCTCCAGCGGCGGAAGTTCGACGCGATCCCGGAATGGTCCGGCCGGTGGTACCGCCGCTTGATTCATCCCGTTGTGCCTCACTCCATGTACGGTCGCAGGCTCGCGTTCAATCTGTCTCTGCCTTGGCAGGATCGCTACATCGACGGGTTTTCCTTACTTCCGGCGCTTGACCGCGAGAGATCATTATTCTCCCGTGATTTTTTGAGGTCGGCCGCCAACTGCGAGGACCCGCGCGACCTTTATCGCGACTACCTCGACCGCGCACCCGCCCAGGATCGCCTGGGCCAGTTGATGTACCTGGACACCAAGGCGTATCTAACCGGCGATATCCTCACCAAGGTGGATCGCATGAGCATGGCGACCTCCTTGGAGGTCCGCGTTCCGATTCTGGACCACGTGTTTGTGGAATGGGTCACCGGACTGCCCAGCCGCTGGAAATTGAACGATGGCCAGCCGAAGTATATTCTGCGGAAACTGGCGGAACGGGTGGGAGTACCGCGAGAAGTTCTGCATCGGCCCAAACAGGGATTCGCCATACCGCTCGTCCACTGGCTGCGGAACGAATTGAAAGGCGAGTTGCCGCGAGTGCTGCTGGAGCCGCGTTCGCTCCAGCGCGGATACTTCGAGCCCCGGGCGGTGCGGCAACTGCTGGCCGAACATTTCTCCGGGCGGCAAGACCACTCCCGCCGGATCTGGCAACTCTTGGTGATTGAACTCTGGCATCGGAACTTTCTGGAGGCCCAGGCTTGGAAGGGCCCGTCAGTGTTTCGAGGCGCCACGCTCGCCGAATCCGCGTTCGCTGGCGCTGTGCCCGCAACCAATCCAGGCGGCCAGGTGCCATGAGGGAACGACATTTATGATGCTGAATCCGGTCGCCCACTACCGCGTGGCGCGCTGGCTCCATCGCCATCACATTCCGTTCCTGCCGTACTTCGTGCAGCGCCTCTCATTTCTCATGTTGCATTGCCATCTTCCTTACAGGGTGGAGGCGGGAGAGGGGTTTGCGGTCGGGCACTCGGGAATCTCCACGGTCATCCATCGGGGAACGCGAATCGGGCGCAATGTATTCGTCGGGCACGGTGTCACCATCGGAGGCCGGAACCGGAGCGAGCGCGTGCCGCGCATCGAGGATAACGTTTACATTGCCCCGGGCGCTCAAGTCCTCGGTGACATTGTGGTGGGAGAAGGTTCGCTGATCGGCGCCAACGCGGTGGTGTTGCACTCCGTGCCGCCCCGCAGCATCGTGGCGGGAGTCCCCGCGCGGGTGATCCGCGAAAACATCAACATTTACGACTATACCGGTTGGCCGCTGAGCCTTGCGCCGCGTGCGGAAGAGGAAGCGCCGCGTGTTTTCCACATGATCGATTCGTTGAACCTGGGTGGCTCGGAAACCCAACTGGCGAACGTGGCCATCCGCCAGAGCGCCGGCGGCTACCACGTCGTCGTGGGCTGTCTGCGAGCGCAGGGGCCGCTAGTGAAAGTCCTCGAAGACGCCGGGATTCCGGTACTCAACTTCCCACCGGGGGGCAGCCTCGTCCGACCCGGCGCGGTGCGTCAGTTTCTCCGGTTGGTGTGGCTGCTACGGCGGCAGCGCTTCGACGTGGTTCAGACCCACGATCTCTACTCCAACCTGATGGGCGTACCGGCAGCTTGGCTGGCGCGGGTTCCAGTGATCGTCTCGAGCCGTCGCGACCTGGCGCACTGGTGGTGGTACACGCCGCGCAATCGGAGAATCCTGCGTGGAATTCAGAGCCTTTCCGTCTTTGTCGTTGCTAATTCCGACGCGGTCCGCAACTACCTGGAGAAGGAAGACGGTTTCACTCCCGACCACGTCCGCATCGTCCGCAACGGAGTGGACCCGGAGCCTTTCTTGCGGGCGTCGGCGAACCGCGAGACCCTGTTTCCGCGGCTCTCGCTTGAAGACAAACTGATGGTGGTTGTCGCCAACATGAACATCAAGGGTAAAGGCCAAGGTGACTTGATCGAAGCGGCGCGACGGATCTGCGCGGAGGTACCCCGGGCGAGGTTCATCCTGGTAGGGGATGGCCGTGAGCGTGCCGGGCTGGAAAACAAAGTGGCCGAGTTAGGTCTCGTGGAACACTTCGTTTTCCTTGGCAAACGAAACGATGTGCCGGACGTGCTCTCCTGCTGCGATGTCTCCGTCTTGCCTTCGTGGGCGGAGGGAATGCCGAACTCCATTCTGGAGTCGATGGCGGCTGGACTTCCCGTAGTGGGGACGCGGGTGGGAGGGATCCCGGAAATCATAGAAGACGAAGTGAGCGGGCTTCTGGTACCGCCTCGCGATCCGCAGGCTTTGGCGAAGGCTATCCTACGCCTCCTCCGCGACCCGGAGTTCTCCTCCAGGCTGGCTCTTGCCGGGCGGGAGCGTGTGCGCATTGAGTTCAGCTTCGACCGGGTCTTGCGGCAGTTGCGGGAACTCTACGAAGAAGGGTGGGTGCGTTCTGGACAAGGCCAGACCAAAAGCTTCGCCCTCAAACCCGGTGTCGGCGTCAAGTCCGCGATCACCCAACCAGAGGACCCCCAAGCAGAGGAGTTGCGCGCCGATTCGGTGGCTCCCTGGACGGCGAATTGACGCATGGAATGCTCCCCCGAACCTATGAACGAGGCGGCCAACCGCGCTGGAGGCACCGGAGTTATGCCAAACCCTCGGCTGCGGGTTGCGATTGTGGCCGCTTCTTTGCGTTGGGTTGGGGGACAATCCGTGCAGGCCGATCTCTTGCTGCGCCACTGGCAGAATGACCCGGAGGTTGAGGCCCGCTTCGTTCCCGTCGATCCTGACCTGCCTCGCTGGCTGGCCTGGGCCGGCAGGATTCCTTTTGTTCGCACGATTCTCCGCATACCCTTTTATCTAAGAGAGTTATGGGAAGCGGCGGGAAATGAGGACCTCTTGCATGTCTTTTCGGCATCATATTGGTCTTTCCTGGTAGCGCCGGTGCCGGCCTGGCTGATCGGCTGCTTGCGAGGGACAAAGGTTCTGATCAACTATCATAGCGGCGAAGCGAGGGACCATCTTAGCCGCTGGCGGACCGCCTCCCCGGTGCTGCGGCGAGTGGACGCGATCGCGGTCCCTTCCGCTTTCCTGGTTGATGTGTTCCGTGAATTCGGACTGGAGGCGCAAGCCGTACCGAACATCGTTGACGCCAGCGAGTTCTGCTATCGGCGGCGAAAGCCACTGCGGCCGCGGCTGGTTTGTACACGCGGATTCCATCGCTATTACAGCGTTGATCTGGTGGTTCGGGCTTTTGCGGAGGTCAAAAAGGAATTCCCGGAGGCCATCTTGTGGCTGGCGGGCAAGGGAAAACAGGAACAGGCGATTCGCGCCCTGGTTGATGATGAGTTGAAGCTGACTGGCGTCGAGTTCACCGGCGTCGTGCCTTACCGCGAAATCGGGCGCGTCTACGATCAGGCGGACATTTTCATCAACGCCTCCTGGCTTGACAATCTGCCGCTTTCGATCCTCGAGGCCTTCGCCGCCGGGACCCCGGTGGTGACCACGGCGCCGGAGGGCATCCGATACCTGGTGGAGCACGAACGCACGGGCCTGCTCTCGGAGCCGGGTGATTGGCAAGCCTTGGCACGCAACGTCGTGCGAATGCTTCGTGACCCGGACTTGGGCTTGCGTCTGGCGGAGCAGGCCCACGAAGAGTTACAGCGCTATCAGTGGCCCTCAGTCCGCGAGCAGTGGTTGGAGCTCTACCGTTCGCTGGCGGGACCGGTGAAGAGAGGCAGCTTGGAGCCGGCTCGTCGCGACTCTGTTCTGACAGTCGGCGAGCAATGAAAGGGGAGTCGTAAGGAGTGGCTGGACGGCAGTGACCAGTCCGGGAGGTGGAATGCCGATAGGAATGCATCCCCGCGCTTTTGATTCCTAAGGAAAGACTTGACTCTTGCATAATCACCTGCTAGCCTTGAATGCGATGATTGACTTACACAGTTCGTCCGGCGAGCAGGCATATTACTCAGGAGGTATATCAGTTTGATGAGACTGTCCACCTGGACTGACGGGATGTAAGCGGGCTTGCTTGATTATGAGTGTTGTCATCCATAAAGACTTAACATTCCAGGAAGGATTTGAAGAAAACCCCACAAAGGCGGCAAAGAAGACGGAAGAACGACAATTGATTTCGCTGGACCGAACCCAAAGTTCCGTTGAGTTTTATTGATATCAAAGAACATCTTGGGTTGGGTTTTCGGTACGAACCCATTTAGGCCGCTATGTCGCTGAAAAAAGATTGCTTAACGTATGGAAAGCCATCATATGATTGAAAAATATAAGGGCTACGTCTTTTTGAATTGGAATAGCAGTCCGAGATCACCTTTTTTGAGAACTTGCTCAAGTCGTTGCCTAGTGTCAATCTGTAAAATCGAAAACACGACCCCTTGCCCCAAGGGGTGGAAGTGGAGGGAAATAGGAGCTCGTCCCGTCGCTAGTCAAGTATAGAATCAGGCGGTGGCGAGGCTGGGTCAAAGCACGGGTAAGACCCAGACTTTTCATACCTGAGAGCTGACAGCCGACGGCCGATGGCTGAGCACAGTCGCTGATTGATTCAACTAATATAAGGAGACCTTTGAACGATGCCCGATCATCTTAATCCTCCCCATGGCGGAGAGCTGGTAAACCTTTTTGCGGCGCCGGAGCGAGCCCTCGAGCTTCAGGCCGCTTCGCGCGACTGGCCGTCGTGGGACTTGACCGGCCGGCAACTTTGTGACCTCGAACTGCTGTTGAGCGGTGGGTTTTCTCCACTCCGCGGCTTCATGTCGCGCCAGGACTATGACCGCGTCTGCAGCGAGATGCGCTTGGCGAGCGGCAAGTTGTGGCCGATCCCGATTACGCTGGATGTCACCGCAGAATTCGCGAAGAACCTCCAGCCCGGTACCAGCACCCTCGCCCTGCGCGACCCCGAGGGCGTCATGCTGGCCGTCCTGCATGTGGACGATGTTTGGCAGCCCGACCGGCAGGCCGAGGCGGAGTTAGTGTTCAAGACCACCAGCCTCGCTCACCCCGGTGCCGCGTACCTGTTGCGGAGTTCGCATCCCTGGTACGTGGGCGGACGGCTGGAAGGCGTTCAGCGGCCGGCTCACTACGATTTTCGTTCGCTACGCCTGACACCGGCGGAACTGCGGGCCGAGTTCGTGCGCCTGGGCTGGCGACGCATCGTCGCCTTTCAGACGCGCAACCCCATGCATCGTGCCCACCAGGAGTTGACGTTGCGAGCCGCGAAGCGCGTGGAGGCCAACCTTCTTATCAATCCTTCCGTGGGCATGACCAAGCCCGGCGATGTGGAGTACTACGTCCGCGTGCGCTGCTACGAGGCGCTGCTGCACCGCTATCCCAAGGACACAGCCAAGCTAGCCTTGCTGCCGCTGGCCATGCGCATGGGCGGTCCCCGGGAAGCCGTCTGGCACGCCATCATTCGCAAGAATCACGGCTGCTCCCATTTCATCGTGGGGCGCGACCACGCCGGGCCCGGCAACGATGAGAACGGCAAGCCGTTCTACGGACCTTACGAAGCGCAGGAACTGCTTCGCGAGCACCAGCAAGAACTCGGCGTCACCATGGTTCCTTTCCAGATGATGGTTTATCTTCAAGATGAGGACCGCTACATCCCTGAAGATGAGGTCCCGTCCGGAGCCCGCACCTTGAATATCTCGGGTACCGAGTTACGGCGACGCCTCAACGAAGGCCAGGAGATTCCTTCCTGGTTCACTTTTCCGGACGTAGTCCGCGAGCTGCAGCGCAGCTACCCGCCGCGGCACCGCCAGGGATTTACCGTGTTTTTTACCGGACTCTCGGGTTCCGGAAAATCGACCATCGCCAACGTGCTGCGGACCAAGTTTCTGGAGATGGGCGGGCGGCCGGTGACGTTGCTGGACGGCGATATCGTGCGTAAACACCTCTCTTCCGAGTTGGGATTCTCCAAGGAACATCGCGACATCAATATCCGGCGCATCGGCTTTGTGGCCTCGGAGATCACCAAGAACGGGGGAATCGCCATTTGCGCGCCCATCGCTCCCTACGATTCCATCCGCAAGGAAGTGAGAGCCATGATTCAGCCGCTCGGCGGCTTCATTCTGGTCCACCTCTCAACCTCGCTCGAGACCTGCGAGGCGCGGGATCGCAAGGGCCTTTACGCCAAGGCGCGGGCGGGTCTGGTGAAGGAGTTCACCGGCATCTCTGATCCCTACGAATCCCCCACAGACGCCGAAGTCGTGATCGATACCAGCGAACTCAGTCCGGAGGAAGCAGCCCAGGAGATCTTCCTCCACCTCGAGCGGCAGGGTTTCATCGGCTCCAACGGCTCGACCGACTCGCCCTCGGTTGCCATGAACGACGACTGAGGACGGGAGGTAGCCATCGCTCCGGAGCAACCACAAATCAAGTGGCCGGAAGGACGCCGCTTCGCTTTCACCGTTTTTGATGATCCCGATGGCCAGACACGCGAGACCACGGAACTGGTCTACTCTTTTTTGGGCGACCTCGGTTTCCGAACCACCATCGCGGTCTGGCCGTTGGACGTGCGGCGGAGACCCAATTCCGGCGGAGAGACTTGTGCCAACTCGGCCTATCGTGGTCTTCTCCAATCCCTACAGTCGAGGGGATTCGAGATCGCTTTCCACCATGCCGCCCCCCACTCCAGTACGCGGGTCGAGACCATCGAGGCTCTCGATCTGTTTGAGCAATACTTCGGGAGCTCTCCCGCGGCCATGGCCAACCATTACAACGAGGAAGCCCTATACTGGGGAGCCTCGCGACTGAGCGGGCGACACCGCTCCCTTTACAATCTCCTCACGTTCGGCCGCAACGAGGGGAAGTTTTTCGGTCACATCGAGGGGCATCCCGCTTTCTGGGGCGACATCTGCCGCGAAAGGATCCGCTACTGCCGCAACTTCGTATACCGCGACATCAACACCCTGCGGAGTTGCCCTTGGATGCCCTACGCGGACCCCGAGCGGCCCTACGTCCGCGCCTGGTTCAGCGCCTCCGAGGGCGCGCAAGGCCAGGCCTTCATGCGAGCCTTGGGCGATCGCAACCAGGATCGCCTGGAAGAACAAGGCGGCGCCTCGATTATGTATACGCACTTTGGCCATGGCTTTGTTGAGGGCGGCCGCCTCCATCCGGAGTTTCGCCGCTTGATGGAGCGTTTGGCGCGCGCGAGCGGCTGGTTCGTGCCGGCCACCACCATTCTCGATTTCCTGGTGCGGGAGCGGAATCCAAAGGTCTTGCGTGAGAAGGAAAGAAACCAACTGGAAAGCCGTTGGCTCCGGGAAAAGTTCTTGCGCGGAACTTCGTGAAGAGGACCAAGGGCTATGCCGCTCGAATTCGTTCCGCTCACCGAGTCCCATCTGGACGCGGCGCGCGCCTTCAACCAACGCCTGCGCGAAGCAGCCGCCCCAACCGATTTCCTGCTGCCGGAGAGTCGCGGTGCTGCTCCCCATCCGGACGCCCGAATCCATTGGACCCAGTACGTCGCTTGGGACGGCAATCAGGTTCGGGGCGGCGTCATCGAGATGGATCAACCCGGGTGGCTGGGAGATCGCCCGGTTCGAGCTTTCAACTACCAGTCTCCACTCTCGGAGGGCATCGTCAACCGTAAGTATGCGATGGTGGCCGCGCAGATGGTGAAGTTCTTCGAGCAGGGCGGCAAACTGGCGTTCATCGAGGGAATGGGCTCGGAGTCAAGGCCGCTGCCGCGATTGCTGAAAGCCGGAGGGTGGTCGGTCCGGGAGGTGCCCTTCCTCTTCCGTGTCCACCGCGCCGGCGCAGTGCTGCGGGAGTTGCGCGTCCTGAATTCATCGCCCGTCCGCAGCATGGTAGCCCGCGCCGCTGCCTTCACGGGAATTGGTCTGCTCGGGTTTCGGCTCTTGCACTGGCGACGCCGCTCCCCCGGTGCTTCCGGTGTTTCTATCAGGCGGGTGAAAGGCTGGGGCGATTGGGCGGACGACATCTGGGAGAAGGTCCGCCGTCACTGCTCCTTTGCTGTCCAGCGCGATCGCCGGACGCTCGACGAACTTTATCCCCAGAGCGACCCGCGCCTTAACATCTTTCTGGTCGAGCGAGGCGGCCATCCGGTGGGATGGACCGTGTGCTTCGACACGCGGGCCGCCGACCACGCCCACCTTCGTCCGCACTTTGGG
>Ga0209039_10000478_pt1 | contig 38909 bp, 28 predicted proteins | sample BogFormECP12_OM1_FD_188238 | JGI IMG/M metagenome (GOLD analysis project Ga0209039, IMG submission 188238) | Bog forest soil microbial communities from Calvert Island, British Columbia, Canada - ECP12_OM1 (SPAdes) (version 2) | ecosystem: Environmental > Aquatic > Freshwater > Wetlands > Bog ...
ACCATCAAGGTCTTGCTGGAGGCACGCCCCGGCATGACGCGCCAGCAGCTCGTCGCGTTCTTTCACGTGAGCACCCGCACCGTGACGGATGCGGAAACAATTTTAAAGCAATTCCAGCCGTTTCGTTACCGGGTTTATCGCCTGGGCATGCGCGGGACCGATTGCCAAGGCCGTCGTCGTTCATGGTTCTAGTTCCGTGAGTCCGAAATGCGACGCACAAGGCAACGCGGCTTATTCCGCTTTCGCCTTGAACTTGAGCAGCTGTCAAGGGAATTGTGTAATTCAAGAAAGTACGGGAATTCGAATAGAAAGTACGGGAATAGCTGTAAAGTACGGGAATGGGAAAATCTTGAAAAAAATTGCGTGATCTACCTTTCTTGTCCCTACCATCAACATGTTCATAGTTAGATATTGGTAAAAAAACCACACCCAATCAATTTATAAAGAAATCATGGAATGCAATGAAAGGTCTTCAAAAACGTATATATTAGAACCTGCACATCGGGAAATTCGTCCTGTCCGTTCCCTCACCTTTATTACTCATATCGGGACTGCTATATAGTCTTTCCCTCACTTTCTTGTCAAAACAAGCATATTCCCTCACTTTCACAGACACGTTAATCGCGAGAAAAGTATGGAAAGTACGGGAACGGTGTCGCAGCACGGGCATTATCGAGCAAGTTTGTTTCATCGCATTCCCTTACTTTCTTAACTTACACAGGAATCGACCTTTATCGATGATAGATGAAATTTCGTCCTCTTCATATTTTCCAAATATTTTTTCATGGCGAATTAATCGATAGTATCGTTCTAGAAGAACACTTACTCGTTTTCAAAAAGATTTCTTCTTTTTATCTCACTTAAAACGTTGGAACCTGCCTCGCTCACCCCGAAAATTTTTCTCCCAATGAAAAATTGCCTTTCGCTCACCCCGAAAATCTTGCCTGGCGTGAATGAAGGAAGTTACATTTGCCATGCTCGCCGCATGGATACCTCCAAAGTCTTGTAATCCTCCTTATTTTCGCGACTGCCTAGTCGGCCAAGCATATCCTTGATCTTCAGACGCATGTAATGGTAATACAAACGGGCCATAAATCGCCGGTCAATCTCATATACGCCGGTAAAAAACACGCCCATGAATCGCTGGATGGTTGCATCGTGCATGCCCCATCTAACTGCTTTCTCGCAGCGACGCTTCGATTCCAGCATATATCGCTTCGCGAAATATTGGTAATTCAATTCCCGCTCCAGGCGCGCCTTCCAGACTGTCTCGTACGATCCGAGCATGGCTGGCGAGAGATCGTTCTTCTTCAGTGCCGTTGCTGCGATTTGCGCCGCATACTTCCCGCTGAGCATGCTGTAATAGATGCCCTCGCCGCTGAGTGCGGACACGAACGCACCCGCCGCATCACCCGCGAGCAATGTATTGCGACCATACGTGGTAGCTTGCCTCAACGATGTGCACGGTATAAGGGCATAGCTGGTTCGATCGAGTTGGATGGCGTCGGGAGGAATCATTCCAGTGGATTCCAAGTAATTGCAATACTCCTTGAACGCACCAGCGAGCATCTTGCCCCCGTATGTCTTGCCATTATATTCGAGCATCGTGCCCATGCCGAGCGACACCGATTTCTTTTTTGTGAAGATCCACGCGTACCCGGGTAAATCGTGAAAGTACAAGTACATGTGGACGGCGTGCTCCTCGCCAAACGTTTCTAGGATCGCGCTTTCGTTCATCGGGACATCCAGCTCGCTGGCGATGAGCAAGTCAGCTTTTTTCCAGGGCTTGAAATCCGGGTGCGATTTTCGAACAATTGATTTCACGCCATCTGCTCCGATGACGACGCGTGAAATAACCTCGGAATCGCTGCCTGACATGTTGTCGTGAATGGTCAACTTGATGCCTTTTCGATCGTCGAGCAATTCAAGACCGGTCACGCGGGTGTTGTCTCGGAAATCTGCACCAGCATCCTTCGCAAGCCCGGCGAGATGCGTGTCGAGGATGGTACGATATGTCTGTCCCATCAAGTAATGTTCTCCCGATTGAACCGAGAACTCATGCACGAGCGATGGAGAATGCGCCACGAGCTTGTAGTTGAAATTCTCGATCACGGGCTTGATCTCGGGAAAATCCTCTATGTCGTGCCACAAGACACCGGCCGCGCAACACTTGTATCGCGGGAATTTTTGCGCGTCCAGGAGAAGGACGCTGACACCCCCTTCTTTTGCCAGTCGTTGCGCCGCGATCGAACCTGCTGGTCCGGCGCCGACAACGCACGCGTCGAATTGTTCCCCCGACATGAATCATGACGCCATTGGATTTAAATCGATCTAGTTACTGGCGAGAATAAAGGCACGGGCGGGTAATAACTTGATACCATGAAGGCTTCTTCTATCAATAACTTGATACCATGAAGGCTTCTTCTATCAATAACTTGATACCAAGAAGACTTCTTCTACTACACGTTTCTTAAAAATAATTCTTTCAAGAAGCCGAGCATTGAACTTCCTCTACAAGAAAACGTGAACTTCAGCAAACCCGTGGAGATTGGCATAAATCCCCCTAAAATCTGCCGGTTTTGCGATTTATACGATGTTTCTCAACAAATTCAGGTATTAGATTCAGCGGGATCTCGCTCGTATTTAAAATTTGTAAAGATTGTGCAAGGACCATTCGAAATTTCAACCATTAAGCACTTTGTATCATATACGAAAAAATAGATAGGCACTCACGGTCAAATATTTCTGCGTTTCCTTGCAGTCAAGACTAGCTCTTTAATTTCTGATGGCAATTGTTCATCTTGCCATTTTCTTTCTGCATCTGTTGATTTACCTGTATTTTTCACGGCTCTCAGAGCGTAGAATGCGGCCCCTATTGAATGGTCTGCCATGTGAGCAGTTGCAACAGCGTGTCCAACAGAACGAGCAATTGCAATTGCAGTCGGGTTTGAGGATTCGTTTGCTACTGCAATTGCATCTAATGAAGCTTTCCTTGCGTCACCAACTGAAGCATTTCCGTGCTTCCACTCGTTAGCCACGGATAGAGCATTTGTTAGTCGCTCATCTATGTCTTCACCGAAAAGATGCAATACGTGTTCCGCACAGTGGCAAGCCCATTGAATTAACTGATAGTGCTGTTCCTTTTTTAGAGGCCCGCCTCGGTGTTCTGCAATAAATCGTTTATCTCTCATATTTACCTGTGTCTACAAAGTTTCGTTCAGTTTATCGCTCATTTTTACTTGCGTTGGCAATGTCTTCGTCCATTAAGCCCAGAAATACCTTGAAATTATCCATCTCGCATTTTTTCATTTCCCAAGGATTTTTTAGCAACTGGATGCATTATTATATCTTAACCCGGCTCGGGCCTAACGTCTCCTCCAGCGATAAGTTCATCCATCAATTCATCGCTTCATCCAATTCTTCTTGTACCGGAGATTCATTAAATGACGCTGCAATGCAAGATCACGTTATATTAATCTGGTGTGCTTACTCATGTCAAAATTCTTGTCAATATCATGCGACGATGATACTCGCATCGAAAGCGACTTGCTCGGTGAATTGCCAGTCCCCGCTTGTGCCTATTATGGAATCCAAACCCAGCGGGCAATTTCCAATTTCAACATCTCCGAGGACCACGTCATGGATTACCCGCCGTTCGTGTGGGCACTCGGTGCGGTCAAGCTCGCCGCTACCCGTGCAAACCACGATCTCGGGTTGATGGATGACGAGCTCGCGAGTGCCATCGAGCAAGCATGCCAGGACGTGATGGAAGGTAAACTCGATGAACAGTTCCCGGTGGACATGATCCAGGGTGGCGCGGGCACCTCAACGAACATGAACGCAAACGAGGTGATCGCGAATCGGGCCTTGGAAATCCTTGGTCACGAAAAAGGAGAATACGAACATTGCTCGCCGAATGATCACGTCAACATGTCACAGTCCACCAACGACGTGTATCCGACAAGCATCAAGATCACGCTCATACGCATGAATCAAGACCTCGTTGCCCATCTGAAGCAGCTCGTGACCGCGTTCGGGGTAAAGGGAGAAGAGTTTGCTGACATCTTAAAGATGGGGCGCACGCAGCTGCAAGATGCGGTGCCTATGACGCTAGGGCAAGAATTCTGCGCGTTCGCGGACAATCTCGCAGAGGAAGTGGACCGCTTAAATGATAATGCACGGCTCTTCAACGAGGTCAACATGGGGGCCACGGCGATTGGTACAGGGATCACAACGATAGAAGGATATGCCGGGGCTTGCGTGGAGCATTTACGAGGGATCACGGGGTTTCCGGTTACATTGGCCCCGGATCTAATGGAGGCCACGCCGGACACGGGTTCGTTCGTCATCTATTCATCCGCGCTCAAGCGTATGGCCGTGAAGATCTCTAAAATTTGCAACGACTTGCGTTTTCTATCATCGGGGCCGCGAGCAGGCATTGGCGAGATCAATCTTCCGCCTATGCAACCTGGATCATCCATAATGCCAGGGAAGATCAATCCGGTAATTCCTGAGCTCATGAACCAAGTCTGTTTCCGCGTCATCGGCAATGATTTGACCGTGACGTTTGCTGCCGAGGCAGGCCAGCTGCAACTCAACGCGATGGAACCGGTCTTGTGCTATTCCATCATCCAATCCATCACGTTTCTCATTCGGGGCATGGACGCGCTGCGGATTCACTGCGTGGACGGTATCACCGCTAACCCGGACGTGTGCGCGAGCAGGGTGCAGAAGTCGATCGGCATCGTGACCGCGCTCGTCCCTTACATCGGCTACGAGCATGCCACCCGGATTGCCAAGACAGCTCAAGAAACAGGCAAGGGGGTTTATGAGATCGTCCTCGAGGAAGGCCTCCTCTCGAAAGACAAATTGGATGATATCCTGAAGCCAGAAAACATGATTCGGCCCCGGAAAATTTAAGTGATCTTGGGTTTCACGTTTTTCCTTGGAGGATTTTCGATCGATTCCCGATACCGCGTTATGGCGTCGAGCATTTTCTCGTTCTTGAAGATTTTTGCGAATCGCTGGATCGCGTCGAGCCCGTGCAAGATGGAGTCGAGAAACTCGTAAATGTCCCCAGCATACACAAGAATTTGATAGGTGTCTCGCAGGTATTGGGATATTGCTTTTGGCTCTAGTCCTTTCATGCGCCGGAGCTTGATCAAGATGCGCGCGAGTGACTTGACGCCATGTTCGCAATAAGGTTTCTCCTCGCATTCGCACGTGAAGATGTCGAGTGCCCATTTTGAAAGGATATCGATGGCAAACTGGCTCATCTTCTTGCGCTTCAACCCGGTTCCGCTGAATTGCCCGGCATCGAGCCGCATGAGTTCCAGGATCTGTCCACCGAAGAATTTCGACGACATGAACCCACCATGACCAGATTTATATTTTGACATCTCGGTGATGATGGCATTCGTCACGTACACGTTCTTGAGCGGGTTCAAGGCTGATGCCATGTCGATCACTGATTCTTCGTAGGTTTTCACGGCTTGCTTCAATTTCAAGCCGTCTTCGATTTCGAGAAACGACTCGCAGATCGCGCGGCCCACCGGCATGATGCCGATCTCGGTACCCCCGTCCTTTACCGTGATCAGCTTGTACTTGTGCAAATGATTGAGCAGCTTGATGACGGAGATAGCTTTTGCGAGCAATGCGTCGTGATACACCGTGACGTCTTCGATGCTCGTTTTTTTCTCCATTGACACGAACGCCAGTAACTCGGCGGCGATCTTGTCGATGAATTGCGGCGGCATGGTCTCTTGCATGGTGCCAGTGAGCAATTTCAGCGCGATCTTGTCCTCCTCGCCGGATTGGCTCGCGTGGTATGACTTTCCAGGCTCGATCAGCAAGAACACCTTGCCCATGTCGTGTTTCTGGTACCGTCCAGCACGGCCAAGCATCTGGTTGAATTCGGCTACGGATAGCCATTCGATACCCATGGCAAGGCTGTGAAAGATCACCTGGCTCGCAGGGAGATCGACTCCCGCGCCGAGCGCTGCCGTCGTCACCACGGCGGCCATCTGTTGCTTTTCGAATCGCCGTTCGACGCGAATTCGTTCCCCGTAGGTCAAACCAGAATGATACGCGTCGGCCTCCACGCCTTCCAGCCTGAGATATGAGACGAGGTCATGCACGGTGCGGCGCGAATTCGTGAAGATGATGGATTGTCCTTTGAAACCATAAGAACTCGTTTTCTTGAACTCCTTCTTCACGAGCGCTGCCATTATCTTGAGCTTTTCTTGCTCGTTCAAGCACGGGATAAGATGTCGCTCTATCGGCACGGGACGTTCCAAGAATTCGACGATGGATGCATTCAGCATCTTCGCGAGCTTGCGCGGATTTGCCACCGTGGCGCTGAGATAGATGACCTGGGCGCTCGGGAATAAGAATTTCAGCCGGGCGATGAACCCATCGAGTCGTGCCCCGCGCTCCTCGTCCTTGAAATTCTGTATCTCGTCAATGATGATCGTCCCGACTTGCGGAAGCAATGCTTTCTTGCCAGCCCGCAACAAGTAATCGACTCCCTCGTAAGTACCGACGAGAATGCGGGCAACCTTCAACGATGCACTGCTCGTGTTGGATTCGACCGACTTGTCGATGCGGCTTTTCCCGACCCTAAGGGCAACCTTGATCCCGATGCCCTCGTATCGCTGCTTGAAATCGTGATATTTTTGGTTGGCGAGGGCCACGAGAGGCACGACGAACAAGAACATGCCTTGATTTTTCTGGAGAATGTTGTTGATGCCGGCGAGCTCCCCGATGAGAGTCTTACCGCTGCTCGTCGAGGAAGACACGAGCATGTTCTTGCCCTCCAGCAGCCCCGAGTTGATGGCCTTGACTTGCACGGGCAACAATTCCTCGATGCCTTGCGCGATCAACGCATCCTTGAGCTTCCTATGCACGTGCAAGTCCCGCACTTTCATGGACTTGAATGGCTCTTTCACGAGATCGCACACGTCAAACAACGAATAATCCGCGTCCTCGATCGGGTTCCATTTCGGATCAAACGTGCGCTCGATCCTTTCGATGTTGCGGATTTTCTTGAACTTTGCTGCGAGAATTTCGCGCAAACCGGGTGTAATCTTCACGCCTTTCATTTCCAGGCGGCTCATCAGTATGTTCCAGCCACATGCCTCGCACACGTGCTGGTTCAAGTCCGGATTGAGCGGGATCATGTCTTCAGGTTTCAGCGGAACGTAGCGCGAAGATCGCGTCTTGCACGTGTAGCAAAAATCCGCGCGGTGGATTTGGTGCAATTGTAGATCCTTATACATGCTTTGCAAATCGGCGATCTTTCCATCATCGATATCGCGAGGCACGATCGTGAACCGCGCGTCTTTTATAAGGTGCTTGAGCATTTTTTGCTCGTAAAATGTCTTGATTTCCCGTTCGTTGCCATGCGGAGGTTCCCAGATCCTGAAGGGGCGAAGGCGAGTCGTGCTGGGAATGTCATCCGTGCTATTTTCCTCATCATCCGCTTGATCCGAGAATTCGCACTTGTAGAAATGCAATGGCTTTTGTATCGTGACCGAATCCGTGCCACTTGCACCACGAGCTGGATACGTGATGAGATTGCAAGCCATGACACCGTCCTTGTACCCGGTGATGTCAAGCACGATGAAGAATGATTCCGCGGGGATCATGATGATGCCATGCTAGCTCGTTCTTTTAAAACTCGATACTTCAGCGTTTCTTGATAAATACAAGCAAATTCAATGTAAAAAGAATAGCGCCGTTGGATAAGAACTCCAGTATCCTTCGGACGCGCTGGATTCTCCCGATCACTCCAACTTGAAAAGCCACCTTTTTTTCACGTAGAAAATGCCGAATATTACCCAGGCAGCCACGATCACGATGGACGTGATGATGAAGAATGTTGAATCGAACTGGGACATCATGGCCCCGTAATAATACAAGACCAAGCCATTTCCTAAGAAGAACACGAGCCGAAAGTTATTATGCATGCGTGATTCCAGCACGGGCTTCTTTAATTCCGCGGGGATGTTTTCCAATTGGATGCCAGCAGGAATCTTGAAAACATTGAACATCCTGGCAAAGACAAAAAATATCACGATGCCGCAGAGCAACAGCAACCATGTGAATGACATCATAACATTATCAATGAAAAGGACAAAGACCAAGATGTCATAGACTAGATGAAACGCGATCGGGGCGAGAATGTTCTTGAATATGTCCCTGAGTAATGCTAGCACGAAGCCAGCCAAGAAATAAGATAACAATATGATGAGAATCGAAAATATAGTACCAATTAGATTGCCAAGCAAGAGACCATCGACGTATTGGATGATGAGACGAGGGATGTGGATTGCCGCAAAGACCCCCGCGTTGATCAGGGCAAGATTCATGAATTTGTTGTACCGGATCTCGAGATATTTCCAATACACGCCGCGGAACAATAACTCCTCGAAAATAATCGCTGGTATCCCGCCGATGACGAAAAGAATGTAAAACGGGCTGGAAAAACTGCTTGATAAGGAGAATAACGGGAAAATGGCCATTACACCTAGCAAGATGAGCGGAAAGAGCGCCATTAGGAGACTTTTTCTTGATGAGGCAGATGCGAGCGATTGAAATCCAAGGCGTTCGAGCGACCACGCGTCTTTCTTGTAAGCATTGCGTTCGACCACGGGCATCACCAGCGTCAAGGCCACAGGCGTAGCCAGGAATCCGGCGGCCAACGAGATCGTGCGTGGAACCGGGTTGGAAAGCCACGATAGGCTGGCATACAATGCAAATCCCGTGAATAAAACGATAACTGCAATAATGCTTGCCACGAACAAGAGCGAGAAATGCTTGCCATATACGGTCTTGAACACGTTAAAAGCGGCCTTTTTGTCCGATTCCGAAGCTTGCTCGATATCAAAGGTCACTTCCTTCCTGATTTCACTTTCCTCCTTGTCTTCTTGGTCGATATTCTCGCGATCGAATAGATCTTCACCCATGTAGCTTCACCTTCAATCATGCAGTTGATATTTCCCTATTTTTTTAAAAAATAGGTGCGTTCAATAATGAAGTTAACAGTATTGAATAATAAAAAATTATCGCGAAAAAGTAGGTCGTGCCTCTAGTTTTCTCCGGAAGACTCTGCTAGTCGTTTTTTCACCGATTCGCGGACATTTACTCTCACGTTTAGAGGTTTCATTTCATTATTGAAACACGCGTCATGATAGCTGCAGCCCATGCAGAATCCGATTTGTTCTTCTTTTTTCCTCAAGTGCTGGCTATAACAATTTGGACACACGTAGAAGGCTTTCCCTTCTCTTTTAAACAAGACTGCATTCATGGGACAAATCAAGCATTTTTTTTCCGTTTTCTCCAAGCTATCAGCAAATAATCGCGGTATTTCTATGAAATAATTGCAAAATGGGTTTTCGCAAATGAAACGTGTTGTCGTGCTGGCATCATCACCGGGTAATATAATCATTCTCGATTTCTGGCATCGAGGGCATTTATCTACTCCATCCTCGTGCTGGGCGATGCAGGCCTGCATTGTATCGTAATGGGTGCTAGATTTATCCGGGGTCCAGCACTCGTTCTCTTTTTCGCATGTCACGCAATACCCGAGGGATTCTCCAGCGGAACGAGAGTAGGTTTGTGTCCAACAAGTCGGGCAGAAAAAATACGTTCCCCGTTCAGCCGATTCCATCATCAATACATTTTTCCCGCAAGCGTCACATGCCTTATCGATGACCGTGATCTTGCCTTCACGGGGCAAACCTGCGGTTTTACCACATCCAAGCCGGTTTTCGCATGCCAAGAATCGAGTTTTAGTCTTGGTTTCAATGATTTTCATGGGACTACCGCAAGAACAGAAAAGATGCAATTCTTGCGTCGTGGTGAATCGTTTTTTTTGTTCCGTGTCATAAGCGCTTTCGGAAAATGCTGTCAAGTTGACTCCTTGTTTCAATAGATAATCGTTTGTTTTATCTCTGGCACGCGTGAAACGCTCGAGATATTCGCTAAGGATTGTCTTTTTCGCATTCTCGAGGCGATCGGTGAAGGCATCCTTGCCTTGAATGGCTTCAAGGTCTTGCATCGTGTGCATGAAAAAGTTCGTGAATTCAATGTCCCCGAGAAAATCGAACGTTTCTTTCAAGAATTGAGCGATCAACTCGCCACGTTTCGTGAGTTTCAAGTTTTTATTAATGACTTGAATGTAATTGTTGGTGATCAGTTTTTCGATCATTAGGAGATACGAGACCGTGTCTCCAATGTTTTTTCCCTTGATTTCTTTCAGCAACGATGCATCCGTGTAGAATGCCTTTGGCCTTGTAATCGCTTGCTCGTGATATTCCGTTATCTCGATACTTTTCAGCACGTTAAAATCGAACGCCTTGTATTCCGACAACACTGGTTCTTTGGTATATTGAGCGAACCCTTCATCCTTGATCTTGAAAGAAGATATTGAAACTTGACCAATTTTTTTGATCTTGAAGGAAATCTTATTTTCAGCAACGATTGCTGGCCGGATGAATTGCAATAAATAGCGGCGAGCAATGGCCGAAAATATTTTCCAATGATTAGCCCGTGTTTCGAAAAAGGGTGAATTTTTTGCTTGAGCTGAGAGGGGAATGATACGATTTCGTGATCGTTCCATGATCACTTCAACATCAGCCTCTTTCATATCGTGAAAATTGTCCCTCGCCTTTTTCGCGATGTCTTCGATCTCGTCAATCTCCGAAAAAATATCCAGGAGATTTTCGTGGTTGACTTCTAAATCATTGACATTCATGCGATCGGGACTTGGATATGTGATGAATTTGAAATAATAAAGATCAAGGAGGATCTTGTAGGTATAAGTGGCGGGAAATCCCATTTCCTCTGAAATTTGCTCCACGATCCCCGTGAGATCGTACATGGAAGGAGGTTGAACGACGATATCCTTCGACGTGATGCCATCAATGCGCGCGTGCCGTTCACCCTTGGCTTTCTGCAAAAACGCGTTAGCTTCATCCAAGTTGGAAAAGATCTTGCCGTTAAGCCGCACGTCCATCAGGCTGCCATCGTCACGCTTAAGCTTTGCATATATCAGGTGTGAAACGTTACTCGCCACGTTGTCCGCCACGTGGATTGCATTGTTATTATCGTAAATCCACATCAAGATCAAGGCTTGGGCACGGCTCATGGGAATAAGCAAATTTTTGCTTTCTTTCATGTCATGGCGAAGAATGTCCTTCAATTCCTTGAATGCCGGAGAATTCATGTCGATGCAGCGTTTTATCGTGTACGTGATCTCTTGGGTCGTCGAAAACGATATGATTGCATCGAGATAGCTCCGCAAGTATTCGATCTCCGCGGCACGCTCGTCCTCGAACGTGAATTCGCTAGCATTCGATAATCCATCGATGATGGCTTTTGCGTCCAGCGAAAACAAGAACATTTTCTTTATAGGATGATTGAATTTGCTTTTCACGAGCAAGTTCTTCACTTCTTTCAAGCCAATCGTGAGTGCATTGACATCCGGGGTCATGGCAAGGATGCAGTCGTCCACGTTTTCGGTTTCCACGAATTTTTGAAGGGCGTAGTAAATTTTCTTGTTGAAGGAATTGAGCACGGGAATGACCGAATTCTCATCCTCGATGATCTTTCGCGGATCGAGCCCTGCCCACTTGTACATGCTGCTATTTTGAAATACTTGAAGATGTCCATTCGTCGAAAACAAGGCGTTTTTCTTCTTGTCTTTGAACGTCGTGAAATAAAAAACATTGCTCGAATTCTCTTTACCCTTTCTCGATCCTTTATCTAACGTGTTAAAAATATTTCGAATGAGATGATTATCATCGGTGATGACAAGCGTGGTTGGTTCGGATTTCATGTGATAATAGACCCTTCTTCATTTGCCGGACGGTTATCCTAATCTAAGAATCGAAGCTAACGCGTTGATAATAGCTTGCTGGTTTTGTAAAAAAAATCACGACGCGAGCAAACAACGAAGGTGAACATGGGGAAATCGTTAAAACTCCGCGAATTAAGACCACATCACTGCAAAAATCACGGTCCGCATCATGAAATCCGATGTATTTTTCTTAAATGCAAGGTGCAAGTCCGATCTGGAATCCTTATCTGCGATCAAGACCAAGGCGGTGCTTGGTGAGATTGGGCTCGATGGGTACTTGCAGTCCGGCATGAAGGTTTGCATCAAAACACACTTTGGAGCCTTGAACAACACGCGCTATCTTCGGCCGTCCTATGCGCGGGCCATCGTCGATCACGTGAAAACTTTCGGAGTCACGGACATCATCGTCGCTGAATCTTGCGGCGCAGGCTTGCCAAATGGGAGTGACGAGTGGGCCGGGCGCGCGAGCGAGCCCGAGTATCTTGAATGCGCGAAACGCCATGGATTCACACCAGACACGATGGGTTGCCCTGTCACCATGCTTGATGGCCCGCTTGGCTTGGAGTGGTTTTCCCAGGAGATCGAGGGCAAATATTTCAAGGAAGTTCTCGTCGCCGGCAAGCTCAAGGACATTGATGCCTTGATCATGCAATCACATTTCAAGGGGCACGAAGCTGCAGGCTTTGGCGGTGCAATCAAGAACCTGGGCATAGGTTGCGTCAGCAAGGGCGGAAAGAGCGAAGCACATCACGGGAAGAGGATGGAGATCAAGCAGGAAGCATGCCCGGAGGATTGCGAGGCTTGCATCACGATCTGCCCCTCGGGCGCGTTGATGAAGTCGGAGGACGGGTACATCGTTCGGGATCAAAGTGCATGCCGGAAGTGCAGGTTTTGCCAAGGCGTGTGTAAAGATCACATGTTCGTTTATGATACCAACATCTCGCAAGAACAATTTATCACGCAAATGGTGGATAACGCGTTCGGCGTCGTCTCAGCGCTCGGGCAAAAAAAGATATTTTACATCAACTATGCAATCGACATCGTCCCGCAATGCGATTGTTCCGGGGCATCCGATGTTCCTTTTGTACCTGATATCGGCGTGCTTGCAAGCAAGGATCCTGTAGCGCTGGATCAAGCTTGTGTTGACCTGGTAAATCAAAGTGCGGTCGTTCCTTATTCCAAGGCGTGGGACATGGACCTGGGTGAGGAAACGGAGAAGTTTTCATACATCTACGGAAAGAAGGATGATCCACCCAATAAGGCGTGGGAAGTCCAGCTCCAAGCAGCCGAGGAGATTGGGCTTGGCTCGCGCACGTATGAGCTAGTCAACATGGATGAATAGCATTTTTTATATCTTAAAACCAAAGATATTTGGAAACGGATAAAGATGAAAACTTGCAAGGCAGTGGGTCTATCCCTCATTATCATGTTCGCCATGTACCCGATTACCGGTTCAACCCTGTCAAAAATCGGAAAGTTGTCATTTCAGAATGGGCCCAAACCTTTCATGCCCACTAGTAAATATGGGCCTGAATGTGCCATTGGATCTGGTAACTTGGCTAATCCAGATGAAATCGCAAAAAATGTGGACATGTATCTAGTTTATTCTTATGAACCCGCTCCGATGGGAATTGCTGATTACGGCATCATGCCTTCCAATGGCAGCGCCTATTGGTATAACACAACATCATTTTTAGGAACAATTGTCATCGACAGCTTGTCCACGAATAATGGATCCGGCGATCCATGGGCAAGTTTTCAACTCAATGTCAATACTGAGTTTAAGGTTGGATCGATTTATTATGATTATTGGCTTCAAGATGTGATGGAAATAGACACTTCCTCCAATTACGTGTATTTTTTCGATAACATCTGGAATTCGTCGAGCACGAGCGCGGAAATGTCAGGGCTCGGTGTTTCTGGTAATGGAACCGTGAACTCTTCAGGAAGCGATTTTTTCTATTACGACTGGGCGAGTGACACTTTACCAGGCAATGAAATCAATCTTACTTATCCAAGCACGGTGCTCTTTGAAATCAACGCCACGGTCGATCATCTGGGGAGGCCGATGATCAATTTCGCGTACGACGATGGATTTGGGTGGCAAATATACGATAAGGTCACGTTCTTGATCAATCCCTCCAATCTGGTCGCTAACTGGGCATTGCTAGTTGATGGAACGAATTACACCCCGAGCGGTTCTTACTATGACGCCGAATTGATACTTGGTGGCGCCGCAGAGGGTTATAACACAACAGACGTGATTTCCAGCGTTGATATCTATTTAGATTATTACAAGGGGCATGGAATGCAAACAATCCCCGCAGCGTATAATTTCGGTAGCGACACTGCAGAGGGAATTTCGAACGTGGTTTGCCAAGCCAACCAGGCATCCAATGGGAACCGTTATTGCAAGCTGACCGCAGGGGCGGGATTGCTTGATTGGTTATGGGACCCGAAATCGATTCATATATATCCCAGCATGCCGCTTTATATCACCATAATTATCATTGTCATCATCGCTGGGTGCGTGGTCGGTGTTGTGTTGGCGATCACATTCGCGAGAAAACGCAGGAGAATAAACGGAAAGTGAATTGAAAAATCAGTGAACGTCCATGTTATTCCAAATCAAGCGATTAGGGTTAAGTAGCGGGTTAATTTCCATCGTCGTGCTCGATGATGATGATGCGTTCGCGCTCGGGGCAAATCCTGGTGACAGGGTACGAATATTCCACGTGCACCAAGATAATTCGAATGGTGACGAATCATCCAACGGTGAAAAATCGAACAACACGGTCGTGGCCAGCGTCGATCTTGCGACCGGTACGGACATCGTGAACAAGGGTGAAATCGGGCTCTATGATGAAGTCGTCGAAAAGTTGAAATTTGCCGATGGTGAAACTGAAGTCGAAGTCCAACTCTATTCAAAGCCTCTCTCGTTCGATTACATCATGAAAAAGGTGCACGGTGCAGAGCTCAACACGCTGGAAATTCAAGCGATCATCAACGATGCGACGAATGGCGTGTTGCTACCCATCGAAATTGCTGCATTTGTCGTCGGTCTGGAGATCAACGGGGCAACTGATGACGAGGTCGTTAAGCTTACCGAAGCCATGACCGATTCGGGAGATACTCTTACCTTTGGCGAGACGGTGTATGATAAGCATTCCACGGGCGGCGTGCCCGGGAACAAGGTGAGCGAGATCATCGTCCCGATCTGCAAAGCGGCAGGGTTATTCATTCCGAAAACGAGCACGCGGGCCATCACGAGCCCGTCAGGCACTGCCGACGTGTTTGAGGTCTTCGCGCCGGTCTCGTTCTCGATCGATGAAGTCAAGCGCATCTTGAAAAAAGAACGGGCGGGCATTTTCTGGGGCGGTGCCATCGATTCCGCGCCCGCGGACAACATTCTCATCAACGTCGAGAAACCACTAAATCTGGACCCGTACCCGCTCATGATCGCGTCGATCCTCTGCAAGAAAAAGAGCTTGAGCGTTACAAAACTCGTACTTGACGTGCCGTGTGGGAAAGGAACGAAATTCCCGACGGTGGATGATGGTAAAAAATACGCATTTCGATTTAAAGAAATTGCGAAACGTGTCGGTATCGATTGCGTGTGCTTGCTAACGTCAGCTTCGCAGCCTATTGGACACGCAGTTGGCCCTGCTATCGAGGCGAAAGAGGCCTTGACTTTGCTCATGGATCCCGAGAAGGGATCATCGAGCCTCATGAACAAGTCATGCGAGCTTGCTGGTGTCTTGCTCGAGATGGCAGGTAAAGCACCGGAAGGGAAGGGCGCGGAATTCGCCATCGATATCTTGAAGTCCGGCAAGGCTTACGAGGCATTCAAGCGAATCGTCAAAGCACAAGGTGGCAATCCAGATATCCAGCCTGAAGACATAGAAATTGGTCCATATGTCGCAGAAATGAAGGCCCCGGCCACGGGCCATATCACGGCTGTTGAGAACGCGTCTATCAACCGCATTGCCAAGATTGCTGGTTGTCCCGCGGCCAAGAAATCGGGCATTTACATCCATGCGAAGATCGGCATCCAGGTGCAAGAGGGCGATGTCATCTTCAGCATCTATTCCGACAGTGAACAACGTCTTGAAGAGGCAGTCCAGTACTACAATGCCAACCCGCCTCAAAAGATCGGTGGCATGACGCTGGAACGAATTTAACATTATTCTCTTTTTTGAAAAATCGATTCATAACAAATATTCATCAAGCTTGGCGAGGAATAATCCGACATCCTCAACGATCCCGATGGTTTGCGCTGATCCCCGATCAATGAGCTTCGTCACGACAGCAGGATTGATGTCCACGCATACGGTCTTCACCGAAGAGGGCAACAAGTTCCCGACGGCGATGCCATGGAGCGTGGATGCCAGGATTATGACCATCTCCGCGCTGCGCAATTCTTCGATCATGCGGGTCTGGGCAACGAGCGAATCCGTAAGCACTTCCGGTAGCGGCCCGTCGTCTCGAATCGAGCCCGCGAGCACGAATGGAATGCCATTTTGCACGCACGCGTGCATGATGCCGCTGGTGATCACGCCATTGTTGACTGCATTTTCGATCGATCCTTCACGGCGAATGGTGTTGATCGCCCGCAAGTGGTTCCGGTGCCCGCCTTCCATGCTCTCGCCGGTCTTGATTGCCATGCCAAGCGACGTTCCGAACAAGGCGTGCTCGATATCATGGGTCGCGAGGGCATTTCCAGCAAACAAGGCTTTCACGTAACCCTTTTCAATGATCGAGGCAAGGTGACTTGCACCACCCGTGTGGATCACGGCAGGACCTGCAACGACGACCAGCTTTCCCTTGGCAAGAACCATTTCCTCGGCGAGTTTCTTGACCAGCGTTTCGGACGGCTTCTCGGATGATATCTTCGAGATCATGAAATCGAACATGGTGGATCGGTCCCGTGATTGTTCAGGGGGAATCACGCGCACGCCAGTAGAACCAACTACGATCATGTCACCCTGCCGAACATCCTTGAATTTTTTCGTGCACGCTTCTCTCGTTTCCGTGTTTACCACGATGACGGAGTCCATGCGCGTGTCTGCCACGTCGATCCAGGTCCCATCGAGGCGCAGCATGGTCGGATGATTCGTCGTGGAATAGAAATCTTCGGGAAAAACGCCATTTTTTGGTGCTGGTTCGAGCATTGCATCGACATCACCCTCGATCTCGGCGCCGAGTTTCTTGATCTCATCAAGAATGAGATCCAGTGTTTCATGGGAATCCGCCTTGATCAGGATCCTTGCATCGCTTTGATCATTGTTAGTTTTTCCGACGGCGAAATCAAGAATGTCAAAATCTCCTTTGAGAGCAATGATCTTGTCCAGTACCTTGGCCATGATCAAGGAATCGATGAGGTGCCCGTGGAGATGAATTTCTTCGGAATTTTCTTGCGTCATGAATAACTTCACCGATACAAATTAGCTGTTGGATGACGGTCTATCATGCGACATCATTACCCGATCTCTCGAATTAATGAATGAATACATAAGGAAAGAGCATTTTGATGTTTATTGAAGTAGCAATCCAGGTAACCTTTATGCTCATCAAGGACAACGAAATATTTCTCGATCTCGAGGATCACGGGGAATTAACGCGAATATTGCTTGGTAAAATGCAGGTCGAAGGCATCAGCATTCGAGAATCAGTTATATTCCCCGTATCCGTGGAAAGCTCGTGGGTGCTGAACGGCATGCTCATGTCGAATGATGGAACGACCATTCGTGATATCACGTGGATGCCTGGCAATGAAAAACCGCCTATCATGCCCGAGATCAAGAACGTGTTATTCCTCGAAGATATCGTCGAGAATGATCACTCTCACGCTAAGAATGGAAAGCATATTCTCGGTTACCTCGTTAAAAAATTCAAGCTCGAGAAAAAGATGAAAAGTCTGAAATTCTTTTCTCTTTGCTGGTTTTCAAATACGGAGTTCCAGGAAATCGGAAACAACATCAAACTTTTGCCCGCAATCCATGCACGAAACCTCGCTGGAATCCATCTCGCGCCACTCGCGGATGCGAACAAGGAAGGATCCAGGCCATTAGGGTTCACGGACGCCGTGGACGAATTCACGTGGGAACCGCAGCATGTTTACATCGAAATACACGAGAAAACATTGCAAAAAATAAGAACTGAATTGTGGTAATGCTCGACTAGTGCACGTTCGGGAATGCATCACGTGCGCTTGATCGGTTTCCGAAGAGGGAATCGGAAGTCGATTTCCGGGGGAAAAATGCCGAGCTGGGTTTTTCGGACGACGGGCATCATTGCCTCGTCATCATCATCGGCTATTGCATTGCCTGCATTGGTTGTTATCGAGGTCGCCATGATTTTTGTCTCCATTATTGATCGTGATTCAAAAAAACTGGATGTTTACTGGACCTTGATTTCCTTCTTGTCCTTTGGCTGTTCGGGCTTGCGCTTGAGCGTGATGTTGAGCATCCCGTCCTCGAGCTTGGCATCGATATCTTCCGTGGTCTCCACGTCATCGGGCACGGGAATTTCACGGTAAAAGCTCTCGTGCCGCCGTTCCTTGCGCAAGAAATTCTTGCCCTTCTTTTCCTCTTCTTGCTTCTTCTCGGCACAAATCCGCAGCTCGCCATCCTCGAGCGTAAGCGTGATTTCGTCCTTCGCGATGCCGGGTAACTCGGCGCGAATCTTGTATTCCGTGTCCGTCGCCTCGATGTCAATCGCTGGAAAGCCCGTGAATGGCATCACCGGCGCGAGAACGTCACCAAAGGGCGCGAAAAACGGCTCGAGAAAACTGCCGCGAAAATCGTCGATCCAGTGACCAAGATCGGTCATGAACCACGGGTGATACGCCCATCGCTCGGCAATTTTCGTGCTGGTGCTTTCGTCTTCGCGTTCGGTTTCCTTGTCTTCGTTTGTGCCATCAGCTTCAAATTTTTCATCGGTTATGATTTCTATCACCTAAATGATTTGTTATTCAACTTGTAACTACAAGTTGCATATTGACAATTAATTCTTAATAAATTTTAGCGCATAAAAAAAAGGTCTTCAAGGTCAATCATTTATGAATGATGGGACCGTGCCCATTCGGACCGTGAAGAATCTTTATTCGTTCATGCTCTTTTATTATCTCGATTGCCCATGGCATCGAATCCCGCGAGAAGAATCTTGAAATTTGATTGTTTATCTGGTATTTCTGGCGACATGTGCGTGAGTGCTTTCCATGATTTGCTGGAGAACGCGGGGTTGGATGCTGATGCATTAATTTCGGTTATTCAAGCAATAAAAGATACCGTAACCACGGTTTCGGGTATCGAAGTTAATTTTGAGCATGTGATGAAAAACGGGTTTGCGGCGACCCGCATGGAGCTCGATATCCAGGAAGTCCGTGAGCACGTTGATATCGATGCCATTGAAAGCAATCTCGTCTCTTGCATGGACGCCGCGGCCATCGGAAATCCTGGTGCGAGGGCATTTGCCGAGAACGCGCTCGACATCATCGTCGACGCGGAAACCAAGGTTCATGGCATGCAGGGCGATCACGATGATCACGATCATGGTAGCGTGGAATCCCACGTTCACCTGCACGAGCTTGCATCTGCCGACACGATCGTTGACATCCTGTGCGTCACCCGGGCACTCGAATTACTCGGGTATTTTGACGAGCATATGATCGTCAAGGTGCACGCGGGGCCTGTATCGACTGGCAGAGGCAGCATCAAGACAGCCCATGGCACCGTGCCGGTTCCCGCGCCGGGAACGCTGGAGATATTGCAATCGCACGGGATACCATTCATCGATGGTCCTGTCGATGGCGCGGAGCTTGCGACCCCAACAGGTTGCGCGCTTCTCGCCGCGATGAATCCGGATTTCTCCGGGATGCAAGTACCCGCGATGGCCGTCGCGATTGGCTTGGGTGCTGGCAAAAAAACGTTCGAATCGGTTCCGAACATCTTGCGGTTGCAATTGCTCGAACCTGGGGTACAACAAGGAACGAACGAGAATATCATGGCGAGTTATGTTGAAAGTTCTCCTTTCCAGGCAAGCGTTGACGAGGTCACGCAGGTGACGATCGTGCTCGACGATGCAACGCCCGAGGATGTCGGTTATCTCCTGGACAAAAGTTACAAGGCCGGTGCACGGGAAGCATATAGCCGCCCGGTACACATGAAAAAAAGCAGGCTTGGCGTGGAAGTCGTTATCTTGTGCGCTGCTGCGACGGTTCAAGATATCCTGGGGCTATGGATGGAAGAGAGCACCACCCTGGGTTGCCGCGTGGAACGTATCTCGAGAGTCGTTCTCGATCGGGTTGCCAGGACGTACCAAATCGACCTTGAATCGGGTGAAAAGACCTTCTCGGGCGACGTGGGCGTGAAGTTTATCATGATCAAGCCTGATCGCGAAAGCAGTGTCGTTACATCGCGACCCTTGTTCAAGATCGAGCACGATGACTTGAAAAACATTGCGGAGACCTTGGGGATTTCCATTCACGCAGCAAGAACCCTTGTCGAAGCAAAACTTCGCGAATTTGAAGAATTTGCAGGAAATTGATCTGGCAATTTTTTTTTGATTTTACTTGCGAGAACATGGATCGCCAGGCCGATTTTAGATCCTATTGTTTCTGGGAACGCCTTGTTAATGGGCACTCAATTCATTGAAAGCAATTCAGTACCAACGTCCTAGCTTGGCAAGCATTTCCTTCAGTTGCTTGATCCTCGACGCGTCCTTGAGCTCGCCAATGAGGCCCTTCACTTGCCTTTGAAGCATGGCCCCGTGGTTCGTTATGAAAGCGTCGCGGCTCCACACGGGCTCGAATCCCTTGGGATTCTTGATGGCATCTTGATAATACATTAGTGCTCTCACGAAAAAGGTAATGGCTTCATCGAAGTCGGGATTTTCCCTGGTGCAGGCGATGCGAGCTATCATTTCGGAGCATTGCCCGGCTTTCGCGAAGTAATATCCTTTCTTGAATGCAACCGTTGCATCTTGCAACGCTTTTGCACCACGGCTGGCATCACCTTTTTTCAAAAACGCCCTGCCGCGAAATTCATGTGCGTTACCAAGGAAGTATTGGTTCTCAAGTTCTGTTGCAAGCTTAGCAACCGTGACGCTTTCCTGGATCGTGTCATCGAATTCTCCAGCCCAAAAGTAGCATTCCATCATTTCATTCTTGATGAACGCGATCTTGTGATTTGCTTTCAACTTGGAATACACGCGATAGGCAGTTTTCAAGAGTTCGACCGCCATCTTGAACTCTCCTTGCTTCCTAAAATCCAGCGCGTCTATGTATTCTTGCTCGGCTTCCTCCGTGCGCATTTCCTCGTCTCCCGATGCAAAATCCTCGACCGATAGCACGTGCATCATGTTTTGTTTTTCCATCTCCTCGGGCAAGGATTCGACGATGGCGGGAATTTCCTGGTCGATTGGGAATCTATCAATGTCCTCGATGGCCTCGTCTCTGTTGTCCACCGTGGATGGTACGTCATAATCACGGCCTTTTGCCAGGTCTTCGATCCTCGAAAGCTTGAGTTGCGCGTTTCGTGGCTGGCTTGCGACCTCGATGCGGCCTTCGTCCTCGCGATATGCCTTGATAGGAGGAGCTCCTTTCACGGTCGTTTCGTAGACATCGGCCAGGGATTCGATGAAGAGCTGAGGCGTTATGCCGACGATCTTGAATGGCACGGGATAATACACGATTTCATTCGGGTCAGATCTCGTGGTACCGTTCGGACGTAAATCAAGAGCGTACCGGTCGAGATCTGATTGGGTGAAATCTGTTCGGGAGAGCCTGAACACCTTGATACCATAGGGCGACTCTCGTTCCTTGATCTTGCTCGGGTCATGCACGACGGCGATCGCCAGCGGATTTGGCCCTTGAAAGCCGAGCTGGTTGCCGACGTCGATGGATGACAGGAAAATCGATTCAGGATTGCTCTTGAACGGGTGGGAATGCCACCAGCCACAGACAAACGACCCATCAGTCTTCTCGGCAATCTCACCATCGAGTTCTGCCGCTTTTGAATAATGCGACGGCCCAAAAACGACCTCGGTTGCTTCTCCAGAGGTCATGGGCACCGCCGAATCGACATGCACGTCATTCTTGTTCTTGTCAACCCGGCCGACTAAGAAGCCATAAACCTCCTTCCAGTCGAATTCCGGGATGTTTTCATTCGCATATCGTTTTGCATACAAGAGGATAGATTTCAGTGCCTCCCCGTTGATGAGCACTTTCCTTTGTCCCTTATACATCCTTTGCGGATGCTCGTCACGATCACCAGGCTCCTCGGTGCGTTGATCGTTGTAATCGTCGGACATCGTGCATCCCGTATTCGTACATCGGTATAATGACATCTAGGAACTTCAAGGTATTATTTTATCTGTTAGCTACTCTATCGGCTCTTTCACCTAAACACCTCGGATTATTCATGAAACAAAATCTTTTTTGTCCATGTGCCGATGTACATTTTACTGAAAATGTATTCTAACTCGGGATGAAAAAATCGTGTTTAGACACAAGCCCAGGACAGAAGACATTCCCGATTTGAAGGGTTTTCTCGCGTACCTAAAGAAGATCAATCCTGAATTGCATGAACGCTACATGGTCCAGATCAAGAGAGCCTTCATTGCCGACGTACTGGTCTTTTGTTGCTTTGTCACAGCTGTGGCCGTGGCCCTCATCGCCCTTTACACGTTATATTCCACCGGAGATATTACCCCAAATATCGTCGCGGAACTCGTTATTTTCATGGTTTTATTCGCACCAATAATTATTTGCTCAATTCTCGGGCGGAAAGCGCATACCCAAGCCTTGCGAATCGAATCTGAGATCGAGGCGGAATATCACCAGTCTGGGTTCAAGGAACACTAAACTTTTCTTTGATGCACTAACCACGCTAGATCTTGGCAACCTTTTTCATCTCGTTTTTCTTGCGAGTGGATTAGCGTCCAGAATTTCCAGCATTTCCAACATCCTTCCTAGCTTTTTGGCTCAAAGGAGAATGTCTTTCCTAAAAACAATTTAAACATTTTTCGCGTCTTGAACTCGAACATCGGCGAGAACGGATCCTTCAACTACACGACGCGTGTTTTTCCATGCCGACGACCAAGACGAGCTTCCAGAGAAAAAATGGCAGTGCGAACATCGAGAAAGCCGATGTCGACATAGATCAAAATGCCTTCATGGTGTATCCACGACAATCGGTGCTCGTCACGTCTCGCCATGGAGATGACGTCAACATTGTTACGGTTGCTTGGTCCACCGTGCTCTCGTTCAAGCCACCGATGCAAGGCATCGTGCTATCACCACAGCGGTTTTCCCACGAGCTCATATCGAAATCGAAGAAATTCATCATCAACATTCCAGACAGGAGCATCATCGACCAGGTGGTGCAATGTGGCCGAACGACCGGACGATTGTTGAATAAATTTGCCGAGATCGCCCTCACACCGCTGCACTCGGTGGCCCTCGGGGAATATGGCCCACCACGGATTGCTGAATGCCCCGTTCATGTCGAATGTGAAGTCAAGCAGGCAATCGATTTTGGTGATCAAACGCTCTTCGCCGGCGAGGTCGTTGCATGCAGTGCGAATGCGAACTTGATCAAGAATGGCATTTACCAGCCTGGTCTTTTCGAGATACCGTACCATCTCGGCGGCCATCAATTCCAATTCAATAACTTGAAAATTCACTCGTTTTGAAACCTGTATCAAAAGTAGTAATTGAAAATATTTTCATTTCTTGATAAACACTGCTACGGGGACGCTCGCCGCTCGCATCTGAGCCATTTTATCGGTGCCTGACAAGTCAAGCTTGAACCGGCCATGGTCCCCGCAGATAACTAGCAGCGTGTTTTGTCGTAGTTGCTTTTGCATGGACAGCATCCATTTATCCGTGCGGAGCAAGAGCCGCTTCACAAGCTCGTCGGGATTTTGCCCGCGTTGCTTTGCTTGTTCTGCAAGGCCCTCAAAATCGAGGAAGTGAAGCCAAGAAAGGCTGTACGTGTTGATGACCCGCGCTGCTTCGACCCACGTGGCCATATCGGAGTCTTTCACGCGCTCCTCGGTATTGCCCGAATAACGGCGTAAATCTTTCGGCCGGCCGATCATCGTGGTCTTGAAACCATGCTCGTTCAAGTACTTGAGCAGGTGGAAGCCCTTAGGATTGTAGGGAAAACCGATCGTCGGCAAGAGTCCCCCATACATGATTTGGTGCATGACCCCAAGAGTGTACGGATTTTGTGTGTTGAAGAGAGCCAACGCATTTGAAAACTCGATCAAGAACTGCGGCTTGTATTGTGACAGTTCGAAAAGACCAAAGTTATCAAATAATGCAAACACGATGCGTTCGGCCTTGAATCTCTTGGAGATTTCCGGGACGGCTGGCGGGATTTCCCGCGGCACTGGGGCCCCGAGGATTTCACAAAAGGTCGCAGGGAGTCTATTCAAATCCATTTCATACGTTTGCATTTCGGCCGAAGCCATAAGTTAACCACGTTTTTTACACTGCTTATTGAATTTATGGGGAGAAGACTTATAACCTTTTTAACACTGGCGGACTCTGATCGACTCGCGAACCGTACGAGCATATATATCTCCTTCGCAGCGCCCACGGCCATGATACAAGCCGCCATTATCCGCTACTGGCGTCTTTACTCCTAGCATGAGCGGTGTTTCGCGGATTCTTTTTTGGTTTTTGTTCCAGCGCCTGGCGCGTTTTCAAGGCAAGATCGCTAAGAACCTCCTCCACGTTATCGCCCGTGAGAGCGGACGTGAGCGACACGTCACATGACAATTCTTGAGCCAAGGTAGTAATTTCTTCGTCGTCAACAGCGCGGTCTTCGGACATGTCAAGCTTATTTCCGATGACATGGCACGGGACGCTACCAAGAACCGATGTTGCATCCTCATACCAAGCTTTGACGTTATTAAATGTTTCGTGGCTCGTTAGGTCAAATACAACAATGATACCTTGAGCACCTTTGTAAAAGTTCTTCCTGGCCTTGTTAAACTTCGATTGACCCGCGATATCCCAAAACACGAGCTCGATATTCTCGTTCTCGTAATTTATCACCTTATCACTTAAATTCGTGCCGATCGTGGGCAGATAGGTCTGGCGAAAAGCATTATCGGTAAACCGGAGGATAAGTGAAGTCTTCCCGACAGCAGGATCGCCAATCACTATGATCTTGAACACGCATTCCATTTCTTTTGCGCTGTCAGATTTAGTTGACTCATCGGGGAACTCGATATCTCCACGTTGTCCCAATTCTTGCGAGCGTAGTTCCTCCAATCGGCGAGTCATGGTCCTGAAGAAAGCATCTATGAGTACTTGTTTCACGGGTTGCTTATTTTCCTCGAGAGTAACAATCTCTTTTGTATATTCATTGAAAATCTTTTCGAAATCAAGTAGATACTTGTAAAAAATAGCATCACCTGCTTCCCCGATGATGAGCGAAAGTGTCGACACGCCATGAAAGCCACGAGACTCGTAGTCATGGTACGTGATGCACCGCACGACGATCTTAACCGAACTATCCGGAACCGGCAAGATGGCAAGCTTCTCGGGTAAAGAATCCGATCCAGAAATGATATTCATCGAAATAATCGCATAGTTGGCAACTATATCCTTGTCTAAACTCAACGGATGCCAGCACGCGGGAATGGGGCCAGCACGTTGATCAAACTTGGAATACAAGGTGGATTGGATGATATTTGTGCTCGTGAACTCAGTCATATTTTTTCAACATCTATTTTATCGCGAGAGCCCCTAATGTTATTTTCGTGAAATCGGCGATTCTAATAAATTGCTGGAAAAAATTAGCAAAGTCTCGATCATGCGAGCGATACTGAACTTGATGGTCATATCCAAATTGCGCACTTATCGGCATCTTTATCTCTATTGTCATAACTTTTTATCTCTCATGAATTTTACACATCACAATTGCAAGCCGGAGACTACGAACCGATATGAAAAAAACATTGTTGAACGGCTTTAATAGCGTCGAGGACGTGTTGAACGGCTTTAAGGATGGTGAAATTTCGCTCGACGATGCCGAGCGCATGCTTAAGGGGCAAATGATGCAAGAAGTGGAAAACCTGGCAACGCTCGATATTTTTAGGGAAGTGCGCACGGGAACGCCAGAAATCATCTTCGCGGAAAGCAAGGCCATCGATGACTTGAAAATGATCATCAGCAATTTTCTCGAGACGAAGGGTATTGCCGTCATCTCGCGGCTCACGCCCGAACAAGAAGCCATGGTGCAAGAATCCTTTCCAGGCATGATCGAGCTGAAGGAAAAGGCGAACATGGCCGTCATCAAGAAAGAAGATTACACCATCGAGCCATGCGGTGGCATTGTGGGGATCATCACGGCAGGCACGTCCGATATCGCCATCGCCGAGGAAGCCGCGACCGTCTGCGAGGTCATGGGTTGCACGGTCGAGCGTGCCTACGACGTCGGCATCGCGGGTCTCCACCGGGTGTTCAAGCCGATGAAGATGTTCATTGAAAAAAATGTCGACATCATCATCTGCTGCGCGGGCATGGAAGGTGCCTTGCCCTCGGTCATCGCATCGCTCACCGACGTGCTCGTGATCGGCGTTCCCATCGCAACGGGATATGGATTCGGTGGTCAAGGCGTTACCGCCCTTAGCTCGATGCTGCAAAGCTGTTCCCCAGGCCTCGTCGTCGTCAACATCAACAACGGCATCGGGGCCGGCGCGGCGGCAGCAATCGTTTCGCGAAAGATGGGACGGTTGCGCTCGAAAGCCGGGGAATCAAGCCAACAAGACGGATAGTGCCGGATACTATCATGGGACAAGATGACTCACCATCAAACAGGAAACGAAAAAATCCGTACATTGCTGGAGTGGCGGCTTTAAACTTCAAGCCGGAACAAGATTGGGAAATCGAGGAAGCCCGGACACTTCATGAACAAGCATCATTTCCTTTTGACGTGGACCGGATAATATATGAAGATTGCATCCAAGGAATGCAAGAATTACCAGCCGAATCCATCGATCTGGTTATTGCTGACCCGCCGTTTGGAATAGCATTCGATGGAAAGGGTTCGCAATACAATCGCAAGACCGAGCTCGTCGTGGAGGGGTACCAGGAGGTTCAAAGTAATTATGATGACTTCACCATGGCATGGATATCGGAATTGCCCCGGATCATGAAAGACACGGCATCAGCGTACATCTTCTCGGGATGGACGAATTTGAAGGATGTTCTCCTCGCGGTGGACGCAGCGCACCTGACCGTTATCAATCACATCATTTGGAAATATCAGTTTGGTGTTTTCACGCATCGAAAATACGTGACGAGCCACTATCATGTCTTATTCCTTGCCAAGAATCAGGATTCGTATTTCTTTAACAAGGTCGAGCATTATCCCCTCGATATATGGGATATCCCGCGCGTGTACCGTCCTGGCCAGAAAAAGAACGGAACGAAGCTGCCTGAAAATGTCATCTTTCGCTGCATAGATTTTAGTTCGAAGCCTGGCGATCTCGTGCTCGACCCTTTCATGGGAAACGGAACGACCGCGACATGCGCGAAAGCCAAGTTTCGTCATTTTCTCGGGTTTGAAATCAACGAAAAAATGCGCGATATCTTGGAATCAAACTTGCAAGTAGTAATATTAGGCGAGTGTTATGCGCCTTATCGAACCATGATACCACCAGCAGAAGAATTGGCAAAGAAGTATTCTGCCGTGAAAAGGATCCTCGAAGACAAGCAAGATGAATAAGAAATAATGGCACGGTACTGGAATAAAAAAAGAAAATCACATATTTCAAGCTTTGAACTTCAAAGTGACGATCTCGTCGTGCCCCACGTCTTTTACTGTCACGATGTTATCCGAAAGGCTTGCGGCGTGCGTGTCGACCCCGGTCATCTCATCGAGCTTAACTTCCTCGACCGACGCGAAACCGAGCTTGGTATTCACCGTGATGGATGCATCTCGGGTTTCACGGCTCAAGTTGTAAAACCGTAGCACGTAACCATCGTCCAAGTCCGCTTTCTTGAACGTGGAGAAGATCATGCATCGAGGTTCCATCGAGATAAAACTTGAAGTTGCATCCATGACCTTTTCCTGGCTCAAGAATTGCTCGTTATGCTCGTCCACGAGAAACATTTTCGGGAGATCGAAACGCTTGTAATCGAGCACTGCCGGGAGTGGCTCGGTGTTGCGAAAATCGTTGAACGTGCGCGGCACGCATGGCAAGATCGGATTGACGAATTCTTCGAGATTGGAAAACACCTCGTCGGGAATGTTTACCTGTCCATCAACGGTCATGCTCGGCGTGAAGGGCAAGATTGCCATGTTAAATTCCAGCTTGAACAAGCATTGGGCGTCGGGTGTCGCCACGTCTGGACCCGCACCTTGACCAGGCCTGCCAAGCCATCCGACCGACCGGAACAGTGTCAAGATCAAGCTATTGGTACCGAAATCTTGCTCGTTGACCTCGTGTTGCTGGGCGTCACGTGACAAGATGACAAGACCTGCGTCATTCCCATCGCGCGTTCCCGCTACACCGAAGAAATGGTCGTGAAACTCGGTTGGATTTGGTTTTTGGTTCCAACCTTTTCCTTCTGGAATCGCTAGCGGTTTTTCGAGCACGCAGAAATGCTGCTGGAAAATCTTCTTGTCCGTTATGATGCCGCTGGGGACGATGATGCGTAACCGGTGATCCTTTGCCTTGTTATCAACCACGATGTTGATATTGACGCGGCGAGAATTCTTGCAAAGGGTGAGGTTCATCTCGACCATTTCCACGACTTTCCCGGGCAATTGCGTTTTCCGATCGGGTGATAACCCGGCGGGAAGCTCGAAGGGAATGGTCACTGTTGCCGTGACGCGTTCAGCATGCACCGACACCTCCTTGACCATCGCCGCCGCGTTACTTGACGTGTAGATCTGGTGGTTTAACGGCATCTTTATGTAGTCATACTCGTCGCCAAAATCCGGCTCGTCGAGGAGCAACCCACATCCTTGAAATGACATGCCCGTTTCCTTGTCGAGCAAATCAAATGTTCCGTTATCGTTGATCACGATGGATCCCATCGAGGTTTCGAGAATCGTGTTGCCGTCGCTGGTGACTTGCACCCAGCTCGTGTCGACGGGCACGGGTTCATCCTCGGTCGGTGTCAAGTAAAATGTCTTGAACCCGAGGGCAGGCACATTCGTCGCGAGAAACTCGAATTTGTAATACGCGTCGAATGGTTTCCAATGCTTGTAGACGGTTTCGATGCTTGTCTCCCGCCAGTTTTCCACGGGGACGGGATCACCATTGACATCGAGAAGGCGGAACACCTCGGGGCACGTTGGCTCGCCTAGCTCCGTGGTTTCCACCCAGATATTCACGATCGCGTCACGCAAAAAAGTGCTCGGATTAAACACGAGAACCTCCAATGTTTCCTTGGGATTTTGCGTCGGGCTTCTGCCAACAGGATAGAAATCGACGCGAGCAATGATGTTGCGCACGGCGTCCTTCAGCAAGGTCATGCCAACTTCCCATGCGTGCGCGAACCGCGTCATCATGTCGCGGTGCACGGCGTCGACGCTGCAACCGCCGATCGAGTCGTGTGGATGGTTTCTAAGTAACCATCGCCATCCGTACCACACGTAATCCTTCGGGTACGAAAATTGCTTGCCCGAGATGAGTTCGGTGATTGCGGAGATGGGTTCCGTCCATCGCTCATAGAGTGCCTCGTTCTTCAGGTTGTTTTGCAATAAATAAATTCGCGTGGACACGATGTCCGAGAGTAACAGCTGCTCTCTACCACCTTGCAACCCACCCGTGAATGTCCCGAGCTGCACGCCTTGAAGCTCGGCTCGCAACGCGTCGAGATACCCCATGAATGATGCGTGTTGCATGTGACCCTCTATTCCCAGCGCGTTGAAGTACTCGATGAAATCGGGCAGTAATTCCTCGGGTGCAAGGTGATCCACGCCACTCATTAGCAACAACACCTTCGTGGCGGCGCGCTTCTTGAGATTGTCGCGCACTTGTTTCGCTTGCTTCACGGGAGCATCGAAACTTGGTTTATCTCTCGTCGCGCCAGCCATGTTACCATATCCCATCGGCTGATTAATGGCAAGCACGCTGGTCTTGCCGTCGGGTGCGATCCACGTGAACTCGGAATTGAGCCGGTCGACCTCGTCGCCCATCCCACGCGAGAAGATCATGTTGTCGATGTTGAAGCCTTGCAATATCTGTGGCATCTGGGCAATGTGACCGAATTCATCTGGCAGGTTTCCCACCGGCATTGGCATGGCGCCAAAAGATTCGACAATCTGCTTGCCGAGCAGCAAGTTTCGAACATGGGCTTCGGGAGATACCTTAAACTCATCGGGGAGCATGTAAAAAGGTCCCGCAGTAATCCGACCTTCTTGCAGGTACTTCGCTATCTTGTCTTTATTCTGCGGTCGAATTTCGAGATAGTCTTCCAAAACGACTGATTGCCCGTCGAGCGTAAAATTGACAAAACGGTTATCCTCGTCAAGTATTCTTAATAGTTTATCGATCGTGTACACGAGCTTGAACCGGAACCCTTCCCATGGTAGATACCATTCCCGGTCCCAGTGCGTGTGCGATATCACGAATAATTGCATGTCCTCGTCGGGTGCGTTCACCACGGTTATCACCAAAATGTGAAAGTAACTAATTTATCGACTATTTCAAGATTGGCGAGATCATTTAAAAAGAAAAAGGTTTTTTTGGGACATGGCAGCAATCCCAAATTATATATTAGAAAAGTTTTCCAACTTACACATGGCATATAATTCTAATTATTCGGGATATCCTCGTTACTACCGACGCAGTCCATTAGCACGGGTCTTGTCTTGCGTGATCTGTGCCGTATTCATGATGATGTCGATCTTCTTCTGGTTCCCGTTCGGAGGTTTTGGCTACTTCTATTACTATCCCATATTCACAGTGTTTATTGTCGCGATCATCGCGGTTGCAGTGGTATCCATCGTCTTGTCAGTTACCCGAAACAGGGCATACATGAGAGCCCAGCGATTTCCGCAAGGCCAGCCACCTTCGCAGGATGATTTTGCAAGATACAATGGATCAAACCCACCAGACATGTCCCAACCGTATGACCCCAATCCTCAAACACAAGCACCACCTTCTCCAGGCTTCAAATCAGAGATACCTCGCGGGCCAACTCTTAGCACGAAATGGCAAGGTCCGGCCATGAATCCAACGACAGCACAAGGAGCGCGGTATTGCCCGGTTTGTGGTGTTGAAGTAGGGGGCGATGCACGATTCTGCCAAAATTGCGGCGCGGATATAACACGGTTTATGATTTAGCAGAATAGTGAAGATGTAAGTGATCATGCAACATTACAAGAATTGTCATTCCATTCTTCATCGTGATCGACGCGGGTAGGTTGGCTGGGGAGACGAAAGCCGTGCATTTCTTGTTATTGCTGCCATCGATATCAATATCCTGTTGTCTCGTTAATTTTTCATTCGGCATGAAAATGCATCGTAATTTAAAATATCGAGATTATAATTCATTGTAAGTTAACTTGATTTCCCTATTTTTCGCGCCTTACACTAGATAGCCAAATAGATGTGATTCAGAACGAATTGGGTCTTTATTTCTTGTGGTGGCTAACATTTTATAGAAAGTCGGTGAAATTATATAGCAAGGGGTATCATGTTTGTACGAACAAAAACGGAAAGGTCTAATCTAGTCATGAATCGAATAAAACATGCTCTTCATGCAGCACCCGTTATTTTCATCGTGATGACTTCTACATTACTCGGCGCAAGCATCTTCTTTCCGAGCTTTGGAAATACCACCACGCCAACGAAGAATGATAACCAAGAGATGCGAGGCACGATTAATGCAAAAGAATCGGGTAATTATGTCCAAGGAGTTCAGACCATTCAATCCTGGTGGAATGCAAATTGGAACTATCGTAAAATGGTCACGTTCATCGAACCAGGCTTGATGAGTCGTGATCGTGATCCTTGCAACATTTACGTAACGTTCGTGGGCAACGTTGCTCGCAATAATAGCATTCGGTTGACATTGTTCACAAACACGAGCACGTGGATCGAGGTTCCAAGCCAGATCTGGAATGCGACGTTTCACACCAGCGGTTTGGTAACATACTACACCAGTTGCACTGTTTTCTTTTACATGAACATGACCAGGGGAACGACCGGGTATTACTACATCTATTATGACCCGAATATCTCAGCGCGGGCAAATTACGGGATCCACATTACCATCCGACCCAGAATTAACCCATCAATCCCAGTGGATACCCATATACAGCCAAGAGTGTATTATGTCGCGAATAAGAGCTATTCATCGCCAGTGAATAGCTTTGACGTGATCGTTAACAACAATACAGCTAGCCCACAGGCGTCTATATGCTTGGTCGATACTTTACGCGGTTCTCTTGGGGGAGGCGCAAACGGTTCGGATTGGGGTGGCCCTGTTGATTCGCCTGTAAGCATGTTGAATAACGGTGTAGATACTTTGAACATAACCGGGCAGCAATGGGTTTCAATTGGAGAAGCAGCGCTCGATGCCATTGGATACGATACAAGCCATAATGTCAACAATGGTTTTAGTCAAGGTTATCGAGTTAACGTTGGGCCAGACAATCCCGCTGAGTCATGGGATGGAAAGGGGAACGTCACTGTGCTTACCACTGGCCCGCTCATTGCGATGGTGAAGATCCATACCACGGATGGCGCCTTTGCTCCAGTATCTGCATATCCAGGAAGCGGTGTGCCGAATGTTAATTGGTACAAGGATAATCTGCAAAATGTAAATATCATCTCGGACACGGTAACGAGGGGTGGAGATGGTGGCCTTGGATACGTGACCTACGATATCTTGTACACGTTTTATTATTATGGAGGCCAGACTTTCATGCAAATCCAGCTCAATTTCACGGCCTCGCCCCAGCGAGGTGGAATAGGGTCTGGTTACCCCGTTACAGCTCTAAATTATACTAATACCAACGTGTATTTCAAGAATTATGGCGATTGGCCACATCTCATGCAATTTGTTGTAGCAAATCAAAATCCGGGGGACGTACCATTACAAACTGTGAAATCATGGAATGGTACAAAATATGGACTTGCTACTCAAGCTAATAATTATTTGGCAAAACGTAACGATTTTCCAACCGTGCCATGGCTAGCGTGGTGGGATAACTCGTCGAAGCATAATCCCTCGATTGGCATGATGGCAGTCGCAAACCCGGTAGGTTGGCAGGTTCTTTCGCTCGCCGTGCCGGGCATCGGCGCCAACGGCATGCTACAGCAAATCTTACCTGAAGGCTTGCAAGGTTCTAACTACCTATTATCGCGCGGGTCGACGCTCAAGTATGACTACTACTTGTTGACCGACAGCTATACCAACAATTACACGTCGACTGCCAACATGTGCCAGCGAATGAACAAGCCCGTGAGCGTGCAAGTGGGGAATCAAGAACTCTTTTCGAACAACGCAGTGTTCGTTCACGTGCAAGATCACAGCGGTCAAACCGCTTTTGGCGTTCAAGTCACCCTGCGAAATAGTACCTTCTTATCCAGTCAAAATGTCAACAACAATGGTAACGTCACGTTTACCCCTATTCCCGACGGCACCTACACACTTCAAGTGAATTTCACGACGGGAGTTACGACGTACATCGCCAACTCATCGACCATCGTGTTGAACCACGCGATTACCAGGTACTATTACATCCACTCGCCGACGAGCATCGCGAACCTCACGATAAGCCTGCGAAATAAAGCAGAAGGTAATGCACCAATATCGGGTGCGCAAATCCGAATATTGAATTCGACGAATAATAATACGATCCTTCAAGGTCTCACGGACCAATTCGGCACGCCTATACTGTTCAGGCTTTATTCGAGTGTTGCCGGTAACACTCCATACATTATACAAGTCTATTATGGCGGTATCTTGCGGGTCACGAACATAACAAGTAACCCATTCCCGCTAAGTGGTAACACCGTGCTCAATCTTGGCGTGGCCATCGATACGACGGCAATCACTGTGCAAACTTCCGATGTCTCGGTCAATTTCGGCGCCACGTATCATCTCACGTTCACCTACCATGAATCGAGCAACGTAAATATTAAATTCACGCCGAGCATGGTGAACGTGAGCACGAGTTACCAGAGCCTGTGGTGGAGAAATGGCATCGACTACACGTGGTCAGCTAATCCAGTGACAAGAGTCATATCGTTGAATCTTATGACCGGTCCTTCGGTTAAATTAAACCAGACCAAAGTGTTCCCGATTTACATTTATGCGTTTAATAGTACCGTGGAGCAAGCGATCCAGCAAGAATTCATCGTGGTGAACCCGATCGCGACGGGCATCGAGGTGTTTTTCAATGGTGCTAATATCACGGCATCACCCAGCGCCAATTTCAATTACACGGCAATCATCTCGATCAGGGTTCGATATTTCTCGACAAACCCGATGGGCAACCTCACGACCTTGAATTCAACCTTGATAACGATGACAGATGGCGTTCACACGTGGAGCAATTTCACGTTTAGCTCTCCATATTACACGCTAACGCTCAACACGTCATATTTCAATCCCCAGAGCAGTTATTCCTTCAGGATCACGTGCACGACGCCAACCACCTCAACGCAAGTATTTGCCCTGACGATATTCCCGCGCAGCATCCAGACTTCGTTAAAAACAAGTATGTTCCCGGGCATGACCCCGCAACTCGGGCAGAATCCGACGATCACGGCGAATTGGACGGATGTCGTGACTATATACGTCCAGTATCACGATGACCTGAACCATAAATTCATCTTGACATCCACGACAGGATTATACGTGTATGCATTGATCGGCACGAGCGTCGTGAATGCAACGTCCGTTAATGGAACTGAATGGCGCGTTGCCATTAACACGAAAACTGCGCCCTTGATCGTTGGTGGCACGACATTGATCGCGATTCGATCGACTGCACCAGGCGTGTATAACTTGGCTGAGTTCATATTTAATTTATTCACGAAACCTATCGCGACGTATGTCACTTATACCGTGAACGGTTACAATCAAACCGCATTAACTACAACAGCATTTCAGCTCGATACGCCAATCAACATTCTGGCAACAGAGTATACGTGGAATGGCACGGTTGTACAAGGAGCGGGTGTTACGGTCAGTTTCGACAATGCAACGAATCCAGCTCAAGCACCGATCAATCTAATAGCCACGCCCCTCGGAAATTGGACTTATATGGCACATATCTTCTTGGATACCAACACATTCTATGCCGAGAATCAATTCTTCTACCTGCAGATACAAAAGACCAATTACACGAGTATAGTTCAGCCGATTATCGTCCGGCTGAATCCTATTGCAACTTTCGTCGTCTATACCGTTAATGGTTTCACACAAAGCGCATTAAGTAACGCATCCTTCCCTCTCGGCAGCAGTTTGGACATCCTTGCGACTGAATACATGACGAATGGATCAGTGGTATTGGGGCCAACCGTATGGTTAACCTATAACAATGCCATAACCCAAGCACCGCTCCGTCTAAACGCAACGTCAATGGGAAATGGAAGCTACATTATGCACGTTTCTCTCGACACCAACATCTTCTACGCGCAGAATGAATTTTTCTACCTGCAATTACAGAAGACAAACTACATAAGCATATTACAGCCGATTACCATAAGGGTGAGTCCCATTCAGGTGACTGTATCCATTGTTTCAAATGGCGTGGACATAGGTGACTCGATATCGAGGAACATAAACGACAGGTTTAACTTCACGATCTCGCTGAACGCAACGAATTACAACTCAAATTTCCTCAAGGGCGTGAAAGATTTCAAGGTAACATTGAATGTTCCATACCTGCAGCAAACATTTAACATGAGTACATCTGGCAACGGGATTTACTGGGTGATGATAAGCGCACCCTCGTACGCATCCCCGAATTATTTTCCGATTACGATGCAAATCTACGTGCCCCAAAATCAATCGGGAATTCAGCTGCAGTACGATATCAAGACTACTTATACATTCAAAATTTATGCCACGGCCCCCACGAATCAGAATTTGCTCCCCTGGGTTATCGTGTTGCTCATCGGTATCATCGCCATCTCGACATGGTTCATACTATATCAGATCAGGTTCAAGTACCCGCCAATTGTTCGCAAGATCCACGACTTGAAGCGCAGCGTGTCGCGGGGCAGGCTTGCCTCACGCATCCCGACGCAGAAGGTGAAAAGCCGGGAGGAGAACATCTTTCAGGAGTATGCAAAACAGATCAACGAGTATGGCTTCTTGCAAACACGCGACTCGCGGTATGCGGCGAGGGCTGCGGGCTATGCTCCCGTGCCTGACCAGTCAATTTCCCTGGAATTCGAGATGCCATCCATTGATAAAGCGGACCTGGAGGCAGTAGAGTCTAAAGCTCCAAAATTGCCGGGGAAAGCACCTACGAAGCAATACGTGGAACTGGAAACACCACCAGCACCTGCTCCTGCACCAGCCATCCCGAGACCCTTGACCAAGCCAGCACCTAAACAGCCTGGTGCCAAGGTAAGTCCACCGATCAAGCCAATCAAGCCAACAGGCGTGAAACCGCCGGCAAAGCCGTCGATCAAGGCACTCCCGAAACCTGCCGCGCGACTGCCGAAACCAGCGGCAGTCCCCTCGGCATTGCCTTCGACAATGGGTGGTGCTGAAGCATCAAAGACGGAAAACCTGTACCAAGACCTGGTACTGCTCGAGCAAAAACGATACAAGGCGGAACGGAGCTTGCGCGATCTCGACGCAAAGCATGCCCGTGGGGTGATCTCGGACGAGGAATACGGCGAGTACAACGAAAAAATCAAGGAAAGCCTCGATAAGTTGAAAGAGAACATCGCACAATTGCGACGCAAGATGCTCTCGTTCTAAAGGCATTGTATTTTTTCATTTTTTCTCTTTTTTACCAAGACGTGATGCTTTAACACGCGAATGCCACGAGACCGTAAAATTGTTCAGATGACGGTTACTTCGGGTTAATAATCTTCATCGTTGTGACGAAATACCGTCGATAATCAAGGTATAAATATTGAATTCACGGTTCTTAATACCATGATACTAACTTTTAATTTTAAGGAAATCGACGACTTGGTGGATACCTCGCCGATCCTCATTGAATGCCAAGAGGACAGAACGTTCAAGGATGTCATCACGGAGGTCTTGGAAAAAGTTGCCGCCATTGTCAAATTGACAATCCTTGATATCGAAATCTCCAGTTTCGATGGCGAGCCCGTGGATATTTCCTCTATGAATAAAACGGTCGAGGAAATAAGCATGAACTTCGGTGAAAGTTTCATCATCGCGAGAAAACCTTTAATTTCAAAGGCTGCCATGGCTGGAGGTGGTATTTCCGGTGAAATGGCGAAGCTCAAAGAAGGCGAGGAAATGCTCGACTTGGACGCGAGCATGATATCGAAGGAAATTCTAGAGCGGGAAACCGAGCTTGATAGATTTGCAAAAGCGGATGAAGAACGAATCGAATCGAAAGAGATAACGACTGAACGCAAGGGAAGTCCGATACCGCCACGGCAACCTTCACCTAAAATTTCACCAGTGGTAAAACCAGCAGGAATGCTGGCAGCAAAGGCGATTTCAAAACCAGTACCGGCAGCGAAACCAGCAGCGAAACCAGCAGCGAAACCGGCAGCGAAACCGGCAGCGAAACCGGCTGCGAAGCCGACAGCGAAACCAGCAGCGAAACCAGCAGCGAAACCAGCAGCGAAACCAGCAGCGAAACCAGCAGCGAAACCAGCAGCGAGACCAGCAGCAAAGCCAGCAGCAAAACCTGAAACAACGATCATTCAAGGTTCGGAAAAGTTGCGGGCAGCGTCCCTAACGCGGGCCCCTCCGAAATCTCCTGAACCGTTTGATGATGAATTGCGGCGTCAATCGGTGCCGCCAGCTAGTCAACCCTCTCCAGGCCACGCGCCGAGGGAAGAGGAAGAGGCAACCGATGAAGATCAGGGTCAAAAAATTATTGCCACGAAAGACACGACGCATCACGCTGAAGTGAATCTTCCGCCACCGGTAATAGCTCCATCTATCCCGGCAGATATGAAGCAGGAAAGCAAGAGGGATCGCGGAAAACCATCACCTGAAAAAGAGAAGAAAGTCGAAGAACAAAAATCGAAAAAGAAAGCAGAATCGATGATGCCGGAAATAACAACAAGGGATACGAGTGCTCGCGAACGTGATCAGTTTGACAAGAATATATCCATTGAATATTTCGACGTGATGAATCCGGATAGTTATTACCCGTTAGTCGTCGATCTTGCCGACATCGAGCAAGTCACGAAGCCGGTCGAGGAAAATATCATCACCGGGGAGCGCAAGGTGCAGAAGAAGGAGAAGGTGACGTTTGAAACCGACATTATCGCGGTCAGGCCGATCTTTCCTGGATGCACGATCACGCCGCTCGAGCTAGAAACCGACTTGAAAAAGAAAAAGGACACGGTTACCTTCTACGTTACACCTTTAGTGCGAGGAGAAATCAGGGGTTCCATTCAATTCATCGCCAAGGGCAAGATCGCCCATGAAATCGACACCCCAGCTGAAGTAAAGGATCCGAGGTTTGGCAGGCTCATTGCGCTCTACGGAATCATCGCAAGCATGATACCAAAAGCAACAGTACTATTCAACATCGATCTAAGTGGTTGGCTTGCACAGATTACTGGGTTCAGTTTTGGTCCCAATAGTGGTGACGTGATTACAAGCATCATCGCCATTGCAGGCACTGGCCTTGCCGGTCTCATCGGCTTCATTTACGCGGCAACACACAAGCCTAAGAACACGACCCGGGTGCTGCACATGTCCGATTTCAGGCTGTCGATCGTGCCGCCACCCAATTCTGTCGAGGAATCGGTCTGGTAGCTCGCTTTTTATAATTATTTAATGAAAAAAAGTGTAAAATTTCTTTATTTTCCTATCGGTCCTTTGAATCTTTAAAGATCCAGGTCGCGCAATGCCGCCGATGCCGTGTACAGGGTGCTGGCG